>Ga0180007_10000086_pt1 | contig 162595 bp, 151 predicted proteins | sample MM_PC_MetaG_FD_121122 | JGI IMG/M metagenome (GOLD analysis project Ga0180007, IMG submission 121122) | Groundwater microbial communities from the Aspo Hard Rock Laboratory (HRL) deep subsurface site, Sweden - MM_PC_MetaG | ecosystem: Environmental > Aquatic > Deep subsurface > Groundwater...
GAAGAGTCTGGTGACGATGGCGAAGTGGACACACCTGTTCCCATACCGAACACAGTAGTTAAGCACTTCAGCGCCGATGGTAGTACGTTTGTGCAAGAGTAGGACGTTGCCAGGCTTCTTTCTGAAAGAAAAACCGTAGAGGAATCTACGGTTTTTTGTTTGTATATTGTTATTTCAATTATAATACCATATAATGAATTTACTGATATCTTAAGTGCTAGTCGAATGGGAGTTCATAGAAAATGAAAAAAACTATTTTATGTGTTTTGTCATTACTCTTTGTGTTTATCACAATCGGATGCGCCAAAACGACTCAATTTGAAGTTGGCTCCAATGAAAATATTCAAGATAAAATTCATAGAGTCATGAGTGCATTTGAAGAGAGTGTAGAGTATTTCATTTCAGGACAGGCTGATGACGAAATCCATGTTCTGGAAAGCGAAGACAATATATATCAGCCTGAAGACTACATGTCTACTTACAACTCCATGGATATGCAAGATCAAGTGATGAGTGCAAATTATCGGTTATATGAGCACTATCAATACGTCAGTCGTATAGTCGAAATGCTCGATTTTAGCTTACCAAGAAACCTTACGACATTTACTTGTTATTTAAATCTTCAAACCAGCGAACCAACAGAGCCTTTTGAAGTCTATATCAAAGATTTTGAAATAGATTACATTCTTATGGAGTTTATCGTTCCATATTCATTTCCATATACCATTGTAATCGGCTTTGACGAAGAAGAAAAATTAGATATCTATGTTCGAATTCAATCCGAAAATAGTAGCAATTTATCCCTCTCTGTGTTCCATTTTAATGAAGATAAAGAATCAACTGATTATCACAGATATTTGGATGGAACAGAGAGCATTACCAAAACGAATTATCAAACGAAAGAAAAATATTCGTACAGTACACATGATTTTAACAGTGTTGTATATTATCCCGACTGGAATCAACTGGAGTACCAGTTCTATGAAGATTCTTGGGAATTGGATTTTATCAGTGAAAGAGGACAATATTTTTCTTATCAAGTTACAGAAGTCGGCGTAACGATTGGTTGGCAGATATTAGAATCAACTGGTTGGGATTATGTTCAAGCATCCAATATGGGCTTAGAACAAAATGCGGGGGATGGTATTTATGTCGGTGAACTGAACATTTATCATCCAGAAACCGATACTCTCATTAATGTATTGAGGCCCGAGGATGGAATTGTAAGCGTCTATCTCATCAAAAACTTTAATCCATCGGAGGTAACCGATTCGATTATTGATTTAAGTACATATGGTTTAACTTTATCAAACACCGAATTAACTCTTTCTTATATTGAACAAACGAAAGCGGAGCAACAAGCCATTGTTGAAGAATTAGAAGTTAGATATTCTGGCGAAAATATCGTTTCTGCATTTAACTATATTTTTGAAAAATACTTAGATTAATTTGCACTTTGAAGCAAAGCCCTCCTCAAATGTGGGAAGTTTTTTTCATTTATGATATAATATATCTAGGGATACGAAGAAGTCAAATCAAAAGAGGCGATTTGTTTGAGTCAGATTCCGATGAATGTCATGCAGACGAGAATGATTGAAGAACAACTGATTGCGAGGGGTGTAACCAACCGCGAAGTGATTCGGGCATTTTTCCATGTGCCTAGGCATCTGTTCGTTAGAGAACAAGATCAGTTCTATGCCTATGATGACTGTCCACTTCCCATCGGGTTCCAGCAAACAATTTCTCAACCTTATATTGTTGCTTTGATGATTGAGGGGTTGAAACTTAAACCAACTGATCGTGTCCTGGAAATTGGGACCGGATCCGGATACCAAACTGCAATTCTAGCTGCACTCGCAAAAGAAGTATTCACGATAGAGAGAATTCCTCAACTCTTGGAACATGCAAAAGAAGTCTTAGCATATACTGGAGTTAAAAACGCAATTTTCAAACTCGGGAATGGATATGATGGATGGAAAGATCATGCGCCATATGATGCAATCATCGTTTCTGCAGCAACCAATGAACTTCCAACCAATCTTCTGGAAGAATTGAAAGTTGGTGGAAATATGGTCGTTCCCTCTGGCGGAATGTTTACTCAAAAACTGCTCTTGATTCATAAAGGCGAAGACGATTACACTCAAAAAGTACTTTGCGATTGCCGTTTTGTCCCGATGATTCATGATTAATAAAAAATTCTCGGAAAACCCGAGAATTTTATTTTAGTTGAAACAAATAATCGAAATTACAGTCGTTAAACTCTCTCAATATGAATTCAATTTCATCCAAATTGAATTCATGAAGTCCTAGTAGTTTCAATTCTAATTGCTTTTTTGTAATGTTCATTTTCTTCGCAAGTTCATTCACAGAAAGATGTTTACGCACCATTTCAGCTTTTAAATTGGCATAGACCATAAAACCACCTAATTTAGGAATATACGCAAATGCGTATCTAATATCTTAATGATATATGCATACGCATATCTTGTCAATCCTTTCGCGTTTTTTCACCGAAACAATGATTGCGTATGCATATGCTGTTTGATAGAATAAGGTTGGAGTTGAGAACTATGACCTTTTATGATCGCGTCAATGAACAAATGAGAATACAAAACAAGACTAGAAGAGAACTATCCGAGCAGTCTGGAATATCTTATTCTACACTTCAAAGTCTTTTCGCTAGGCAATCAAAAAATATCGGAATTGAAACCATCCGCTTGATTTCTAAATTTCTAGGAGTTTCGGCGGATTACTTGATTACCGGAGAAGAACCTTTTTTGATGTATGTAAGCGAAACTGACGCTTCAGGGTATCTTTCTACAGATAAAAAGATGGTAAAAGAAATCATTAGAATTTTTAATGAAGTCGATATTCAATCGAAAACCAGAATATTGTCTATGGCATATGAACTCGAGTCAAAACTCAAATCTATCGACAAATAAATCGAATCTTGGATAGGAGTGAAATGCTTGATTTTCGAGCATTTCTTTTCTTTTTTAGATTCGTTAACAAATCCGAAATTTTATAGTTGACACACCACGAACCGTAGTGTATAATATAAATGCTGTAAAAAGATATGATTTTTAGGTTGCCCAGGCAGCCTTATAAAAACGAGACAAGCGCACCTCCCGGGTGTGTGGGTATGAAAGGAGGAAAAATAATGCCTACAATTAACCAGTTGATCAAGAATGGTCGTCATGACAAGACAAGAAAGTCAAAAGCACCACAATTAAACATTGGTTTTAACAGTTTGCAAAAGAGATACACCGATCTCTCCAGTCCCCAAAAACGTGGCGTTTGCGTTCGTGTAGCCACAATGACTCCAAAGAAACCAAACTCAGCGTTACGGAAATATGCACGTGTTCGTTTATCGAACGGTGGTGAAGTAAATGCATATATCCCAGGAATTGGACACAAACTTCAAGAGCATAGCGTTGTTTTAATCCGTGGTGGCCGTGTTAAGGACCTACCAGGTGTCCGCTACCACATTATTCGTGGTACACTTGATACGACCGCTGTCGCTAATAGAATGCAAAGTCGTTCTAAATACGGAGCAAAGAGACCAGCTCCAGCAAAAAAATAAGGTTTATATTCTAAAATCGAAAGATATCATTTGAAAGGAGGAGCATCCTTATGCCTCGTAAAGGGAAAGTTGCAAAAAGGGACGTATTACCAGATCCTATTTACAACTCAAAATTAGTGACGAAACTAATTAACAGTATTATGCTAGATGGAAAAAAGAACTTATCGCAAACAATATTATACAAAGCTTTTGAAAGAATCAGAGAAGTGACGGGCAAAGAGCCTATCGACGTATTCAACGATGCTTTAAACAACATTATGCCGGTATTGGAAGTTCGTAGTCGCCGTATTGGTGGACAGAACTATCAAGTGCCGGGTGAAGTTAGAAATGACCGTAGAGTGACTCTCGGGCTTCGTTGGTTGGTTCAATACTCTCGATCCAGAAATGAAAAGACGATGGAAGAGAGATTGGCCAAAGAAATTATGGACGCAGCGAACGGAATCGGATCTTCAGTCAAGAAAAAAGAAGATATGCACAGAATGGCAGAAGCTAATAAAGCTTTTGCACATTATAGATTTTAATTAGGAAGGAACCAGTTATGGCACGTGAATATAGTTTAGACAAGACACGTAATATCGGGATCATGGCTCACATTGATGCTGGAAAAACCACGACAACTGAACGCGTTCTTTTCCATACCGGAAAAATCCATAAAATGGGTGAAACTCATGATGGCGCAAGCCAAATGGACTGGATGGAACAAGAACAAGAACGTGGTATTACGATTACTGCCGCAGCAACTACCGCTTTCTGGAAAAATCATAGAGTAAACATTATCGATACCCCAGGGCACGTGGACTTTACTGTCGAAGTTTCGAGATCCTTACGTGTACTAGACGGTGCTGTAACGGTATTAGATGCTCAAGCGGGGGTTGAACCTCAAACAGAAACGGTTTGGCGTCAAGCAAATGAGTACAGAGTTCCTCGCGTTGTTTTTGCGAACAAAATGGATAAGACCGGTGCGGACTTTGAAGCAGCGATCAAATCAATCCATAAACGCTTAGGCGCGAAAGCGGAAGCAATCCAATGGCCGATGGGCGCAGAGGATTTGTTTGTTGGAATCATCGACTTAGTCGACATGAAAGCTCACAATTATGATGGCGGAGCTGATGAAGTTGCAGTAGTGACCGACATACCAGCCAAATATCAAAAAATCGCTCTAGAAAAAAGAACACTTCTTGTAGAAGCAGTTGCAGATTTCGACGAAGATTTAATGTTACTCTATTTGGATGGAGAAGAAATTTCTCCTGCAGCTTTAAAGAAAGCAATCAGAAAAGCAACATTGACCGTAGAATTTTTCCCGGTCATCTGCGGATCCGCTTTCAAAAATAAAGGCGTCAAGCTTATGCTTGATTGCGTCATCGCCTACTTGCCTTCTCCGGTAGAAGTACCTCAGATGGTAGGATTTAACAAACTTGAAGAAGAAGTTATCGTCGTTCACGACGATAAAAAAGAATTCGTCGCACTAGCATTCAAAGTCATGACCGACCCATTCGTTGGAAGGTTAACATTCTTTAGAGTGTATCAAGGTGTAGCGACAAAAGGTTCTTATATTTTAAACTCATCAAAGAACAAAAAAGAAAGATTGGGCCGCTTGCTTCAAATGCATGCAAACCATCGTACTGAAATCGACATCGTTTACTCCGGAGACATTGCAGCTGCCGTAGGTCTGAAAGACACTACAACAGGAGATACGCTTTGTTCTGAAAAAACATTTGTTGTTTTGGAATCAATGAAATTCCCAGAGCCTGTCATCTCCGTTGCTATTGAACCTAAAACGAAGAATGATCAAGACAAAATGGGTGTTGCCCTTTCCAAACTTGCTGAAGAAGATCCAACCTTCCGTACTTACACGGACGAAGAAACAGGACAAACCATCATTTCCGGAATGGGCGAGCTCCATTTGGAAATCATTGTTGACCGGATGAAACGTGAATTCAAGGTTGAAGCTACAGTTGGTAACCCACAAGTATCTTACAGAGAAACCATTAGACAAGAAGCACAGTGCGAAGGTAAATTCATTCGTCAATCAGGTGGACGCGGTCAATACGGTCACGTATGGATCAAGTTTGAACCGAATCCTGGTAAAGGATACGAATTCGTCGACAAAGTCGTCGGAGGCGTGGTCCCAAGAGAATACATCAATGTTATCGATAAAGGTATTCAAGAAGCATTACCTGGTGGTATCATCGCCGGTTATCCGCTACTGGACATCAAGGCAACGTTGTATGATGGTTCTTACCATGAAGTTGACTCATCTGAAATGGCCTTTAAGATTGCTGCTTCCATGGCTTTGAAAGCCGCTAAAACAAAATGTAACCCAACACTTCTTGAACCGATTATGACTGTAGACGTCGTGTCACCTGATGATTACTTAGGTAACGTCATCGGAGACTTAACCTCTAGAAGAGGAAGAATCGAAGGACAAGAATCTGTAGGTAATGCACAGAAGATTTCTTCAAAAGTTCCTTTATCCCAAATGTTCGGATACGCTACGGCGCTTCGTTCAAACACACAGGGAAGAGCAACCTCAACAATGCAATTTTCGCACTATGAAGAGTGCCCAAAATCCATTTCGGAAGAAATCATCAAAAGACGCAACAGTTTGTAGTCGCTTGATAACATAACTATTGCAAAAAAAATCACTTTGTTATACAATAATATCGAAAACAATTCCGCAAAAAATGCGAATATTAAGAAAAAAGGAGAATATAACAATGGCTAAAGCTAAATTCGAACGTACGAAACCACATGTTAATATCGGAACCATCGGTCACGTTGACCATGGAAAAACGACTTTAACTGCTGCTATCACTACAGTTCTTGCTCAACAAGGTTTTGCTAAAGTAACAGACTATGCTTCAATTGACTCCGCACCGGAAGAAAAAGCAAGAGGAATCACGATTAATACCGCTCACATTGAATATGAAACTGCTAACCGTCACTACGCACACGTAGACTGCCCAGGACATGCTGACTATGTCAAAAACATGATTACAGGTGCAGCACAAATGGACGGCGCTATCTTAGTTGTATCTGCAGCTGACGGCGCAATGCCACAAACCAGAGAACACATCCTTCTTGCTGGTCAAGTTGGTGTTCCAAAAATGGTTGTTTTCCTAAACAAAGCTGACATGGTCGACGATCCAGAATTGATCGAACTTGTTGAAATGGAAATTCGTGAATTACTTGATGAATACAACTTCCCAGGAGACGAAACTCCAATCATCGTTGGATCTGCTTTAAAAGCTCTTGAAGGCGATGCAGACAGCCAACAAAAAATCAGAGATTTAATGGCTGCAGTTGATGAATACATTCCATTACCTGAAAGACCAACCGACAAACCATTCTTAATGCCAGTCGAAGACGTCTTCACAATTACTGGACGTGGAACAGTTGTTACCGGTAGAGTTGACCGTGGAACAATCAAAGTTGGAGAGACTATCGAAATCATCGGTATCCGCCCAACAAAATCTGCAGTTGTTACCGGCGTTGAAATGTTCCGTAAATTACTTGACTTTGCTCAAGCTGGAGACAACGTAGGTTTATTGCTTCGTGGAATCAGCCGTGACGAAGTTCAACGTGGACAAGTTATCGCGAAACCAAAATCAGTTACTCCTCATCACAAGTTTACGGCTCAAGTGTACGTATTAAGCAAAGAAGAAGGCGGACGTCATACTCCATTCTTCTCAAACTATCGTCCACAATTCTATTTCCGTACAACTGACATCACTGGCGTTATCATGTTACCAGAAGGTGTTGAAATGGTTATGCCTGGAGATAACATCGAAATGAACGTTGAATTGATTCACCCAATCGCTCTTGAACAAGGAACGAAGTTCTCCATCCGTGAAGGTGGACATACTGTAGGTGCAGGTTCAGTCGTTACAATCGTTGAATAATCACTAAACTCATTAGGGATGCAAAAGCATCCCTTTTTTTTTGCTTATTATGAAAATTCATTGACTAGTTTGTTTATTTATCTTATAATGAAACTACATACTAACTACAAAGGAGATTCTTATGTTTCAAAGAGATCAACTAACCATTGGAGATTGGATATTGTATTACATCCTAATGGTGATTCCACTCGTCAACATCGTCATTTTTTTAATGATTCTTTTTTCTTCTACGGTAAACAAGACATTAAAAAATATGTTATGGACAAGCGTATTGGCTTTCATCATTGTCCTTGCATTGCTTTTCACAGTATTATCTCCATTACTTTATGATTTATGGAGTCTTGTTCAAAGCTATCTTCCGTATTAACTATTTTTAGTCTAGATCCTTAAGTAATTATAAGCTACATAATGTAGTGTTTTACAAATTACCAGAAAGTGGAGAACGAGCAATGGTTCCGTATAAATCGATGAATCCATATCAAAAGATTGCCCTCTGGCTAGGAGAGTTCATCAACCTTTTATTTACAATAGCACGTTTTTTCCTCTACGACCGTTCGAATGACGGAACGTTGACATTAGCCATTGTACTTTTTTTCTTATTTTCTGGAGTAATCTATTTATTATCTTATGTAGAACCATGGCAAGTAACCCTTTGGAAGAAAACATACAAGGAAGAATCCTTAGAGAAGCAAGTCTCAGCCGGTGTATTTGTTTTTCCAACCTTATCGGCATTCCTGTTGATATTTGCATTCATAGCTCTGGGGTTCAATGTATTATACGCTTACTTTGTATATGTGATTGGAATTCTTATGATTTCAATCTCATTGGCACAGTTCGACATGATGAAAAAATAGAAATTGACTTCCAAAAAAAAATGCAGATATCATTCATCTGCGTTTTTTATTTGTGTTTCTTCCATTTTTTCAATTAAATTTCGATGACTTTTAAACCATTCTGTCGCAAAATCTACAGCAGAACGAACATCAAATAAAATTGATTCCGCTTGACCGATTTTAACTTTTCTTACTAGTTCTTCCTTCTCCAAAGCTTTACCCAGTTTTTTGAAATCGCTATTGTCATAATCAAAGTCGTCAAACTCAACCCATTTTCCATTCATTTTGGTTCCTTGATGTTCCATTTTACACGTTTCACTTAATACTTCAGACAAATGAAATATCGTCGCGCTATCGTAACTAACACCCAGAAGAAGCACTTTAGCATCCAAAACATATAGTTTACCAAGTGGAGAATCCATATCGAAACAAGGGGTTAAATGATGTTTTTTAGTGATGAATCTAGCTTGTTTCCCTTTTGCGATGAAAGAACTCATTGGATGTGGACTTCTTCTTACACCTTTATAATGACGGAAACATTCTACGATTCTTCCCATTCCACGAGTAGAAAAAGTTCTTTTATCGTAAGAAGGCGTATGTTCTTTGATAATCTCAATCCATTCTTGGGGGACCGGAGGATTAACCCACAATGCAGGATCCGAATTGTCGCCTGATTGTGCTGCCATGACTAGAGTTCCATCAATCAAAGCTTCTAAGAATGCATCGACGACGGTCACTTCTTTTCCAATGACAAAGCCTAAACTTGATAAGGATGAGTGAAGTAATAGGGTATCCGTTTCTAGAATCCCCGCTTGAAACAAATCAAAAGTGATTCGTTGTTTTGTAATTGGTTCTATTGTTTTTTCAATGACTTTAAGTTCGCTCATAATCCACCTCTTTATACTTTGAGTATATTATACTATAAATTGTTTCATTTAAACAACAACCTCTTGCATTTCGATATTCTAGTGGGAAACGAAAGAACAAGAATATGATATAATAGTAGTGTAAATTTTAAAGGAGTGAATTATATGTATATCGCGAATCCTGATAGATATCATTATATGACATATAACCGCGTTGGAAGAAGCGGAGTAAAGTTGCCAAGAATATCACTGGGATTTTGGCATAATTTTGGCGATGAAAATGATTTTGAATCCGTGAAAGAAATGGTTCTTTATGCGTTTGATCATGGAATTACTCATTTTGATCTTGCGAATAATTATGGGCTACCTGATGGTAGCGCCGAAACCAATCTCGGAAGAATACTAAATGAAGAGTTGGCTCCTTATCGTGATGAATTGTTCATTTCGACAAAAGCGGGGTATACTATGTGGGCAGGGCCATATGGCGATGGAGGGTCCAGAAAATATATGTTATCAAGTCTTGATCAATCTTTAAAAAGACTTGGATTGCCTTACGTGGATTTATTCTATTCACATCGATACGATTCTGAAACGCCATTAGAAGAAACCATGCTTGCCTTGGTTGATGCAGTCAAACAAGGAAAAGCATTGTATGTTGGATTATCAAACTACCCAACCGAACCACTATCAAAAGCAATCAAAATTTTAAAATCTCATGGCGTTGAACCTTTACTGTTTCAACCGCATTACTCAATACTAGATCAATGGGCAAAAGACAATGGCTCGATGGAACTTTGTCAAAAAGAAGGTTTGGGAATCATCCCTTATTCGATCTTCAATCAAGGTTTGTTGACGGGGAAGTATTTGAAAGACATTCCTGAAGACTCGAGAATGGCAAGAAGCGATAATCCGTTTTTAACGAAAGAAGCATTAAAAGAAAATCTTTTGGTGAAACTTAATAAGCTAAATGACCTTGCGAAAAGAGAAGGCAGAACCATGACCGAACTCGCGATTCAATACATCTTTACTGAACCCGGAGTATCCAGCGCGTTGGTTGGAGTTTCAAGATTGAGTCAATTACAAGAGTTGCTATCATACACAAATACAAAATTGATTTCCGATAAAGTGCGGGAAGAAATTCATTCAATGATTGGAGTATAATATGGAAAAAACAATAAAAGCTATTCGCTTTCTTGGAATGGACATGATCAATCAAGCAGACTCGGGTCACCCGGGAATCGTACTTGGTGCTGCTCCTGTGGTTTGTTCATTGTTTCAGTATCATATGAATGCGTATGCAAAAGATCCAAGTTGGTTTAACAGAGACCGTTTCTTTCTTTCTGCAGGGCATGGATCGGCATTGCTTTACGCAACACTTCATTTGGCAGGTTATGACATTCCGATGGATGAACTTAAAAAGTTCAGACAACTAGGATCGATGACTCCTGGGCATCCTGAATTTCGTCACGCTCCTGGAGTAGAAGCGACAACAGGACCTTTAGGACAAGGTATCGGGATGGCAGTTGGTAGTGCAATCGCGGAAACTTATCTCAGAAATACTTTTTCTACGAAAGACCTTCCGGTCGTTGATCACTATACCTATGTACTATGCGGAGATGGAGATTTACAAGAAGGTGTTGCGATGGAATCACTTTCTCTCGCCGGTCATTTAGGACTGAAAAAGTTAATCGTATTATTTGACTCCAACGATATACAACTAGACGGACCAACGAAAAATTCAATTTCTGAAGATATCAAAATGAAGATGGAGTCTGTTGGTTTTGAATATATTTTAGTCAAGGACGCAAATGACGTTCTTGATGTTTCAATTGCGATTGAAAAGGCAAAACAAAGCGAAAAACCAGCATTTCTTGAAATCAAGAGTGTGATTGGTTTTGGTTCTTTAAAACAAGGTACCAGCGCTACACACGGATCGCCTCTAGGATTCGAAGAAACCTTAAGAATGAAGAAAGAATTAGGATATTCAACCGTTCCGTTTGAAGTTGACCAAGAAGTATACGACAAGTTCCAAAGTCGATTTGGAGCTAGGGGAGACCGTCAATACAATGCTTGGAATTTTTATATGGATACCTATCAAAAAACCTACCCTGACAAATATAAACAATTGATGTCGATTATCAATGAAACAATTGATGTTGACTTTGATGCCTTGCTTCCAGAAGTTCCTTTGGGAACAAAAGAAGCCACGAGAAGTTCAATCGGAAAATATCTTCCTAAGCTTTCTGAACAAATTTTATCCATGATCGGAGGATCTGCGGATCTTACCGCATCCACCAAAGTCAAAGGCATCAATGGTAATTTCAGTGAACAAACACCGCTTGGAAGAAATATCAATTTTGGTGTACGCGAACATGCAATGGCCGCAATCATCAATGGTATGACGCTTCATCATTTAAAGGCTTTCAGTGGGGGATTCTTTATTTTCAGCGATTATATGAAACCATCAATCCGTCTTGCGGCTTTGATGCAGATTCCCTCTATCTTTATCTTCACACATGATTCTGTTTGTGTTGGAGAAGACGGACCGACGCATGAGCCTGTAGAACAACTTTCGATGTTTAGAACATTACCGGGGATCAATACCTTCCGCCCTGCGAACGGCAATGAAGTAAGACATGCCATTCGTTATGCTTTGGAGTCTAATAGAACACCCTCGATCATTGCACTTACTAGACAAAACACAGTTGTGTTAAACTCTTGTAGTTATGATGAATTCAAACAAGGGGCTTACGTCGTGAAGTCTCCTAAAAAAGAAGAAGGCATTTTAATTGCGACCGGTTCCGAACTTGAACTTGCGATTTCAGCTTCTGAAGAACTAGAAAAACTTGGCCATCCTGTTCGAGTCGTATCCATGCCTTGCATGGAATTGTTCTTGACACTTCCAAAAGAGAAACAAGAAGAAATTCTACCTTCAAGACTTCAAAACAGATTGGCAATTGAAATGGGTTCATCCGGATTATGGTATCGCTTTGCATCAAAAGCGAAAGGGATTGATACCTTTGGCGCATCTGCGAAAGAACAAGACATCCTTGAATACTTCGGATTTACTATGAAAGACATCGTCAAAGAGTATTTAGGTTAAGATGATGTTGTTTGATACACATACTCATTTAAACGATGATCAACTCTATCCATTTTTAGAAGAGGTGATGCCTTCGGTTTATGCTAATGATGTTTCTTATATGCTTTGTGTAGGATATGACAAAGACTCCTCTATGAAAGCATTGGAGATTGCGAAAAGATTTCAAGGTGTTTATGCGGCCATTGGTTTTCATCCGACAAATGCAGTTAACGTAACAGAAGATGACTTTGTATGGTTGGAAGAAAACTTGAAGAACCCTTTGGTCAAAGCTGTAGGGGAGATTGGTCTAGATTATTACTGGGACGCAACCCATAAAGAAAAACAAAAAGAAGTATTTATTCGGCAAATCAAATTGGCTGAAAAATACAATCTTCCTTTTTCAGTTCATATGAGAGATGCGCTTGAGGATACACTTTCAATTATCAAAAACGTCAAACTTCCAAACACAAGAGGAATCATGCACTGTTATTCAGGGAGTCTTGAATCGGCACATGAATTCATAAAATCCAACATGATGATTTCGATGGGCGGTCCGGTTACATTCAAGAATGCAAGGGTTCCAAAAGAAGTCGTCAAAGGGATTGACAGCCAATATCTTTTGATTGAAACCGATGCTCCCTATTTAACTCCTCACCCATACAGAGGGAAGAAAAACGATCCTTCCTATCTTCATTTGATTGCAAAAGAAATCGCAAAAATAAAGGAAATCCCGTATGATGAAGTTAGGGATTTCACAACTCAAAATGCACTTCAAATATTTAAAATCCAAGTGTAAATAGATGAAAGCGAGGCGAATCGAATGCCTCGCTTTTTTGAACAATAGATGATGATTTTTTCAACCTTTATTTTCATCGATGAATTATCTGGTTATTATTTAAAATTGCTTTCATTTTATCAGTCTTCTTGGTATAATGACACCAGTTCGTTTTGAATTTTCTTTTGTTCAATTTAGAATAATCTTTACTATGAGGTGCCTATATGTGCTCTGTTCTTTTGAAAAGACTTACAATCCTTATGATGGTTCTGATATCATTCTTATTGATTGGTTGTGATAAATCATCAACCACAACGGAGTCGACTTCATCAACTTTGTCTACAACCACAACGACTTCAGTCAGTGGAACCGAAAGTACAAGCACTAGTGAATTGGTAACCTCAACTACTTCTTTAGAGGTTACTTTGACTTTTAATTCAAATGGAGGAACCTCTGTTTCTTCAATACTTGCGACTTATAACGTGAGTTTAAATATGCCAACCGATCCGACGAAATCAGGGTATATATTTTCTGGTTGGTTTTATGATGATGATACTTTTACGATACCATTAGATTCCATGTTATCACTGGAAGACTTTGAAGATGATTCTTTAACGGTATATGCAAAATGGGTAGAGGAAGTTGTGGACAATCATTTGGCTACAGAAGTTTTATCAATACATTCATCGATTTATGGAAACACAAATGGAAATCTTAATAACCAAGGACTAGCAGTTTTTGATACAGTACATCTTCTTCATTATTATTCACTGGGTTCAAGTGTTTATTCCTATAATCCAGATACGGAAGACACTACGGTATTGTTTTCTTTGATTTCAGGAGGAAGAGCCACCTTCTTGAACTTGGATGGCCAAGTGCTATATTTCATTGATAGTACAACTGGATTCTTGATGTCTTATCATTTAGAAAATCATGTATTCACAACGATTTCGGAAACAGAAAATATTTATGCGTCCAGAACGCAGTCTTGGGTTAATATTGTATATCCCTTCGAGATGTACAGCCAATCCTATATCGGACTTCAAAGATATATCACTACTTCAGGATCTTTTAGTTCTATCGGCTCATATGGGCTTGAAAACTTTAACATTAATGGAACCAGGGTTTATTACAATCCAATCGGTACTGTCAATTTATCGGTGATGAACTATGATGGGATGGGGAAATCGACGATTGTTTATTTGGAAGATCAAAATGTAGACATCATCCACGAGGCTCTTCTTTATCGAGTATCTTATGATTATGTTGCCTACTTCGGATTAATCCTTACTGTTGATGACCAAATGGGGTTATACACTTATAACTCCGTAGACGGGCTGGTTAAGATAATGGATGCACTAGGAGGAAATCTTCACAGTTTGAATTTCGACGGAGAAAATTTGTATGCCATTTCAGGAACGTCAGCGAGTATATACAAGATAGATTTAGATACGATGGTAAGTACTCAATTCATGGCTCTCCAAGGAAACGACACTTATTTACAAGTGATCAATCATTGGTTCTATGTAGGTACGTTCGGAAACACATCACTTTACAGAATAAACCCAGTCACGAATGAGATTGAAACTTTGGGGTAATCCAAGATTGTGTTTGTCCCTTTGAAATATTTAAATTAGAAAAATAAATCATTTTCACAAGTAAAAAGACGATTATCAATTACGATAACCGTCTTTTTTATGTTTGATTGTTAGTAGGTAGCCATAACGTTCTTTTTATCTTCGTTATGTTTCACTTTTCTTGCATGGTAATGAGTATGGAGAAGATGATGAGATTTCTCTCCAAGTGGTTTAATCAAATACTCTTCATAAATCTTGGTGATAGATGGATTTTCATGTGATTTACGAATTGCCATCGCGCCATCGACTTCATAGAGAGCATCGATTCTTTTTTGACGAACGGAAGTGTTGGTTCCATAAGGTGTTCCGCCTCCACCAATACATCCGCCAGGGCAAGCCATGACTTCAATAAATGCATAAGGAGAAGTGCCGTTCTTGATTTGTTCTGCGATGATTCTAGCATTTGCAAGGGTATGAACGACTGCAACTTTAACATCCATTCCGCCTAAATTAACGGTTGTTTCTTTGAAACCATCAAGGCCACGGACATCTTTGAAATCGATGTTTTCAAGTGGTTTTTTGTTTACTACTTCATATACGGTACGTAGAGCTGCTTCCATAACACCGCCGGTGTTACCAAAGATGGCAGCTGCACCGGTAGTAATACCGAAAGGATTGTCAAATTTGGTGTCTTCTAAAGTCTTGAAGTCGATTCCCATTTGTTTGATCATCTTTCCAAGTTCTCTAACGGTTAATACGACGTCAACGTCAGGATGCTTTCCGTCTACGGACATTTCAGGTCTTTGAGCTTCGTATTTCTTTGCCGTACAAGGCATGATTGAAACAACGAACAAATCTTCTTTTTTAATTCCAACTTTTTCTGTAAAATATGATTTTGATAAAGCTCCAAACATTTGTTGAGGAGATTTACAGGTAGAAATATTGGGAAGGATTTCTGGGAAGTTTTGTTCTGCGAAATTGATCCATCCCGGGCAGCAACTTGTAATCATTGGCAGTGTTCCACCGGTTGTGACTCTTTGAATCAATTCGTTTCCTTCTTCGATAATAGTTAAATCAGCTGTAAAATCAGTATCGAATACATCGTCAAAACCGATTAATTTCAATGCGCTGACGATTTTACCAGTTACGATGGATCCTGGAGCCATACCAAGTTCTTCACCTAAAGAAACTCTGACTGCGGGAGCGATTTGAACGATGACGCGTTTGTTATCGTTATTGATGGCTGCCCATACTTTATCTGTTTCATCTTTTTCCATGATTGCGCCAACAGGGCAAACACTAGAGCATTGTCCGCAGAATGTGCATTCTTCGGAAGAAAGGAATTTTCCAAAAGCAGGGGTAACGGTTAAAGCATGACTTCTTCCCATGAGTTCGAGTACGTTGGTCGATTGAACTTCTTTACAAACGATAACGCATCTTCCGCACTTGATACAACGATTGGGGTTTCTCATCAATGATGGATTGTCTTCGTCAATCGGTGCGATTTCTAAAGTCGATTCAAATCTTGATTTATCAATACCGAGAACGCTAGATAGATTCTGCAATTCGCAGTTCATGTTCTTAGCGCAAGCGTTGCAATTGGAATCGTGGTTCGCAAGAATCAGTTCTGTGATTGTTTTTCTTGCATTCAAAACGCGAGGAGAATTGGTTTTAATTACCATTCCATCACGTACTGGTGTAGAACAAGAAGTGACGAGACCTTTTCTGCCTTCAATTTCAACAACGCAGATTCTGCATTCTGAATTGATGTGCAAGTCAGGGTAGTTACAAAGTGTTGGAATATTGATATTATATTTTTTCGCTGCGTTGAGGATGGTTAAATTATCTTCGACTTCGATGTCGATGTTATTAATTCTTAATTTTGCCATGATGAGCCTCCCTTAGTTGGATGCCGGATGGTCAATCCGGTCCAGGTATTCATCTCTGAAAAATCTAATGGTCGAGATGATTGAAGTCGGGGATGATTGTCCGAGACCACAAAGTGACGTTTGATGCATGACCCGTGCTAAGGATTCCAAAGAATCCAAATCTTTGGATGAAGCGGTTCTTTTGACAAATTTGTCAATAATCTTTAATAATTGAACATGGCCTTCTCTACAAGGAACGCATTTTCCACAAGATTCATGTTCAAAGAACAATACAGTGTTCATCAAAATGTCGAAAATATCGGAACGGTCGTCCATGACAATGATAGCGCCACTTCCGGTTTTGGATTCGAATTCTTCAAAACGTTCATAATCGATAATCATGTCTAGCATGTATTCCGGGATGATAGGTCCACAAGATCCACCTAGTTGAATCATCTTGATTTTACGATTATTGAGTGTTCCTCCACCGAGTTCTTCGATGACGGCGCGGATGGTAACTCCAAATGGGACTTCATAAACTCCCGGGTTTTTAATATTTCCGGAAAGAGAAAGTAGTTTTGTGCCGGTAGAAGAAGGAGTACCAATCTTATGATATTCTTTTCCACCGATTTCGATGATGAATGGAATGTTTGCGAATGTTTCTACATTGCTAATCATTGTCGGTTGATTGAAAACTCCCTTTTGAGTTGGGAACGGAGGTTTGATTCTCGTTCTTCCTGGTTTTCCTTCGATGGATTCGATCAATGCGAATTCTTCTCCGCAAACATAGGATCCAGCTCCGCTTCTGACTTCAAGCGTAAAGTTGAATTTTTCTCCTAGGATATTGTTTCCTAAAAGATTGTTTTCAGTTGCTTCTTGAATGCAATGCTTCATGATTTTGAGAGCTTCTAAGTATTCTCCTCTAATATAGACATATCCTTTTGTCGCTCCGGTTGCGTATGCGACGATTGTCATGCCTTCAATTACTGCGTAAGGATCTTTTTCAAGGATGGCTCTGTCCTTGAAGTTGCCTGGTTCACCTTCATCTGCGTTACAGATGATATATTTTGGCATGCTGGTTTCTTTTGCGAGTCCCATCATTTTGATGTGAGTCGGGAAACCTGCACCACCACGGCCTCTTAGATAGGACGCTTCGACTTCTTCAATAATCGAAATGCGTTCCATTTTGATTGCTTTTTTTAGAAAAGTATAACCGTTTGTATTGATATAGTCTTGGATTGATAACGGATTGACTTTGTCAAAGCGTTTCGAAATCACTTTCATCTCTTTCATTAGTTATACACCCTGTACTCGGCCAAAATCGCTTTGATTTTGTTTTCAGTCAAATTGGTATAGATTTTGTCGTCGATTCTCATGACTGGTGCTTTGTCGCATAGTCCTAAACAACTAGTATATTCCAATGTGAATTTTTTGTTCTCCGTGGTTTCATCCACTTTGATTCCGAGTTCTTTCTCGATAATTTTAACGATGTTGATGTCTGCAGTTACATGGCAAGGCACGCCTCTACAGACTTGAATGATGTGTTGCCCTTTTTGTTCCGTGCGAAAAAAAGTATAGAACGATATCACGCTGCATACTTTGGCTTCGGAAATTTGTAGATAGGATGCAATTTGCTTAACTTCAGCCTCCGATATAAAATGGCTACTTTTTGCATCTTGAAACTCAAGAAGAATTTCGATTAACGAATCTTCTTGCGCAGGATACTTGTTTAGTATCATGTCTAATAACATATAGTTCCCTCCTTGAGTAATTCATAGTTGTCCAAGCAAAACCCTTAGAGATTGAACGATTCAATTTTTATTTGAATTCGATAAAGATCGTCTATGATTTTTACTTAGACGTGTTCATTCATGAATTCGGTATAAAGCTATCACCGATAGAAAATTTATGTAGCTTTGTTAAGTTTGACTATCCTCCCGTCCATTTAAAATTCACGCTATTTCCATTATAGGTTTTTAACCGCGAAAAGTCAATGCTTTCAGGGTTGATTTTTTCTAGTTTTCTTGTAAAGAGGCTTCATATTTGATACAATAGACTAGTGAAATTTAGGAGTGAAAAAAATGGGACTGACAGCAGGAATCGTCGGATTGCCTAATGTAGCCAAATCGACTCTCTTTAATGCAATAACAAAATCCAAAGTATTGGCCGCGAATTATCCATTCGCAACCATCGATCCGAACGTTGGAGTCGTGGAAGTGCCAGATAAACGAGTCGATGCTTTGGTGGAAATGTATCAACCGAAAAAAACGATTTATACGACATTTGAATTTACTGACGTCGCAGGACTGGTCAAAGGGGCTTCCAAAGGGGAAGGACTTGGAAACCAGTTTTTAAGTCACATTCGATCTTGTGATGCCATATGTCAAGTCGTTCGATGTTTTGAAGACGATAACGTTGTTCATGTGGAAGGATCCATCAATCCACTTAGAGACATTGAAACGATCAAGTTGGAATTGATTTTTGCGGATATTGACGTCATCGAAAAAAGAATACCGAAAATCAAAAAAAGAGCTGAGCTCCGGACTGACAAGGAAGCGATTGAAGAATATGAGCTCCTTTCAAGATTGAATCAGGCTTTGATGGATGAAATTCCAATCAGAGCACTTCCGCTTGCGGAATCTGAGTGGAAAATCATCAAGAATTTTTCTTTTTTAACCGCAAAGCCAATGCTTTATGTTTGTAATGTAAGTGAAGAAGAATTACTGGATTATGATGGTAATATTCATGTATTAGCCGTCAGTGAACTCGCGCTCAAAGAAGGCGCAAGAAATTGCATTATTTCCGCGAAGATTGAACAAGAACTTTCTGAATTAAGTGATGAAGACAAACAGATGTTTTTAGAAGACATGGGCATGAAAGAATCCGGGTTGGTCGATCTCATCAACAAGAGTTATGACATGCTTGGCCTTCAAACCTTCTTTACCGCAGGAGAAAAAGAAGTTCGCGCATGGACATTTAAAAAAGGTTCCAAAGCACCGGAGTGTGCAGGAATTATTCATACCGATTTTCAAAAAGGATTTATCCGCGCCGAAACCATTCATTTCGATGATTTGATGAGAGCCGGTTCTGAATCCAAAGCAAAAGAAATGGGCAGGTTCCGTCTTGAAGGAAAAGAATACATTGCTCAAGACGGAGACATCTTTCATTTTAGATTCAATCTATAGGAGTCGTATATGAGCATCGATAAAGGGAAAGTGATTTATAGTGAGGAGTATCAATTATTTGGGATTTCCTTGCTAGAAGTGAGAAAGCTGATTGAAGCCAAGGGTTTTAAATCCGTTGAATGGGTTCTCACAAATGAAACAGGTGTCGTTGAGATTCGAATCAAATCGGAACATCTCCGAGCATTTAACCGCGTTAAGAAACAAATGGTTGAACGTTTTTCTGAATATCTTCTCATCGGACCGAATCAAACCTATCCTCAATTACTGGTCGAGACTTTGATCAAACAACATCTTTGGATATCTTCTGCAGAATCGATGACGGGCGGATTGATTTCTGCATTGATTACCGGTATTGAGAATGCATCCAAAGTACTAAAAGAAAGTTATGTGGTTTATTCCGATGAAGCGAAGATGAAATTGGTAAACGTGCAGTCACAAACATTGAATGAGTATGGCGTTACTTCAAAAGAAGTCGCTTTGGAAATGGTTGAGGGGCTTTCACGATTGACAAACTCAGATATTTGCATTTCAGTTACTGGAGTAGCGGGGCCAACATCTGATAACTTGAATACCCCAGTTGGAACGGTTTTTATTGGAATCAAGATTTTAGAGAACATTCAAGTCCTATCTTGCTTTTTTACTGGAGACAGGGAATCGATTCAAAGACAAGCGGCGATGACCGCCATTGCGACGATTTATAAAGAACTAAAAGACTAGGAGAGTCATCATGAAAAAACTAAGAAAACCGTATGCTTTGTTATTTTTTCTACTCATCTATGTGATTGCTTTTCTTGCGGGATATTTCGCTTCTAAAGCATTGGTAGGAATTTCTTCACCTTATTGGTTGTTTGCCCTCATCATGGATGTCGTAGCGACCTTGATTGTATGGGCGGTTGGTCTTGCAATTCGAAATCCCAGCATTTATGATCCGTATTGGAGTGTTGTTCCACCGGTGTTAATTCTATTTTGGATTTTTCACTATTCGTTCACGTTTTCGCTTTGGAGTGGTATAATGTTTTTGTCGGTACTCTTGTGGAGTATCAGATTGACTTATAATTTCATCATCAACTTCGATGGTTTTGTTTATCAGGACTGGAGATATGTGATGTTGAAAGAGAAAAACCCAAAGATTTGGTTTGTGACAAATTTATTTGGGATCAACATGATGCCTACTTTAATTGTATTGATTCAGTTGTTTGCGGCTTATCAAATTTTGATATCGAACCAGTCTCCGTCACTATTGTTTTTATTAGGTTCTTTGGTTTCAATTCTTGCGGCGACGATTCAGTTTATTTCCGATAAACAGATGAGAGAATTCAGAACCGAACACGAAAAGAAGAAACAAGTGATGTCCGATGGACTTTGGAGCGTTTCCAGACACCCGAATTATTTCGGAGAAGTCTCTTTTTGGTGGGGACTTTGGATCATGTATTTTGGTGCATATCAACGATTAGATTTGTTTTTTATACCACCGGTACTCATGACGCTTCTTTTTGTCTTTATCTCTGTGCCGATGATGGAAAACAAAATATTAATATCTAGACCTGAGTATAAGGATGTGCAAGCGAAGATTAGCATGCTTATTCCTTGGCCACAAAGAAAATATAATAAAGACGACAACGAAGAAATTACTGGATGAGTAATTATGGGGGGAACGGTAGTATGAGGAAATTATTACTATCCATGTTTGCATTTTTACTCATGTTTTTGCTTGCCGGTTGTTTCAATTTGATTCAAATCAAATCCGATTTCGAATCGATAGGATATGAGCAAATCAGTGGAACGGAAGGGATTATCGACGATGTCATGACATCGTTTGACGATGCCGGAATCATGGTTCATTGCTCGGGTTATTCCGATGGGGTTAATTATGCCATTTTATTGGAATTCGATTCAAGATCCGAACTAGATGCTCAACTAGAGAGCAATGAAGACTTACAGTATGTATTGTCGTCATACGACGTCACTCAATTGACTGAACGTAATTTTTTGATTGTACCCGTGACCGGAAGTGAAGAAATAGCGGAAGTGATGATTCAAATCTTCCATGGGACTTATGAACCTACTTTAGAAGAATAACTTACTTTTCTTGGAGCTTGTATGCAAAAACTGTGGAACAAAAACTTTACAATCCTTTCCATTGGTTCCTTCATATCCGCACTAGGTAGTGCGGTTGCGGGAATATCTTTTGGAATTTTAATCTATCTTGAAACCCATTCGCCGCTACTTTTAGCGGCGTTTACAATTACTAACATCATCCCTAGAGTCATAGCGAACTTTCTAGTAGGACCGTTTGTCGATCGACATTCCAGAGTCAAGATGATCTATATGTTGGACTTTTTCTATACCGCAGTATTTGCGGTGATTGCTTTAGTTCTTTTTACTGGATATTTCAATGTCATCGTCTTTATGGGCGTGGCTGCATTTCTTGGTGTAACAGACACCATCTATCAAACAGCTTTCATGAGTTTATTTCCAGAAACGGTTCCAAAAGGGCAACATTCGAAAGCTTATTCAATCTCAAGTTTGATTTGGCCGATTTCTGCGGCTTTAATGGCTCCAATCGCCACATTCTTCATCCAAACGTTTCCTTCCTATGGCGTCGCAATTTTGATGTCATTCAACGCAGTGACTTTTCTCATAACCGCATCGATGGAAACATTCATTAAAGTAGAAGAAACCCTAAACCAAAACCCGATTGAAAAATTTCAATTTATCCAAGACATCAAAGAAGGGGTCTCTTACTATAAAAAAGAAAGAGGAATCCTTGGAATTGGAATTCTCTTCATGGCGTTTTCTTTTGTTTATGCGGCAAGTGACTTACTGAGAATGCCTTTTTTCCAGGAAAGCTCCATCTATAATCTCAATCATTTCGCTTTCTTGATATCCGCGGGATCGATTGGCCGGATTATCGGTGGGGTCATCCACTATACGTTTAAACTCGAGAAGAAAAACAAGTTCAAGATTGCACTTGCTGTGTACTTTACGGTTGAAATCTTAGATGCAATCCTCTTGTTTACGCCGTTTGCGATGATGGTCGTTTTCACATTCATCGTAGGAGTCCTTTCCGTCACATCATTCAACATTCGAATGTCGGCGACTCAAACCTACATTCCATCTGAAAAAAGAGGTCGTGTCAATTCTGTTCAAAGTCTTCTTTGGAATGTGGGAGCGATACTCGGCACCTTGATTCTTGGTATCATTGCTGAATATACAACCATAGGATATCAATACTTGATTTTGGGCTCTGCAATCGTTTCAATTACCGCAATCTTCTTGGTTCCGGTAAGAATGAAAGAAGATTTCAAGAAAATCTACAACGTCGATGTATAATTATATCAAAACTACACTCCTTTAATTGTAGACAAAAAAGAAGGGGTATGTTATAATACTTGAGCGTGAGAAATCTCACAACCTTGCTGCAAAAGCAGCCAAAGACCATAAGGAGGAACAGTATGAGAAAGTATGAAGTAATGTACATCATTCGTCCGACACTTGAAATGGAAGCCAAAAAAGCCTTGATTGCTGAATTAAACACAATCCTGACTACTAGAGGCACTGAAACCGTTTCTGTCAACGAATGGGGAACAAGAGATCTTGCTTATGAAATCAATGATTTCAAAAAAGGTTACTATGTAGTGTTAACATTCTTAGCAACCCCTGAAGCAACTTTTGAACTCGATCGTGTAATGAAGATCAAAGAAGACGTCATCCGTCACATGATTATCTCAAGAGAAGAAAAGTAAGTTAAAAGGAGGAAGAAACCATGTTAAACAAAGTCGTATTAATCGGTCGTCTGACCCGTGATCCGGAACTCAGATACACGACCAATCAAAATATTGCCGTGGTTACCTTCACACTTGCGGTCAACAGACCCTACTCAAGAGATCAACAAAGCGGCAATGACACAAACAACGCTGATTTCATTCAGTGTACCGCTTGGAGAAACCAAGCTGAAAACGTGAGCAAGTATATCACCAAGGGTTCCTTGGTCGCCGTAGACGGACGTCTGCAGACCAGAGACTACATGGACAAGGACAACGTGAAAAGATATGTGACGGAAGTCGTATGCGACTCCGTTGTATTCCTTGAATCCAAAGGTCAAAGAGAAGGAAGTTCTTCAGGAGACACTTATTCACCTAGAAACAACGATCGATTTGAAAAAGAGTCCAAAGATGATGACAGAAGCAAAAGCATCAACATCATTGAAGACGATCTACCATTCTAAAAGGAGGACAAACGCATGTACAACAAACCACAAGGCCAAGGCGGAAAACCTTTCAACAAAAACCGCAGAAGCCGTAAAAGATGTTATTTTTCAGATAATAAAGTCACATATATTGATTTCAAAGACTTTGAACTTTTGAAGAAATTTATCTCTGACAGAGGAAAAATTCTTCCAAGAAGAGTTACAGGAACCAAAGCTTATTATCAAAAACATCTTGCAGTTGCGATTAAAAGAGCACGTTTCATGGCCCTTTTACCATTCGTAAAAGACTAGATATCAAACAAAAAGACTCCGCGGAGTCTTTTTTTTACATCAGTTCTACAAAAACAACAATTGAGTATAAAAACAGAAACATGACTACCATCAACATAATTTGAAACAGAATAGGCCTAAATGCTTGATATGTGAACTTCTTGTTTTTGTTGAACAGGGAAATGATATAAAGACCATTGTAAATGAAATAGATTCCGAACAGGATTATTGGAACGCTCTCAGTGAGCCCTTGAATATCGATTCTTAGAATGTATATTGCCAAAAAATAAAACGGAATAAATAAAATATATGCGGTACCTACCATGACGTAGGTTCGAGAAGAGAATGGTTTCATGCTATTGCCCTCTAAAAAACATCAAGAAAAATAATATTACTGTATAAATCGCTGACAGAACTGGCAACAGTAGCAACAATGTAATTCTCAAAATGACAAGCACCGCCACAGGCTCGTCAGTACCCATTTCTATGGGGATGTTTTCTTCGACTATTAAATAATCCTCATTAACTACTTTCTTGCCTTCATATTTGATGGCAAAGAATGAAACATACGCAAAAGACATGAGGAAAAGTCCGTCCAATATCTTTGATAACAAAGGAATATAATCCGTCTGAAGATAGTTCAATAAACTCAATGCGGCTAATACTCCTATTCCAAACGAGAATATGGCTTGCATATGGCTTCTCAGTTTTCTGGGTATTCTTATACCGAATGTTAGGAAAGGCATAAAGAGCAAATAAAGAATCGAAAGAACAAGGAACATTCTGAAATACATCGAGTAAGAGTGAAATGCAGTCAATTTTCCTGCGAGTAACGTCGTATGAATAATCCATATTAATGTGATGCCATAATGAATGAAGTTTTGATCAATCTTCTTAATAACTTGGTCTTTCGTTATCATACGTCGATTTCTCCTTTCATCACCAAGATGGGCAAGTCGACAAGAGGTATACTTCTTCGAAAGTAAAAAGTTTGAAGGTCAGACAAGTCAGTCAAAAAATGTTCCTGATCGACTTCGAATAGAAAAGGTCTTTGTGTAAGGGCAGGATCCTTGATAACACCCGATATGTCATACCTCGTGTAATACGTTTTCTGTTCGTGTAGCATCGAGAAATTAACCAAATCAAGTTCATATCGGAAAGATTTTCCGATATGAGTGTTCTCCTTGTTTAATACACGGTAGACATTATAATAGTCTGAATAGGAATAGTCTAAGGTTTGGTCTTCAAGGTAAGTACCTTCTAGTTGATTATCATAGATTTGATAAGGGTTATAGGGTGAATAATTGAATTTAGCATAGACGAAGGATTCACCGTCAATAAATTGTCTCCAACCTGTAATTAACTGGTCTTCAATCTGAATGATTGTGCCAATTCCCTCATAAGGATATATTTCGTATTCCGCCACACCATCAAGCAGAATTCCCTCTCCGATGATTGATTCTTCTGGATTGAGGTTTTCGCGTCCATGCATTGACATGGTAATCACAATCGATTTCGTATCTTGATTGATTTCCTGAGAGAAATTTGAGATATAAGTTTTTTGCCATTCGTAGTTCTCGAAGTCATATCTTTTGGCTTCATCAAGAGACATATAGTCTATTTGTTCATAGTAAGTTTGATTAATTTCAACTGTTTGATTTGTGACAGTAATGGTTTGATTGATTTCACTTAAAATTGGATGAACCGAAGATACTTCGGGATAGACAGAAGATGAATAGGTTCGCTTGATGTATTGGATCATGATGGGTCCATCGTACTCTACATAAATCCAAGTGTAATTGTCAATAGGTAGCGAATGACCAATGATTTCATGGAATTCAAGAGTCTGTGTATAAAACACTGCAATTCCATCGATGAATTCCCAGTCTTGGATCCTTTTTTCGATTGTAGGGCAAGTTCCAGATCTTGAAACATAGATTAGGTTATTATATAAATCAAAATAGTCGCAAGTGGCCATTTCGGGAACGGAATATATTTTGACAAGTTTGATTTCTGCTAATGCTGAAACACCTATAATGATGAAAAAAGCAAGTGTGAATAATACCCTATAAAGCAGTTTGCCATTTTTCAGTTTAAGGTAAAGTGACCAAGCTAAAATGGAAATCAAATATGCAATTATGACGAAAATCAAAGTATATTTCAAATAGAACAGAAACGGTGAATCAAAGTAAGACGATGATGTCGCGATTGATAACAAGACAAGAAAAAGGATTTCAGGAAACAAGAGCCATTTTGGATTTTTCATCGATTATATACTCCTTAATGAATAGAAAAGGATCCCGTATTTCCATTTTAACAAAAAGGCATATTAAACACAATATTATTCACTATTTTATTGATTAACCTTAAAAAGGAAGATTTGAAACAATTTCCAATCATTCTATGAATGACTTCAAGTTTCTTTTCTTGTTTACTTGTGATATAATGTTCTTGATTTATTTTATTCAAACGAGGTGCACTTATGAAATTACGTTCCCTCATCTTGCTCCTGATTACGATGTTTATCATCCTCGTCGCAGGAGTTATCGGATTTTTCCAACTGGATCTTTCCACTGCCCTATGGGTTAAAATCGCCTATGGTTTTTTAGTTTTATTGTCTCCCGTAATCATTGCTACCTCAATGATTTTGAGCAGGAAAAGAATTTCAAGGATTGGATCTTTGGAAGAAAAAATCAAAGAGATGAATTTGTTAAACAAACGACTGAAGAATTCAGAAGATATCGCATTAAATTATTTGCCTGTCGGTATGGTGATTTATGACGACACTTATACAATTTCATGGGCTAATAATGCCGCAAAAGAATATTTTTCAAACGTGCTGACCGGTCGAAAACTCGGAGTCGTTCATGATGAACTTTCCAAACTCGTCGAGAAGAGAGAAGGACGTTCAATCGTATCGATTTATGACCATGAATATGAAATGGTTCATTATCCGAAAAACAAATGCGTTTATTTGTTTGAAGTATCGGAACGTGAAGAAACCAAGAAACGTTTGAGAGAGAAAATGAACACCATCGGAGTGATGTCTTTGGATAATCTTTCCGAAGCTACTCAAAACATGGACTTTCAAGAAAAAACAGTGGTTCAAGGAAAGTTTTTGAATGCCATTGACAACTGGTGCAAGAAGCATCATATTTATTTCATCAATTTACGTCCTGAAAAGAGTGTTTTGCTGTTCTCAAGAAAACAACTTGACGAGTTGATTAAAGAGGACTTTAAGGTATTGGATGAAGTCAATTCCATATCGAACGCAAATGACATCCGAGTTAGTATTTCCATGGGGATTGCTTCCAGTGATGTTGACATCGACGATTTGGGTGATTTAGCCGAAGAAGCATTGAAACTCGCTCTAGGACGAGGCGGAGATCAGGTCGTCGTCAATATCCAGAATCAACCTTTGCGTTTCTTTGGTGGCAAGAGCAATACCGCAGAAAAAAGAACGAAGATTACCGCTAAGATTAATTCAAGAGCCTTATCAGAAATCATTCAAAAACATGATAAAGTATTCATCATGCCTCATAAATCAACGGACATAGACGCCCTCGGCGGAAGTGTCGGTTTATTACAACTGGCGTTATCCGAAGGTAAAGACGCAAAAATCGTTTTGGACTTTGATAACATTGATCAAACCTGTCAAAAAGTAATTAACATGTTAAACAGAGAGTACGTTAAACTATTGTCGTATTTCATAGATCCTGACGATGCCTTGGGCGAAGTCAATTCCGAGACGCTCGTGATTGTAATGGACCATCATAGTCCAGTACAATCCAACGCTCCTAAACTACTTGAAAGAACCAAATATATTATCGTCATAGATCATCATCGTCGAATTGACAATATTTTAAGTGAAGTATTGTTAAACTACGTTGAACCCTATGCTTCAAGTTCCGCGGAACTTGTCATTGAACTCATTGATTTATATCACCAAGAAATCCATATCGATCCATTTGAAGCGACCATGATGCTTGCGGGAATGATGATTGATACGAATAATTTCACTTACAGGACAGGTGTTCGTACTTTTGAAGCGGCTGCGCTTTTAAAACAATACGGAGCAGATCCTTTCAAAGCAAGATTGATTTTGAGAGAGTCTCTTGACGACATCAAGACGAAATCAAATCTAGTCAATCAAGCAAAAATCATCAACAATCATTTCGCGATTACAGCGCTCGCTACTGAAAGCAAAACGGACCGAGTCCAACTCGCTAAAACAGCCGACGAATTATTGGAAATCGACAATATTATCGCTTCATTCGCATTAGGCAACATCGGAAATGAAACGATTGCAATTTCCGCAAGAAGCATCGACAAATTTAACGTTCAATTGATTATGGAGCAATTTGGTGGAGGCGGGCATCTAAACAATGCTGCTGCACAAGTTCAAAATGAAACCATGGATCATCTGATTGAACGAATCGAAACCATTATCGAATCAACGTTCAAGGAGGAATCACAGATGAAAGTCATCTTAGTAAAAGACGTCAAAGGAAAAGGTAAAAAAGGTGAAGTCATCGAAGTCGCTAGCGGCTTTGGTAACTATCTACTATCTTCCAAACAAGCAATTGAAGCAAGCAATGCCAATTTAAAATCCCTTGAAGACGCCAGAGAAACCGTAGAAAAAGAAGCACAAGCTGAGTTTGAACAAGCAAAGAAAATGAAAGAAGAAGTTGAAAATGCACCGATTAAGCTTTATGTAAAAATTGGCGAAACCGGAAAATTATTTGGCGCAATCAATTCAAAACAAATTGCAGAAGAGTTAAAAATCCAGTATAATATTGAGATAGACAAGCGTAAGATTGTGATGGATGACAACATCCATTCACTTGGATCTTACAAGATTCCTTTGAAACTGCATAAAGAAGTGACTGCAGTCATCAACCTACAAGTATTGGAAGAGAAATAAAACCAGCAAGCGGAGGTCCTTATGGAGCGGAAAGTCCCACAAAACATCGAAGCCGAACAAGCCGTTCTCGGTGCAGTCTTTTTTGACCAATCGGTGATGAAAACCATTCAAGATAAATTAGTGGAAGAAGATTTCTATTCCCCGAATCACCAAGTGATTTTCAGGGTCATGAAGTCTTTATTTCAGGATGGAATTTCCATTGACTATACCACTCTTACAGATCGTCTTGAAAGCCAAAACAATTTGATTAAATCCGGAGGTATTGAATACATCTCGGGATTAATTGATGCCGTGCCTTCGATTGCGAACCTTCTCAATCATATCAACATTGTAAAAGACAAATCGATTGTTAGAAAAATCCAAGATTCTTGCAGAAGAATCATTGAAGATTCCTATGAAACTGAAAATACACCGGACTTTATCGATGATGTCGAACGCGACATCATCGCCATTACTAAAGAAAAAAGAACTTCCGATTTCAAGCAAGTAGGCGAGATTGCATCTTTACAAGTGGAAAAGATTGCCGAACAAGCTCAAATCGGAGGAATGGTTACGGGGCTTGATACCAAGTACCATGAATTGAATAAATATACTCTAGGACTTCAACCAAGCGATCTCTTGATTGTCGCTGCCCGTCCTTCTATGGGAAAGACGGCATTTGCATTGAATCTCGCTTTAAACGTCGCTAGAAATCCTGATAAGCCTCATGTAGCCTTCTTTAGTCTGGAAATGGGTGTAGACCAACTATGTATGCGTCTTCTTTCCTGCCAAGCTCAGGTCGACAGTTTTAGAATGAGACAAGGAAACTTATCTTCGGGTGAATGGGAGAAAATCCATTTCGCCGTTGACGCACTTTCCTCTCTCAATATGTATTTTGACGATTCAGGTACTGTAAACGTCCTTGATCTAAGAAGTAAATGTCGTAAACTAAAACAAGAAGACAAACTCGACTTAATCATTGTCGATTACTTGCAACTACTAAGCGGTTCAAAACACAATCAAGCAAACCGTGTTCAGGAAGTATCCGAAATCTCCCGTGTCTTGAAAGAGACCGCAAGAGAACTAAAAGTTCCTGTCGTTGCTTTATCACAGTTATCTCGTTCCATCGAAACCAGAAGCGATAAGACACCAGTTATGGCCGACCTTCGTGAATCCGGTTCTATTGAGCAAGATGCCGATATCATTATGTTTTTGTACCGTGCAGAACTTTATGAACAAGAAACAACAAAGAAAAACCAAGTTGATATCTCAATTGCTAAAAACCGAAGCGGTACGATTGGCAACTTCGTTCTTCTATTCAATAAAAACATGTCAACCTTCAGCAATGTCCACACCTCAACAAGTGGAGACGCGTTTGAACGCGATTCCTACAGTGGAGACATCTAGCAGTCCTACGACTGTTTTTTGTTTGATTTAACGCTGTAGAAAATTAAAATTTGTGAGGAGAAAAATATATTATGTTAAGTGAAAGACTAGATCAAATCGAACAGAGATACGACGAAATCAACCAGATGTTGATGGACCCCGCATATTCTACTGATATTAAAAAACTAACCGAGTTGTCAAAAGAACAAAGACAACTTGAGAAAACAGTACTCAAGTACCGTGATTACAAACAGTTATCAAAAGAAGCTGAAGACTTGAAAGAACTTCTTAAAGACACTGATGACGAACTCAAAGAAATGATGGAGATGGAACTCGAAGAGATCCATGAAAAACTTCCTTTGATTGAAGAAGAACTTCATTTGTTGTTAATACCGAAGGATCCTAATGATGAGAAAAATGTCATCGTTGAAATCCGAGGAGCTGCCGGGGGAGATGAAGCAAACATTTTTGCCGGTGATTTATTTAGAATGTATAACAAATTTGCCGAATCAAAAGGCTGGAAAGTAGAAATGCTTTATGCCGACCCACAAGAAGCCGGAGGGTTCTCTCAGATAGAATTCCAAGTCAGTGGAGAATCGGTATACTCGTATATGAAATATGAAAGTGGTGTTCACCGCGTTCAAAGAGTTCCATTAACGGAATCCGCTGGACGAATTCATACTTCGACTTCCACAGTTTTAGTGGTACCTGAGGCAGAAGAACTCGATTTTGACATTAATCTTGATGATGTCAGGGTTGATACATTTTGTTCTAGTGGTCCGGGAGGACAATCCGTCAATACGACAAAATCTGCAGTTCGATTGACTCATGAGCCAACAGGTACTGTCGTACAATGTCAAGACGGTAAAAGCCAACACGAAAACAAAGCTTCAGCTTTGAAAATATTAAGAAGTCGTCTGTATGACAAAATGCTTCAAGAAAAACTCGACAAAGAAGGCGACGAGCGCCGTAGCAAAATAGGAACGGGCGATCGTAGCGAAAAAATTAGAACATACAATTATCCACAAAATAGAATCACGGATCACAGAATCAATTTTACGATTCAGCAACTAGACAGAATCATCGATGGAAGACTGGACCCTGTGATTGAAGCTTTGATTGCAGAAGAACAAAAACGTAAGCTTCAGAAGCAAGAATAATGGGAAAAACTTATCAAGAAGCTTTAAAAAAGGCGGAGCGAGACGCAAGACTCGCGAAGAAAGAAGCTTCTGCAGTCAAAAACCTGATGCTTCACTTTTCCAGACTAGAACCGACTGATTTATATTTGAAGTTTAATGAAGAGATGAATCCGGAAGCTTTAAAAGATTTTGAAGAAGCAGTTAAGAAATACACCTTGGACAACATTCCCGTTCAATACTTGATTGGATACGTCTATTTCTATGGATACAAGTTTTCTGTGGATAATCATGTGTTGATTCCGCGGTTTGAAACCGAGGAATTGGTCGCAAACATCTTAATGCAATATGACGACCAGTTTACTGGAAAATCAATAAAACTCGTCGACATTGGAACCGGTTCAGGATGTCTCGCAATTGCATTAAAATTGGAGGAACCATCATTTGATGTGACGGCCACCGATATATCGGTTGAAGCTTTGGAAGTAGCAAAAAAGAATGCGAAAAATCTGAAAGCGGATATCACTTTTATTGCAGGAGATATGTTAGAGCCTTTAAAAGGATTAAAATTCGATGCGCTGATTTCTAACCCACCCTATATTCCTTCGGAAGAGACTGTGGATGAAATCATCCATCAGAATGAGCCTCATGAAGCTTTGTATGGAGGTTCTGACGGACTGCGATTCTATGAAATCATACTATCAAAAGCGAAAGAAATCCTTGAACGAAAATCATTTATTGCATTTGAACACGGATTCGACAAAGCAGAAGAAATTAGAGCGCTTGCGAAAAAATATTTTCCAGATTCCGTTGTATATACTTTAAAGGATATGCAAGGAAAAGATCGAATGACTTTTGTCGTAAATAACGAAATCAGCGAATAATTCGCTGATTTTTTTGATTTGAGGACAGATTGATTCTATTCGAGCCGACATTTTAGTATGATACTATATCATTTGCCATTCCTCTTTGGTATAATAATCATATTAAACAAAAAGGAGATTGATCACATGTTCACTATAGTAAAAGAATATCAAAGGGCTATTAAATTTCGATTTGGTAAATTTGTAAAAGTCATGAAACCCGGAATTAGGTTGGTCCTTCCTCTTATTCACGCATACACAAAAGTGGATTTAAGAACAATTACTCAAGATGTTCCCCAACAAAAATGCATAACCAAAGATAATGTCACGATTACTATCAATGCCGTTGTATATTATAAGGTGTTCGATGCAAAAAAGGCCGTACTGGAAGTTAAGGACTGTTTTTATGCGGTCACTCAATTAGCACAAACTACATTAAGAAACTCATTAGGTGGTTTTGATTTGGATGAGTTATTATCCAATTTGAAAGTCATCTCCAAAGAGATTAAAGAAATTGTAGATTCCGAAACGGATCCATGGGGCATTTCTGTTGAAAAAGTAGAAATTAAAGATATTAAGATTCCAGAAGATATGGAACGAATCATTGCGAAAGTTGCGGAGGCAGAAAGAGAAAAAAGAGCAATAATCGTCAAAAGTGAGGGTGAAGTTGGAGCCGCTCAAAAATTGGCTGATGCGGCAAAAATTCTTTCTGAAGTACCAGGAGCGATGCATTTGAGAACTTTGGCTACCATTAACGATTTGTCAGGAGACAAATCAAATACCGTAATCTTTGCGATTCCAGTAGAGGTCTTAGATTCATTTAAAAACAGAAATATTGTGGATGTCGTGAAAGATATAGTTAAGCATCAATAATCTTATTAATAAAAAGCGAAAAGGCAGATCAGACCTGCCTTTTTTTTGTTTACTTTAAGTAATGTGATAAAAAAGACATGCTATCGAACAAAAATGTGTAATTTATTTTAATAAACCCGAATTTGATTCCATTTATCGTATTCTTAATGTATAATATGGAAAATTCAAACTCATTTTTTGATTTTGACAGGGAGGTCTCATTATTGAACAAGTATTTTCTACAAGGAGTGAAAGAATCTTATCCTATTGTTTTAGGCTATATTCCAATTGGAATCGCTTTTGGAGTATTGGCCAGTAGTATCGGTATTTCTCCTTTGGGAGTTCTATTCATTTCATTGGTATTGTTTGCAGGGAGCGCACAATTCATTTTAGTCACGATGCTTGCGAGTTTTGCGAGTGGAATTTCTATAGTCTTTACAATCTTCATTGTCAATTTCAGACATTTCTTAATGAGCTCCGCTTATTCTAAATATTTCAAGAACGATCAATTAGGAGTCTTAGCGTTTCTTTCGTTTTTCATTACAGACGAGTCTTTCGCTATCGGAATTAACAAAGCCAAATATAAAAACGAGGAATTTAACAAAAGCTATTTGTTTGGCGTTGAGCTCTCCGGTTATTTTACTTGGGCAATCGTCACTACTCTAGGTGCATTTGCAGGAAATCTGATTAAGGATTTTAGTGCATTTGGACTTGATTTTGCATTACCGGCGATGTTCATCGGATTATTGGCGCTTTTGATCAAAAACAAAAAAGACTTATTGGTTTGTGCAATTGCAGGAGTTTTGTCGGTTTTACTTAGTTTGACCTTTCTTTCCGGCTTTACGGTTATCATCGCTGCGCTTGTCGCTGCGATGATTCTAGTGGGAGGTAAAGATGATAAACAATATGAATGATTCAACTTTTGTTTTTATCATACTTGGTGCGATGCTTGTTACCTATCTTCCAAGAATGTTACCACTGGTTGTTTTAAGTAAAGTAACACTTCCAAAAAAAGTGTTAAAGTTTCTTGATTATGTTCCAATTGCCATCCTCGGTGCAATTTTGATTCCCAGTTTGGTTATGAAAGATCAACAACTAAATATCTCGTTTGGAAATGAATTTCTCATTGCAGGGGTTCTAACCATTATATTGGCAAAATTCGTCAAGAGAGTGGATGTGATTGTGTTATTTGGAATATTAGTCACAATTCTACTTCGGTTGATTACATAGACTAGCCATGGGATTCAACATCATCATAAAGACATTTAAATTCCATGAATGTCTTTATTTTTTTGAAAAATCTCTATATAATTTATATAGAATCAGTTGGGACGGTACTTATGGAAGAACTTATGTTTCCTGTGTTGAAAAAATATTTAATCAATCATGGCTTTGATGTCAAAGCAGAAATACTGAATGCGGATATCGTTGCCAAAAAAGAAGACCTAGTCATCATTGTTGAAATGAAAACTGCTTTTTCAACCAAATTGATTTATCAAGGACTGAAGCGGATGCATATTTCTGATTATGTCTATTTAGCCATTCCAAAACCAACGGTTCAAGTTTTAAAATCAGACAATTTCAAGGAGAAGAAGACCATCGTCAGAAGACTCGAAATGGGATTGATTCTAGTTGACACAATGAATGACGAGGTTGAAGTCTTACTTGACCCTGAAACCTACCACTTTCATAAAAACAAAAAGAAGAAAAGAGCTTTGTTGAAAGAGTTTAACCTGAGGAGCACCTCGATGAACATCGGAGGCGTAAACAGGACGAAGCTAATGACTGCATACAAGGAATTATCGCTTCTTATTTTGGATGCATTATCAGATGGTCAAAAGACGACAAAATTCTTGAGAGAATATACCAACCGAAAGAAGGTTGTTAGCATCCTTCAAAAGAATTACTATGGATGGTTTAATAGAGTCGATCGAGGCGTATATGAATGTACTGCCTTGGGGATAAAAGCTCATGAATCATATCAAGAACCCATTCGGGTGATCAAGAGTTCATATGACTTTGAAAAGAAGGATTGATAATCCTTTTTTTCATACTAAAAGGTCAAATTTCAGAGTATAAAACTCTTGTTGATTAGGGTGATTTGACTATCGAAACACGACCAAAATCAATCCAGTTTTTACTTCGAAAATATATCGATAAATTGTGTATGATTTTGTTGAAAATGCTATTGCAAATTCCTAAGCTTGGCGTATAATGAAATTAGTGAGATTCAATGAATTTCACGCCCCCATTGCAAAAATCCATCAACCGATTCGAAACAATGTCACGTGGCAACTGATCTTGTTTTTTTTTATGCAAAAAAGAAATGATGAGGAAAGGAGGAAACATCCATGGAAGTTAAAAAACCAGCTCAACAAGCAACAAAACCAGTACAAAAACCAGTAGCACCAGCAGCAAAACCAGTACAAAAACCAGTAGCACCAGCAGCGAAACCAGTACAAAAACCAGTAGGAAAAAAATAACACTTTATAGATGAAGTGTTCAAATAGATACCGATTGGTTTTAGAACCAAACAGAATCATGACTAGAGTCGACCAGCGTCTATGGTCGACTCTTATTTTATTCTATACTATCATTTCTAAAACGTCATTCAATCAGGCTGGTTCATAGACTCAAATTCATCTCTTTTGTTTTTTCATTTAATGAATCCTATGTTATAATGGTTACTATAAAAACTCTTAGGACAGGAAATACATCATGACTTCAATCAATAAAATAGAAGAAAATAAAATGACCGCAAAGCTGGGTGTCAAAATGGCATCTACGATCTTGGGTATTACACAAGTCAATATCGATTTTATTGATGGGGTAGGATTTAGGAACACAGGAAGTTCCAGTGTTTTTTCTCCTCAAAAATACAAAATATCATTTAATCTCGATTGGTTAAGGCAGTCGGAAATGCTTGAAGTTTTGGCAACGTCTTTTCACGAAACAAGACATGCCTATCAAAAGCTTCATACCGATTTTCATCCCGGGCTTAAATATTCTGAAAAGAAAGAAACAGTCGATTCTTGGAGAACTGATTTTTTGAGTTATCAAAAACCAGGAATGGAATTGAAAAGCGATTACCTTCTTCAGTCCATCGAAATAGATGCCATCGCATTTTCACATTATCTATTGAAGGAATTGTTTAAAACATCTACCTTGATTCCTTCTGAGGTAAAAGAAGAAGTGGAATCAATGATAAAAGAATATCACTACATCATTCCCAAAGAGAGGACGAAGCAATGAAAAAGTCTGATTCAAAACTACCATTCCAGGAACGTATAGAACAATTGTCCTATTCCGACAAAAACCCATTCTTAGTTCCGTTTTTCGTAGTGGCAGAATTGAAGGACGAGACCTCCATCAGCCAATGGGGAGAAGACATGATTATTGCGACCTTGTTTCCACTTTATGGATATATACCGAACCAAGAAATTCAATCGATGGAATTGTATGAACTTTTCAGAACGCTTCCAAATGACGAAAGAGAATTGATTGAGACTTATTTCTTTCAAGTTAAAAGTCCCTATGTACAATTTTTCATTGATGCAATCGGAGTGGATTCAATGATTGAATCCGTTCCCGATGACATTCCCGATGAATTCTTTCTAGATGAGTGGCACAGGTTGGTCTACAAAGAACTATATGACGAAGAAATGCAAGAATATGCTGGAATGATTGATGATTTGCTCCTCAGCGACAATGCGCACATGTTCAAGGCGCTTTATGAACAAGGAGAGATTGAGGTTTCGTTAAGAACGAATCTAAATGAAACGATTCTTCATTATGCCGCAAGGTATAATGCGGTTAAAATATTGAAGTTTCTATTATCGGTAGGTTTACCTATCGATGAAGTGGACGGATACGGAAACACGCCTCTTTTCTTGGCTGCGGCTTTTGGAAAAGTCGATTGTTTTTATGCCTTGATTGAAAAAGGTGCGAATTATAAAATCGCAAATAATCAGGGAATTCTTCCTGCGGAAATCGTTCCATACGGTGAAAGTGAAGCCTTGATTGATTTTTGCAGAGTCAAACTGGTTACCGACCCCGATCACATGATAAAAATCGATCCTTTTAAAATGATGCTAGAGATGAATTTAGTCAAGGGAATCAAGTATATGATTTTCAGAAAGTTTCTTGATGTAAATCATGTTTTCCTGACGGGTCAGAGTTTGTTTGAACTAGCTCTTGAGATGAAAAATACTGATTTTGCATCTTATTTACTTCATTCCGAGAATTTCGGAATGGAATTTATAAATAGAATCGGATATTCGGTAGAGCATTTTGCCATCGAGTATGACAATCTTGATATATTAAAAGAAATCAAGACGATGGGAATTGACATCTTCAAACCTGCAGGCGATGGATATACCGTCATGGAGATTGCGGCAGTGTATCATTCTAACGACTGTTTCGATTATTTCATTTCAGAAGGACTCTTAGAATATCAGGATGTATCAAAACTCTTGCGTCTATCCTTTTCTGAATCCAACCTACATGTGATTCGTCATCTCGAAAAAGCTGGTGTCAATTTTAATGTGCTCATTGACAATCAAACGACACCTTATTTATTGCTGATGAGGACGTATTCTTCAAAAGTGATTCAAGAGTTAATCCTGGGGATTGATATTGAATTTCACAATAAACACAAAATTCCTTTATTAATTGACCCCTCTTTTCATAACGATATCGAGGTCGTCAAACTTCTTCTGGAAAGAGGAGCGAATCCAAATATTCCTGTCTTGTTCAAAAAAGGTCGTTTTTATCCAATCCTCAATGCCATTTATCATCATAACTTGGATATGGTGAAATTATTGGTACAATACCACGCCGACGTGAACGTCAGCACGGAAACATTTCTTACACCACTGTTCTATGCTTATTCAAGAAGAGCAGGTAGAGAAATCAAGTCTTTTCTAAGGGAAAACAAAGCGAAAATTCATCCAATGAGATTTGCATATTTATTAGCTGCAGCCATTGTTATAATCATTGTTTCTCTTATTCTTACTTTATAGTAAATTGCAGGATTCTTTGAATCCTGTTATTTTTTTGAAAAAATTAATATTATTTTATTGACAATAGTGTATGCCATACAGTATAATAATGTTAGAGGTGAGAAAGATGAATGAAGCATTGGTTCAAAACCTGAAAAGCGAGCTTCGAAGAGGGACACAGATATTGGCAGTTTTATCTCAACTAGATAAAATGCAGTACGGTTACTCGCTCCTCCAGGATCTAAATGACTTAAATGTCAACATTGAAGCCGGAACATTATACCCGCTTCTAAGAAGACTCGATACGCAAAATCTTCTTGAGAGCGTTTGGGATACGAGCGAGTCGAGGCCAAGGAAGTATTACAAGTTAAGTGAAGAAGGAAAAGAAGTATATTCAATATTAAAAGAAGAATGGTTACAAATTGTAAAAGAAATGGAAGAACTGTTTAGGGGGGATAAACAATGAAACATATGATAGAACGTTATGTATATGACGTCACAAGAAGATTACCTGAAAATCAAAGAGAAGATGTCGCAAAAGAATTAAGAGCGAACATCGACGACATGCTTTCAGGAAGCACGAATGAAGTTGAAATTGAAAAAGTACTTTTAAGTCTTGGAGAACCAAGAACACTCGCAAACGAATATCGTGAAAAGAAGAGATATTTAATCTCGCCAAAATGGATGGACGATTATATTAGAGTGCTAAAAATCGTCATCATCATCTTTGTTTCTATATCGGTTATTTTTGGATTGATAGACAATATCATGAACGCCGAATCTCTGAATGCTTTTGGAATCTTTGCAGAAGTATTCGCGAAGACGATTTCAGAAGCTTTTCAATCCGCATTTCAAGCTTTTGCGATTGTTACTCTAGTGTTTGTATTAATTGAACAATATGACCTTTCTCCTAAAAAGAAGGAGTGGTCCGTGAGTAGCCTCCCTGACCTTCCAAACGAAAAAGAACCTAAGGTATCTAGAACCGGTTCCATCGTAGAGTTGATTATTATGACGATCTTTGGAGTCACTTGGATTTATTTGCTTTTCAATCATTCCATTTATCTTGGTTGGATGGTTGAAGGAAACGGATGGGCAGTTTCCGTGCCATTGTTTAATTCTCCTGCAGTCAATGTGCTGATTCCTCTGTTCATTGCTTCGTTGGCATTAGGCATCATTGCACAAATGATTAAGATTTATTATGCAAGACTGAATATGAAGGTCATGATTTTCCATACGCTTGATAAAATATTCTCACTTGCTGTAGTCCTCTTTTTTATGACGATGCCCAATCTGATTAACGGTGTATTTGCTTTACAAGCATCAACATTCCTTGAAATTTCAACAACCGTTGTTTGGGATATGATCAAAGGAATAGCGACAGGAATTATCAGTGTAGTTTCAATAGCGACTTTACTTGACTTGATTTTTACATGGATCAAATCAATCAGAGGAACAATCAAGAGTAACAAGAATTAGAATAAATGTGGAACGTTATTGAAAAATACGTTCCACTTTTCATATTCTAGTTTCAAAAAGTAGAATCTGTTCATACGTATAAAGAATATATGAACGCTGTTTTTTCCTCATCATTTAGCGGTTTAAAAGTGAAAATCAATGAGTGAATATTAGTAGATGAGAATTATGTTCAATGAAAACATTTTCATTTGAAAAATTTTCATCTTTTTTTCATTCCCTTGTTGCTTTAGTTATACACATGTAGTACTATACTCCCAATATTTAAACAAGGGAGAAAAAAATTATGAAGAAATTTACATTATTATTAGTAGTATTCGTATTTGGATTTGCTCTTTCAGCTTGCCAGTCAGAAGCTGAAACCGTTAAGTTTGGAGTCATTGGACCTCTAACAGGAGATTACTCTTTTTATGGGACGTCCGTTGAAAATGGAGCCAATCTTGCAGCTGCAGAAATTAATGCAGACGGCGGTGTTTTAGGATTAGATTTAGAAATTATCGCATATGACAGTAAAGGCGAAGTCGTCGATGGTGTCAATGCCTATAATCGTTTGATTCAAGAAGATGAAGTCGATGCAATCATCGGTGGTACTTTTAGTGGAGTAACACTGGCATTCAAAGACTTGGCTGTTGCGGACGGTGTTCCCGTATTGTCACCCACAGCGACCAACCCCAATGTAACACTTGATGCAGGAAACATGTTCCGTGCATGTTATACAGACTCTTATCAGGGAACGGTAGCCGCATTGTTCACAATCGAAGATTTAGATGCAACGAAAGCTGCCGTCTATTATAATATCGACGATGCTTATTCAGAAGGCTTGGCACTTGCGTTTATCGCTGCTTATGAAGATGCAGAATTGACTGTTGACGATTATACTTTCGGATCAGGAACTGATGACTACAGTGCAACCTTGACAACCATCAAAAACGGAGATTACGATGTCGTATTCGTTCCTGCGTATGTTGCTGAAGTTGGAGCTATTTTAACACAAGCAGATTCACTTGATTTCGGAGATACCGTATTCGTTGGTGGAGACGGATGGGATGGAATTGAAGCGAATTATGCTGCTGTAGCTGAAGGATATTACTTCGGTAACCATTATGCAAAAACAGATCCTGCTCAAAACGTTCAAGATTTCGTTACGAACTATGAAGCAACTTATGGAGAAGCACCTAGTGCACTGGCTGCTTTGGCATATGATGCAGTATACGCAATGGCACTTGCAATGGAAAATGCAGGAACAACAGATTACGCAGATGTAGTAGCGGCTTTACAAGCTTTGGAATATGCAGACGCAGTCACTGGCGCAATCAAATTTGACGCCAACGGCGACCCTGTAAAAGCAATCACAATCATTCAAGTAGTGAGCGGCGAGCATGTCGTTATCAAAAAGGTTCAAGGGGAATAATTTATACCGATATTTAGATAAAGAATAGGGGAGACCTCTCCCCTATTCCTACATGCTAGGGGTGCACATATGAGTGAATTTTTAGAACAAATCATCAACGCGTTGAATACGGGAAGTATTTACGCTTTGGTCGCCATCGGTTATACCATGGTTTATGGAATCATCCGATTAATCAATTTTGCGCACGGAGACATTATGATGTTCGGTGCGTATTTCGCATTTATATTCGCCACTGTATTTCCATTCCAATTACCTGTTATTTTAGTCATTGTCATTTCAATGGCACTCGCAGCTTTGATGGGTGTTTTGATTGAAAAAGTCGCTTATAAGAAACTTAGAAAAGCGCCTAGAATTTCAGCTTTGATTACAGCCATCGGAATGAGTTTGTTTTTACAAAACCTTGCGCTTTTGATCTTCAAACCGGAGCCGAGAGTCATGCCGGTTTTAATATCAAAGACGCATGTCAATATTTTTGGATTGAGCGTACCGATTTTAACGCTCGTAACGATTCTTGTGTCTATTGGGTTTATGATTTTATTGACGGTATTCGTCAAGAAAACAAAACCAGGAAAAGCGATGAGAGCTGTTTCTCAAGACCAAGAAGCCGCAAAGTTGATGGGAATCAATGTTAATAGCGTCATCTCTTTGACATTTGCGATTGGTAGTGCTTTAGGTGCCCTTGGGGGTATCTTTTATAGCATCGCCTATTCTCAGGTCTATCCAACCTTGGGTGTCATGCCGGGCTTAAAAGCATTCGTTGCGGCTGTTCTTGGTGGGATTGGTAATATTGGTGGGGCAATGCTCGGTGGTTATGTCATCGGTGCGATTGAAACCTTTACCAATGGATATATTTCGACAAGATGGGTCGATGCGATCGTGTTCTCTATTTTAGTGTTTGTCTTACTGGTGAAACCTTCGGGAATTTTGGGTAAAAACACGAAAGAGAAGGTGTAACCCATGACATTATTTAAGAAAAAAGAAAAAATGGAGAATACTCAAAGAAAACCATTTGTCAAAGTCTTGCTTGACAAGACTTTGCCTATGATCGTGATGATTGTCGCGATCTTCTTAATCCTGAACACTTTGATCGAAACCGGTGTTCTCTCCAGATATTATTCAACGATTCTAGTGATGGTTTTGGTCATGATCATCATGGCGACTTCTTTAAATCTCGCGACTGGATTTTTAGGTCAGCTTGTTTTAGGGCATGCCGGTTTTATGGCGCTTGGTGCATATAGTGCTGCACTGACTGCCATCGGACTAAGAGCTTATATTCCCAACGATTTATTGCTATTCCTCGTTGCGGCGGTTGCCGCAATGATTGTCGCAATGCTTGCAGGTTTGATTGTCGGGACACCGGCATTAAGACTAAGAGGAGATTATCTTGGAATTATGACACTTGGATTTGGAGAAATCGTCAAAGTTATTTTAACAAATCTTGAAGTGACGAACGGTGCACAGGGATTAACCGCAATTCCAAGAATCATGTCTTTTCCATTAGCTTATTTTACTATGGTTGCGGTTGTCGCAATCATTGCCTTATTTATGAATTCAAGACATGGTAGAGCGATGATATCGATTCGAGAAGACGAGATTGCAAGTGAAAGTGTCGGTATCAACATAACAAAATATAAAATCATCGGATTTTTGATGGCTTCGATGTTTGGTGGACTCGGCGGAGCCGTGTATGCTTTTCAACTTGGTTTTTTAGCACCGACCGCATTCAATTTCGTTAAATCGATTGATATTTTCGTGATTGTCGTTTTAGGTGGAATGGGTAGTTTATCCGGATCCATCGTTGCGGCGATTGTCCTTACATTCTTACCTGAAGCGTTAAGAGAATTCGCAACCTATCGTTTGCTTATCTACTCCACGCTTCTGATTTTGACGATGCTTTTCAGACCACAAGGGTTGATGGGAACGAAAGAGTTCTCAGTCACGTCTTCAGGACTGAAAAACAATTGGAGTAAAGCCAAAGCTTGGTACATCAAAACCAAGAATAAAGTGTTGAAAAGAGGTGACGACCATGTCAATCCTTGAGGTTAAAGACCTGACGATTATGTTCGGAGGACTGAAGGCCGTCGATCAATTCGAAATTACGATTCATGAAAATGAACTCGTTGGTTTGATTGGACCCAACGGCGCTGGAAAAACAACGATTTTCAATCTACTTACAGGGGTTTATAAACCAACTAACGGATCGATTTTAGTCAACGGTTCCGTGACGAAGATGATGAAACCAAATGAAATCGTGATGCTTGGAAGTTCTAGAACATTTCAAAACATTCGTTTGTTTAAAAACATGACGGTTCTAGACAATATCAGAGTAGCCTACCATAACCGAATGACTTACAATTATTTTGACGGTGTCGTTAAAAACAAAAAGTATCGAGATGAAGAAGCAGCAGCGACTGAAGTAGCGGTTTCTTTACTTGAGGTATTCGGTATGAAAGGCTATCAAAATGATTTAGCAAAAAACCTTCCGTATGGAAAACAACGGAAACTTGAAATTGCAAGGGCTCTTGCGACAAATCCAAAACTCTTATTGCTTGATGAACCGGCCGCAGGAATGAATCCACAAGAAACAGAAGAATTGATGCATACGATTCGATTCATCAAAGATCAATTCAAAGTCTCAATATTGTTAATAGAGCATGATATGAAACTCGTGATGGGAATCTGTGAGAGAATCGTCGTTGTCGATTATGGTAAAATTATCGCTTCAGGCGCTCCGGAAGCAATCAGAAAGAATCCGGCTGTCATCAAAGCCTATCTGGGGGAGTAATATGTTAAAAGTAGAAAACTTACATGTATATTATGGTGTCATTCATGCGATAAAAGGTGTTTCATTTGAAGTCAAAAAAGGAACGATCGTTTCTTTGATTGGTTCGAACGGAGCTGGTAAATCTACCATACTTAAAACGATATCCAATTTACTCGACGTTACCGAAGGGGACATCCTGTTTTTAGGTCAATCGACCAAAAAACTGGAAGCTCATAAAATCGTTGAAATGGGGATTTCTCATGTTCCTGAAGGAAGAAGAGTTTTTCCAGGGCTTACTGTGATTGAAAATCTTCAGATGGGTGCATACACAAGAAAAGACAAAGAAGAAATCGATAAAGATTTAAAAAAAGTGTTTCATCACTTTCCAAGACTTCTAGAACGCAAAAATCAGCTTGCTGGTACGCTTTCGGGAGGCGAGCAACAAATGCTTGCGATGGGAAGAGCATTGATGAGCAGACCTAAAATCATGCTTCTGGATGAACCTTCTATGGGTCTCGCTCCATTGCTTGTGGATGAAATCTTTAAAATCATCGAAGAAATCAATAAATCAGGAACAACCATCCTGTTGGTGGAACAAAATGCAAATAGAGCTTTACACATCTCTAACTATGGATATGTGTTAGAAACCGGAAAAGTAATTGCGGAAGGCCCATCAAAACAGTTGATGGAAGATCCCAAAGTGATTGAAGCTTATTTGAGTGCATGATATAATTGTGTTTGCAATTTAATATATATTTATTATATAAATATTGAATTTTTTCTTTTTTGATGATATTATTAAAATATCTATTTAAGGAGAAATTTATTATGAATAACATGCTTTCTAGACTACTGTCTTTCTTATCTTCTCTTCTTCCTACGAGACAACAGAAATTTGTTAATGGGTTAAATTCGAATATAGATTGTTGGCTTCAAGAGGATACTTTTGATTATTCCTCAACTGTTACATATAAATATGGTGATTTCATTCATTATAATTTGGGATGCAATGTTGGTTCAGAACAAGGGGGCCCAAGATATGGAATCGTCATAGAGGATTCCGCTCAATTATCGAAGACGGTACTCGTTATTCCGGTTCATGGAAGTGAGGAGTATTATTCTCCAGCGAAATATGAGGCTTATATCAACAAACCATTTACATTCTTATCAAAAAATCATCACTACGCTGTAATTACACAAATGAGAGCAATTAGCAAGATTAGAATCGATAGAAAATTTGGTAAAATTGATACCTGTAGTATTTTAATATTAAAAGGTGTGATGAAAAATATATTCAAAATATGATTAGTTGACATCCTTAACTTTATATGATAAAATTAATTTACTAAGTCCTAGGTTAACTCCGAAGACACAATTTAACTATGTTTTCCTTGTGAAGACACGAAAGATGAGCACGGTCAGTGCTCATCTTTTCTTTTGTATTTTAAAAGGGTATAAATTGTTAAAAAGAAAAGAAAACAAATATAATGATTTTTATTGATTAAATACTAAGAAAATTGATTAATTATCAATTTTACAATATATGACTTCATTCAATTTGATATAATAAGTAAGGATTCATTTTCAATTGTTGTTTTTTAACGTCATATTTCAATGGGGAGAAATAAATTGAAACCCAAAACTATTGGCAAGAATTTAAGGAAATTCAGAGTGTCAAAATCCCTGACTCTTGAAGAACTTGCAGTTCTTCTTGAAGTGGAACCTCAAGTCTTAATTGAATACGAAACTAAACGGAAATACATTCCATATAATTTAGGCATAAAAATAGCAGAAGTATTGGAGTTTGATCCTTATTTCATTGGAATAGATGTTCTTTTGGATAGAAAAGTGACAAGAAACGTATTTGCACCACTATCGTTTAAATCGAAATTTACTCCATTTCGATTTATGTGGGATTTCTTAAAATCGATGTTTGGAGCAGTAAAAAAGAAGAAACAAGACATTAGTAGCAATATCATTGAAAATCAATTGTTTAGTCTTGAGGAAAACTCATCGAGTCCCTTTGTCTTTTTAAGAATTAGCTTTCTTCTGCTTGGTGTTGCATTTCTCGCGGCATGGGCTGAAAATATTGTCATCGCAAATCTTGCGTTAAGTTTATTTGTTCCGCTAGGGTTCATGTGGTTTTTGTTTGAAGCACATCACCCAAGAATCATAAGAGGCTTTGAACTCATCAAGTATTTTCTATATGGTGGACTCATCTCAATCATCATTGTTTTATTCATTCGAGGTTTTACAGGTTATATTCCCTTTCCAATCATCGGAGACTTATTGACGGGATTGATTGAGGAATTAGCGAAGATCTTAACAGTTATTTTTCTAGTCAGAAAAAAACTGATCAAGAACCCTTTGGAAGGTATCTTGATTGGGTTTGCAGTAGGAGCGGGTTTTACAGCTTTTGAAACGACAATGTATGGCATGAACGAATTACTCACTAATCTTGACATGTTTGAGATGATTTGGATTATTTTACTCAGATCTTTTTATGATTTAATCGGAGTAGGTCATCATTTTTGGACAGGTATCCTTGCAGGTGTTGTTGTAATGATCAGCAAGTCAGGGCATTTGAAAATGAGAGATTTACGAAACCCGGTTTTCTTCTTTTGGTACATCCTACTTGCGACAATCCACGGGCTATGGAATTATAATTCCAGTATGCCTTTAACTTTTGTTATTGCACTATTTTCTTTGATATTATTCATTCTCTTCTGGTCCAAAGTATCGATTGATTATAAGTTACAAGTCGCTCTTGAAAAGGAAAGACTGAACGATAATTTGATAGAGATAGAATCAATAGAATCTGAAGAAAAGGTAATAGAACAAGAAATGACTGAGACGAATGAAGATCATCAAGAATAGGACTTAATGAGGAGAAGAACATCGATGAAAAAAATAAAAATAGCGTATATAGGTGGAGGCTCTAGGCTTTGGGCTAGAAACTTAATGAGTGATTTAGCACTTTGTACCGATATTGAAGGTATTGTATCTTTATATGATATCGTGAGGGAACCTGCGGTTAATAATTCCATCATTGGAAATAAAATGATGGAATTACCGGAAGCGAATCATGCTTTTCAGTTTGTTGTGGCGGATACGTTGGAAGAGTCCTTACAAGACGCTGACTTTGTATTTATTTCAATTTTGCCTGGTACTTTTGAAGAGATGAAAGCTTATGTTCATATCCCTGAAAAATATGGTGTTTACCAGCCGGTCGGAGACACGGCTGGACCTGCAGGGATTTTCAGATCCTTGATTATGATGCCGATGTATTTTGACATTGCAATTGCGATTGAATTCAATTGTCCGAATGCCTGGGTTATTAATTTTACGAATCCGATGACGATGTGTGTTGAAATGTTATATCATGTGTTTCCAAAGATCAAGGCCTTTGGAAACTGTCATGAAGTATTCGGAACTCAAAGAATACTCGCAAGAGCATTGAAAGAAGAAACCGGAATCGATGTATCTCATACGGAGATTGAAGTCAATGTTCAAGGGATTAATCATTTCACTTGGATTAATTATGCAACGTATAAAAATATTGATTTGATGCCCATTTATGAGAAGTTCGCACTAAAATACAAAGATAAAGGATGGTTCACAGAAGAAGAACTGAGGAAAGGGGCTCCATGGGGAGGTTCTGACATGGTGAAGTTTGATCTGTTCTTTAAATACAATACCATTGCAGCCGCAGGAGATCGTCACTTGGTTGAGTTTTTACCCAAGGAATGGTATGTTGAAAGCCCATTGATGATTCAACACTGGAAATATTTCCTTACACCTGTCGACTTTAGAATTGAAATTATGGAAAAGGGAGACCGGTCCGCAAAAGAGATTGCATATGGGTCAAAACCAGTTGAAATCCACGCCTCTGGAGAAGAAGGCGTGGAACAAGTCAAAGCACTTCTTGGGTTTGACAAATTCATTACGAACGTCAATATGCCTAATATGGGTCAAATACCAAATCTTCCCCTAGGCAGAGTGGTTGAAACCAATGCTTATTTCAGAAAAGACAGTGTTCAACCTGTATTTTCAGGGGAGATGAAGGAAGAACTTGTGGATTTGACGTTAAAACATATGGAAATCCATGAATTGCTAATGGAAGCATTTGATGAAAAAGATTTGAACTACGCAATGGATGCTTTGATGAACGATCCACTCACAGAAAGTTTGTCTCCTAGCGTTAAAAGAAAAATGTTTCGTGAAATCGTCGATGCCATCCGACCTTATCTCTCTTGTTACCTCGAATAAAAAAAGTCCTTTATTGACTTGAATTAATTCAAGTAGTGGAATAAAATAAAGTTGAAGGGGGAATCTTTATGAAAATTGCAGTAAAGATTTGTAAGTACTTAATCCTTCTGCTTGGAGCTTTTATCATCTTGATGTCTTTTGACTCTTTCGATGGTACAGATACATTTGGCGGAATGTTACTAGAATTCATTATGAATTCTTTGCCAGGACTTATTTTGATTGGAATCCTAATTTTACTATGGAAAAAAGAATTGATTCTTGGATTTTTGATGATTGCGGCAGCCATCGGATTATTCTTCCTGTTTAAGTTTTATCGGGATACCAGTGAAAAGTGGCTTACCATCATCACAGTTGAAGTTCCGTTGTTGGTATCAGGAGGATTATTTTTGTATTACAAGCTAAAGCATAAAAAATTGACTGAATAAAGAAAAAGAGAGAATGCGCGGCATTCTCTCTTTTTTAGGATTAAATATATTTTCTTTCAAGTAAATCAGTCCAGTAGTTCTAATAGTTCATTGTAGATGGCAGTAGTTTCGGTTTCTGTCTTTAAGTTAATGTAATAGTATTCGTCTCCATCGATGATTTCAATCCAATCCAGATGATAATCCCCTAAATTAAGATATACGGCAAGGTCACCTTCGATGGTAAAATATCCGGACCGGACGCTACCAATTGCAGAACCGTTTGTTCTTGCGAGAATATCTTTGGGACTCACCAACTCAATTTGAACTGTATTGTCGATATCAATGGTTTTGGCATATAGAATGCCACCGATTTCTAACTGGCTTGTTTCGGAATTCACGGAAATGGGTGCCCCTTTTGAAGAGATGAGCATAAGGATGCCGACCACACCGAGGATAACGATTGTAAATACCAAGGAAAAGATCGATTGTGTTTTCTTGTTCATAGTCAAAACTCCTTTGTTCGTTAGTAGAAGAGTAATGAATTCATATATATTATAATATCATGATTTAGGAAAAAATAAATAGATTCCTAATAGTTACATCATGATTTCAATTCCTGAATGGCATCCAGTGTCTTCATAGATTAACTTCTGAGACTCATATAACTTGATATGAATCCATCCGGAAAGCCCTTCCTTGATTTGATTGATCATCAAACCATTGGAAGGAGACTTCAATTCTATTTGTTTTTCTGTTTTTGCATGAAGAAAGAGTTTGTATCTCCCTTTTTTAATTTGAAGTCTCACTTCATCTTGTTTTAATTCTGTAATCTTGATTTTGGAAAAGTTATAGGTCGCAAAGCGATATTCTTTTTCATGGATGATCATATTCGCAATCAACCCTTTGAAATGAAGAGCTCCCAAAGGAATGGTCGCATAAGATAACATTAAGGAAGTTGTTGATTCTTTAAAGTGATTCGTTTGAAGCCAAATGTATTTGCTGGGGAATGATTTTCCCCAGTCTTTTTCAATGTATCCCTTCGCGTTTTTGAAGGAGATTTCTTGATTGTTATATTGCAAAGATCCGTTTATTTGATGATTCATGGATACCACACCATGATAGCACTCCATAAAATTCAGGTATCCAAATGGGCCCATGATGTTAGGGCTATAAAGACTTGTCTTGATGGGTTCCATGCCTGAAATCTTCAAACATCCTTTTAAACGAACGTTTTCATTGAAGAGATCAATATCTACAACTTCTTTTGAAAATAAATTATTTCCGATTCGAACCGAAAAAGGAGTGTCTTCACAATTGAAGTCCTCTAGAGGGAACCGAAAATAATAGGTTTGTAGACTGACGTCTTTTTCAGTCTTTTCAGAGATAAATAATTGGATGAAAGAATGAGGGTCGATTTTGTTAATACTGACACCTGGTATTAGTGCAATACTATATAATTCATCTGAGCTTACTGCTTTGAAATACCAGCCTTCAAAATAATGATCCTTTTTCTTTCTACCTTGGAATAATACCGGATTTTTGACATTCATTGGATGCTCCTAACAAAAATGCTAGAAAAATCTAGCATTTTTTAATTGATTATGGTTGCATAGCTCCAAAAAGAACTAGCCAAGCAAGAATGGATTTAGCCACAAGACTTAATACGATATAAGTTCTTTCACCGTAAAGATAGTCTTTCCATTTTCCAACCTTTTTGTATTGAAGAACCATATTAACAGGGAAAGTATTGAACGCTACGAAGTAGGTTCCAACGATCGCCCATACGAACCAAGGTACTTCACTAAAGTTACCATTGCCGAACATGTAAAGTAAGATTGCAACCCAAGGAGCGAGACCTGCAAAGGATCCCCATACGAATGGGCCCCAGTTGACTTTTCCTTCTTTGGCTCTTTTGGAGTTGAGTTGTTCCATCACAAGTCCAAATAAGTTCATGGAAGCATTGACGACAAAGATTAAGATTAAGGAAGCAATGTCATAGATTCCAAATAGAGTCGCAATCAATACAATCATGACAGAAGAGCTTAATGCATATTCAAACCATCTGAATTGATTGATTCCTTCTTTTAAGTCTTTGTTGTACTTGTCGTTTAATTTGTTTGGTAAAGAGATGAGTGCATGTGCAGCAGCAGATAGTAGTAAGAATACAGCTACTAATACACCAAACGGCAATGAGAATAATTCTTTACTTGCTAGTTCAAGTGATTGAGTAGTCATATTGTAGAATAAGTAGTTTTGTGTAATCGTTGGTTGAAATTCACCTATTTTTTGAATGACGGTCGCTGCAAGGAATAACATTAAGATTCCTTGGATGAGATGAAGTCCGCCCATAATCATGTTAAATCTTCTAAGTTTTTTAAGTTGAGTTAGTTCCATTTTTTCCTCCTAAATATTGATAAGTTCATTATAGCATGTCATATGCAATATGTAATATTTTTTGCTTAATTTTACATTTTTACTTTTAATTAATAGTATATACGTGATATTTATTCGCATTTTCTCACAGGTAACATCCACTTCAAAAAAAACTTTTTTGAAAAACGTTTCAAATTTATGCCTAATATTGGTTTTTAATATGTTTTTTTCTAAAAACATAACACCAATGTTCATATGAATGATATAATATTTTTAGTAGCGTGTTGATTTTTGAAATAATTTTAGGCTTGATTTTTATTCAATTCGCCATCCTTTCTTTCAAATTTAGAGTATATATTATGAACATCATTAGCATAAGAGGAGGTGCAGCTCAATGCACAATTCAATTCACAACTACTTGTACTATCTCAAAGGGAAATATCCAAATGGAAATGTTGATTATCCTGAAGAAAAAGCTCTTCTTGAGGATGGGGAAAAAGACATTATTCACCTCTCAACCCCATCCTCGTTATCATATAATTCATTAAATAAAGTAGAATTTTTTGACTATTGTATATTGAAAAGAGGGCTTAAACCTATAACTGCTGAAAAATACATTCATAGTCTTGAAGTCATGAAAAGTCTTCTTGAATTGTCTTTGGGTACATCACTTAGATATAATATTATTGATCTTGCAGATATACCTCAATTGGAATACTTAATAAGATATTTCGAAACCAACAATAATCTTGTTGCACAAAACCTATACTGGCATCATATTATATCTGCAGCATATAATAATTTTCTAAGATTCTTAAAATATAAATATAATAAGAATGCTAATTCAATTGAAAAACTTGCTCTCAAAAAGCATATCGTATATTTTAATATTCAAAAAAAAATCCTTGGAAGGAAAGCCACAAATTCTAATCTTCATCCAACGGCTTCAGACAACAGCTTATACTTTGGGTTACTGGATCAACCTCTTGTATGCGACCTAATATCACAGGTGTTATCTCTATCTAATATTTTGGATTTTAATGGACACAATTATGTTATGGATGCTTACGGATTGAAAATTAACGTTTATACTCGCATTAATTCCCAAGGACAATTGCAAATAATGCTAAAAGGGAATACAACGATGCACGAAATTTATATGCAATACGTTCTAAAAATGAAACAAAATTTAGATAAAAACAAGACAATATTTTTGATTGATTTTTTACATAATATAATTACTTTAGAAGGAGTGGAAAATGTTGATAAATAGGCCTTTAAGACTAGCAACAGTATTTAGTGGAATAGGGGCAATTGAACATGCGCTTTCCAAGCAGAGGATCGACTATGAAATTGTATTTGCATGCGATAACGGAGAAATAACCCTAGAAAATGATACACAACAAATTCATAAATTCATCAAAAACTTTACATATGATGAGAAAAAAGCGTATGTATCAAAGTTATATAATTTAAGCAAGAAAACAAATCACGTCAAGAAGACGTATTTTGATAACTACAAAATAACTGAGGAACAGTGGCATGAAGATATTAGATACATTGATGGAACAAAATATGAAGGAATTGTTGACCTTTTTGTCGGTGGAAGTCCCTGTCAAAGTTTTTCTGTAATAGGGAAAAAAGGAGGCTTATTAGATATTAGAGGATCCCTCTTTTATGATTTTGTGAGATTGATTAAACAAATTAAGCCCAAAGTATTTATTTATGAAAACGTTGCTGGGATGCTGTCTCATGATAAAAACAATACTTGGAAAATCATCTCTGATTTATTTGAAACATCGGGATATAAAACCCAATCATTTTTACTAAATGCAAAAGATTACGGTATTCCTCAAAATAGAAAAAGGGTTTATGTTATTGGTTTCTTGGATCATAACGTTGTGATGAAAGAACCGGAAAAGGTCAAAGACAGACCCCTTTCTAAAGAATTCCTTGATAAAGGGAAAATTCCTGCTCATTACTATTTGGGCCGCAAGGGGTTTGAGTTTGTTACAAACCCAAAGTATATTCGGCGTGCTCATGTGGATCCGTTAATTTTTCAAACTCAAAAAGCAAATCAACAATTTAACTGGAACGGCGATTTCATATTTGAACCATTATGCAAAGTGAAAGATAGAATTGATGTATTGAATCGCGCTTATGTTGGTGAATGGAATGGAAAATCAGGAGTGATTCGTCAACTTACTCATCGAGAATGCTATAGATTGATGGGGTTTGATAATTCTTTTATTTATTCTAACTCCAATATCCAAGCGTATAAACAAGCAGGAAATTCTATTGTTGTCAATGTTTTAGAAAAGATCATCATTGAAATAATGAAAGTTGTGAATTTTGATGATTAAGAGAAAAGTTAGAATTGCTACTGTATTTAGTGGAATCGGATCTCCTGAGTTTGCGCTTCTTAGAATGAATCAACCTCATGAAATTGTTTTTGCATGTGATAACGGAGACAGGGAAATTGAATACGACCACGAGAGAGAGCTTAATTATATTCGCTCGCTTGCTTCTTTTGATGAAAAAAAAGAATATGTTGATAATCTTTATCTTTCTAAAACAAGAAGAACTAATTTCGTGAAACAAAGTTATCTTTCCAATTATCAACTTGATCCTTCAAGGTATTATGAAGATATTTGTTTGCTTGATGGGAATGACTTTAAGGGAGAAGTTGATGTTTTTATTGGAGGAAGTCCTTGTCAAAGTTTTTCAAGTGTCGGATATCAGCAAGGTTTTGAGGACGCTAGAGGAACTTTGTTTTATGATTTTGCAAGGCTAATTCAGGAAATACAACCTAATGTGTTTGTTTATGAAAATGTTAGAGGAGTCACTTTTCATGACAAGAAAAAGACTATTTCGATTATTAATAGAATATTTGATAATTTAGAATATGACGTGTTCTCAGGTGTGCTGGACGCTAAAGATTTTGGAATTCCTCAAACTAGAAGAAGATATTTCGCCGTAGGCTTCAAAAGGCCAATTAATGGGCACTTTAATTTTCCTCAGGATAAAATTGATTGCATGTTTTCAATGACAGATTTTACTATAGAAAACAATTTTGAAGGGGCAGTTAGGTTTGATAAGCAAAATGGCAAAATTATTATAGATAACATTCCGGGGGTAGTGCAAAGTCAATATTTTTTGTCAGCCACTGTCGACCACTTTGTAATGCAAGGAGGAAGCGGCGGTTTTTATCAAAAACCTATTACAGATTTAAAAATAGCTCGGCCAATATTGGCAACGATGGGAAATTGTCATAGAGCAGGAATAGATAATTATATTACCATACAAGGTAAAAGACGGATGTTGACGGAGAGAGAAGCGTTGCGTCTAATGGGGTTTACCGATGAATTTAAAATTGTCGTATCAAGAACTCAGGCATATTTTCAAGCTGGTAATTCTATAGTAGTGGATGTTATGATGGCGATATTTCGCGAAATCTTTATTTTTCTCGAAATGGAAGAAGGTGAAGGAAAACTATGAACTATTCAGATCTTAGATTTGATGTATATAGAAAGCTAATTAAGTCATTTCGCGATCTTGGACATGATTGGAGTGAAGTGTATTTTGCAACACTTGATTCTGAGGACAAGTTGAAACTATATTTAGAAACGCGCTATCATTCAGGTGCAGCATATATTACAGTTGAGGAATGGAATCATCTTTGTGCTTTGCAGCAGGAAAACGAAGAACAATCAATACAATTTCAGGATTTAGGACCAACTCTAATCACTAACGGTGAGCTCGACAGTGAGTTCACAATAAAAGAAGCTCCTTCTTCATCGTGGAGCACATACAAAAGACTTCTTCAGAGCAAAGATTTTTCGGACGACACGATTCAAAACATTGAAATTACTTCATTGCGAATTCTTAAAAGGCTTAGGATTGATACCAAGCAAGGCCATCCTGTGCTCGGTATGGTAATAGGTAATGTACAGTCAGGTAAAACTGCAAATATGGCCGCTCTAATGACAATGGCCGCAGATAATGGGTTCAATATGTTTGTAATCTTATCAGGAACTATTGAAAATTTGAGAAAGCAAACTGAAGGAAGATTAAAAAAGGATTTAATCTCTGAATTTTCTTCAGATTCTTGGATTTGCATTGAAAACGAATCAAGAAAAACGCTCACCGATTTATATTTAAGCAATACGAGTAGTATTCGTTATTTTACCGTGTGTTTGAAAAATTCAAGTCGGTTAACTTTGCTTCTAAGGATGCTGAAATCAGATCAGGCAAAAAAAAGACAACTTAAAGTACTCATATTTGATGATGAGGCTGATCAGGCAGGCATTAACACAGCAGATATTTCGAAAGACGAAAGAACGAAAATTAATAAATTAATAGTTGAGCTTGTCTATAATAGGAAGAAGCCGAATTCCGAATACTTTTCTCCGTATGAAAGTGTAAACTATATTGGTTATACAGCAACGCCATATGCAAATATACTTAACGAGTCACCAGATCGTGAAGATGTATTATTTCCGGCAGACTTCGTTGCTGTACTTGAACCGCCTGCGGAATATTTTGGACCGCAACAGATTTTCGGAGATCATCCCTCGGATTCTATGCCGATTCTCAACAAAATAACTCTATATGACGATAAGATTTTATATGATGTTCAAAAAATGAACCTTGATGCAATCCCTGAATCTCTAAAAGATGCTATTCGATGGTTTTTTTGCTGTGTTTCATGTTTTCGTTTATGGAATATCAATAAGCCGGTCAGCATGCTCGTGCACACAAGTCAAAACACCTCACATCATGACAATGTGGAGAAAGCAATCCGTTCATTTCTTAGTAACACAGACACTAATACATTCCTAATTCAGTGCGAAAAGACTTGGGAAACCCAAACGAAGCAATTTACTCTAGAGGATCTCTATAGTCATATTCCGGGTTATTTTGGAGTGAATATTCATAAATACCCCAAATTTGAAGATATTCAATCTGAAATCATTTCTTTGAAAGACTTTAGTATTCAAAGAATTGAAATGAAGGATGATGGTGAGTTGAATTATTCAAAGGGAATTCATCTTTGTATTGATAATTGCAAATACAATCCAGGAAGAAATGATAAAGTTCACATTCGACTTGCCTATCCTGATGAGTCCCTAAATTTGGATTTTTGTACAGCTTTCATTGTTGTCGGAGGTGCCACTCTTTCGAGAGGGCTCACTATAGAAGGACTTGTCAGCACTTATTTTCCAAGACATACGAGCCAGGCAGATACATTGATGCAAATGGGCCGATGGTTCGGATATAGAAGACACTATGAACTTCTTCCAAGAATATGGATAACCGATAGAATCAAAAAGCAATTTGAATTCTTAACTTCTTTAGATTTCTCATTACGCCATGAAATGAGTTTAATGGATTCAAGTAACGTAACTCCAAGATCATGCGGGATAAAAGTAAAGAATTCTCCTAAAAACGCATTATTGAGAATAACAGCAAAAAAACGAATGCAAGATGCAGAGTTTACTGAATTTGATTTCTCTGGTGCTGTCTCACAAACCACAGCTTTCTTTGAAGAATCAAAGAAAATAGCCAATAATTTAGAAAAAACACAAGAATTTATTAAATATTTGAATATTAAATTCGTCCATGAAACTAAAAACGTTTCTTATATTTGGCGCGAAGTAGATTATGAACATGTCTTTGAATATATTAAATCTCTATTTCTTCCTAATATGTCATCTGAATTCGTTGAAATAGACAGACTGGAAGATTGGTATAAAAAGGTATCAAAAAAAGGAATAATAGAAAAATGGAACATTATTATCCCCGGAGTAAATGCACCAAAAGAGAGAATTGTTGATAACATATCAATTAGACCTGTTAATCGTTCGAGAAAGAAACAGACTCAAAATGATGGAATTATCCGAATTGGTGCTTTGCGCTCACTAAACGACCTTGCATTAGATATTGATGATTCTTCAATATCTAATGAAGAAAGACGAATACTTAAAAACCCTAAAACTGCAGAATTATTTAGAATTAGAAACAAATCAGGGTTATCATCAACCCCGGCTTTGTTAATCTATTTTATTGACAAGGACTCAGTTCCTGTTAAAGGATCGGAATTTAGGATTCCACTAAACAGTGCTGATGATTTGATAGGCATATGTATTAATATTCCCGGAGGAAGAACAGGCGAATCATATGCGGAATCACTAGTTGTTAGAATTAAGGATAGGATTAAAGCATTGGAGGAAACTGACGATGTTCAAGATTAACTATATTAAAAATGGTTTTATGCAAACCGCAGGAAGTGCACTAATTAGAATGATGCAGAATCCTTCGGAGCCAAAGCTAGATTTATTTGTACGTGAATCACTTCAAAATAGTATGGATGCTGCTCTCCTTGATGCTGAAAGTGTAGATGTTTCTTTTAATACGGGAGAATTCAAAAAAGAATTATTTGCCTCGGCTTTTGATGATCTTCAGTTTGAACTAGCAACACATTTCTCCGAGGCAGTATATTCATTTCTTTCTGTAAGGGATACTAACACCGTAGGGTTGACTGGAGTGAAAACCGGACTTATCAGTAGTGACGACAAAGATGAGCATCTAGGAAAACTTGTTTTCCAAATTATGCATCCGCAAAGGAATGAGGGAGCAGGTGGTTCTTGGGGTATTGGCAAAACAGTTTATTACCGACTTGGCGCTGGGTTCACAGTCTATTACTCTAGAATTAAGATAAGTGGTGGCTTCGAGGAGAGACTAGTAGCTTCGTTTGTAGAAGACGAAACTAAGAAAGATGGCATACTAAAGCAATTTTCGAATAACATAGGAGTTGCATTTTTTGGTCAATTTGATGGAACTGATGAAGAAGAATTTTCGGTTATTTGTAATGAAGAGAAAATTCATTCTTTTCTCAAAATTTTTAATTTGGCTCCTTTCACTGATGAACAAACAGGAACATTAATAATAGTCCCATTTATAAATGAAAAAGAACTTTTAGATAATAACAAAAAGGATGCTTCTAGTCAAGGGGCATATTGGTATCAGTCAATTCCGTCCTTTCTTGAAATTTCGGTAATGAAATGGTATTTTCCTAGAATTAATCCTGATTATTTTTCTGGCGCAAAACTTAATGTGTCTATAAATGGAAAAGTAGTCAACCCTAATGCAATTCCGATTTTTCATGAACTTTCTAACCTGTATTCTTCAATCGCTTCATACAAGAGAGGTAATGGCAGTAATGAAACTGAAATTTCATTGAATAATATTAAAACTAGAGAAGTGAGGAAGAGTGGTTCGAATTTCATTCATCCTGTTTTAGGCTGGTTTGCATTTAGAATAATAAGCAATTCCGAAGCGGGTCTTGATTTAAAGTACCCTTCGCCGCTTATTTACTTTGGAATAGACCAACCTGCATCAGAGGACGAAGGATATTCGCCGATTATTATGTACACAAGGAGACCGGGGATGATAGCATCATATAGAGCTAATGATGATTGGACCGGGACTCGAGTCAACTCTGGGAAAGATAATTTTATCATCGGACTATTTGTCTTAAATTCGGAGAATGCTTACTTTGGGATAAACCTAACTCTCGAGGAATATGTTCGAAGAGGAGAAAAGTCAGATCACTTTGATTGGTATGACAGTACAATAGATAAATTGAAGAATAAAAAAGGTGATGCAATTTCTCATATTAAAAGAGTGGTAAAAAAATGTCTTCAAGAAGCATTCATTGAAACCCCTAAAGCTGATGAAGAGGCAACAGTAAATCGTATTTTAGGAAAGAAATTTGCAAAAGCATTGCTTCCTGATAATCTGTTTGGAAAAGAAAGCACAATTAACGGAAAAACCGGCAGAGAGGAAATTCGAGTGGCGAAATCAAAATCAACTTTAGTCACTCTGTTGATGGATAATGGTAGATTCGAAGGTGAATTCATAAATATTACTTTCAAAGTTGAATCAAAGAAGAAGGGAACTTCTATAAATTTTGTTCCTCAAATTGCAACTACAAGAGGATATAGATCAATGGCAGACTGGATAGAACAAGATCAAATGGTTCCTCCATTTGAAATCCTTTCTTTGACTTGCGTTTTGGAAGATTCGGAAGGGCGTTATTTAGGCCAACCTGTGATAGAAATATTTAAAGATTCTACTATATTTGAAAAGTCATTATCATTTGAATTTGAGAAGAAAGAGCAATTAATTAGTTCTATTAGACTAGTTAATAATTCATTTGATAAATTTGTTTGTAGAGTCAACTTGAAAGCTCGTATAATTGACCGTAATTTTAATTGTGCCTTTCACGCAATTGTCATAGAAGGAGAGTGAGAAAATGAGACAAATTTCATTGTATAAAACTATTGATGACAGTTCGACTATTAAACTTTCTTCAGTAAACTCTCTCCCAACCTTCTCTTACTCATACATCGACTATTCAAACATGGAGATGGATTTGAAAATCAGCGACAATATAGAAAACATTATTACACTAAAATCTTTAAAGGGCGATTGGGACCCTCGAGAAGATGGTTTGAAAGTGAAAGTGCAAGTTCATCTAAAGAAAATGCACAATTTCTTTGACAAAAATGATGGGATTGCAGAAGAAGATTCTGAAATAGGATTGGCAATTATAGCAACATGTAATGAGACACGCCTTAGAAAAATCCATAATATTGGAAGCTTTGGATCGAACTGCGAAGATCAAATATACACAAAGACAATATCATTTAAAGGAAATGAAATCGATAATCTTCTTTCTTTCGAAGTGGTATTCTATCTTCAATCTATATCAAATAAACTGACTGCTGCACATATAAACAATCAACGTGGAGCTGTATTGGGTAAATTTCCGTCGCAACAGGTAAGGATTGGAGGAACCGGATCGTTATTTCCAATAAAGGATATCAATCATAAAAATGAACCTTTGTGGGAGCTTGAAATTCAAGAGCTTGAAAATCTTGAAACGGATGTATTTATTGAAAAGGTTTGTCTTAAGTTAAACAAAGCGCATCAAAGCTATAAATATATTGATGTAAATGGGGCTGAATACAATGAAAAATTGGTTCATGAAATAATGTTTTCTGTTACCTCGTTAATTCTCTCTAAGATCATGCAAACCATGACCGATCAAGTAATTAGTAGGACAAATACTATGTCGGGATCCGTTTATCAATTTATTCAATATTTATATCAAACTCACGAAATTCGCTTTGACTCTCCATATGATATGATGAGCTCATTAAAAGTATATTTTGACACTATGGAGATGATATAAATGAATATTAGAACTGTTACGAACACAGAAGCGAAAAACCGATTCTTGGAACTTCAAAAGACTAACTTTCTTTATTTATCATTAGGTGTTCTAGAATATGATCAAATGCGAAGTGAAATTCTTGCTATTTTATCAACATTATCATATAAACCGGAAGATAAATATCTATTTGACGTTGAATTCGGATTGAAGTTCTATCAATATTTATTGAGTCTAGATTTTTTTACCCCCCTTATTAGAAATGATTCGGGGTTTTGGAGACATATTTCTTTATATGTAATCCAAGATATTATTTTCCAAAGATTTGGTGATTCTCCAGGGCATTTTTATGAAAAGAATTTAAGAACATACCCTTATACCCTCTTTTGGTATATATTTTTAAGTTGGCAAGGATCTGTTGAAAGCACGGAACAAGTCTTGTGTTCATCTGGATTTAATTCCGACATGATTGTTCAAACTGTTGAAAGACCTAGTAGGGCAGGGATAAATGAGGAATTTTTCCGAATATTATTTAAAAAGCTATCCAATGAACCTGCCTCGAAAAAAATGAAACTTCTTAGAAAAGTCATGGTTCTAAATACCGCTAAATCACTTGTTTTGATTCCGGAATACTTTAACGGAGGATTATCCGGTTATGTGACTATGTTGCTAGAATCTTGCAAAGGGGGAGCACAAGATGATTGAAACTCTTCAAAATCTTTTTTCAACGATAACCACTGACGAGACTCGAACAATTGATATTGGTTCAGCTACTTTCCCTGCTTATGTTTTTAGTAAAGGTTATGAATACGGAGTAATGATTCCTTATAATAATTCACAGGAAATTGATGAGAAATTCAGTCTAATTCATTTGCGAACGACAAATGTTAAGGTGGGGAGCGATATTTTTAGAGTTTTGATGTTGGCTTGTAGAAATATTCTTTATAGAAATGAATTTGCATCGGTGTGCAGTGATTTTGTTGAATTGGGATTTGACAATAATAAGAGATTATCACTGTTAAGCAATCCATATGATTGGTTTGAAAAATGGAAGAATCTAATGGGAAACCGAAAGTCTGATTTGAAGGTCTATGACGTATTGGGAGAATTGAAAGTTCTTTTATACTTAATTAACGAAGGGAAATCTCCTAAATGGAATTCGATAATCAGCGGAACTCACGATATAGATGCTGATAACTCCAGTTATGAGGTAAAATCTACTATAATAAAAACAGATAGAATTATTTCAGTTAGCAGTCCATACCAGCTTATAGGTGATGCAGAAAAGGAATTGTACTTAGTATTCTGCTTTTTTGAAAAAACGGATTTAGGCGAATCAATCGATGATTTGTCAGCGAGAATAATTTCAGCAGGTTTTCCCAATGACGAACTGGAGGATTATATCGAAAGTATTGGGTATAGGCAGGGAAAAAGAGAACGATATGAAAAATATACTCTTAGGGAAATGGACTTGTATCTTGTGGATGAAAATTTTCCTAAACTGACATTCAAAGACTTCGTTGAAGGCAAGCTTCCAAAAGGAGTTCTATATTACAAATACTCTATCGATTTATCAGGAGTATCACATTTAAAAATCTATTAACTCTTATGGGACGAAGAGGTATATATTGAAACTTTCACCAATGGGACAAGGTGTTGGTTATTTTTAAATTTATAAAAATAAAGCAAAATATTATCTTATTTCTTTTGAAAAAGTAATTCCTTTGTCTGGATATTAAATTTTTAATTTTCACATCATTTTGGATTTTTTTCGAATTATTATATAATATATAAATTAGAGGAACGTGTGTTTTTTCGCAGATGATTAAACTTTTGTTTTTTTCTTTTATTTGATGAGGAGTTGAATTTATGAAAAGAATCATTATCACATTATCTATTGCACTATCTTTATTAGTGCTTACCGCATGTAATTCAAAAGGGGATGTCTTAAGAGTAGGGATGGATTTAAACTATCCACCTTTTGAAACAGTATCATTACTTAATGAACCGGAAGGTATTTCTGTCGATATCGCCAAAGCATTTGGCGTATATCTAGGAAGGGAAGTCGAAATCGTCAATACTGATTTCGGTTCTTTGATTCCTGCGTTAAACTCTGGAGAAATTGATATTGTTATTGCTTCTATGAGTATTACAGAAGCAAGAGAATTATCGGTAGACTTTACAGACCCCTATTTCTATTTCAAGATTATTTCTTTAATGAATAAGGATTTCGCTGAAGCCAATAGCATCACCGAAGACTCTACGGTAGAAGAAGTACTTGCAATAGAAGACGTTACCTATGTAGGACTCGCTTCTCAAGTATCTGTATCAATCCCACAATCCTTGGGAAAAACAGTTGTTGAAGCCACTGATTTAGGAACGGCAGTTGAAAGTGTTGCCCAAGGGACAGCGGACATTCTGTTAATGAGTGCCAATCCAGTTGTAGATGGATACAATGCAAATATGGAAGATACCATCATTTTATGGGATGCATTTGTTTCCAGTCCCATCGGTATGGCAGTTGCGGAAGGGAATACGGAGTTATTAGCACAAGCGAATGCATTCATTGATACTTTCGATGATGCAGGTGGACTCTACACTGTATTGAAGGCGGACTGGGATGCGCTTATATTGGCAGACCTAGGAAGATACGGTTTGGATTTCTTCATCGATGAGTAAGAAAATATCTTATGTTGCGGCTATTTTAACAATAGCCGCATTCATTGTTTTTGTTGTATTCCGTCAGACCAGTCAATTTGATTTAGGTTCTTATTCTTCTTATGGATATTTGATATCGACAGGAATTAAGAATACGATATTGGTATCTTTAATATCTTTACTTGGAAGCCTTGTGATGGGTTTCGTTTTTTACTTGCTATCAATTTCTAAATGGAAGTATTTTACGGCTTTGGTCGATGTATTTACTGAAATCATCTATGGAACACCATTGCTGGTATTAATCATTGTGATGGCTTTTTTAATTGGGCCTGCTTTTGGATCTTATAACAGAAACCTTTTAGGAATCATTGCGTTAATTGTGTATATGACGCCTTATATGAAGAATGTATATAAGTCTGCTTTTTCTTCGATATCAAGAGATCAATATATGGCCATGGATTTATTCCGTTTCACACCTTTTCAAAGGTATCGATATATCATCATTCCTCAAGTCGTAAGGATCTTAATGCCTCCGATGATGAATAACTTTTCGTTAATCATCAAAGGAAGTGCTTTGTTAAATGTATTGAGTTACACTGAACTCTATTACGCCATTCGAGTTGCTCAATCGCAAACATTTGCGTTTGTAGAAGGGTATATCATTTTATGGGGATTATATCTATTAATTACGATTCCTCTTTCTCAATTAACGAAGTGGATTGAAAGGAAGTGGGCAATATGAAAATAGAGATTAAGAACCTTTCACATACGTATGATGTTGAAGTTATTAAGAATATCAATTTGACTTTGGAAAAATATAAATCAATCGCTATTATCGGTGTATCCGGATCTGGAAAATCGACGTTGATTCGGATGATGTCAGGACTCGAACAACCCACCATAGGAGAAGTACTTATCAATGGTGTGAGCGTCAAAGACGAAGAATACAGAAGACATGTCGGATTTGTATTTCAGTCTCATAACTTGTTTCCACATTTGACATTGAAAAGGAATATTTCCTTGATTCTAGAAAAGACAAGAGACTTTTCAAAAGAAGATGCGGACAGTACTGCCCAAAAATACTTGGAATTGCTTCACTTGGGCGACCAAGTGAATAAATTACCAAAGAATGTATCTGGTGGACAAGCCCAAAGAGCATCGATTGCGAGAGCTTTGAGTATTAATCCAAATATCATATTCCTTGATGAACCCACTGCAAGTCTAGATCCGATTCTAACGTACGAAGTATTAACGGCAGTACAGGAACTGAAGGGATTAGGAAAAGAGTTTGTGTTTGTGACGCATGTCATGAGTTTTGTCAGAGATTTTGCGGATTATGTCATCTTCATGGATAAAGGTGAAATTGTTGAACAAGGATTACCCGAGATTATGGACAACCCTCAGCATGAATCATTTAAAGAGTTTATGAAGAAAGTAAGATAGAAATTTGGGGAAGGCTTGATATTTTCTTTATCAATAAAATATCTGTTTGATAATCTATAAATAAAAGGGCTGTCAACTTGTGACTGCCCTTTTGTATATAGTACTTGTAAGACTAGTATTGTAAATCATTACATCTTTGTTGATTGCCTGTAAATTGGTGTGGTTTTCAAATAGATGATCCGGTTTCGATCTTCTTTATATTTGATTCGGTTCAGTAATGTTACAATACTCTCATTTCCAAGAACTTCTTTATCTGTATCGATGGTAGTTAAGGGAACTTCAAAGTTCCTTGCGTCAATCGTATTATCGAATCCAATGACTTGAATATCTTGAGGAACTCTTTTGTTGAGTCGCTTTAGGGCACGAATGATTGATATCGCGAGAAAGTCATTCGCGCAGACAAAAAGTTCTGGGAGCTCTTCTAACAAACGCAATTCCTTTTCAAGTTCATCGATATTCCCATACGGGAACTCGTCAGGCTTCGTGATGTTATATCTAGAAGTGTAATGAATTCTTGATTCAAATAAGGCTTCCTTAAAACCTAAAAATCTTTCATAAAAACTTAAACAGTGATTGAAATCTCCGACAAACCCAATTTTGGAAATTCTGCTGGATTTGATGATGTTTCTGACCATGTGTTTTACATTGTTACGGTTTTCCATCAGGACAATGTCATAGTCGCCGTTTTGTTCAATGAAATTGACGGTACTGTCTAAAAAGACTGAAGGGATTTTTAGAGATAAAATCTCTTTCACGATTTCGCTGTTGAAAGTTTCAAGCGCTAATATTCCACTGATTTTTTGGGCATGTATAAACTGTTCCAATTCCTTGATTTTTTCAGGAGAATCAAACTTATATTGAAGTAAATTTAAATTGTATTTTGTAACAATATTATCAATTCCTCTGAGTACCGATAAGAAAAAGTTCAAATTTTGAATGTCGTTTGATGTTAATATCAAGATGTTCTTATAATGCAGGACTGTTTCTCTTCTCGATACAATATCAAGATTTTTATATCCCATTTCGATGGCTTTATTCAAAATCAGTTGCTTCGTTTTATCTGGTAAATACTGATTGTTAAAAGCTTTTGAAACCGTATTTCTTGATATATTGAGCGCATCTGCGATATCATTCATGCTTACTTTGTTTTTCATCCTATCACCTCGAAAACATTATACAATTATATTTACAATTGCACAATACTTTTTGGTGTAAATGGGTAAAAAATAGTGCATATGCACAAATATTCACATTTTTCTCGGATTTTGTTGACAAGGTAAAAACTACCCAATATAATGTCAATGTATGCGTTTTCCAAACTGGAAGGGAGGGATCTTGAGATGAATATTAAGAAATCAAAATTACGTAAACATTATCCATTATTGATGTTTTTATTGCCTGCAATGATTTTTGTTTTCATTTTCAGTTACATTCCGATGTATGGTGTTCTCATTGCCTTTCAAGATTATGTCCCTGGCGATCCTATTATTTCTTCAAATGCCTATTGGGTCGGGTTTGATCATTTTGAACGTTTCTTAAACGATTTTCGTTTTATCCAACTTCTGAAAAACACATTCTTTTTATCTTTGTTTGGTTTCCTAATCGGATTTCCTTTGCCAATCATCATCGCATTGCTTTTGAATTCGATGAGAAGTCAAAAGACATCAAAAAGACTACAAACAATTTTTTACGCTCCGCATTTTATCTCTGTCATTGTCTTGGTTGGGATGCTCCAGTTATTATTTGGTGAATACGGTTTTGTCAATAATTTAGTACTATCGCTTGGAGGAGAAAAGTATTCTTATTTCCTTGAAAACGAAGCTTTTCGTCCGTTGTTCATCATCTCCGGAAACTGGCAAGATTTCGGTTGGAGCGCAATCATTTACTTAGCTGCATTGAGTGGGGTGGACCCCACCTTGCATGAAGCAGCTGTTGTGGATGGAGCTTCTCGTTTTCAAAGAGTGATTCACATTGATTTTCCTGCCATTTTTCCTACCGTATCAATTTTGTTAATCTTATCCATTGGTAACTTGCTTGGCGTTGGATATGAAAAAGTATTGTTGATGCAAACCGGAGGAAACATTGCGGTTAGTGAAGTTATATCTACCTATGTATATAAAACCGGTTTAACCGGATTCCCTGAGTTCAGTTATGCGAGTGCGATCGGATTATTCAATTCACTGATTAACGTTACGCTATTAGTGATCGCAAATACAATCGCAAAACGATTCTCAGAGAATAGTTTATGGTAAGGGGTGCGATATGAGACTATTTAAAAAGAAACGCACTCTTTTTGAGGCGAAAAGCGACAAGTACTATTACTTCATCAATAACTTCATCATGGTCATTTTAGGAATTATCGTCATTTATCCAATTTATTTCATCATCATATCATCATTCTCAAATCCGGATGCGGTTTTGAACGGGGAAGTATTCCTTTATCCGGTTAAGTTCTCTTTAGAAGGATATCAACGCCTATTGAGCGAGAGCCAGATTTGGGTAGGGTATCGAAATACAATCTTGTATACTTTCTTCGGTACAGCACTGAACATTCTATTAACCATTCCAGCAGGTTGGGCACTTTCAAGGAAATACCTTCCATACCGAAAAATAATATTATGGTTTTTTATTGTAACGATGTTTTTCGGAGGAGGCTTAATTCCTTTCTATTTATTGGTTTCAAGTCTCGATCTGATTGACTCTCCATTAGCGCTCATCCTTCCTTCGGCAGTCAGTGTCTGGAACATCTTTATGACGAAAGCATTTTATGAGTCTAATATTCCGGAAGAATTGATTGAGGCGGCTAAAATTGACGGTGCGGGAGAATACAGAACCTTTCTCTCCATCATTCTACCGATTTCAAAACCCATCATCGCAGTCATGGTCTTGTTTTATGCGGTGGGGCATTGGAACTCCTACTTTAATGCATTAATCTTCATTCAATCCGAAGGCTATTTCCCACTTCAATTGGTGCTTCGTGATATTCTGATCGTTGCTCAAGGAAGCGGAACTGGAGATCCTCAAACGATTCTTGAGCAACAAAGAATCGCAAATATGATTAAATACTCATCCATCATTGTATCAAGTATTCCAATTATCGTTTTATATCCTTTCATTCAAAAGTTTTTTGAAAAAGGATTCCTCATCGGAAGTTTTAAATAAAGGAGAAAACCATGAAGAAAACATTTATCGTTTTTACATTAATTTTTGCACTATTAGCAACCATCGGCTGTACAGCAGCGACAACCGCTGAACCAACAGATCTTAGCCTCATCGGTTATCAGTGGGAAGATTCCTCTGCACCTATCGTATCTGAAAAAGGGTCGATTTCATTTGAAATCCTCGCTCCAAAAAATGCAATCGCGGATGATTATAACGATATGCAAATCATGAATACACTATATGATCTAACCAATGTAGATATCAATTGGAATAACATTAGCGAATCATCTTACCTTGCCTCTAAAAGTTTAATCATGGCGGATAAAAAGAATCTTCCGGATGCGATTTATCATGCAGGATTTTCTGAACAAGAAATTATTTTGTATTCATCTAGGAAAATGATTATTGCATTGGACGACTACTTACAATACATGCCAAATTTCAGCAAAATATTGGAAGATCGACCAGACATTGCAGAACTGATGAAAAGCGCGGATGGAAAAATCTATAGTCTTCCTAGAATAGAAGAAATGGGTCTTCTTCCTTATCCAAACCTCCTCTTTTTGAATAAAGAATGGACTTCTGCATTAATCGAAAGCAACAAGATCGATTTCTTGACAAACGAAGATTTGATTGATGGACTCAGTCTTACAACGACTGAATTCGAAGACATTCTTCGTCAATTTAAAACAAATGACATGAACGGAAATGGCAGAGCTGATGAATTGCCTTTATCCTTTGTATATCAAAACTGGCAAGGGAACCAAAGCGATCTTTATGGAGCGTTTGGTGTGCCTGAAAATATCAATCATTTAACACTCATCAACGATGACATTACTTTTACAGGAACGATGGACCGTTGGAAAGAAGCCACTGAATTTTATCATGGCTGGGTATCTGAAGGTTTAATCGACATGGAAGTATTTTCTCAAAGTCAGGATCAATTCTTGGCAAAGGGAAAAGCTGAAGACCAAAAACTAGGAGCTTTTTATTGGTGGGAATCCGAAACGGTTGTGACAAACCCTGAAGACTACATTGTAATGGCTCCACTCATTGGACCCTATGGTGATCAAACCATCGGTGTTGCGAATACGCCAGAAGTATCAAAAGGGAATTTCGTCGTATTATCGAACTGTGAAAATCCTGAAGTACTACTCACCTATATCGATCGATTCTATGATGGTTTCATTTCTGCCCAGATTAATTACGGACCCATCGGAATCGTTTATGAGGAAGAATTGGATGAAAACGGGATGTTGGTTCAAAAACCGATTCCAGAAGGAATGACCACGGATGAACTGAGGTTAAAAAATGCGCCTCTAGGGTTAATTTATCTTGGCGAATATCAATGGACGCATGTCGTAAATATGGAGCCAAGAGCCAAATTAAGATTAGAAAGACTTCAACTAGTATCTGTTCCTTATGTGTTTCCTGGCGCAAGACCAATTCCTTTATTGTCTTACACACTAGAGGAAATCAATACTTTGTCTAGGATAGAACAAAACTTAAGTGATTTTATGTATCAATCTCAAACTGAATGGCTCAAAGATGGCGGACTGAATCAAAGTGCGTGGGATACTTACCTAGCAACGCTAGAACAGATAGGACTCGCTAATGCATTGGTGGTGTATCAAGCTGCTTATGACCGAATGGGATAAAATACTTTAATGAAACAGAAAAAAATTCAAGCTATAGGAACACTAGTATTTGATTATTTGTTTTTAACAATCCTATTCAATATCGCCACTTTGTTAGTACTACCATTGATCCCATTCATCATCGGAGTTCAAAAATATATACAAGCAGAACCGGAAGATCGCAGTCTAATACTTGTTTTTGTCAATATAAAAGAGAATTTGTCCATCACCTTAAAAATGACACTCCTTCTAATCATTATGTTTTCGTTTTCAACCGCAAATATCATGTTGCTAGACACAGGAAACCTAGTATTAGATGGAATCGTCAAAGGATTAAGTTATGTTGTATTGATGATTGCATTCATCTTGTTGATGAACTCGCCAGTCATCATTACAAACATGAATGTAACATTTAGACAAGCACTCCATAATTCTATTATTCTTATTTTTGGCAGATTACTTAACTTCTTGATTCAAATCGCAATACTTGTTTTGTTTGTTTATCTCGTTTTATGGAATTTTGTCATCTATCTACTTGGAATTTTCTTGATAATCAATTTGGTTTCAAGACTTTCATATATGAACTATATTAAACTAAAGGAGAGATTAAAATGAAAAAATTATTTTTATTTGCACTAGCCACTTTAACGCTTTTTACTCTCGCGGCTTGCAAAACGGTAGAATCAACAACAACTACTCTGCCAAATGAAGCACCCACCATTAGCGGGGTCGTTGCAGAAGTTGAAATCTTCGAAGGAGAAAGCTGGAACGTTCTTGACGGCGTTACAGCAAGCGATCCAGAAGATGGAGTATTGACCGAAGATATCGTCGTTACTTCAATCCCGGCACTAACAATCACAGCAGGAGTTGTAACTCCTGAAAATACCGGAGATTACTATTTCACTTATGCCGTTACGGACTCACAAGGCGAGGAAGTTGAAGAATATACAACCTTAACTGTGAAACCTGTTGTAAGTGAAAAAGAAGAGTTCATCAATTATGAATTCAATTCCGGAGAAGCGGATCTCAATGGATTTGAAGTTGGATTTACAAGTCCAGCAGAAGGTACTTATGAAGCTTCTAAAGGTGTATTGACGATTGACGTGACCAATAACGGAGATTCCGATTGGCATGCAAAATTATTTAAAACAGGATTAATTATCGAAAAAGGAAATACTTATAAATTTACCGTCAGAATGAAAGCATCCGAAGTAGTTGGAATGCACTTCATCATCAATGATGCTGAAGCCGGCTGGAGCCCTTACGGTGGTACATGGAATATGGAAGTTGGAACTGATTTTGCAGATTATTCGATTGAATTCTTGGCAAATAACAGTTCAGACAACACAGAATTCTTACTTCAATTCGGTGGAAACACTTTCGATACCTTGACAAACCCTGAGGCGTTTGAATTAGTAGTAGATTCCATTACCGTGAAAGAAACTCCTTCCATTCTAGAAGAAACGGTACATGAAGACGATTTTTCAACTGACAATGCAGGCGTTTTCGAAGTGGGAATCGGTGAAACAGCTACAGGTTCATCGGTTATTGAAAACGGAGAATTGAAAGTTTCTCTTACAGAAAACGGAGATGCCGACTGGCATGCCAAAATATTTAAAACAGGTATCCAAATTGAATCTGGAGCAACTTATATCTTTACAATTCGGATGAAAGCTAGTCAAGATGTAAAATTACATTACATTATTAACAATGCTGAAGCTGGTTGGAGTCCATATACTGGTTCATGGAACTTGGCAGTTGGAACCGAGTATGCAGACTACACTTTAGAGTTTATTGCAAATGAAGCTTCTGCAAATGCTGAATTTTTAGTTCAATTTGGTGGAGACAACTTTGATGGATTTACAAACCCTGCAGCTTGGGACTTAACTGTTGATTCAATCAACATCACTAAAGCTGTCGCAGCTACAGTTGAAACAGTCCAGATTGATGATGACTTTGAAGACGGACTCACAGATGGTTGGGCAGAAAGAGGTACAGAATCACATTTAGCAACAATTTCAAATGTTGACAACAAATTACAGTTATTAATCAATACATACCCGACTGAAAACAATCCTTGGAACATGGATCTTTATTATGCGACTGAATTTGATCTTGTCACAGGAAGTATGTACAAAATAGTATTCGATTACAATACTGTAAGCGATCAATTCTATGAACTTTGCTTTGAAGATTCAGCAATGGATTGGCAAATAAGAGCAGGATTCAAGAATGGAACATTATCAGGAGAAGGAACTTTGGAATTCACCTTTGTTGCCTCTATGGACATTACAGACTTATACATTAAGTTTTCGATTGGAAAAGCGGCTGACGGAGTGACTACTAACACACTTACTCTAGATAACGTAAAACTTTACGAAATTACAGGTTCAACCGAATTTAGCGAAGAAGTAACAGGATTCGATCCTGTTGGCGAAACTTCATGGGGAACTTACAATAATAACGATGAAGGCGCATACGGAGTCGTTTACGCAGAAGACGGAAAATTAATCTATGAAATCGAAGCATTTGGCGCAACAGATTGGTTCAACAAATTATTCTTTGAAGACGTTCAACTGACAGGCGGAGGACTCTATACAATCGAATTCACAATCAAAGCTGACAAGACAGTTACAGGACTTGCTGGATTGAATGTGACGGGTCAATGGGATCCAAGAATTTGGGAATCCATCACTGTTACCGAAACAGAACAAACGTTCTCGTTCACGATGGATGCCATGTTGATGTTTGACATGAACTTTGAAATTCTATTCCAATTTGGTTTCCCAACAAACGAAGCTCCAACGACGATTGAATTTATCAGCGTAACTATCTTTAGACAAGAATAACCATTTTATTGACAAGAGGATTCATCTTAGGGAGGAGAAACTCTCTCCTCCCTCTCCTGTCATTAAGGAGCAAATCATGACATTACTTGAAGCGAACAATCTGATTCAAAAAGAAAAGAAAAAGGTGGTAGATACTTACCGTCTTGTTTTCCATGCAATGCCTGAATTCGGTTGGATGAATGATCCAAATGGGTTTGTATATTATCAAGGGAAATACCATGTTTTTTACCAACATCACCCTTACAATTCCGTATGGGGTCCAATGCACTGGGGACATATGACAACTGATGATCTTGTCAAATTCACTCCTCAACCTATCGCACTTGCCCCAGATCAATCCGATGAAACCGGATGTTTTTCTGGTGGAGCGATTGTGGATCGAAAAGATCCAAAAAAACTACATCTATTTTACACAAAGCATTTTGATCACAACGGTGAATTAATAGAAACTCAAGGGATGGCATCCTCAACCGATGGAATCCACTTCTTTAAAGTACCCAAACCAATCATCGATCAATCAATCATAAAACCATATGGGTCTGTTCAAGACAACCGAGATCCTTATCCTGTATTGATTCATGGGGTGTATTATATCCTCGTGGGAACAAAAGACCAAGATCAAGTTGGTAAATTTCTAATATATAAATCTTTGGATCTCAAAAAGTTTGAATTTCATGATTCCATTTCTCATGACTCACTCAAAAACTGTATGGCAGAATGTCCTGGTTTATTGACATTAGACGGACAAGATATTCTGATTTATTCTGCCGTCGATCACAACAAGTCTGCCAATAAGAATTATTCAAAATACATGATTGGAACCTTTAACATTGAAAACAAACAATATCATATTGATAAAATAGAATCTTTTGATAGTGGTCATCATTTTTATGCGCCTCAAGCCACAAAAGATCACTTGGGTAGAACCCTAGTCATCGCTTGGATGGAGATGTGGGGACACAAAAATGTTACTCATGAATATAATCATCATTGGAGCGGAGCATTGACCTTTCCTAGAGAATTGAAATTCCAAAACGGAAAATTACTTCAATTCCCAATTGAAGAAATTAAACATTACAGAGGGGTTTCGAACTCATTACGAAATGAACAACTGATTCCAAAATCAGTAGACATTGAAATGGATTCCATAAATATGCCATTTTATCTTCACTTCGCAAATCCATCAAACAAAGTAGAATCCTTTAAAATCACCTATGATGGTTTTAAGGTTTCCGTCGACGGAATGTCAATCGAACTAGACCCACTAGAGAATAAGCACTCGGTCAGGTCCTATAACGAGATTTCATTAAGAATATTAGTTGATACTTCCTCAATAGAGATCTTCGTCAATTCCGGTGAAGAGACCTTTACATCCAGAGTATTCATGGACTGTCAGGAATATCAAATATTCTGTTCTCCTTATTTGAATGGTCATGTTCACTCAATCCATATGGAGGAGAAATCATGATGAAGAAACTTATTATTCTACCGTTAATAATCATTTTGTTTGGATTAACGGGATGTGTTGGATCAACCCAACTCACTACTACAACTACTGGCCTCCCTGAGAACGGAAGCATAGAGCAAGGAGACGCGATGATATTTCCAAAATCTGAGTATGGGTACATCGGAGATCCGATGCCATTTTATCACGATGGCGTGATGAACATGTTTTATCTATTGGACGAAAGAAGGGGATCCATCGGGTTCCATCCTTTCGCGTTATTTCAAACCTCTGACTTCTTGAATTATGACGACATTGGAACTGTGATTCCTTATGATAACTCTATTTCTTCTCAAGACTTAGCTTTAGGCACTGGGTCTGTAATCTACGGAAATGATGGGTTATATCACGCTTACTACACCGGACACAACGGTTCTGGAGAAATGCCATACTATGAGAAAATCCAACATGCAGTATCTTCAGATATGATCACTTGGACAAAACTACCAGATGATGGTTTTTTTGGAGGAGTGAACGATTTTAGAGACCCTTATGTTTATTACAGTGAAGAAGACAATGAATACTGGATGTTAATAACCACAAGAGATTCTCTTGGAGGAGTATTGAAAATCTATAAGTCTACCGATTTGTATTTTTGGCAAAACCATGGCACCTTTTATAGAAATACAGAAGGTTCTTACAACATGGAATGTCCGACTTTAATCCATTATAATGGGTATTATTATCTCTCTTTCTCTGAACAAGGTTCAGGAAATGATCGCATTGTTCACTACAGGTACACAGAGTCTATTGAGGATGGATTTCAAATCCCGGCTCAAGACTTTTTCGATGGTTGGGGCTTTTATGCCGGAAGAATTGAAAAAGTGGAAGATAGGCTTGTGCTGAGCGGCTGGGTCGCAACAAAAACACTGGACAAAGATTATGGAACTTATATGTGGGGTGGAAACTTAGTTAATCACGAGTTGGTTCAAGACGAGTCGGGCTTGCTTTATCCGAAGATGATGACAGAAACAGATGAATTTCTTTCCAATGAAGTAGCTTATCAAATCGTAGATACGAACGCCACTCCAATAGAGAACGGATTTACTTTCTCTTCGAATAGAGGATACAATTACTTGTTATTTGAGGAACTTGAAGAAAAACCCACCAAAATATCTTTCATAGTAGATATATTAGATAGCTCTAATTTCGGAATTACACTGAACGCATATGAATCTGAAGTCGGAAGTTTGAATTTCTATTTCGACTTCGAGAATAACCGGATTGAATTTTATAATGTCGACGCAAACTTGATTGCTTATTCAAGTCCCGAGATATCGATTCCATTTGATTTTGGAAATGTTGACGAATTGAACATTACGATGGTTACAGAAGGAAGCGTCATCATCGTGTACGTCAATGATCAAATTGCGATGACCTCGAGGGCTTATGATATGGCTAACTCCAATTTTGGATTCTTTACCCTTTCTTCAAATGCTGTAATTTCGAACATCCATTTCTTTGAGTAGTTGGTGTATATGATGAAGAAACTAGCATTGATAACCATAATTTTCTTTACTGTTTTCGCATTCACGGGTTGTGTGTCTGGTCCTGATTATCAAGTACTAGACGGTGATTTTGAGAAGAATGATTTATCGCACTGGACACTTGTAAGTGGGAATCCAACCATTTCAGATGAAATCTATTTTGATGGAAGTCGAAAGTACATGCAAGAAGGAGAATCTTTCTTAACGACGAAAGAATCTACTGAGAGTCTTGTTATTCGATCGAATCATTTCGTACTTTCGGGAATGGGCTATATCACATTCCTTCTTTCTGGCAATTCAAACTCTCAAAATACACAATTATCGATCCATTTGTCATCGACTGATGAACTGATAGAGTCGGCGTATCATATGACCTATGACGGAGACTTGTTCATAGATAATTTTGTCAGAATTGTTTGGGATTTATCTGTTTACCTTGACACCGAATTATACATCCAAATTTCGGACACTGACGCAAATTACATCAATGTCGATGGCATTGATACATTCATTGAAAACGACTATGAACTTCAAAGATATCAAACAAACGTCTTAGAAAGAATGGGTTTCATGACGGATGATTTGTTAATGAGTGCAGAGTACTACTTGAACTTGCATAAACAATATATTGATTCTGATACTAGATACTCCTATCACCTGATGGGTGAAATGGGGTGGATTAATGATCCCAATGGACTAGTGTATTTTGAAGATGAATACCATGTATTCTATCAACATAATCCCTATGCTTCAATCTGGGGACCGATGCACTGGGGACATGCGAAAAGCGATGACTTGATTCGTTGGGAATATCTTCCGATTGCGGTAGCCCCGATTGTAAACCATGCCGGAGGTGGGGCCGCATTTTCAGGAAGTGCCATCGAGATTGGTGGCGATTTGTACATCATGTATACAGAAAACTGGCAAGGGTATCAATACCAGGTCATCTCCAAAAGCGAAGATGGAATCACCTTTGAAAAAATAAATGAAGGGAACTCCGTCATCAACGAAGACGATTTACCTTTCTATGCGAATCCAGTCGACTTCAGAGATCCAAAAATCTTGAAGAAGGGTGACACTTATTATAGTGTCATCGGCTCTAGACAAATCAATGATTATGGACAAGTGTTGTTATTTTCTAGCGATAATCTAATCGACTGGGAATACGTAGGTCCTGTGATTCAAGGTAGTGTCAATACGTTATATACACTTGGAAAGATGTTTGAATGTCCTGATTTGTTTGAACTAGACGGAAGTGATGTTTTAATCATGTCACCTCAAGAAATACCAGGTCACAGAAACACACACGGAACCGTCTATGTCGTAGGAGATATGAACTATCAAACGGGCATGTTGGAGAATTGGGACTTATCTCAAATAAAAGAAATTGACTATGGTTTCGATTTTTACGCTCCACAAACGATGATTGATTCTGAAGGACGAAGGATCATGATTGCTTGGATGCAATCATGGAATCGTTCTCCGATGACTGGTCAATACGGTTGGGCAGGAGCATTGACATTACCAAGAGAAATCCACATTGATTCCGAAGGGCAACTCATCCAGTATCCCGTATCTGAAATAGAAAACTACCGAGAAAACTTTGAATCCAAAGTCATCGATGTTCTTGGAAATCAAGATTCCTTGTATACAGGAAACGTCATAGATATCGAGTTATCCTTCAAACCGGTTGAAACCGAAAGTTCAGGAATTACCGTATTTGCGGATAGCGAAGGAAACGGAACTCATATCTACTATAAAGAAGGTTATGTTTACCTTGATCGAACAGACAATATGGGTGGAAGACATCCCGGAGACTTTTACAACATCACAAAAGCTCCTGTGGTTCTTCAAGAAGACGGAACCCTTACACTTCGTATTCTTCTCGATCAATTCAGTGTCGAGGTATTTATAAACAACGGAGAACAAGCCATCACTTCCACCATTTATCAATCAGATTCAACTGATAAAATCTTTCTTTTCTCGGAATCCGAGACGGAGTTCACACTTTCCAAGTGGGACCTCATTATTGATTAGGAGTACAATATGCCAAAATTAATCTGCATTGGTGAACTATTAATAGATTTCATCCCAAATGAAACAGGAATCGAATTAAAAAATGTCACAGGTTTTACAAAAGCGGCTGGCGGAGCACCTGCAAATGTCGCAGCCTGTGTATCAAAACTTGGAATCCATAGTGTAATGATTACAAAACTCGGGTTAGATGCATTTGGTGATTTTTTGGTTGATACACTAAATGAAGTCCATGTGGATACAACTCATATCAAAAGAACGGACATTGCGAATACCGCTCTTGCGTTTGTTTCTCTGAAAGAAAACGGTGAACGTGATTTTTCCTTTTACAGAAATCCTTCTTCGGACTTGTTACTGGATGAATCAGAGATAGAAGAGTCCTTATTCGAGTCCGGAGACATCATCCATTTCTGTAGTGTTGATTTAGTGGATGCCCCCGTAAAAAAAGCCCATGTAAGGGCTCTTGAATACGCAGAGAAGAAGGGCTGTTTGATTTCTTTTGATCCAAATCTCAGGTTTCCTTTATGGAAGAACCTTCAAGAATATTACGAAACCATCCAATCGTTCATACCCTATGCACATATTTTGAAGATTAGTAGTGATGAACTGGAGTTCATTACAAGAATCAAAAACACGAATGAGGCGATCAAGTCCTTATTTGTAGGAAATGTCAAAATCGTCATTATAACTGATGGAGGAGTTGGCGCAACATTATATACGAAGTCTTCTGAGCTCTTTGTCCCTAGTTTTAAGACCAAAGTTGTCGATACGACAGGGGCTGGAGATGCATTTATTGGTGGAATCTTATATTACATATTAAAGAATCGATTAACTGTAGATACAATCAACCAAATGAATCAACGTGATGCCCTTCTTTTGGCACACAAAATCAGTAGTATCGTAGTTTCAAAATATGGAGCGATTCCATCTATGCCAACAATATCTGAGATTTAATTGTTTTCAGATATGGGTGTAAAATCGATTTAGATTAACAATATGTTTCTATAAAAATAAGGTTGGTCGCCGATAGGTTGATGTATCATTACAAAAGAAGGAACCTAGTCATCAGTAGTCTTTATGGGGCAGAACAGAATCCATCCAACATTGACATGATTGAACAATTATTTATAGACAATCAAAAATAGCACAAGTAATCCATGTGCTATTTTTTTATGCTATGAAATGTTTATTAAGTCCTCCGATATAGCCATTCTGATTTCCCATTGTATTTCCGTTGCTTAATTGATTATATTTGCATTGTGGTGGATATGATTCTCTGTTATAGACTCCATTTTAAATAAGTACTATTCAGGTATTGATTTCAATGATGGTTCAAAAGATTTCTGATAATTATCGATGATCTTTATCCAGTCTACAAAAAAAACGATATTTTCATTATTGCATTTTCATGTGTGTCAAAATAGTATACAATAGAAATATAAAATGGATTTATTTTCAATATACTATTATGAACTGATACCAAAAAGATTTTACAGGAGAATACAATGAGAATTATTCTTAGCAGAAAAGGTTTTGACTCAAACACTGGTGGTATTACAAGTCCAATCTTCGAAAATGGAGATATGATTTCATTTCCAATACCAGAAAATAAGGAAAATAAAGTTAGTGATGATACCTTTGATTTGCTTCACTATAATGGGTTAAATTTCACCAATCTTCTATGTCAATTAGGCTACAAACAAAAACAAAGATGTCATATTGATCCTGACTTAGTTAAAGATAGAAGAGTAAATAGAGAATCTGTTGAAAACTGGAAAGCTATATTTGGACAATGTGATAGTGCCGCAACACATCTAGATAAAACAATCAAAGTGAGAGAGGGCGATATCTTTTTATTTTTTGGCAATTTTCATTGCGTTGAAAATCACAATGGCATTTATCAAAAAGTTAATAAAACCGGAGATTTCTACAAAGATAATGATTTACAAGTTATTTGGGGATATATGCAAGTCAAAGATATTATTCGAGATCATGAAAAGCAAAAGGAAAATAAATGGCATCCACACTCGAAACCATATTATATTGATAAAAAAACAAATATTATGTATGTCTCTTATAATAAGCTCACATTCAACAAAAATTTAGATGCATATGGTATCCTTAAGTTTCGCAAAGACCGTGTGTTAACTAAAGAAAATTACTCTAAGGCAAATTGGATTAAGAATCCAGTTTATGATGAAGGGTCTGTTATTGGAAATCGAAACAACAAGTCTAAAGATAAAAATACGAGTGTTTATTATCAAGGTCAGTGGCAAGAACTTGGTTTAGAAGAAACCAAAGAATGTGAAAATTGGGCAAAAAAAATTATTGAAGAATAGTCTCCAATAATCATTTATATGACTACTTTCAGAAGTGTTTTATATAGTTGTTATCAATGGTATATCTATTGATTTCCTTTATCATCTTGATAATATCTTTGTTTGTAATATCCTTTGCATATTTTTGAAGGTATGTATTAGCTAGCATTCTGTTTATGTAACCTAATGCATTATTTAGTTCAACATAGTCATCATTTTTAAATAACTTATTAAGTTCATATTCAACAGATCTTTTCATTTTATTATACATATATAAATTGAAACTACTATTTTCAGAAAGACCAATGGTGTTGTTTGGTTCAATGATGAAGTAATCGACTTCACCTTGACCATTTGCATTTTCTTCAGCCCTAGTCCTAATAATCATTGGCGTCACTTTTTTACCATAATATTTTTCAACCAAAGACGATAGCATAATTGCTGTTGTCTTTTTTTCAGGTAATTCCTCTAGTGTTTGAATCATGGATTCAACTAAAGTAAAAGGTGATTTTTCACGTGTTCGGTTTTTTGATAAGTCGTCTATAATTTCAAGTTTTTCTCTCACATAATCAACATCAAAAACAACGTATTTACCTATACCGTCCTCAACGATTATGGCATAGTCATTTTCTTCTATGATTTCATCTAATTTTTCAGTATTCTTTTCAAGAATGTCTATTGTTACTATACCCTTAAAATCAAGTCTCATTCAAACCACCTCTAACTTAATTATATCATTTTTTAGATAAAAGTATAGAATAGTATATACATAACAAGTGAAAAAAATGTATAATAGTATTGAATAGTATAATACAAGTATAAAAAGGAGAAAATAATGAAAGCGTTAAGTGATGCAATTAACTTATTTGGAAAACAGCGATATGAAGAAGCATACTCTATCTTCCTTCCGTTAGCGAAGAATGGTGATCCAACTGCCGAATACTACGTAGGCTTGTATTTTAGAAAAGGATTTTTTGTTATCGAAAATCGGAAAGAAGCATTTAAGTGGTTTTTAAGATCTGCAGAGAGTGGGCTTTTAGAATCACAATATATCGTAGGAGCATCTTATTCAGAGACTCCAGGTATGGCTGGGACTCCATTAAGCAAGGATGAATTAAACAGAATTCAAACAAAGATGGATGACAATCCTCACTATATTCCTTTTTTCCATTGTGATGGTGTAGGAGTGGAACCAGATAACGATAAATCTTTCGAATGGATGATGAAAGCTGCAAAACAAGGACATACTAATGCAATTAACCAATTACCATCCTATCTTATCATCAATGAGATTTCTAGAGAAAATAGATTCACCCTGTATAAATGGATTGAAGAAGAAACTCAAAAAGATAATTCAGAAGTGTTTTACATCAATGGTGAAATACTACAAGGCGTATGGGAAAAATCAAAAGAAGCATTAGATTCATACAAAAAAGCATATGAACTTGGATGTACGAAAGCAATTGATCGAATAGGTGAACTATATGAAAATAAAGATGGTGATGTACATGATTATAGTGAAGCATTAAAATGGTATTTATTAGGAGCAAATGAGCATAATCTGGTATTTTCTCAATATCGATTAGGGCATCTATATCGTACTGGACGTGGGGTCAAAAAAGATTTTGATATAGCTATTGAATGGTTTAAAACCGCAGCGGATAATGCCTATTATGACCCTTGGATATTTTCATGTATCGGTAAATTATACCAGCAAAAAGGTGATGATAATGAAGCTATCAAATGGTTTATAAAAGGTGCTGAATTATTCGATAATGAATCAGAGATGAGATTAAAAGATTACTATGATCGAGGATTTGATGTTGGTGCAACGTATAAGGATAAATATAGATTATTTGAAGAAGCTAAATCGGGTGATGAAGGCGCACAAATTGAGTACTCTAAAAGATATGCTCGGGAAGCTGGTAATAATTTAGGATTTTTTAATTGGATAAAATATGATTCTATTTGTGATTATCCAGATCTACAAGAAAAATATATTAATAATTATATTAGCAATTTAAATATTGATGACGATTTGAAATGTTGGGAATTATTAGCAAATTCAGGAAATTCATATGCACAGTATATTATGGCAATTAGGCACAATGATGAATCTACAATAGATTATAATGTTGAAAAAGCATTGTATTGGTATGAATTAGCATCGAAACATCATATCGATGCTCAAATAGATATGGGATATTTTTATGCTCATGGTATTTTAGTTGAAATTGATTACTTAGAATCATATAAAATGTATCAAGATGTAGCAAGAAAGATGCTAAATATAGATGAATGTGGATTATTACGCAGGTATAGTCATAGAAAATTAAAATTTAATGCCGGGAATGACTTAGCAGAAGAAAAAGCATTAAATAAAGAAATCAGTGCAATGCTTTATATGGGATGCTTATATCAACATGGGTTTGAGATCCAACAAGATCAAAAAAAAGCAATTTATTGGTATGAAATGGCGGTTAGTCATGGAAGTGATGAAGCAAGAGAGCAACTATATTTCTTAGAAAAAGGATTTGAGTAATCTATGAATACAAAATTATTAAATAAGACACTTAAAGAAATTAAAGAGCGATTGAAATTAGATTATGCATTAAATAAAGGATTCGTGTGTCCTTCATGTACTATAAAAATGATAGAGGAAACATATGGATTGAATGCTATAGGCATTTATGTTAGATGGTTTGGAGAAGACCAAGATCAATTGCCAATTGCACAACTAGACAAACTATATATTAATCATGATTTTGGAAAAGAAGAAAGTAAATTTACACAAATAGAAATCGTTAGAATTTTAGAAAAATACTATTTAGTAGATTGGGATTATTCTGATGAAAAAACTATTTTGATTAAAGAAAAGGTGAGATAAAAAAATGATTGAATTTTTATTGATAGCAGTTATTGTGAATGTAGTTGTTTTATTAGGTGTTCTTATATTTATATGGATCCAATTGAATAGTACAGTCTCAAAATTAGTAAAATTGATTGAAAATAGAATTAGATTAAACAATGTTAACTATGAACTAGATAGGCTTGAATTTCCTGTTCGCGAAAAGTTATTAGATTGAATAATTCGATCTTTTGTATTTTGGTATGGATTTAATAATAAGTTGCAATCAACTGCAGTTACAACGAGCAGTATCGTTAGTGATATCAGCCTTTTCCTGGGCAGATTAACCCACTGAATATCCATGTGTCGCAGGTACAATCCCTGCGTGAGCCACCATCAACAATTACTAGAAGTTCTTACTAGGGCTTTTTTTGTTGCGTTATCGATAATTTCTCACTCCTTGGCAAGATAAAAACATACTCATTTTAAACAATAAAAGACAAAGTTGGATTTACTTGATGTTTTATTTGTGATAACATTAAAATGATATTCACTATTAATTATTAGGAAGGAACCCAAACATGGATGAAAAAAAGATTAATATTCCACCAATCATAAAGGACTCAAGCGTTAGTGTTGCTGATATACAGAGCAAGTCTAAAACCATTAAGATTGCAGAAATCCAATATTATTCCGCAGAATCTGATTTCAAAGCCGGCCCAACTAATTTAAAATCCACAGATAGTTCTCCAAGCCCCTATCAAAAAAATTACAAGAATTTTGCGAACAAAATGTGGAATATCTTGTTCGATGTTTTTGGTATTGATGAAATTAATGATTTAAATAGCAATGATTATTCAGCAAAACAAGAACATCACATAAAAGCCCTACAAGATATTAAGAAAGGTGGTAATGGAGATGTCATTAGGAAAGAACTGACCGATCCCGGAAATTTAGCTCCGGTATCTTCAGAAGAGCATAAAGCTATTCATAATGGTGATATTTCGAACAACGACATCGAATCATATTTGGATCGATATAATAAAGAGTATAAGAAAGTTAAACAAGCGAGATTCAGACGAATTCTGATTGCTACTTTCGATTTTATTTGGAGCACTTTTATTTTCGGGTTTCTATTAACGTTTTTATATAGTATCATTCAGGATCTCTTAATTGAAAAGAAAAAACCTAGTCTTCGTTACTTTCTTGGACTAGGTAAACAATCTGCTATTGTCGGATTATTTTTATTGCTAGTGTCTCTTCCGTTTTCAATAGCTGTTACTATAATGAGGCTTAACAATATGAGTGAAAACAGCATAAATCTATGGCAGTTGCTTTTTATGGCATTAAGTTATATAGGATTCACATTTGTTGATTACCTAAGAAACAAGAAGATAATCATTAATTCTAAAAAAGCCTTTAAGATGACAGTAAACGGAATCCCACCTATGATGATTTTCTTTGTAGGTATGTATCTTGCTGAGTATGCGGAAAAACTAGTATTTGTTCCTTTAGTAGTATGTATAGGACTGAAGTTACTTATTGACAATGTTCTTAGAGATAAATTGGTTATTTTCAAAAATACTGAATTGATTGGGTGACTCAATTTAGAAAAGAATGCAACGAAAATTGCCTCAAGCCCTTTTTGGGCTTTTTTTATTGCAATTAGATTATTTCATTTGACACTTAAATCATTTGCGTGTATACTGTGTATGAACAATATACACAAGGAGGTTTTTACACATGGATGTACTATCAATCACTAACCTAAATAAAACATACCCCACTTTTCAACTCAAAAACGTTTCTCTATCATTACCGAAAGGCTATATCTTAGGTTTTGTAGGAGAAAACGGTGCAGGAAAAACCACAACCATTAACTCAATGCTTAACGTAACCAAAAGAGATAGTGGAACAATCACCATCTTTGGAAAAGATATTGATGAAGATGAAATCTATATCAAAAAGAATATAGGTTATATCTCAGGAGAAATCTTTTATCCAAAAAAACTAATCAAACAAGTAACGAATATCTATAAGAGATTTTATGATACTTGGGATGAAAGCATCTATAGAAACTACTTAACTAAATTCAAACTAGATGAATCTAAAAAAATAGATCAATTATCTAAAGGAATGTATCTAAAATATGTCTTGGCATTAGCTTTATCCCATCATGCCAAGTTATTGATTTTAGATGAACCAACGACCGGATTGGATCCGGTCGCTAGAGATAATTTACTTGAAATCTTTCAGTCTTTGGTTGAAACAGAAGAAGTAAGTATTTTGTATTCTACACATATAACTTCTGATTTAGAAAAATGTGCTGATTACATTGCTTTTATCAGAGATGGTGTTATCATAGAACATTCCAGCAAAGACGATTTATTAGATCGATATAGATTGGTCAATGGTTCTAAAGAGTCTTTGGCAGAGATTAAGAAACACTTAATCTCCTATAAAGAAAATGCTTTTGGATTCAATGGTCTTATTCTTAGTGATCTAATGATAGAACATGAGGATATTCGATATGCAGAACCTTCGATTGATGATATTATTATCTATTTTTCTGAGAGGAGAGATTCCTAATGAAAAACTTACTTTATAAAGAATTGACATTCTCAATCAATCAATTCTTCTTTATCATTCCTTTTGTATTGGCAGTTTTGTTCTTTATCCCTAATTGGCTGTATTCCCTAGTCATCATGTACTTTTTTTGGATTAGTGTTCCTCAAATCATTGGTGGCTATACCGCACAACTTGATTATAAGTTTTGTAGTATTCTCCCTGTCGCAAAAAAAGATATCGTTAATTCAAAAGTCATTGCATTCTTAATCCTTGAATTGATTCATATTATAGCTGCCGCAATCTTTGGAATCATTCATAATTTGATCTATGGTTCTTGGAATTTATTCATGGAAATCAATCCGGCTTACTTTGGAGTCATGTTGGTGATGCTTGCTTTATTTAATATTATCTTATTACCTAGTTATTTTAAGACGGCCTATAAGTTTGGCAAACCAATTATCATCGGTGTATTTGCGACTCTACTATTTGCTGGTATATTTGAAGTAGGAGCTGCCATCATCCCATTCATGAGTAGCATACTGAAATCGACGAATGTTTTAATCCAATTAACGGTTTTATTTAGTGGAATTGTATTATTCGCTGTCATTAACTACATTACCCTCAAAAGATCTATTTCCAATTTTGAGCGTATCAAGTAATGAAAAACATACAGATACTCTCAAAATCAAACAAACCAATCTACCAGCAAATCTATGATCAGATTTCCAATCAGATCATATTAAAGAAACTAGAAGCAAATAGTCAGTTACCTTCCATCAGAGCAGCCGCAAAAGAATTACGTGTCAGCATCATTACCATCAAAAAAACCTGGGAGATGCTCGAGCAGAATCATTTCATCTACACTGTCCCCGGTGTAGGCGCATTCGTCAATGAGAATTCGGATACTTTTTTACTTGATAAGAAGAATCAAAAGGTAGAAGGCTTGTTGATGGAAGTGATCCATGAGTGTAAGTTGGTTGGAATTACGAAAGAGGAACTAAAAGAACTAGTTGATATTTTGTATGAAGAGAAATAACCAAAATTGGTTGTTTCTCTTTTTTTTATTACTGATAATCCTCTTTCTTAGAAGAATATATATGATATAATAATTATTGGGTTTGTTGGATTACATTATTGAGAAGGCTTATGCGTGTAGAGAACATCATTAGGAATGATGATGGAAATCCATTCGTTATATGTCAAAACAAAAGCCCTTTTTAGATATCAAATGCCTAACTTCAATCCATCTCTTTTTAAACTGATAACAGAGTGAATTTGGATTCGGTAGTGTCACATTGATTAATATTTAGTATCTTGGAATTGGGAGAGATAACATGAATCAAAATCAAATGTCGAAAAGTATAATGTCTCGTTTGGAATATAAATCACAAAATCCAATTCTGGTTGGAACTATATCGTCTTCGAAATATTTCAACAGTAGTCAAATTGCCGAAATAAGTAATCGTCATTCATTGTTCAATGGACTCCTAAAGGATATTAGAGTATGGCAGGGAAGTTATGATAATGGGACATCCAACGGAGTCCCATCAATTTCACACAACGAAATAATGAGAGAGATGATTAAGATAGACTTTGATCTTGGAGGGAACGGGTTAGGGTACAATGATGGAACATCCTTCATGGGAACAAACCTTCCAGAGTCAATCTTTAATAAATACGTCGAATTTGGCAAAGAACCACTAGGATCAAGTTCTTTATATAACGTACATCATATCAATTCAATACATCCAAACACTGACCTAGCAACGGATCCGAATAATATAGTCATGGTTCTAGCTTCAACACATCCTCATGATACGGATGGAGGAGAGGGACTTCCAAAAGCAGATAACATAGATAGAATTAAAGATAGTTTATTCAAAAAAAACACGGAGTTGTTTTTTCTTGGGTTATTATTGACCGTTATTTATGCTTTTGTATTTGGGTTTATGATTAGACTCTTAACTAATATTGTTAGAGAAAAGATCGTAAATAAAGGGTTACTCACAACATTTTTTTTCAAAAGTGCATTAAAAGATTCTTTGCGTGGTGGAGCTTTAATGATGTTATTGAGTTTATGTCTTAACTTAATTACTCAATTATTCTTGATATTTTCGTTTAGAGTTCTAAACATTAATTTAGGAGAAATAGGAATTCACTTTTTTAGTATAATTATTTATTTGGTATTAGGAACGATTGTTGTAGGAGCATATTCAGTAATTAAGAAGTCTACTCGAAATCAATTTTTGAAAGCAATATTAAAGTTATCAGTTTCAGTTCTAATACTTTCTATTGCAGGACTGCCTACATTATTCCTAGTTGGTGCATGGAAGATTCTGGGTATGCTTATCACAATTGGAATATTGATTGTTGTTGGGATATACAATCAGCCAAAATCAAAAATACACGGCACTTATTAGTTGACATTATGTATGAAGAGAAATAACCAAAATTGGTTGTTTCTCTTTTTTTATTATTACTGATAATCCTCTTTCTTAGAAGAATATATATGATATAATAATTATCGAGTTTATTGAATTACATTATTGAGAGGAGCTCTACATGAAGAGAACAACTTTAGGAATGATGATATTCATCCTTGTATTTCTTGTATCTTGTCAAAGTAAAAGCCCTTTTGATTATCAACTACCAGAATACAATCCATCTTTTAAAACAGCAATCACTATAAATGCTGATTCAATCAATGAGTTTGTGGACAACTACCTGGATGAAGTAGAAGAAAGCTTTCCGTATTGTTCCAGTGAATCTTTCTCTACGGAAGCAGAAGAACTCACTAGAGAAGAATTAGATCAATATCAAAGTGGGATGTGTGAATATCGACCTTGGAAGGAAAATGCTATAAGATATCAGTATCAGCAACTATTGAATTTTCTTGAAATGGGAAATAACGATTATATAACCAATCAATCAAATCATATTGGTTCTTCCGAATATTTTTTGATTGAATCAAATGACTTAAATCTTAGAATTACCTATATCTCATCGAGCTCAATATTTATGCAGTATACTTTTGGAGAAATCGATGGACAGAAAATGATGGAATTTCTATATGCTGATATCAATACTACTAGCAACACATTCTATGCGTTTTCACATTCCATCTATTATGAAAATCATTATTATCTCAATGACAATTATAGAGGAGATTCAAGAGATTATTATTATGAGGATCTTCAAGAAGCTCATATGACCTATTATAGAATCCGAATGCCAGGAAATGTATATAGCTACTATTCTCTTACTTATGCATATCGAGAAGATGATCATATTCAAGAGGTTGTTTTGGGAAATAGCAGTAATGATACTTCTGATGATCGTGAAATATTACTGATGTCTTTAACGACAACCATTTTAAACGATGAATTAGATATCATGTATCAATACTTCCATTATGCACCTTTAAGATCGTCAACATTCTATGCAAATATTCTGGAAATCGAATCGCTTCAAAAAATACGCAAAAGTACTGTAAATGAAGGATTTTATGATGTCGTATTAGATAATGACGATGTGATTTCAGATATTGAAGTTCATGTAACTCAGTTCTATTCTTTCCCCTATGTTTTTACAAATGGACCACTTACAATCATGGATAGAGATCTTGTGCCTGGATATTTGACGGTTCCTGAAGAGTTGAGTACAACGATGATTAATTACATTTATGATTTTGAAAAGGGATATGTGGAAATGCTACTAAAGTATGGGATTTCGGAAGATTCTGAAAGTTTTGATGACTTTAGTGCTAAAGCGGATTATATTATGAGTTATGTTGAAGAGTATAAGGAAGATCATTTCTAATATAATGTAAATTCATAGTGTAATTCATATTTGTGAGTAAGTTAATAATTGAATCTCCTAAATTGATACTTTCTCAATCAAATTAAATATCATAATCGTGTTCGTTTAAAATATGTTTCGATGAGCCGCACCAAAAGCAGATTCTACTCTAGGTATAAATAGCAAATCATAGCGTTTGATTGTAATTGGGCGGATTCAACCCTATAAGAATTAGTAATATTCCCTTTACAATTTGTGCATTTATGCAAATTATTTAACCTAAATATGAAAACACTATACAAAATTGTTCAAACCGAGAGTATAATATACCTAATAATCACATAAATTATTATAGTTTTCTAAAGTGTTTTAGGTTAATTGATTCTGGATTATTGAGTTCTTTTATACATTATAGTGTCTTGAACAAAGTTGTTCTTTATTCCGATAGATGCTGCTATTGTGCCCTTATTATTATTTATTTTTTTGATTGGGATGACTTGGTTAATTGTTTTTGTCCACAGTTCTTCTAGCAGAAAGAATGTCAATTTTGTATGTTGAATATTCTATAATTGTTTTGTCTTTCCAAAACAATGTTTAAATAACGACTTATTCGAGGATGTGTTACTTTGGTTGAATCTGCTTTTTGTAAAAAGAATGGTGTGTACTATACAAATGATACAATAGCAAAATTCATGATTTCGAAACTGAGTATTGATTATTCGAATAATTTTCGATTATTGGAACTTGCAATAGGACAAGGAAATATCATAAAGCACATTTTTTCTGAATTTCTAGATTATCATAAGGGTAAAGATGCAAATGATTTACGACGCATGATTGAAAACACATTTTTTGGTTTTGACAAGGACTATGAATCTATTGATATCTGTATTGATAAACTGAATGATATAGCATATAAAAGAGCTGGACTAACCGAGATTAAATGGAACATTAGATGTATTAACATTTTTGAACAGAACGAAATTGATAATCTTGGATCTTTTGACTATATTATAAGCAATCCGCCATACATCTCACGTAAAAATATGACAGATGTTGCCCAAGTCAATTGGTTACATGAAAACAGTCTTTTTTGCTCCAAATTTAATATTGATTTATATTACTTTTTTTTTGAAGTTGGAATTATGCACTGGAATAGGAACGGAAGAATTGTGTTTATTACTCCAAACTCATTTCTTCGAGCCAAATCAGCCAAAAAAATGCGAGAGTTTTTGGAAAAAAACAGGATTCTTTTTGAAATCATTGATTTTGCTGATAACCTTTTATTCGAAAATGCATCTACTTATTCCGCAATCACAGTCCTAGAACATAACCATAACCAATATTCACATTTTAAAGGTGAATATGACCGGCGGAAGAATGTAATACAATTGGATTTTGTAGGCAAATATGTTGATTTCTCAAAATTTATCCCAACGTTTTCTTTTTCAGGAGATACGAAAGCCTTAGAAGAAATATGCTATATTTCAAATGGTATTGCCACATTAAACGATACTGCATTCATTATAAAAAGCGGCGAAATAACAAGAATAGATAGCAACAATATTGTATTTCAAAAAAACTCCCGTGAATTTTCTTTGCAAACTTCACACGTGAAATCAGGAATACGTATTAGTAACTCAAAACAAATCAATTATGTTGTTTTTCCTTACGATAATAGTGATTATTCTTCTCTTGACAGCGAAGAAGAAAGATATCATGAATTGTTTGGATATTTAAAATTAATTCTTCCTATGGATTATCAAAAAAAATATGGACTGTATTTTGGAAGAAGACAAGGGCTAAAGTTTCACGACTCAAAAAAAATAGTGATTCCAAAAGTTGCCAATTTAAAAAATGATTTCTATATTGACTGTACATCATCATTAGTTATCGCTGGAATATATCTATCAATGAAGCAGCCCTATGAAGGTGCGCTTGGTTCAGTTTGTGATTATTTGAATTCTGCAAAAGTAAAAGATTTTCTGCGCTCAACATCGAAAAATTATGGTTCGGGATATGTTAGCATAAGCACAGATGACCTCAGAAGAATTCTAGTTCCTACAATATTGCTCAACGTTTAAAGGAGGACTGTATGAAAATAAAATTTAAGACGAATTCAAGGACGGTTAATCTTCTTGGAAAAGACAATATTCTGGATAGAGATTCAGCAGTATTCGAGTTGCTAAAAAACTCATATGATGCCAATGCAACGACCGCGAAGTTGTATATTGGCGAATCAAGCGTAGTTATTATTGATGACGGAGACGGAATGAGTCAATCTGTTATTGAAAATGCATTTTTCACCTTGGGAACCAACTTTCGAAATGAAGATACATTTAAGCGGTCCGTCAATGGATCAATGGGAATTGGTCGACTTGCCCTCGGGCGAATTGGGGATGTTTCTGAAATATATACTTCAACTGGCTCTGAGGCACATCATTTCATTATTAATTGGAAAAGTTTTGAAAACAAAACTAATCTTAATGATCTTGAATTTGAAATTGATACTATATCAGTAAATTCTTTCAAAAAAGTCTATTCACAATATTCTCAACCCGAAAAAGAAGTAATTAACGGTACAGTCATTGTTTGCACGAATTTGCTCGACATATGGGATCCAAATGAAAAAGAAGCCATTTCTTTTAATGCGCTCGAAAAAAAACTCGAAGACCTAAAATCGCCATTTATTGATGAAAAATTTCGACTCTGTTATCAATTCTCTAATCAGAGTGAACGCGATATTTCATCTTCAAAAAAGGTACCATTCGACGCCGTCATTCATTTTGGTTTTGACAAATTGACAAAGAACATAACATATTCTATTAGTTACGATGAAATTAACACAAATCGAATACCTATGAGATTTCTTGATGAATATATTTCTAAAAACGATGATATCAAACATTACCTCTATGATAAATATGGTCAAATTAAAGAAAAATATAGTACATCTTCAGCGGAATTTTTAGTTGAATACATAAAAGAAGCATGTAAAATCGACCCAATAATAGATATTGAAAAAGCCACTAACAGCTTGCTTAATATTGGAGACTTTAAAGGTTCTTTCTTCTTTACACGAAGAAAAACCGCGAATCGATCTGTGCCCATTTTTGTTTCAGACCATGAAATGGAGAGCGAGACGAGGAAAATTGCAAAACAAGGGATTATGCTATATCGGGATTCTTTCCGTATACGACCGTACGGAGATATTTCAAGTACCGGCTTTGATTGGTTAGGAATTGATCGAATTCGATCAATGAACCCTGCAGGTGTTAACAGATCTGGCTATATGATGCAAGCCAATCAACTGTATGGCTATGTTTTATTTAGTAAAGAAAGCAACCCAATGTTTGAGGATCAAGCCAATCGCGAAGGATTAAAAAAAACAAGCGAATTTGATATATTTAAAAGATTACTGTTATTTATTGTCCAAAGGTTTAGTAGATCAAGATCACTGTTATTCGAGGAATACAGTAAATACGAAAAAGAGCACATTACACAGAACATTACCAATCCTCAAGTTACTAAAGTATTTAATCGAATTGATAATGTCGCAAAATCAAACGATTACAACATTACTGAAATGCAACGGGACATATCATTATCAAAAATGGCAACAGTTGAAAATTTGATTTGGCTGTACACAAAAGCCAAATATTCTATTCAAACAAATGATGAATTACTTGATGAGCTCGATCTTCTCCAAGCACTTAGCACACAAGCTATTTCAATGAATTTCTTTGCGCATGAGATAAAAAACAATCGCAAATACTTTGATCGATATAATAATATGCTCAAAGTTATTGAAGACAAGTTTGCCGACCTTCTAGGACGAGATTTATCAACAATGGAACTTAAATGGAATTTGCCTAAGTTTAGACTGAATTCCTATAAACAAATCAAGTACGTTTCCAATTTTCTTAGTGTTACACTGAGAAATCCTAAAAGAGAAAGACCACAAAAAGATAAATTATTTCTTTATCTTACTTCAGTGTTTTCAGAATGGGAAAATTTGATGAAATGCGATGCATATGATTATCGTTTCGTTGCAGTGAATAAGAATCTTTCTCAAGAAGAGTTAGATAGTATTACAGGCTATTCAACACAATTTGATTCGATTTTCATTAATCTAATATCGAATTCACTGAAGGCTTTTAAGAGAAATAAGCAAGAACAAAGAACTATTAGCGCAGTTTTTGAGAATATGGATGGCTTTATTAGTGTTACTTATAAGGATAACGGACCTGGTCTTGATTTCACCAATGAGCAAATACGAGAAAATCCGTACGTTATTTTTGAACCATTTTTTACTACACTGAATAAAAAAAGGAATTCAGGTATGGGTTTATGGATTCTTTCATCTGCAATTGAAAAAATGAAATGGAAGAAAGAGTTGATTTTCTCTGACACAAAAGTAGGGTTCATCATCAAATTATATGTGAGGTAAAAATATGAAGATTATTTATATCGATGAAAATGAAGCAATGGCATCGGCGGTAATAGATGAATTGAATGCAATCTTATCAGCTAAGGAGATATCTTCTGTTGAGACTGAGTTTTGTGATTTGAACCGTTTTAAAAATCTCCCCAAGCAAGAATTCTTGGATTGGGCAGTTAAGCAAATGAGTTCGCAGAATGCATCGATTATTGTTGATCACAATCTTGATAATTTCAAATTTTCGGAAGGTTCAGTTGTTGGAGCCGATATCTGGATGTCAATAAAAACATTTTATCCATTATCTCGTATATATATTGTTACATCCGATGAAGAACTAATAGAGGACTATAAGAAAAAAACTGGTGTTGACACTATTTATGACCGCGAAAATATGAAGAAACTTATGACTGATTTACTTTCTGTATATGATGGCAATCGAGTTATATCTGATGAGTTGAAAACAATAATTCGGAAGTTGAAAATAAATGATAGTATGTCAGCAACCGTTGTTCGTCTAGAAAGCTTGCTTGACGAACTTGAAGGCGCTAAATTAAGAGCTGAAGAGGAAGATTTAGAAGAAGCAATAGATTCACTAATTCCATTTGCAAGGGAGATCATAGCTAAGTATGCCAATAAATAACTACTTTGAGAAGGAGTTTCGAGGATATTCATCCAACCTTCCGGTAAGACGCTCTCTGGATTTGCACTACAGTTCATCTCAAGCGGTACGAGATCGTATTCATAATGAACTTCAATTAGATTTCGGATGTCGTTGCGGGTATTGTGGATGGGAACATGAAGGATACGGTAGAGAGAGATTTCACATCGATCATCTTAATCCTTCTCTAAAAAGCACCGCAGAAGACGGGTATTCAAATTATGTCTTTGCTTGTCCGATTTGTAACACCACTAAAGGAGATAGGCCTCTCAAAATCGATCCAGTAGTGAATGAATACTCAAAATTGTTTGAAAGGACTTCATACGGAAAAATAATTATAGCAAAAGGAGTTTATGGAACCGATGCTATGGGAATGGCTACGCAAACAATGGAGATTCTTGGGCTTGATAAAGATATTCATGGGTTCGATTACCTGTTGATGATGCTAAAAAACATTTCAAGTGCAATACGAAAAGAAGGACTTTCAAAGACATGTAGCGAAGATAAAGACAGTTGCGATGCGATTGTGATGATATTCACAAAGTTTTTGAAAAGAAAAACAATCTATAGATGATGATCCTTAATTTACAATAGGCTCCAGAAACGTCATTGTACTCTTGTTTCATTATTCCATGCAAACAAAGATTTCGGATTGATTTGGTTCTTCTACACATGATTTTGGACAGCAATTTAAATTATCTCTGTATATATTTAGATTTGACTGCATAAAGTAATATGTTGAGATTAACATCATGACAACGCCCCCTATCGCTAGTGAAAAGACCGATTTATTATTCGGCCTTTTATTTTTGATAATATATACATTTCATTTTTGTCAACTATATATTTAATAACGAGCAATACCATATGTAATTACATCCACTCCTTATGTTATGTGCATATATCATTCAATAGAGCTATCGGACTGGTGGCTCAAACCATGTCGGCATATCCAATTGTCTGTAAAATAGACTTAATATATATTGTTTAGACGATGATTTTATTAGGCATTAATGTCAATTATACGAGATGGCTTTCTAAAAATTCAATAAAACACGATTTGTTTCAATAAAGTCCTTAATTATTTTCTCAAATAATGTTAAAATTACTATAATAAGGGTTTACCATTACATTCAATATGAAATGAGGCGCAATATGGCAGAGATACAACTTGGATTTGAAGATAAACTATGGCAAATGGCAGATAAGCTTAGAGGTAATATTGAATCATCAGAATATAAACACGTCATATTAGGATTAGTGTTCCTAAAATACATCTCAGACTCTTTTTCTGAAAGATACGAAGAAATTAAAGCTATGTATCCCGGCATGGAAGAAGACAGAGATGCTTATGAATCAGAAAATGTATTTTTCGTTCCCAAAGAGGCTAGATGGGATTATATAAAATCACAAGCAAAACAACCAATCGTTGGTCAGATTATTGATAATGCAATGGTTCTGATTGAACGCGAAAACGCAAATACACTTAAAGGCGTATTGCCTAAAAATTATGCTCGACCTGATCTTGATAAAACAAGATTAGGCGAACTAATTGATTTGTTTTCTTTTAATGTGGGCTCAAAAGAAGCGAGAGCAAAAGACGTATTAGGAAGAGTATATGAGTATTTTCTAAAGAAATTTGGAACAACCGAAGGTGAATTTTATACACCACCATCAATTGTTAAACTTCTTGTTAATATGATTGAACCGTATAGTGGTAGAGTATATGACCCTTGTTGTGGATCTGGTGGTATGTTTGTTCAATCAGCAAAGTTTGTCCAAGAACATTCTGGAAAACTCGACAGTATTCACGTGTTTGGTCAAGAGTATGTCGCTACTACATGGCGATTAGCTAAAATGAACTTAGCTATTCGTGGTATCGATGCAAATCTTGGAGAAAGAGATGCCGATACTTTTACTAATGACCAGCATAAAACATTAAGAGCTGATTACATTCTTGCGAATCCTCCATTTAACATTAAAGATTGGGGTCATCAACATCTGACTGATGATAGAAGATGGCAATGGGGAACTCCTCCAGCTGGTAATGCAAACTATGCTTGGATATCTCATATTATCTCAAAATTAAGCCCAAGAGGTATTGCGGGGTTTGTTTTAGCTAATGGCTCTCTATCAACTTCAAGAAGTGAAGAATACGAGATTAGAAAGAATATTCTTGAAGAGGGGTTAGTCGATTGTATCGTAGCGATGCCTTCCCAATTGTTCTATGATGTATCAATACCTGTTTCTTTATGGTTTGTTTCAAAGAATATGAATGGAAGAAAAGATAGAGTCTTGTTTATTGATGCTCGTAAGATGGGGTATATGGAAACAAGAAAGCACAGAGAACTCACTGATGAAGAAAGTGAAAAGATTTTTTCAACATACCATGCATGGAGAGATAATAATGACTATCAAGATATTGATGGCTTCTGTAAATCAGCTACTCTAGATGAAATAAGAAATCATGATTATGTATTAACACCAGGTAGATATGTAGGCATTGAAGAAATTGAAGATGACGGTATTTCATTTGAAGAAAAGATGGAAAAACTTACATCTGAACTATCTGAGTTGTTTGAAGAATCTAAATCTCTTGAGGAAAAGATTAAAGAGAACTTAAGAGGTATTGGTTATGAGTTATAGTGAATGGAAAACTACAAAATTATTTAATCTCATTGATACGGTATCAGAAACATATAGGTTCAGCGAAAATCAAGAAGTTGTATTGATTAATACATCTGACATTCTTGAAGGAAAAGTGCTAAATCATAACAGCGTACTACCTGTAAAAGTTGCGGGACAATTCAAAAAAATGTTTAAGAAAAACGACATTTTGTATAGCGAAATAAGACCAGCAAATAAGAGATACGCCTATGTTGACTTTGAATCAAAAAATTATGTTGCTTCAACTAAACTAATGGTTTTAAGAAGAAAAAACAATCAGGTTGATAATAAATTCTTATATCAATTTTTAAAGAGTGATGACACATTGAGAACTTTGCAAGCAGTTGCTGAATCAAGATCAGGTACATTTCCTCAAATAACATTTACAGAATTATCAAATCTAGAATTGAATCTTCCTTCTATTAAAGAACAAAAAGCAATCGCAAACATACTATCATCACTTGATGATAAAATAGAACTCAACAACAAACTCAGTAAAAACCTTGAGGAAATCGCACAAACACTTTACAAAAAATGGTTTGTAGATTATGAATTTCCTAATGAAGTTGGAGAACCTTATCAATCCAGTGGTGGAGAAATGGTTGAGAGTGAATTGGGATTGACTCCTAAGGGATGGAGAATTGGCAATTTATTAAACATAGCTGTATACATGAATGGGGTTGTTGTAAAGAAGTATGCTCCTATTAATGATGAAAAATCTTTGCCTGTCTTGAAAATCAAAGAACTTGGTATTGGCAATTGTACCAGCGAAAGTGATAGATGCAGACTTAATGTTCCCGAAAAGTATTTAATTAAAAAAGGTGATTTAATTTTTTCATGGTCAGGCACTTTGCTTTTAGATTTTTGGACAGGGACAAAATCTGTTCTAAATCAGCATTTATTCAAAGTGTCATCAAGTGATTATCCAAGATGGTTTTATTATTTTTGGACTAATTTACATCTTGCAAAATTCCAAAATATAGCAAAGAGTATGGCAACTACGATGGGACATATAAAGAGGGACGAATTAGAGAAATCCCAAGTAATAATCCCTTTGAATTCGATTTTAAAAAATGGAACAAAATTTTTTGAGCCTATAATTGATGAAATAATTAAGCTAAGAATACAAAATAATAAACTAGCAAAAACACGTGATGAATTACTACCAAAACTAATGAATGGTGAAATAGAAGTACCAATTGAGGGGTGAATTAATGGGAGTAAAAGTATTTTTTGAATCTGGTGTCGAAGAAGCTACGTTAGAGTGGTTTCAAGAACTAGACTATCAAATAGAATTCAGTCCAAATATTGCTCCTGATGGATCTTATCCTCAAAGAGAGTCTTATAGTGATGTAATTCTAGCAGAGCGATTAAAAGAATCGCTTTTTCGCTTGAATAAAACACTGCCTAAATCTGCACTTGAAGATGCTTTTAGACAAATCACCATTCCTAAACAAATATCACTCATTGAAAACAATAGAACATTTCAAAAAATGATAACCGATGGTGTTGATGTATCTTATCATGATAAAACTGGTAGGTTAGTTCATACTCAAGTTAAAATCTTCGATTTTGTTGATGAATCAAATAATGATTTCTTAGTCGTTAATCAATTTACAGTTGTTGAGAATAGAGTTGATAAAAGACCAGATGTTGTTATCTTTGTCAATGGGATTCCACTTGTTGTCTTTGAATTAAAAACTGCATCAGACGAAAACATCTCAATTAAATCAGCATTTAGACAAATTAAAAACTACCAACAAGCAATCAGTAGTTTATTTATCTATAACTCGTTTAACGTCATCAGTGATGGTCTACACGCTAAGGCAGGAACTATTACTTCAGATGAAGATAGATACATGACATGGCGTACTACTGATGGTAAAGAGGTTGCTCCAACAACTATACCTCAACTAGAAACACTCATTAAAGGCATGTTCGATAAGAAGAGATTCTTAGACATTATTAAACAATATATTCTATTTCAAAAAAACGATGCAGAATATATTAAGATTTTAGCGGGTTATCACCAGTACCATGCTGTGAATACCGCATTAGAAAAAACATATGAAGCAACTTCATCTCAAGGTGACAGAAGAATTGGTGTTATCTGGCATACCCAAGGTAGTGGGAAATCATTATCGATGGTTTTTTATGCAGGTAAACTAGTCATATCTCAAGAATTATCGAATCCAACCATTATTGTCATGACGGATAGAAACGATCTAGATGATCAGTTGTTTTTAACGTTCTCTAAATCAAGTGATTTGTTAAGAAGTATTCCTGATCAAGCGGAATCTAGAGAAGATTTGAAATCTCTATTAAATGGTAGAGATTCGGGTGGGATTATTTTCACGACCATTCAAAAATTTTCTCCTGATGAAACAGGGAATGTTACAGCATTAACAGATAGGAAAAATGTTATCGTATTAGCCGATGAAGCACATCGTAGCCAATATGGCTTTAGTGCTAAAGTTGTGAAATCCAAGGATGAAGCATTCGAAAAGTATGGATATGCTAAGTACTTAAGAGATTCACTTCCTAATGCATCATATATAGGTTTTACAGGTACACCAATTGAAACGACAGATAAGAACACCAGAGCCGTCTTTGGTGATTATATCGATATATATGATATGTCTAGAGCAGTTGAAGATAAAACAACAGTTAAGATATATTACGAGAGTAGAATCGCTCAAATTGACTTTACAGAAGAATATGATTTGATTGATGAAAACTATGATGAAATAACCGAATACCAGGAAGAAACACAAAAAGAAGGTCTTAAACGTAAGTGGGCAAGACTTGAAGCAATTGTTGGTTCTAAATCTAGAATTAAGACTGTTGCGAGAGATATGGTAGAACATTTCGAGAAAAGACAAGCTTCGATGGAAACACCAGTTGGTAAAGCAATGATTGTTGCTATGAGCAGAAGAATCGCTGTTGAACTCTATGATGCGATTGTAGAGTTTAGACCAGAGTGGCATTCAACTGACCTACTTAAAGGGAAAATCAAAGTGGTCATGACTGGCTCATCGAGTGATCCAGTAGAGTGGCAAAAACATATAGGTACCAAGCAAACCAGAGAAACCCTATCAGACAGAATGAAAGATAATAATGATGAATTAGAAATAGTTATTGTTAGAGATATGTGGTTAACCGGTTTTGATGTGCCAAGTATGCATACCATGTATGTTGATAAACCAATGCAAGGACATAACCTCATGCAAGCTATTGCTAGAGTTAACCGTGTATTCAAAGAAAAACAAGGCGGACTCGTTGTTGACTACATTGGAATTGCAGACCAATTGAAGAAAGCATTAATGCAGTATACCGATAACGATAGAGAACAAGTTGGTGTTGATACTGCACTTGCTGTATCTGTTATGCTAGAAAAACTCGATGTTGTTAGAGATATTCTTCATCAACACGATTATTCCAGATATTTTGGTGACAGATTTAGTGAAAAACTACAAGTCATTATGGAAACCATTGACTATGTGATTGGACTTAGGGAAGAAAGAAAAAATGACTATTTGAAATTTGTCTCTGAGTTATCTAAAGCATATTCACTTTGTTCAACAACTGAAGAAGCTGAAAAACACAATGTTGAAATTGGGTTCTTTAAGTCCGTCCGAGCGGGTATCATTAAACTTTCAACCGATAGCAGTAAGAAAAAATCAATCGATCAACTTGATACTGAACTCAATCAATTGATATCCAAGTCACTTAAGTCAGATAAAGTCATTGATATTATGACTGAAATTGGATTAGCACGACCTGATATATCAATATTATCTGAAGAGTTCTTAGAAGAGTTCAAAAAGATGGAACATAAGAATGTGGCTATTGAACTTCTAAAACGTCTTATCAAAGGGAAGCTAAGAATGATTGCTAGAAAGACCATTGTTCAATCTAGACAGTTTTCTGAACTACTTGAAGATGCATTAGCAAAATATCAAGCTAGATTAATCGATTCTACCGTTGTTATCCAAGAACTGATAGAACTAGCCAAAGATATAACAAAAGCAGCTGAAGCAGGCAAAGAGTCTGGTTTAACTGAGGATGAATATGCATTCTATGAAGCACTATCTTCTAACATGACTGCTAAGGAAGTTATGGGTATAGATATATTGAAAGAAATTGCTAAAGAACTCACCAAGAAGATTAAATCAAGTACTACGATTGACTGGAATATTAGAGATTCAGTTAGAGCGAAAATCAGATTTGAGATAAAAGTTTTATTAAAGAAATATAACTATCCACCAGATGACCCTAAAGACCCGAATAACTATGATAAATCAGTTCAGTTGATAATGGAGCAAACAGAACTTGTTTGTGAAAATTTGATTGATTAACCATATGGAATTATCGTGAATACTCAATTAGCATTCAAATTAACATTATTTGTGGGGTGAAAATTGAAAAGTTGTCAAGCTCTTGTCAATGCAAATGACGCCATTGAGGCAAATTTAAAAGAAGGTCTAGATCGTGGTAAACTTTCTACTAATATCCTTTCTCACTTGCGAAATTTAGTAGAAGCTGTTTTTTTCATGCTTTATGAACAAGATAATCACGTTAGCGCAGAATTCGAGTGGCAAAATATCCAAAAGGCAGTTGCCTATTGCAAAAGTAAGCCAAAATACAAAACACTATATAAGTTTCATAACTTGTTGCAAGTATCTGTTTCACATTACACATTAGATACGAACAATTCAGAGCGGTTAATGTTAAAATATTACGAATATTTACTGGAAATTAAAGATCTTGTGAAATTAGCCCTACGAATAGATATTTTAAGTCACCTACATTTGTTTCCGATTAGTCAAGACAAGACATTTGATGAATACTACTCAAAGATTGCTTTTAATATCCTAAAACTATCTCGTGAAAATTATTACACAAATTTTGATGAAAGATTTTATGTTGAGAAAGTCAAACCGTTTTTCGTTAACAATAAAGTGTTTTATGAAGTCACATTGTCTCCGTGTAATGACAAACGAAGTAAATTTGATCGTCTGATTGTTTTCTCAAGATTTAAGATTACTGATAATTATGCAATAAAGGCTAGATTTGAAGATGCAACTATTCCAATACTAGGTTTTAAAATCCCTATTAAAATAGTTTCTAACTGGATGGTTTCTATCAGACCATGTGAAGTTAATAACTTTGCTAAGTATTTTAGGCTGGATACCTCATTTAAATCTGAAACAAAAGAATTTTATGAAACTATGAAATTCTTAACTGAGAACAATCTTAATCTTTATGATATTGCGACTTTTTCTGATATTGAATACCAAAAAACATATGATTATTTGCATAGCAATAAAAGAATTAGTGATGCTTTCTTTAATCTTCTAACTGAGTGTAGAAAGATTATCAATAGAAATAGACCTGGAAGTAATATTCTGAGGTATTTTCTCTATACTCTGAAGAATAAAATTGTTAAGACTCAATACTCTCTCGATGAAAATGGATATTTATCAAGGCTTAGAATTAGTTATGGCAGTATTCCTTTTGATGAAATGCCGTATTGTAGTTCGCTTATTAATCATAATCCAAGACTTTCTGATTTATTTGAGTGTATCCCCTTTCAAGATAGAGAGCATGAACTTCTTGCAAGAAAAATTAAGAACAATACAGAGCATGAGGCAAGATTATACACACCTCTTGCTGAACTAACTCAATTTGAAGATATTCCTAGTTTAGTCAAAATCTATAACGGTAAGATTTATCATAAACATTTAGGACGCAGTTTGGAGATAGATAAGAAACAACTTTATATATCTGAGTATGAAACTAATACTATGTTAATTTTGAAAAAGATTATTTCTTTAACGACACAAGGTATAGATCAGTATCAGAATTCTGTCGAATCATGGATACCAGAATATAAAAGTATAGATGATCCTAGTAAGGAAGTAATAATCAAAACAATTTTTTCAAATTCAAGTGTAGCAGTAATCTATGGTTCTGCTGGAACAGGAAAAACAACACTTATTAATCATATTGCCAACTTGTTTAAGGAAAGTAAAAAACTGTTTCTAGCTAATACCAATACTGCTGTAGATAATTTACGAAAAAAGGTTAATGCTCTTAATTGCAACTTTAGTACAGTAGCGAAAAATATATATAATTCAACAGAAACAGACCTTCTGATTATCGATGAATCTAGTACAGTTAACAACGCTGACATGCTTAAAGTCTTGACTAAAAATAAGTTTAAACTATTAATTGTGGTTGGTGATATTTACCAGATTGAGTCTATATCATTCGGAAATTGGTTTGGTCTGCTTAAAAAGTTTATTTCAAATTCATGTTTTGAATTGTACAAGCCATTTAGAACTAACGATGAAAATCTATTGAAACTCTGGGAAATAGTAAGAAATAACTCCGAGACAATCACTGAGCATTTGTCCAAGAATCAATATTGTAAGAATCTCGATAACAGTATCTTTGACTATGGATTAAGCGATGAAATTGTTTTGTGTCTAAATTACGATGGTCTATATGGCGTTAACAATATCAACAGGTTACTACAAATTAAGAATCCCAATAACGCATATCTATGGGGAATATGGACCTACAAAGTTGGAGACCCAATTGTTTTTAATGAAACAGAAAGATTTCCAAATACTATTTACAATAATCTAAAGGGAATTATTACTAGTATAAAAATTCAAGATGAAAAGATTTATTTCGAAGTTGAGATAGAAAAAGCTTTGAATTCATTCAATCTTGATGCTGGGTTGAAACTCATTAAAACGAGTGATGGGAAATCAGTTATAGGTTTTCATGTTAGTAAATCATCAAATTCCGATGGTGACGATGCTATATCAGATTCCATTGTTCCATTTCAAATCTCTTATGCTGTTTCAATTCATAAAGCACAGGGGTTAGAGTATGAGTCAGTAAAACTAATAATTACATCAGAAATTGAAGAGAATATAACACATAATATTTTTTACACAGCAATCACTAGATCAAGGTTAAATCTTACAATTTACTGGTCACCAGAAACTGAGCAAAATGTAATTAATTCTTTTAGTATTAAAAATAACGACAAAGAATTTGGTATTATTCAAAGCAAATTATTGAGTTTATAGCTTGTTTTAATGAAGTGGAGGGACAAAATGTACGAACATGATCTTAAAGGATGGAATTTTATAGTATATATACTTATAAAAAAGAATTTCAGATTTGATTCATTTACATTAACTGAACTTTATAGTTATGAACAGTATTTTAGTCTTGTTTACCCATCGAATTTTCATATTAAAGACAAATTAAGACAAACACTTCAAAAACTCAGAGACAAAGGTTTACTACAGTTTCATTCTCTTGGTAATTATCAACTGATTAAAAGTGAAGTTCGTGAAGTAGTTATTGAGGATAAACATCAAGAACTTGTCTATTTGTTATCAAATGAATCTATACCAGGGTGGGTCAAGATTGGTAGAACAAATGCTATTAATCGTCGCTTAAAAGAGTTGTATAATACTTCTGTGCCTCTACCATTTAGAATAGAAGATAAGATAGAAACTCAATCTTCAGAGGAATCTAGAATACTAGAAAAGAGCATTCACAGCATCATTGATACTCTTAACCCCAATCTAAGAAAACATACAGAAGCATATAGACGAGAATTCTTTAGAATGTCTACAGATGAAGGCAAATCAATATTCAAGTTAGTTACACATATTATTGGAATTACACCAACTCAAGAAGCTAGATTATCAGCTTAAAAATATATTGCTAGGTTATAAAAATCGTAGATTAATATCATTGATTTTATTTGAGTCCCATAATGTATGTGAACGGCAACACCAACATACCTTTTGCAGGACAAAGACTACCTTTTATATACCCTGTATAGGACAAAAAAGCTTTATGCCGTTCACATGGCAAAAACCACAGTGAACGGCAATAGAAAGAGGACCACTATGATCTATGAAGTTGGAGTGATTATTATCTTTATACTCAGTATGTTAATACCAAATGCTATTTATGTTTTTATTGAACTTAGAAAGAAGAGAATGTCAAATGGCAAATAAATCAACCAATCAAAAACCAAATCGACTTATCCTTATTAAAAGATATGCTTTTGCAGCTATCAATCTTTATGGTGTGATTAAACTAGAAGACTTCATGTCAGTCTTTAATCATTATGAAAAAGAATCCTTATCCAAAGATGAAGCAATCCCTTTACTTGAACTTTTATCAAGCATCGATGAGATTGACTTATCCTTTAAACAAGGAGTACTTGCTAATGGTTATTTTTATTTAAATGACACTAAAGATGTTAGAGTTGCTAAAGACTTACTTTTAGCACAGTCCAATAAACCACGCTATTTGCCCTCTAAGGAAGAGTTTCTTAAATTTGAAGATGATGAATACGTTGAACCGATGAAACCTCTATTAGACCTAGAGAAGTTCATCATAGCGAATAAATTGGTAGCTATTAAGAAACTAGATGATATTCGCTACGATGTGCTAGAAATACATGATCAAATCATCATGGGTGGAAAGCCATCTGATTATATGGGCTATATTAATAAAAGAGGTTATCAGTTTAAAGATGAAGTTCAATTAAATCTATTTGTTGGACTCACAATGATTCTTCATAATAATACCAGGATGTATGAAAACAATGGTCATACACCTATAGAGACTAGAGAGCTTTATGAAGAAAGCCATAAACCAATTAATTAATGTTTGATACCCCCCCCGGTCAGTTTATATTTATAAAAATAACACGACCGCAAGCCCCACATCCATAATACGTGGCACTGGTTTTTGAAAATCGTGATTTTGAAAACGAGATTTTAATCAGATTGCACAATTAAGCCAAATAATCTATTTTATGTATACAAACACTTTCACCCCCTACACGCGCGTGAGAGTGTTTTTTATTATTAAACAATTTCATGCAAATTCACAAAAAAAATAAAAATAGTGAAAATGCATTGATAAATATAAGCTAGAAAGATATAATGTGTATGTAGGTGGTGATGAAGATGACCATAGAAGATAGATTATTAAACTTTAAGGATAACACAATATTAGATAGAGATCATTTATATAAGCTCATCAGAGAAGTTTATCCACAGTATAAGGATACTTCAATTCGATGGGTGATTTATGACTTAGTTAAAAAAGGCATCATTAGTAAGTTAAATCCAACTCAATATGTGATAGGACAATCAGACATTTATCAACAAAAAAATGCTAGTGATGAAAGGAGAAAAATTGTTGATTACTTAAATCAAGCATTTCCTAATATACGCATCGTAGTTTTTGAGTCAACACTGTTAAATGAATGGGTAAATCATCAAATTGCTAGAAAAGTCATTTTCATCGAAGTTGAGAAGTATTTCATGAGTGATGTTTTTAGAATGATTTATAATAGATTCTCTACGAAAGTGCTACTTAATGTTAATAAGGAAGATTTGTACATGTACGAAGGTGAACTTATTATCATAAATCAACTCATCAGTCAGGCACCGATTAATCAACAAGCCAGGGATATCAAAATTGAAAAACTCATTGTTGATTTATACACGAAAGACTTGATTACTGAGTTTATCAACGAAGATGAAAAAGATGACGTTATCGAATCCATTTTTAAAACATATCCAGTAAATGTGAAAACAGTTTATGCGTATGCAAAGAGAAGGGGCAACATAGATATCATAAAAAAGGCTATATCAAGTTATCATCTGGGAGGATTGTCGTGATATTAAAAGAAAGTTTTTCCATTGAACACATCAATAGCATTAAAGCGAAATACCCTACACTAGATAAACAACTAATCGAAAGAACTATTTTTGCCCTAGGATTATTAGAATCACTAGCTAAAGTAAAAATGCCTTTTATATTCAAAGGTGGAACAGCTTTAATGCTACTGCTTGAAAAACCGTTTCGTTTATCAACAGATATTGATATCATTGTTAATCCTTCATGTGATGTTGAAGAATACTTAAAAGAAGTAGCAAGTATATATCCTTTTCTACGTGTAGATGAACATGTAAGAGTTGGTAAAAACGATATTATAAAGAAGCATTACAAGTATTATTATAAATCACCAACATCAGAAACAGAGATTCCTATTTTACTTGATATTTTGTTTGAAGACAACGGATATGAAACGCTCATTACTAAGGATATTCAAAATAATTTTTTACTAACAGGCGGAGAAAATTATCGTGTACAATTGCCTTCGATAGAATCCATCCTTGGTGACAAACTGACTGCTTTTGCACCTCATACAACGGGTATCGAATTTGAATATGTGAATGACAAAGGAAATAAAGTAGAAAAAACACTTGAAGTTATCAAACAATTTTTAGATGTATCACAATTGATTGAAGAAGTAAATAATCCAGAATCAGTACGTAAAACTTATGATAACGTTGTGACTAATGAAATCAAATATAGAGGTATCGAAGTGACTCCTGAAGATTGTCTAATAGATACTTTTAAAACGACACTTTCTATTTTATCAAAAGGGAGTTTATATCCTGGAGACTATCCTTACTTAATTAAAGGTGTTCGTAAGATTCAAAATCATATATTTGGTTTTGATATCAATGGAGAAGTAGCTTATAAATTTGCAGCACCTGTCTTGCTGTTTGTAGCACAGATGATAAACCAAACATACGATGTTCAAATAACCGAACAAACTTTATTTACTGAGCGAGAGTATAGAGCGATAAATCAAATTAGAAAATTAGATCGAGTTGTTTTTGATGTAATAGCAACTGCGATTAGAATGGTAGAGTTAGTTTAAATAGGGGAGGATAAGATGATAAAAGAGATAAGATTCAGTAATTTCAGAAATTTAAATGGTACCTACAGTTTTGATAAAAAAATAAATATAGTTGTTGGCAAGAATAGTAGTGGTAAATCAAATCTACTAGACGGGATAAAATTAGCATTTAACTCACTAATTGGTAATTATTCGCCAATAGTCTTAAGCGATTTTACCAATAGTGATGATAACAATAACATTGAGATTGAAGTTCTTCTACACGAGGATGCAATACCGTCCTTACTCTATTTTGATTCGACAAAGTATCAGACTTGTGGATTTAAAGTTATTATTCGAAGAACTGAATCTGGCAAGTATATCAAGCATGTAAGACACTTGAGTGGAGGACAAATTGATTTAGAAATTGCTCGTGAGGATAGTAAACTTCCAAAAATTCACGAGATACCATTACAAAGAATAGAAGATATTTTAACTTCGGGTTTTACTTTCGGAATCACACAATTTATTGAGTCTGAAGAAAAATATAGAGACGTTATTCGTGATTCAAAGTTAGAAATCAAAAAGCAAATTGAAAAAAAAGAAGTTGAATTTACTAAACTTTGCAATAAATTCAATCAAAAACTGAGAATTGAACTCTCAAATCCCAAACTAGGTAATGAAAAATTGTATTTGGTCGATGGAGATAAAGAACATAACCTAAAAATTGGTTCAGGATATAAAAGTGTAGCGAACATACTTTTAAACTCAATAAACGATGAGTTTAACATTATTATTATCGACGAGATGGAAAATCACCTGCATCCTTCTTTAATTAGATCGTTGATTCGAGAAATGAGAAATATTCCTAATATTCAAGTAATAACCACTACACATTCTCCGGTTGTGATAAATGAAATGTTTCTCAGTGAACTGATTGATATTTCTGGGGTTAGATTGTCACAGATACAAGATGATCCAAAATCTTCGATTAAGAAAAAATTAAATAGGTTTCTTCACCCAGGGCGAAATGAACTTATTTTTGCCGATAACATCGTATTGGTTGAAGGATACACAGAGGAAATTCTACTTAAAAACTTTCTATTATCAAACAATAAGAATTGGACTATCATAAATGTGGGTGGAGTAATGTTTGAACCATACATACTGTTAGCAAAACTATTGCAAAAAAAACTTGTTGTTGTAAGCGATAATGACAAAACATTAAGTGAAAGTAAATCGAAATCAGCAAGGTTTATTAATCTTGAACAAATATGTGGAGATAATAATGTTAGAATAATCGAAGTTGATAATACAATGGAATCTGACTTATATTGCAACAATTTTATTGATTCTAGATTTGAGGACTTATTATCGACACATCAAGTTTTTACTGATGTTAAAATAGCAAAGCCAAAACAAAAAACCACTATTGTTGATAGAATGATTGAATTAGATATCGATTTGTCAGATTGGCATGTCATTAAAGGGATTACTGATGAATTCGAAAATAATTAAATTCGTTGCTGGAGCTGGCAAAACCACCTATTCAAAAAGATTAATGAGCAGGGTTAAAAATGGTTTATACTTAGCATTTACTAATAGTGTCATAGATGATATGAATCGGTATCCATTTATCGCTAGAACCATTGATTCCATATTTATTAGCTACATCATTCCTAAATTTATCGATTTAATTCCAATTATCAACTCATCATCTAATATCGTATTTTCAGATTCTAACAATGGATTATTAACTGCAAAGACAGCATCAAATATCTCTGTGGATAAAGATGGGAACCTATATAATAAGACTAAGAAAATTAGCTCAGTTAACCTACTGACAAGTAATAAGGACTTACATAATTCTGGTTATTATCCTAATTCTGATTCTTTGAAATACATTTTTGGAGAAGAAAAAACTAGATTTACTCATTTACAAAGAGCACAAATATCTGAGTATATTATACATAATTATCCGAATGAATTAATTACTATTTTAAAGAAGAGATTCTCATTTATCATAATTGATGAAGCCCAAGATTTATCTGACTATAGAGAGGTTTTTTGTAAATTATTATATGAATCCGATATTAAAACAAGGCTACTTGGTGATGATAATCAAAACATAAACGGTGGTGGGATGTGGTTTGAAAATCTCGAAGCTGATAAAGTACAAAACAAGACATTTAGGTGTCCTGAATCCATATGTAAGTGGGTTAGAGAAAACCTAGACATTGTTATATATGGCAACGATAAAGTTGCTACTTTCAATCAGATTATGTTTGAAGATGTGAAGAAGCTAGATGATGGCAAGTGTGTTCTGTTATATAAAGGAAGATATTCCAGAATTACCAATTTAATAGAAAATTGGTCTGGTAATGTTATGACAATTCAAAGCGCGAAGGGGATGACTATTTATAGCGATATTGTAATATTGGGTGATTCACTGAATCAAAAATTATATTATACTGCTATTACAAGAACCACCCAAAGTGTATACAGTACTGTTAAGAAAATAAATTGAAAGATTAACGGGAACTATTTCCACACTTTTCTATACAAATCCCAGAATATCCCCATTTAAACCCATTAGTCCACTAGTGGGTTATTTTTGTGCAAAGTGTTGCAATCTTTTCCCACCTAGCATTGTGTTGCACATATGGCACCTAAGATGTGATATTTTGACAGTGAAAAGAATATTAGTGCATGATACTATATGATTTTATTAAGAATATATTCAATTTGAGTGTAATCTATGCAATCCAATTCCAATGTAAATTCAATTATTATTAAATAATTACAGATATACAAATAAAATTGATATCAAAGCATTGTAATATTTAGCCATACTAGGTAAAATAATTCGTAGGAGTGATTCTATGCCCTTTCAAATCATAAGAAACGATATCACAAAAATGAAAGTTGATGTTATCGTCAACTCTGCTCATCCTACTCCTGAAATCGGTGGAGGAGTTGACGCTGCAATTCACAATGCCGCAGGACCAATGCTACTATCTGCCAGAAAAACAATCGGAGTCATCAACACAGGAAGAGCCTATAAAACGGATGCCTATAACTTAAACGCAAAGTATGTCATTCATACCGTAGGTCCCGTCTGGCAAGACGGAGACCACAATGAAGGAATATTACTACGTGATTGTTATTGGAATTCGTTAATGCTTGCTGAAGAATTGAAATGCAATTCGATTGCATTTCCACTCATATCTGCAGGCGTTTTTGGTTATCCGATTGCAGAAGCCATTCAAGTGGCTTCAAGAACAATACAAGAGTTTTTAGAAGATCATGAGATGAGTGTATACCTAGTCGTATATGAACATGAACCATTTCGGATATCAAAAATATTTTCTTATAATGTTTTAGCTTATGTCACGACTGCAGATATCAATAATATCTATCACGAAAGATATTCTGGTGACGTCGAAAGAAAACGTGCAGTGAGATTAAACCTTCATACTGATGCTTTATATGCACCTGAAGAAAGCATTAAAAAGAAGTTAATCAAAAGGATTCAAAATCCAGAAGCGACATTTACTGAAACGTTGTTTCATCTGATTGACGAAAGAAACCTAAAGGACGTCGAAGTCTATAAAAAAGCAAACATCGATAAAAGACTCTTTTCTAAAATCCGCAGCAATCTCAAATACCAACCTAGCAAGACAACCGCGATTGCCCTTGCAATCGCGCTTGAACTCAATTTAGATGAAACCCTTGACTTGATTGGAAGAGCAGGTTTCACTTTATCCAGATCCAATGCATTTGATATCATTATCGTCTACTTTATATCTGAAGGAATCTATAACATCTATGATGTAAATGAAGCGTTGTTCGACTACAACCAACCCTTGTTGGGATCGTTATAAGACACCGCCTATCAGGCGGTTTTCTTTTTGATATACAATACTTTTGAGGTGAATTCATGATAGAATACTTAGCTCCATCAATAAAAGACCTAGAACAAATGCTTGATCTCTTGATGCTTAATTATATAGAAGAAAGAACACATGTTTCAATTCTTCCCAATCCTTCTGAAATGAAACCTTTGTTTTCTCGTTTTCTTTCCAGATTGATTGAAAAAGGAATTGGGCTGATTGCGATAGAAAACGAAAACGTCGTAGGTTATATGATTGGATTCAAAACAGGTCCTTTGTTTGGAAAAAACGATGGAGTGGTTGTTCCTGTACATGGACACGCCTGTGTCCATTACAGAAAAACGGAAATTTATTCAGGTTTATTTACACAAAACGCAAGTCTTTGGGTAAAACTTGGTCTTCTATCCCATGCCGTTGTCATGTTTGCCCATGATGAATTACAAAAGAATTTCTGGTTTGAAAATGGATTTGGGAAACGCTGCGCTGACGCAATATCTGAAGTGAAGCTGAATGAACCTGGCGTTTCACAAATCAAAGTCATGAAAGCAGAATTCTCAGATCTACCAAAACTGGCAGAACTTCATCAACAACACAACCTCTACTACAGAAATTCTCCGATCTTCATGCCAAATGTTGATGAGGATGCACTCAAAGATTTAAATGATTGGTTGAGTAAAGAGAACCATCATCTATGGTATGCATCTTTTCAAGAAGAGATTGTAGGATATATGAGAATTAATCCTTTTGGAGAAAGCATCATATCCTATCATCAAGACGTTATGAACATCACCGGAGCCTTTGTAAAACAAAGCAAACGGAATCTACATATCGGTTCTTCCTTACTGGATGAAATCATGAAATGGTTACAGATGAACAACATCTGTAAGTGTGGAGTAGATTATGAATCCATCAATCAAGTGGGATCTCTGTTCTGGGAGAAGCACTTCACCCCCTATACCATCTCACTCACTAGAAGAATCGATGAAAGAATCCTTAAATATTAATAATACTCAAATCATAAATGTCGCCTTCCGGGCGACCTTTTTGTTTCCTGTGGTTGATATAATACAATCATTAATTTCAAATAGGAGGAAACAAAATGAAAAAAGGATTAACTGAGATTGTATTTATACTAGACAAGAGTGGCTCGATGTCGGGATTAGAAGAAGACACCATCGGAGGATTTAACTCCATGCTTGAAAAGCAAAAGAAAGTAGAAGGCAGTGCACTTATTACCACTGTATTGTTTAATCACACTTATGAAATGATTCACCATCGTAAATCATTGGATCAAGTATCTCCAATCACAGAAAAAGAATATCAAGTAGGCGGATCGACTGCCTTACTCGATGCCATCGGTATTTCAATCTTATCCACAAAGAAGAACTACATTGATACATTAGAAGAAGAAAGACCTGAAAAGGTGTTGTTTGTTATTACTACAGATGGTATAGAAAATGCATCAAAGGAATTTCAGTATCAAGAAATCAAATCAATGATTGAACATCAAAAACAAGCCTTTGATTGGGAATTCTTGTTTTTAGGTGCTAATATCGATGCTGAAAGCGAAGCGAGAAAATTCGGAATCAATCCAGATCGTGTTGCGAACTATAATCATGATAGAAGAGGAACGAAAGCACATTATGATTCTGTCAGTGATGCCGTCAGTTCTTTAAGAAGTGAAGGAACCATTTCAGCCAAATGGATGGAAAAAGTAGACAAGGATTTCAAGACAAGGAAATAGATGATAAATGTTTTATCTTAATCAAACGATATGTTTTCCATTTTAAAGACTTGTTTTTGTCATTCATTTTGATTCATATCATTTTATGAATATATTTATGAAATATATCTGTTCAGCTTTGAACCAAAGTGATAAAATAATTCTTGAGGTATCGATTTATTATTATGATTGAGATAGTAATTATATGTCATCAAATTTAGGAGATTGTATGTTAATTAAATTAAGAGATTCAATGAAACAAATCAATTACAGATTATTTCTTGCTCTGCTATTAATGGGATTAATACCGACAATCTATACAACAGTAAGAATTTTCTTTCTTGGCCAACTTCCTGGAGATTGGGGATTCAATATCGCAAGTCAATTGTCTTGGGTAAATCTATTTTATGAAGTGATTCAAGAAGCTTTGATTCTACCCTTGTTTTTCTTTATTGGGATGTCACTTTATAATAAAGATGAACTTCATAACAAAATAAGGACAGGGTTATTACTTACAGGGGCAATATACGCATTATTGTCGATTATAATCATGATTTTTGCAGTTCCACTTATTCGATTTATGGCTCAAGATGTAACGTTAATAACTGAAACAGCAAAATACATTCGACTAGAAACGATAGCTGCTATATTTTCGACAATGGTTCGCTTTCTCGTCATTGTATTGGTGACAATCAAGAAAGATAAGTATCTATACATTGTACTTGGAATACAGATGGCGCTTTCGATTCTATTAGATACTTTCTTTGTTTCTTCGTTAGATATTTCACTAGATTTGGGCGTTAATGGGATTGCATATACCAATATTATAGTAAATGTTATGTTGCTCGTACTAACATTATTCATACTTAAGAAGGAAGACATCCATTTGTTTCAAAAGAAGAAATTATCTTTTGGTTGGATAAAATCTTGGGGAAAAGTCGGAGGGATTTCGGGGCTCGAGAGTTTTGTCAGAAACTTTGCTTTTATGATGATGATTATACGAATGGTCAATGTGGTAGGAGAGCAAGGAACCTTCTGGGTCGCAAACAATTTTATTTGGGGATGGTTATTATTACCGGTTCTTCAACTAGGGGAGTTAGTGAAGAGGGACTGCGGTGAAAATATTGATTCTATTAAAAGCAAATCTCTTGGTTATTTTGGAATCACCGCAATCATTGTGATTATATGGTTTGCCACTGTTCCTTTATGGAAACCGTTTTTAAGAGATGTGATGCAATTATCGAATTATCAAGATGTGTTCTTTATCGCAATCATCAGTGTCGGATTCTATGTATTATTTGCATTCAATAATGTAATCGATAGCATTTTTTACGGAATAGGAAGAACAGATTATATGCTCTTTCAATCACTAGCCATCAACATCATTTTCTATGGAACAATGTTCATCTTATACATCATAGGAGTCTATCAGCCGACGCTCACTCTAATTGCACTGATGTTCGCTGTAGGAACTGCTCTAGATAGTGTCCTTACATATTTCATGTTCGCTTGGATGCTAAAGAAAAGACATATTAAAATATGTTAATTTTAATTATTGAAGAGGTTCATAATGAAATCGCTCAAGTTATTTGAAGAATTAATTTTTTTTGATTGTGAAACAACTGGATTATCTCATCAAACCTGCCATGTGATTGAATTAGCATGTTGCAAATACACATTAAGAAATGGAGAATATATTCTGACAAATCAATTGGATAATCTTATTAAGGTTGATTATCCATTGCCTTCGGAAATTATAAAAATAACAGGTATTACAGATATGATGCTACAAGAACGAGGAGTGCGAGAAGGGGTTGTAGTAAAGCGTCTTGTCAAATTGTTCTTAACGAATACTTCAAAGAAAAAACTAATGATTGCATACAATGCTCCTTTTGACATTAAGTTTGTAGAAGATATGCTCTCTAGAAATCGTTTTTCATTTCCAAATAATATAAATTTTCTTGATGTATTAACCATCTATAAAGATAGAGCGTCTTATCCGCACAAGTTAAAGAATGCAATTTCACATTACAATCTAAAAGAAGAATTCAAAAATTCTCATCGAGCACTTGATGATTGTATAGCCACTTATGAAGTTCTGAAGTGTATCAGTAAGGACGAGGATGACCTTGATAAATATGTTAATCTATTTGGATATAATCCTAAATACCCACCTACAGAAAGCATCCGAGGAGTGAGGTTTCTTTCTCAACCATATGACTCCTACTCGAAATTGTATCAGCGGCAATGATCCGAATATGGCAAAAGAATTCTATATCATAATATTGAAAGATTCAGTACCTAGATTGTATATTACAAATGTGAACTCGGTATATTTAGGAAGTTCTTAGCATAATAAGATTTCATCTCTCAAGTGTCGCCCATATGCGACACTTGCTTTTTTTAAGCAGAAATCAATGTAGACTATATTTCATTAGTTGACCCCAGTCTCAAATATAACCACAAAACGAGTTCGTTTTTTTATAGAGCATTAGAAGTATTTTAGATTTTAATTAAGACTCGATTGTATAATACCTTGGCTTATGATAAAATTTAGAAGGTTGAAATATCAATTAGTAGTTTATTTCTAATTTAACAAATTCATAAATCAATGAATATACAAATTATATTACCAAAATGGCTTAATTTCATATAAAAGAAACGCTAATGAACATTGACTGATAAATCACAAAATTAAGATAAGTCGCTAAAATGCAAAACATATCGTTTTTATATATTTTAATAGAGGAGAATTAGTCATATAATTCCTCCTGTAACGTATTTTGAATGCGTTTACATATCTTAATAGGAGGAAATAGAATGAAAAAATCATTAACTTTATTATTATTCATGATTTTAGGCTTGTTCACCATGGTTGCTTGTACAACGACTACAACACAACCGGAAGATATTACACTTACTTTTTGGCATACATACGGAGATTCAGAAGAAGCAGTTTTACTTGATACGGTCTTACCGTTATGGAATGCTGCGAACCCTAACATTACAATCAATGCGGTAAGACAAGATGGAAGTCAATACCACGAAATGATTGTTGTGTCCTTTGGAACCGGCAATGGACCAGATGTTGCTCGTATAGATATTAGCAACACTGCATCTTATGCGGCTCAAGGCGGTCTTGTTGCATTAGATACTTTTGATGACTTTGATACAGTATCCGCTCTTTACTTAGAAGGACCACTGTCTACCAGTCTTTATAAAGGATCTTATTATGGATTACCTCTTGACACCAACTGCAAAGCAGCTGTTGTCAACATGGATCTTCTTGAAAGCGAACTAGGATTAACTGAAATCCCAGCGACTATGGAAGAATTTATCACTGCAGCCGCTAATCGCGGAACCTATTCAATCAACGTATCTGGCGTTGGCGACTGGGACTTATATCCTTACTTCTGGTTGTTTGGTGGAAATTTAACAAACGATGAGTTTACGACAGCAACAGGATATTTAAACAGTGCAGCTAGTATCGCTTCAATCAACAAATTAAAAGATCTACGCGCTCAAAACATCTTTACCATCCGTGACATCGATGGAACTGCCGATGCATGGGCTGGAATTCAAGATACATACGTAATGTTCTTTGAAGGACCATGGTATGGTTTCTCTGAAAATATCGTAGCTTCTACAATTCCGACATATGAAGGAAGAAGTGCTTCCGTCGTAGGTGGAGAAAACATCGCAGTATTCGAATCATCAGAACATCAAGAAGCGGCTTACGAATTTGCAAAATTCATGACGTCTGAAGCTGTTCAACTTGCAATGTTGACAGTTGGACAATTACCAATCTTAAAATCATTGGTGAATAATGAAGTAGTACTTGCTGATCCAAAATGGTCAGTATATATGGAACAACTTGAATCAGCACAAGCTCGTATTCCAAGTCCAAACAATGATGAGATCAAAACAATTTGGAGTAACGCAATGACTGAAATATTCTTAAATGGTGCAGATGTAGCAGCTACATTAACTGCTGCAGCTACCGCAATGGATGCTGAATTAGACTAAATAATATAATAGGAACTCAGTCCCGCTATGGGTATCTCAAGCGGGACTTTGTTCTTGAATAAAATCTAGTGGAGGCTTACTTTGAAGATGACATTGTTGGTGAAAAAGAAAATCAGGAAGGGATGGAAAGGATGGCTTAGTGCCTTACCTTTTATTTTACCTGGATTGATTTTGGTATCTGTATTTATCATCTATCCAATGATATTCACCATCAAGATTTCTTTCTCTGATTATCGAATCGTTACTGGTGAAATCACCAATGTAGGTCTTTTAAATTTTAAAAATGTATTGTTTGAAACCAAAGAGTTTTGGTATGCTTATCGAAATAATTTTCTTTATGCGATTGTGACCGTTCCACTTATCATATTTGGCGGATTGATATTTTCCTATCTCGTCAATAATTTAAAACACGGACAAGGCATCTTCAAAGTTGGATTTTATCTCCCGGTCATAACCTCCTGGGTGATTGTCAGTTTAGTTTTCAAATATATGTTTGGAAATTCCAATACGGGGCTAATGAATTACTTGCTTGTAGATGTGTTCCACATCCTTGATGACTATGTTCCGTGGTTATACCGTGAATGGACTGGAAATGGTGCTATTTGGTTAATGGGTGTTTGGAAAAACATGGGATGGGCAATGCTAATCTTTTTAGCTGCACTCCAAAGTATTCCAAGGGAACTATACGAGTCCGCTGCAATCGACGGAGCTGGACTATGGGATAAGTTTCGGTATATTACAATAGCCGCAGTCAAACCAACTATCTTTTTTGTTATGGTCAACATGATCATCGGGTCTTTCAACGTATTTCTCCAGGTTTTATTACTCACAAGCGGAAATCCAAATGGAACGACCTCGGTTTTACAATACTTATTATATAACCGTGCTTTCAGCAAATTTGAGTTTGGTGAAGCTTCTGCCATCGGTTTGATTTCTGCAGTAACTATCGTCATCCTAACCGTCATCCTTAACAAGACTTTTCTACTAGATCGAAGTGGGGAAGGTGAGTAAAATGACAAAGCACAATCCCTATACGAAGTTTAAAACCAGAAACACAATTTCGCAAATCTTGATTTGGACCTTTTTAATTATTGCTCTCTTCATTTTCTCGGTTCCATTTCTAATCATGATTGCGAGTTCGTTTGAAGAGTTCAGCTACGTATTGCCTTATCCACCTAAAATCTTTCCAACCAGCCTTAACTTCTCGGCATACATCTATGTCCTCGAACAACATAATTTCTTACTGGCGCTAAAGAACTCTGTCATAAACACTTCAATAACGGTTGTCATTGCCGTGTTTATCTCTTCGCTTTCCGCTTATGGATTTTCTCGGATTGAATTTCCGGGAAGAGAAGTCTTATTTGGAATCTATTTATTTACGCTAATGATGCCTAGTTTTTTAAACATCATTCCGCAATTCATTGTCTTAAGAAATATCACTTTCATTCCTGGGTTATCTCGTGGATTGATTGGGTCGAGACTAGGACTCATTCTGGTATACGTCGCCACAAGCGTCTGTGGACATACGTTTTTCTTAAGAAACTTCTTCAAGAAAGTGCCCACCGCTTTGTCCGAATCCGTCGTTGTAGACGGTGGAGGACATTTCTCAATCTTCTTCAGAATCATTTTGCCACTATCCACACCTGCCATCGGCACAATGAGCATCTTTGCTTTGCAAGGATTTTGGGAAGAATATTTCACCGCTAAAATATTGGTAGGCGCAAACGAAACCATGATTACATTACCGCTCTTATTGCAGAGACTGAATGGAGAACATGCAACAAGGTGGGAATGGGTTTTTGCAGCATCACTTCTCGCTTTAATTCCAATCATCATACTTTTCATTGTATTCCAACGAAAATTAGTGATTGGTGGACTTACACAGGGAGCAGTAAAAGAATAAGTAAAGGAAGATGAAAATGAAAAATGGCATTGTACTCAATAAAGCTCAATATCTAATAGATGAACCCATCCTATTTACACTTTCACTGGATAAGCTTCCAGAGGGTGAAACTAGTGTTGCCATCTATCAATTATATAATCAAATTGAAGTCACGTATTTCAAAGAATGGATCCACTTAGAAAACTCCAAGTACATCCTTCAAGTCCGGCTTGATTCTCCTGGAATCGGAAATTATGGAATCATGGTTACGGTTGGAGATTTCACATTTGAAGGTGCCTTTGACGTTGTCAAGGCACATAAAGAATGTATTAGATATGGGTTTCTAAGTGATTTTTCAAGTCAAGAAATCGATACCCTAGATGTGGACTATATCAAAGATCTTCATTTGAACACTGTGCAGTTTTATGACTGGATGTATAAACACGATGAACTAATCTCGAAGAAGAATGATTATTTGGATCCACTTGGAAGACCGACAAGCCTTGAAACCATCAAGAAAAAAATAGAGAAATGCCTTGAATACGGAATCCGTCCTTTTGCCTATGGCGCCGTCTATGCTTCCAGCAAAGAATTATTTGAAAAGCATCCAATGTGGGGTCTTTATACAGAAGACGGACGTCCTTTGGTTTTCTTTGACTGGCTTAACTTCATGAACATCTCTGAAGAGAGCGGATGGAGTGACTACATCATCCATCAATTCAGTGAATCTGTAAAAAGACTAAAATTCATGGGGATTCACATGGATACTTACGGTTTTCCCAAAAACGTTCATGACGCTTTTGGAAAAAACTTCTCACTGGCCGACAAATTTCCTCAATTGATTGACCGAGCCAGTCTTGAAGTCCAAAAAATCAATCCCGACAACGGAGTGATATTCAACTGTGTCAACAATTGGCCTGTCGAAAAAGTGGCTTGTGCAAAACAAGATGCTGTTTATATTGAAGTATGGCCTCCTCATGATACCTATTATGACCTCTACAGGCTTATTCGTGAAGCAAGACTCCTAAGTTCAAACCAGGTTGTATTGGCAGCGTATATGCATCCGTTCAAAGAAGCTCTGACGGATTCAGACATCGATAGAGCAGAAAATGCTTTACTGCTTGCGAATGCCGTTATTAATGCATCCGGAGGAACACAACTCGTTTTTGGTGAACTAGAAGGGATCTTACAGGATAGCTACTATGCGAATTATGCATTATCCAGAGAGTCAATCAAACTGAAGATTCAAAACTACTCAGACTATCTCGTCAGATATGCTGATCTTCTCTATAAAGACGAAGGAATGGATATCTCAATGACTGCGACTTCTGGAATCAACGAGGACATTCAATTTCATTCGAATCAAGTAGTTTTTTCTCCAAACGGAAAAGAATATTCCGTTTGGACAATGGTGAGAGAACAACAAAATAGAATTACAATCCAGTTTCTAAATCTCTCAACCAATAATTCATTGTGGAATCATCCGAAAAACAAAAACACAGAAATTGATGATATATGGATTAAAATAAATCTAGACAGAAAAATAAAAGGCGTTTTCTGTGCTTCTCCTGATAACTCCTTGAAAGCTGTCGAACTTGAAGCGATAGAAGAAAAAACAAGTCGAGGGAAACGATTCAATATCTTAGTCCCTTCTCTACTGAATTGGAGTACTGTTTGGATAGAAATGGAGTAAATTATGAAGCTTTTTACCTACCATACCGATGTAGTCCCAAAAGTAAGGCTTATCGGAAGAATCAACTACAAGACTCCCTGGAAGCACTTTGCCAGAACCATTGATGAGTACATTATGTACATCATCAAGGATGGAGACATGTACATCAAGGAAAACGGTGTGGAATATCATCTGAAATCCGGTGATGTTTTTGTCCTTGAGCCGAATCTTTACCATGTTGGGTATCAAAGCGCTGTATGTGACTATTATTACATTCATTTCAAGCATCCTCATTTTCTTTCTTCAAACCACGAAAACGATCAAGATTTTTTGGATCTTATGGAGAAAAGAAGAAAGTGTCTTATGAGCAACAATCTCATTGAAGACAACACTTTGGACCCGATCACCTATTTGCCAAAATGGATGAGTAGTTCGAGTGGAACGATGTTCCACGAATTGAAAAGCATTACTGAAATCTACAAAAAAAGAGAAGAATTCTACAAAACCTATACATCAACTAGAATTCATTGTTTTTTCCTGGGATTATCTCACGAAATGCTTCACAACCATCTCTCTGAAATGTCGTCTTCAGCTTCCACAAAGGCAGAACATATCGCAGAACAAATTCTTGACTACATTAACCACCACTATATGGAGAAAATAACTAGTACTTCCCTGGAAGAGATATTTGAAGTCAACTTCGATTACATTAATCGTGTATTCTCCAAAATGACAAATACGACCATTTTCAAATACATTAACCAGCTCCGGATTACGAATGCGAAACAGCTAATAGAAACTTCAAACTTGAGTTTTGGAGAGATTGCATATCTAGTAGGAATTGAAGACCGTTATTACTTCTCTAGGCAATTTCATAAATTAACCAATATGACGCCCACTCAATACTATAATCTGACGCACGAGAAAAAGGAGTGAACTCAATGACACCATTCCCAAGCAAACAGAGGGATACTTCACTCAATCACTTTATTTCATTGTTTATTACGAAAATTCTCCTTCTAATGACATTAAACTTCCTTTTTATATTGACCAGTATTCCTCTGTTTACCATCCCAATATCGTTTTCTTCCATGCAAAAAGTGATTCATGGAATCCTTTCAGAAAAAGAACAACCCTCTGTTTTTAAAGCCTATTTTACGGCTTTCAAAACAGATTTTTTGAAGTCTACTATTCTTGGAATACCTTTCATCCTCATTCTAGTAGGACTAGGGTATGCCTCTTATTATTACTATATGAATTCGACTTCTGTATTTTTTTTAGGACTCTCTGTCTTTTGCATTCTATTGTTACTATTAGTTTATTCTGTTGCCTTGATGGCATTCCAGATGATTCCTTCCGTGGACCTTCCAATCAAGAGTATCGTAAAAAACGCTTTGATTTTAAATTTCTCATTTCCAATGGTCTCATTGATTTGCGCCATAGGTTCACTAGCAATCGTTATAACAGGTTTATGGTTTTTCCCCTATTCGACTCCGTTATTATTACTGATTGTATTTTCATTTTCTAGTTACTTTGTATCTTTTATCGTCTATCCTGTGATTCAAAAAAATATCATCAAGAGGTAATTATGGAAAAAAAGTGGTGGAAAGAATCCGTCGTATATCAAATATATCCCCGTAGTTTCAAAGATTCCAATCATGACGGGATTGGTGATCTACGAGGGATTATCGAAAAAATAGAGTATCTAGTATGGCTTGGAGTCAAAGCAGTATGGCTCAATCCTGTCTATGATTCACCGAACGATGATATGGGATATGACATCCGAGATTATGAGAAAATCATGTCTGAATTCGGTACGAGGGAGGATTTTGATTTGCTTTTAGAAACACTTCACAAGCATGACATCAAACTGATTATGGATCTCGTGGTCAATCATTCTTCTGATGAGCATCATTGGTTCGTCGAATCTAGAAAATCAAAAGACAATCCTTATCGAGACTATTATTTCTGGAAAAAGGGAAACGGATTTAAAGAACCCAACAACTGGGCTTCTTTCTTCACCCCTTCTGCATGGACATATGATGAATTGACAGAGGAATGGTATTTGCATCTTTTTTCAGAAAAACAACCTGATCTTAACTGGGACAATCCTGCTTTAAGAGAAGAAATCTACTCAATGATCAACCGATGGTTCGACAAAGGTGTGGATGGATTCAGGATGGATGTCATCAATCTCATCGCCAAAAAAGAAGGTCTTCCAGATGGTAGTAAACCAACCGACGGACCTTACGTTTTTTCTGATGAGCATTTTGCAATGCAGCCAAAATTACACGAACATCTTCAAGAAATGAGAAGAAGATGTTTTGATCATCGAAATTGTATGTGCGTTGGGGAAACACCTTTTGTAAATACCTCTAATGCATCTTCTCTCATAGAAACAGGGAGAGAACTGGATCTATTATTTCACTTTGAACTCATGGATATTGATAGTCGAAACGGGAAATGGGATTATATTCCTTTCAATATCATGAAATTCAAAAAACTGATGAATTCTTGGCAAGAAGCTTTATCTTGGAACAGTCTTTTTTGGTCAAATCATGATCAACCTCGAACCGTTTCACGATTCGGAGATGATTCGACAGAGTTTTATCGAGTCCAATCAGCGAAAATGCTTGGAGTTGCGATGCATTTCTTAAAAGGAACTTCTTTTGTATTTCAAGGGGAAGAACTGGGAATGACCAATTATCCTTTTACAAAGATTGAAGAACTAAGAGACATTGAAAGTCTTCAGTTTATTAGAAATGCAACCAAGGGAGATTTTTTAGACTTTGCTTGGAAAGGAATTTTGAAAAAAGGAAGAGACAATGCTAGAACTCCGATGCAGTGGGATGATAGTCTTTATTCTGGTTTTTCAGATGTCCTACCTTGGATATCCGTAAATCCTAATTATTCCTCTATCAATGTTGAAACCGAAATGAATAATCCTGATTCCATTCTCCATTTCTATCAAAAAATGATTTCACTAAAGACAAAATCTGAAGTCTTGATTTATGGTGATTATGAACCTTTGTTTTTAGATAATGAAGCTTTCTTTGCATATATTCGAAGACATGAAGACAAACAAATCATTGTGATTTGTAACATGACTAAAAATCATGTTCATTTAGATTATCCAAAAGAATGGAATCATCAAGAAGTCATTCTATCCAATTATGAAAATTATGATGTTCTTTTTCAACCTTATGAAGTAAGAGTCATCAATCTGGTACAACACAATGAGTAAAACTTTGATCCTCTGGAAGAAGACATTAGTCATGGTCTTTTTCTTTTTAATAGGTAGTTTGATGGTTGCTTGTAACTCGAGTAATAGTATTATGAATCAACTGGCTTCAGTTGATTCACCTGGAAGATATATTGAGAAACTATCGACTGACAAATCAGCTTATCTACCCGGTGAGATGCTTCAGTTATCGATGTTGTTAAATTTAGAAGAAGATAATCAAGACTACTCCATTGAAGTCAGACTTACTCAGCTATCTGAACTCATTACTGATTTCAGTTTTGAGCTTTCTATGATAATTGATACTTTCACCTATTCATTGGAGATAGAACTTCCCAATCAAGATTATCAAGGGTATGCGCTAGAAGTATATCTATACAATCATAATACACTTCTTGATTTTGCAATGACAGGAGTCGATGTATCATCCTCTTGGAATGTATTTCCTAGGTATGCAGCATTATCACACTACGATCTAGAAGATGCTTCTGAAGTCGAAGAAGTGTTATCAAACTTTAAAGATTACCACATCAACGGGTTAATGTATTACGACGTCATTGACCGGCATGATCGTCCTCTCGCAGGAGAGGTTTTATCTCCAGACGATAGTTGGAACACAATCAACCAAAGTCTTGCGACAAAATCGATTTTAGAGTCATTCATTGAAATCGGTCATCAATATCAAATGAGCTCTTTTGTTTATAATTTGCTATTCGGTGGATATGAAGATTATGAGATACAAGGCGTAAACAAAGAGTGGGGAATGTATACTGACAACTTTCATTCCTTTCAAGACTTTCATCCTTTGCCATCTAGTTGGGAAACCGGTCGTCTCTATCTCTTTAATCCAGGGAATGAATATTGGCAGAATTATTACCTTTCTGTAATGTCTGATTTATTAAAAGTCTATGATTTTGATGGGATTCAAGTCGACTCACTTGGTTCACGAGGAATCAGATATGATTACGATGGAAATCTTCTATATCTTGATCAGCTTTACACGGATCTACTATCAAGACTCCATGAAGAATTATCAACACAAATAATCTTTAATCCTGTGAACGGATACGGACTGGACGAAATATTAGATGAGGATTTCAATGATATTATCTATGAAGAAATATGGAGTGGCAACTATTATTCATTACATAAGACTTTATTTGACATTTATGAATCCACAAATGGAAATGGTGGAACTGTACTTGCGGCTTACATGAATTATGGGAATGACTACGGTTATTTTAATGAGGCCTCAGTCTTATATACCAACGTTGTCATTATGGCATCTGGCGGATCTCATCTAGAAATGGTTGACACTGGAATGTTAAGCAAAGAGTACTACCCAGGAACGATGTTGAGAATGACTGAGGAATTAAAGAAAAAAATGCTAATCCATTATTCGTTCCTTGTCGCCTATGAAAACTACTTGAGAGGACCCGGACTCGTTTCTTCAGAAAATGAAACACTGATTGAGAATTATCAATTATCCTCCATAGGGGAAAAAGGCAAAATATGGTCATTTTCAAGAACAAAAGACGACAATGTTGAAATTCTACATCTCATCAATATGATGAATGTGAATGCGACAGATTGGGTCGATTCACAAAGGACGAAAGAATCCCCTGAAATTCAGTATAATTTGAAAGTAAGGCATTATTGTTCTTTTCAACCAAATCAAATTAGTATCGCGTCTCCCGATCAATTTGAGGGGATTTCTTTCACAGTACCTTTTACCTCGGGAACTGATTCTTTAGGGTATTATGTTGAGTTTGAACTTCCTTCTTTTGAATATTATTCGATGATTATTTTTCTTTGATTGATCTATGTGTTTTTTTGTGTTTAAAAAAGGACCCTACTTTTTTCTTGAAAGACTTTTCTTTTAGAAAAAAAATTTCTTATCCAGCAATGAAGTGAGGTTGAGAAACTTCCTTTCATTACCTCCGTTTTTTTTATGCTATTACTAAGATATTTGAAGGCTATATTAACATATTTACAATTCTAAACTAGGTTCTTTTTTTAGAGATGAAAATATCCTATAATGTAACAAAAGCTTTATTAGATTAAGTATTGATATTCATAAATCTCTGTGCTAATATAGACAATTGGAAGGCTTTATTTTCTAGGGGGACGACTTATGAAAATGCATAGATTTTTATTTTTCATCATTTTAAGTTTTTTTCTAATTGGATGTAATGGTAATTTACTTTCGACAACGTCTTTAGGATTGATAGAGTTGAAAGAAGACAAATCAATGTATGAGTTTGTTGTGGGAGATCCAGTCCCGAGTGACTGGACGGATTATTTTGATTTTACCAATCCAAACTCCGTCAAATCTTATACCATCAACTCTGACTTTTCTTATAAAACGATTTTTGACAGGGTGGGAGATTTTGACATTCAAGTCAGGATTACTTTAAATGACGATTCTGTGGTATACGAGACATTTGAGATTACCGTATCTTCTAATTCTTCAGTGACGACAGGTTCTTGGACCATTCCAACCGATGCCACTTTGATCAATAGCGATCCTTTAAACGCTCTTGTTTCAGCACTGGAGACCACAACCTATTATTCTACTGAAACTTCGAGTGAAGTCGTATTTGAATTCGAAGATGAAATCACTCCATTCAATATTGACAGTACAATAAAGATATTGATGGATGAAGAGAATTTCAGTTATATCTATTATATGGATTCTGATTATACCAGTACAGACCTTGAATTCTTTGAAGAGTCATTTACATCGATATCGATTGAAGGGATATCGATAGCGATGAGAAGTACTTATAATGAAGAATGGACTTCGATGAATCTATCTTTTGAAGACTATTTCTTGATGGACCCAGGATTTTATCCAATCGCTCAAAACGGATTATTAGAGGGTCTTGATGAGGTTTACTCGAAAAGCTATGGAGATTATATTGATTTCTACATTCCGTTATCGGATGAAAACTTTTCGCTCTCTTCCACGCCCGATATTTATGCCTTACTCCTATCTTTAGGTTACATCAGTGACGAACCAGCTAATTATGAGATTGCTTTGATAGAAGATCATTATTCTGATATCAATTGCGTCATCGTTACCGATTCTTCTGTCAGTGAAATCCTAGGAATTCGGTATGAATATCATGATTTCTTAAACCAGATTTCAAGTTTGATGCAACCAGAGATTGAAGTGGATTTTTTATCCGCTACTTTGACTCATCTATCTTACTCAACAGAACCCTTCACTCTAGATTATCCCGAAGGCTTTTCCGGAACTCCAATTGATTTACTAGAGACCGGAATGTCATATTTCTATTTAGAAGATGAAATTAATTATACTTGTATCGATACCGACAATCATCAAATATACTACTCCATCAAGGGAGACCATTATTTATATAGCTTCAATTATTTGACAAACGAATCAAATCAAGTTTATTTTGATATTCTACCAGACCATGTCTTTTATCGAGATGACAAGGTATATGTGACATTATCTGACAATCATAAATACTACTGGCCTCTAGAACAACAATACGGAGGGTTGGCGATTGTTGATGCACTAACCTTTGAAAAGACAAATGAATGGGATCTTGCATTTGATCCCTTCAGCATTGTAGTCGATGAAGATGGATTCATCTATATATCATCCGGTTCAGACCAACATTCTTTACTCTATTCGATTAGTCCGGTATCAGGACAAATCATCTCTTCGAGATCTGGAATCTATTATTCCGGAGAACTACTCTATAGTGATTATACAGACAGAATATATTACTTTGAACTGATGACGACTCAAGACGAAATCACGGTATTTGATGTCGATCGTGGCGTATTTGTTTCAGCGGTATCAGGCGAAGATGGATTTAGAGAAGACTACTTGACAATGAGTCCGGATGGTAGATCTATTTATACTGGAAACGGGATTGGATTCACATTAAATCAGACTTTGTCTAGCGACGGGAAAACCTTATTTAACGTCGGATTCCCATTCTATTACGTTGGAATCAATCAGGAAGATCATGAGTACTATTTCTCTAAAGACGGATTGATCGTTCATACCGATAGTACTTATCAAACCATCGATGGCATCGTCTATAGCGGTGTCTCCATGAATTTGTTTTATGATAGTGGAAAGCTGATTAATGTAGGCGACACTTTTATTGAAATCATGGATCTTGTGAATACAGGATCAAATGACTTGTTCTATGTCACAAGTGCAGAGTATGGTTCTAACTTCAGTCCTGATTTATATATATTCAATGTCATCGGAAGTGCTGAGTATGATCTAATCAGTGGAAGCGTTAATACGAGTGTCCTAGGTCAAACAGAACTCGTTTACCATTTGACTGAGGTACAAGGCATCGAAGTGGATGAAACATTCACCTTGATTGTCAACGTCGTTGACAGTCAAGAACCAATGCTTTCCATTCCTCAAGATACCCAAGTTGAATTCGAAGTCAATTCAGAATTTGTACTACCAGTTTGTGTTGCGATTGATAATCTAGATGGGAATGTTTCTTGCGAAGTTACTTATAATGATGTCGATACTTCAACCATAGGAACATATACCGTAGTCTATGAATCAGTTGACTCGAGTGGAAATGTAGGAATACTCATTGTCAACTTTGAGGTGACTTTACCTCGAGTCGAAGTTGATCTATCAATCACTTCGTTTAACGGAATTATTGCCGATGCAGTATTTGATGTAGACTCCTCATCTTTATTCTATATAATGTACAACACCAAAGAAGTCGTCAAATATAATCTATTAACACAAGTAGAAGAACGAATGTCTTTTACTTATCGTCCAGAAACACTGACGATGTATAACGGCTCTTTATACGTGACGATTATTCATCAAGACCATAGTCCTTATTGGTGGGATGACGAACAAACCGGTGAGATTGCGATTATCGATATGACGACTTTCGACCTCACATCTCAATTTGTAATTCAAGTCGATCCTTATTCCATCTCTGTAACGGAAGACTATATTTATGTATTCCCTGGAAGTGGTCAATGGGTAAGAGTATTCGCGATTAGTCAAGCGGATCCTTCGATTTCGACAACCGTATTTGGAGTTCGTGAAAGAACGGAGATTGCTTATAGTACGGATGGTACTTATATCTTTGGAATTACAACCGACCTTTCTCCACAATCCTTAAATCGTTATCAAATTGATGGAACGACGATTGTTAGTAATATCAATGATCCAGGGCATGGAGATTACTCCTATGGAGACATCATTTTTGCGAGCCCTTATGAAGACTATGTATTTGCGGAAAACGGAAAAATGTTCTATCAATTACAAACCTCTTCTCATGCATGCCTTGACTTTGCAAAAGACATGGGCTTTCCAATCAGTGCGATGTATTTTGATACCTCGGATCACTCTACTTATTTTGGTCAAGAAAACGGATATCTTTACATTAGTTACACTGCCGATTACAAAGTATCTGAAGAAATGTATGTCGGATACCGTATCGATCAAGTTTATGAAAAAGACGGAATCATTTATGTCGTGAGTTTCACGAGTTCAGACCAAGTGACTGTGATTGAAGTAGAAAGAGCTGAATAGAGTTTTGAACCATTTTATATCTTAGGCCATCCAATCATTGGATGACCTTTTGGTTCTTAGAAAGGAGATTACGAATGGAATATAAGATTGAAAATCCATATGGATCTTTTAAATGTTACTATGAGTTAGAAAAAAGAAGAGTCAATATCATTATTGAATCCTGTTTTGACGTACAAAATTTAATGGCTTCGATTCAAAAACAAGTAAATGAGTTTGGACTCAAAGAAGCATTCATCACTTCTAGAGTTACAGGTGTATTTATGGGTACCCCGGATTATCAAATCGTATCTTACTCATCGTTTAAAACCTATGAAGCACCAAAGGGATATACACTTGTACCCTTGAATGAATCCCTTTACCAGACTTATATTGATTTGACAAATGAATCTACTTTTGACGTTGATAACATGTCTTACGCTGATATAGAAGAAGTGAAAGAATATGTAGAAGATAAAGAATGTCATATTGGGTTGATCGAGTTTGAAGGAACGAAGGTTGGAAGCTATATCATCAAGAATTCTGAACTCGAACTTCTTGCAATTCACAAAGATTATCAGGGAATGGGACATGGAAAGAAAGCACTTCAGCTCCTGTTATCAACGATCGAAGGTGAAAAAACATTGATGGTCGCAACCTCAAACAAAGTCGCGATATCGTTATATGTTCGTAGTGGGTTTGAGAAGACTGACAAGTATTGTTCTGACTGGTATCACCTCATATTTTAAAAGAAGAAGCGACCTGGTTGGGTCGCTTCATTTGTTTTTATACATTGAATACATAAGTAATTCCATCATTTCCTTTGTGAAAATCAGAATCGTTTTGAATCAGTGGTTTATACTTTCTGATGGCCTCGTCATATCCCATCGGTGTCGATATGGCTTCTCCGGGAATGTAAGCTTTGATTTGATGATGAAGGAGTAAGTCTTCAAGTACCTCACGGCAGGCATTTCTGATTTTTCCGCCCTTTCCACTCGATCCATACCCATGGATAATCTTGATTACCTTTTCCGTTTTTGAGATTTTAAGAAACATTTCAAGGTTATAAATGGCATCTTCGACTCTAGGCATCGAATGATGAATATCGAATTCTCTCATGATTACACCTCGCTTCTATTATCATTATACTTTATCATCTTCACGAAATAAACTGAAATGATATAACTTGCCCTATTTCTTTGTTTACTCTTTTATCTTTTGGAGAGATTTTTTTTGGCTTTTTTTCATATTTTAATTGGCTGAATATGAAAAAAAATGCTATAATGATAACACGAATGTTACTTTGAAAGGCGGCTGATGGAGTGGAGACTATCTACCGAATTCAAGTGAACCTGATGGCCATGGTCGTCTTGCTATCGCTTTTTATCATTTCAAGAAAAAGACTGGATTCGAAAGAGTCGCTCAACAGTGCTTTTTTTCTAACCTTAACGACGATTTTTCTTGGTTTGGTTTTTGAAACCGTCACCTGTTTAATCAATGGAAATCCGAACACCTTTATGATTGTAGTATCAAACATTATGAGCATTGGTTTGTTTGCGGTTTCTCCCCTGCTTTCCTTTACTTTTTTAATCTTTATTCATAGAGTTGTATTGGTGAATCGAAAAATCAATCAAAAGATCATGACTCTTCTCTTGATTCCAATCGGAATTAACTTTATTCTTGCGCTCCTCTCACCTTTGACAGGAATGTATTTTTCTGTGGACTCCCAAGGGATCTACCAACGGGGTGATTGGTTTTTGATTGCATCCTTCTTTACATACCTTTATATGTTCATCGGTGTCGGGGTCGTCCTATATCATCGCAAAAAACTAATAAAACAAGACCTGCGTACTTTTCTCGTCATTGGTATGACACCGATACTTGCTGGATTTTTCCAAGTAGTTTTTTACGGACTTCTCTTGATTTGGAGTAGTGCCGCGATTGCACTCAGTTTGGCATATCTATATTTACAAGATCGTTTGGTTCATATCGATAGCATGACAGGGGCCTGGACGAGAGAGTCTTTTTACAACATCTATTCGAGACGAATTTGCCAGACAAGTGATGATTGTTTTGGGGCCATTTATTTCGATATTGACAATTTAAAATCCATCAATGACATTTACGGTCACTTTGAAGGAGATCAAGCCATCATTTCCGCAATCAATATTGTCAAAAACATTTTAAGTGAAGATGATATACTTTGTCGTCTTGGCGGCGATGAATTCATCATCATCATTGATACTTCAGATATTACGATCATCGAATCCAAATTACAAAACATAAAAGAAGCCTTCAAATTATATGGTTTGAGTAATCAAAAACCTTATTCAGTCGAATGTAGTTTCGGTTGTGCAGTTTATTCAAAAGACTATACCAGCTTGGAAGTATTCTTAAGAGACATCGACTTCTTGATGTATCAGGATAAAAATGCCAAAAGGGAAAAGCTTGCCTAGAAAAATCGTAGAATTTTCCAAAAGTCCCTTTTTATATTTTATGAATTTAATATAATGAAAGTGATATAATGTATCACTTTTTTTATTGAATTGAGGGTGAAATTATGAGTTTCAGAAAAAAAAGCAAGTATCTGTTTGACCGATTCCTTTCTAGAGGAACATTCTCGTTAATTATGATGCTGTTCTTGATTACTTTCATCAGCGTTTTGATTGTCGGGATTATCGCTTTTTTCGTCAGTGATGAGAATTCTGTCTTTCATGTGATCTGGGTTAGCTTCATGCAGACACTGGATGCGGGGAACCTATCGGGAGAAGAAGGAACTTTCCTTTACATCTTCATGATGACCGTTTCAACGATTGTTGGACTGTTTGTGACTAGCTTGCTGATATCGTTTGTCTCCAACGGGTTCCAAACCAAGCTTGAGAAGCTACAAAAAGGCGCATCCAGCGTGATTGAGAAGAATCATACACTGATACTGGGGTACAACGACAATGTCGCTGTACTGGTCGGAGAAATCATTCATGCGAATCTCAACATCAAGAAGCCGGTGATCGTCATCCTGACGAGTTGTGACTTGATTGAAACGACCAACGATCTCAAGTTGAAACTGAAGAAATTCCATAATACGGACATCATCGTCAGAACCGGATCCATTTATGACAAGGACGATCTAGAAAGGGTCAGCATTGCCGATGCCAAGAGCGTCATCCTTGCCTGCGATAATGATTCTGAGACCATCAAAACGATTCTCGCCATCCGCCAGACCGCTTTTTTCAATCCCGGAAACAACGGATACATTTCTACGATTCTTGACAAATCATCCAATATCCTTGTCGCGAAAAACATTGGTCGAGACAAACTTGAAGTCATTCATTTGAGTGATTCAATGAACCGGATTATGGCGCAGACCTGTCTTCAACCGGGACTCTCGTTTATCTACAAAGACGTTTTTGATTTCTCGGGTGACGAGTTCTATTTCTATCAACATTCCGGATCTCTCACCGGGCTTTCTTTCAAAGAAACCCTTTTGAAATCAAACCATTCTTCGATTGTCGGACTGTTCCGAAACCAGGAGGTCATCCTGAATCCAGCAATGGATTCCATCATTGAAGATAACGATCAGATCATCTGTATTTCCGAAGACGACGATACCATTTTCATGGATGGCAACCCTATAATATATACTGACTCGATTGTCAACGGCTCCCATCGTCAAAACAAAGTCAAACGTCACATCTTGTCGATTGGTTGTAACCAATCCACATTACCGGTCATGAAGGAATTCCAACCTTACGTCAAAGAAGGGTCGAAAATTACTTTCCTCTTTTCAAAACATAAAACGGAAGAAGAGCTCGAACCTTTGAAACAGCTTGAGTTTATAGATTATGACATTCTTTATGGCGATACGACAGATCTTGAAGTATTAAGCCAAATAGACTACAAAGACATCGATACGATCATCATCTTTGGTTCGCATCTGGAAGACGACGAACAAAGCGACTCGGATACCCTCCTAACCGTTCTTCACCTTCGTGAACTGGAAAAGAAACTGAAACTCAGTTTCCAGATTGTAATTGAAATCCGCAAGAATTCAAATGCGGAGATTATGCAGTACGCATCGATTGACGACTTTGTTGTATCGAACGTCTTGACCAACAAGATGCTTGCCCAAATTGCGGAAAACCGGTACCTTCGTCCTGTCTTTGAAGAACTCCTCACGTGTGAAGGTTCTGAAATATACTTAAAACCCGCAGAACAGTACGTCAAGCTGAATGAAATGGTTAATTTCTATACGATTGTCGAAAGTGCTTCTAAGAAAAAGGAAGTCGCCATCGGATACAAGAAGAAATCCATCCAGAAAAAAGGCGGAATCCATGTCAATCCAAGAAAAGATGAAGTACAGAGCTACGAAAAAGGCGACATGATTATCGTCATTTGTGAAGATTAAGAATGAATTCAAGTGGTTGCGAATCGCGACCACTTTTTCTTTCTATATATATTCTTTTTTTTAATAATGTAATTATTAACGAAATTCTTCACAATTTTCTCAAAAGAAATCGGTTGACAATGGCGTAAGATGAAAGTATACTATCATTCGAAACGGGGTAATACTATGTCAAAAAAACTAGTCATTGTTGAAAGTCCATCCAAATCGAAGACGATCGAACAATACTTGGGAAAAGAATATAAGGTTTTATCGTCCAAAGGTCACATTCGCGATTTGGCAATCAGTGGACCTGGAGGACTTGGGATTGACGTCACAAATCACTTTAAGCCGACGTATGAAGTCTTACCTGAAAAGAAGGCTTTAATCAAAGAATTGAATCAAGCTTTAAAGACATCAACTGAAGTCTTTCTCGCAACCGACCCCGACAGAGAAGGGGAAGCCATTTCTTGGCATTTACTCGAAACTCTAAATGTCGGACACAAACCAGTCAAACGTGTGATTTTCAATGAAATTACCAAAGATGCGATTACTGAAGCTTTTGAAAATCCAAAAGACATCGACCTTGCTTTGGTCGAAAGTCAGGAAACAAGAAGAATTCTGGACAGAATCATCGGTTTTAAATTATCGAAATTATTACAAAATAAAATAAAATCAAAATCTGCAGGCAGGGTTCAAAGCGCGGCTTTGAAACTGCTCACCGACAGAGAAAAAGAAATCAATGCTTTCATTGAAGAAGAGTACTACGATATTTCGGTATCATTCGCCGGATTTACCGCTAAGCTATTTAAATACATGGGGCATACACCTAAACTACCCGATTTAAAATTGACGGATGAAATTCTTTCATCCTTACAAGAAGAGTATTTAATTGCCTCTGTCGAAAAGAAAGAGAAATCGACCTTCAGTCGACTCCCCTTCATTACCTCAACCCTTCAACAAGAAGCTTCAACGAAGTATGGACTTTCTTCAACCAAAACCATGCAAGTGGCACAAAAACTATATGAAGGTATTCAAATTGGAGACGAATCCGTCGGGTTGATTACTTATATGCGTACCGACTCGACAAGACTTTCACAAACCTTCATGCAACATGCGACGGAATACGTTTTACATACCTATGGTAAAGAATACCTTGGCCATGCGAGAAAAAACATTTACAAAGGTAAAATCCAAGACGCACATGAAGCCATCCGTCCTACTTCTTGTTCAAGAACTCCTGAATCCATTAAAAGATATCTATCGAAAGACGAATTCAGAATTTACTCGATGATTTACTCAAGAGCGATTGCATTCTTCATGAAGCCTTCGATTAACGAGATTACGACCGTATTGATTGAAAACAATCTCTCCTTGTTCAAAGTTTCCGCTTCCAAACCTGTATTTGACGGATACTTAAAACTCTATGGTAGTTTTGAAGTCAAAGAAGAGGAAGAAGAGGATGAAAAGACATCGCTACCTCCTTTAAAAGAAAATCAGATATTAATGGCTGAGACCGTAAATAAAAAACAGATGTTTACGATGCCACCTTCCAGATATTCTGAAGCAAAACTGATTAAAGAAATGGAAGATTTGGGAATTGGTCGTCCTTCGACCTATGCCCAAACCATTCAATTACTTAAAACCAGAAAGTATGTTGCCTATACCGAAAAGAAATTTCATCCAACCGAACAAGGAATCATGACGATTCACAAGCTTGATGAATTTTTCAATGAATTCATCAGTTCTAATTATTCCAAAGACATGGAAAATGTGTTAGATGAAGTGGCGGCCGGTTCTCTTCAGGGAGAAACGATTCTTCAAGAATTCTACGATTATTTTATTCCACTATATGAGCACGCAACGAAACACATGGAAAAGGAACAACCCAAACAAACCGGGGAAGTGTGTCCAAAATGTGGATCGACAATGGTACATAGACATGGAAAATTCGGTGATTTTGAAGCCTGTTCGAACTTCCCGAAATGCAAATACATCAAACCTTCCGAAAATGCACCTGCAAAACCGGTCGACACCGGAGTGTTATGTCCAGTATGTCAAAAAGGGACACTGATCGAACGGATTGCGAAAAAAGGGAAAAATGCCGGAAGTAAATTTTATGGTTGTTCAAACTATCCATCATGCAAACACATTTCACCTCTCAAACCGACAGGAAGAAAGTGTCCTGTTTGTGGAAAAGATTTGGTTCTGAATGAACAAAATGATGTTCAGTGTTTAGATTCTCTTCATTGTGATTACAAAGAAACCAATGAATCTGCGTAAGTAGATTTTTGGTTTCTTTTTTATCATATTTTTCGAACTTATGGTATAATATTCAGTAGTTTGAAGGGGGATGCACATGGGTCTATTTCAAAAGTTATTCTCTTCGAAAGAGAAACTCGCAAAACGCGAAAAATACAAAATTGGAATGGCAAAAACCAGGAAAGGCTCCCTTTCTTCTTTAAAAGACGTTTTACTGACTTCAAAAACGATTGATGAATCTTTGTTCGATAAACTGGAAGAAATCTTCATCATGGCGGACATCGGGGTCGATACGACGGTTTCGTTTATTCAAACCCTGCGTTCTGAAGTCAAAAAACAAAAAATGACAGATCCAAAAGCACTTGAAAACATCATAGTCGACAATATGTTTTCAATTTATACGAAAAACGAGATTATTTCTACGAACATCAGATATAACAAAGAAGGCCTGACAGTGATTTTAATGATTGGTGTCAACGGAACCGGAAAAACGACTTCAATTGGAAAATTGGCTCATAAAATCAAATCCGAAGGTAAAACAGTGATGATGGCAGCGGGAGATACCTTCCGTGCCGGCGCGATTGAACAACTGAAAATCTGGGGTCAAAGAGTCGGATGTAGCGTCATCGCAAAAGCACCCGGAAGCGATCCCTCAAGCGTTGTGTTCGATGCTATCAGAGAAGCAAAACAACAAAGCATTGACGTGTTGCTTGTCGATACCGCTGGAAGACTTCAAAACAAAGTCAATCTCATGAAAGAACTGGAAAAAGTCAATCGGACGATTTCTCGAGAAATGAATGGGGTTGTATATGAAACCTATCTTGTCATAGACGCAACCACAGGTCAAAACGGATTGTCTCAAGCTAAAATATTTTCAGAAGCCGCAAGCATTTCTGGCATCGTACTTACAAAACTCGACGGAACAGCCAAAGGCGGTATTGTATTAGCGATTAGAAACGAACTCGGAATTCCCATCAGTTTTGTCGGCCTCGGTGAAAAAATCACCGATATTGACTACTTTGACATTGAAGACTATATTTACGGCCTGTTCGCAGACTTTTTCGACTAGGAGGATTTATGGAAAACATTACGGAAAAAATCAGGTATCATCAACTCTATGACATTTATTCAGGGCTTCTGACTGAAAAACAGAAAACCTATTTTGAATATTACTATCTTGACGACTATTCTTTATCTGAGATTGCGAAGATTATGGATGTGAGCCGAAACGCGGTTCATGATCAAGTGAAAAACGTTTTACAACATCTAGATCATTATGAAGAAACGTTGAAAATTAGAAACGGAAGAACAGAAAGAAAAGCTTTAATCAATGATTTAAAATCTAAAACAAATGACGAGTCCATACTCAATATCATTGATAAACTTGAGAAAAGCGAGGTGTAACCCATGGCATTCGAAAATTTAACTTCCCGCTTTCAAATGGCGTTACGCCGTTTGACAGGAAAAGCAAGACTGACCGAAAACGATATCGATGAAATGATGCGTGAAATCCGCCTTTCCTTATTGGAAGCGGACGTCAATTATAAAATCGTCAAGGAATTCACCGAAGAAGTCAAGCAGCTTGCGCTTGGCGAAAAGATCATGAAAGGACTGAATCCGGATCAACAGGTTGTCAAAGTCGTCAATGACGAATTAACAAAACTGATGGGCGGAGAAGCCGTTCCAATCAATTTAAAAACCTCAGGAATCACATCGATTATGATGGTGGGTCTTCAAGGTGCCGGTAAGACGACGACTGCCGGAAAATTAGCGAACTACTTACGTAAGAATAATCAGATAAATCCTTTATTGGTCGCGGCGGACATTTACCGTCCAGCCGCAATCGATCAGTTGAAAACAGTTGGAGAACAACTTAAAATCACCGTCTATGAAGAAGGGGACAAAGTATCCCCACAGACGATTGTCAAAAACGCACTCAAATATGCCAAAGAGAATAACTTTGACACCTTAATCATCGATACCGCAGGACGTCTTCACATTAATGAAACCTTGATGACGGAACTTCAAGACATCAAAAAAATCACCAATGCCGATGAAATCCTTCTAACGGTCGATGCCATGACCGGACAAGATGCCGTCACGGTAGCAAGTAGTTTCCATGAAGCATTAAAAGTAACTGGATGCATCTTGACCAAACTAGACGGAGATACCAGAGGCGGAGCGGCATTATCGATTCGCAAAGTAACCGGAGTACCAATCAAATTTGCTGGTACCGGTGAAAAACTGTCCGAGATTGAAGTCTTCCATCCTGAAAGAATGGCTTCAAGGATTCTTGGGATGGGCGACGTCGTTTCATTGATTGAAAAAGCAACTGAAGAAATCGATGAAGATGAAGCTTTATCCATGATGGAAAAAATGATGTCGGGGAAATTCAATTTCAACGACCTACTCAAACAAATGAAAATGATTAAAAGAATGGGCGCATTTTCAGGAATTTTGAAGATGCTTCCAGGAATGTCACAAATGGCCAATATGGACAAAGTAGACGACAAGCAACTTGTTTATATCGAAGCCATCATCTCTTCGATGACAAAAGAAGAACGAATTCATCCGGAATTGATGGAAAGAAGCTCTTCAAGAAGAAATCGTGTCGCGGAAGGATCCGGTCGTTCCACGACCGAAGTCAATCGATTGATTTCGATGCTAGAGAAACAACAAAAAATGATGAAACAATTCTCATCGATGGGCACTCCGAATATGGAAAAAATGGCGACTGGCGGACTACAGAATCCGGCTAGTTCCAACAAAAGAAACAGAGGCAAAGGAAAAGGCGGATTCAGAATATGATCCGCCTTATTTTTTTAAATATTTCGTCAAGAATTTCTTGACCGCATCTTCTTTCGATGTTTCTTCTAAGATGACGTCTGCCACTTCTAGTAATTCAGGATGAGCATTTTTAACCGCAACACCGAGAGATGCAAACTCAAGCATTTCGATATCGTTGTGTCCATCGCCGATGGCGAGGACTCGTTCTCTTGGAATATTCAAATATTCGGAAACGTACTTCAATCCTTTTCCTTTATTCGACTCGGGCGTGAAGATTTCGACAATCGAATCGAATTCTCCTTTTAAGTCCCAAATTCTTGAAAGAACAGAACCTTGATAATGCTCATTCACGTACTTTTCGATTGCTTTTCCATGCCCTTGTTTCCCGATGATGATGAAACCATTGGGATCTTCTTTCAAGGTATCTTTCAAATGGCCTAAATAGACCGGTGAAGTCGACATCCGGTGAAGAAGCGGTTCAATCTCTTTTTCTTCTTGATAAAGATAGATGGTATCCTTCACTTCACTGAATGCATTCCTGATGTGTTCGATGTTATTCTCGAAGATATCGATGATTGCTTCCTTTTTAACCGTATAATTAACGATTTTAAACGATTTATCCAAAGGATGAGTAATTAAACCGCCATTATAGTTTATAATCGGTGTATCGAGGTTAAAAAGGTCATAGACAAAACTGGAGCTCCTGAAGGGGCGTCCGGTCGCAATCACAATCTTATGTCCGTCTTTTTGTATCTCTTTCATGAAGGTTGCTAGTTCGTTCGACACCGTGTCGAAATCGTATAACAAAGTTCCGTCAAGATCAAGCGCAATTAAATATTTTTCCATGTTTTCACCTTTTTATCATTATCTCATAAACAGGAGAAATATGCAAACCATAAATCATTGATTAATCCTTAAAAAAATAGTATAATTTTTATGATAGAGAGGTGTCGTAAATGAATCAAGTCTTAAGGCTAATTTCTCTTCAACCACTATTTTTAATTACTTTCCCCGATATTAGAAATTTCGTTTTAGGACTTCTGACCGGGTTTATTCTACTTGCCTTATTTGTCGCGCTGATGTTAGTGACCGATCGAAGCGGGAAAACTAAAATCAAATTTTCAAAAATGACGACCCTTCAAGACAAAGAAGTCGCATTGATGATTGAACAAAAACAAAAAGAGATGAATGACACGGTCAAGATGACCGATAATGCGTATTTCAAAGTTGCTTTTGATCTATCGTTCGAATTAATGAATGAAATTGCAAGGTATTACTTTCCGGATTCGAAATATCCGATGTACGAACTTTCAATTCAAGAAATACTAGACCTCAATTACTATATTACCAAACGAATTGAGACGCTCGTCAATGGCAAATTCATCCGTCGTTTTAAAAACTACCGCGTCTCTACGATTCTCAATATCATCAACAAGAAAAAAGCTTTGGATAATTCAAAGTTAATGAAACTATCAAAGAAGCTATATATCTCTAAATTTTATACCGTTGGTAAAGCCGTACTCAATTATGCTAATCCAATTTATTGGTTTAGGAAACTGGCAATCAAACCTTCAACAACACTTTTGACGAAGAAAGTCTGTGAGTGGATCATCACCATTTTCGGTGAAGAAACCAACAATGTGTATGGTAAGAAACTCTATGAAGCGGTAGAAGACGAAGCCAAAGTTGAAGCCATCTTCGATAAAGCCGTCGAAGAATTAATCCCTGAAGACACAAAAGAGAGCGAGTGATGAATCGTGAAGAAAAAGACCAAAGCGAAATATTTAGAACGAATTCTCCCGGGAACGAAAAGAACACCGGATTCCAGGCCTTTTTTCATTCCGCAAATTAACAAGCTTGAAGACAAGGAAACCTTAAAACAAAAATTTGTGTCTCCCATTTTTGGCAAGTCCGTCAAAGATGAAGTCACGGTTCCAAACGATCATAAATACCTAGGCGACATCGATAAAAAATACGATGCTTTCCGTAAAACCAAAAAACTGACCAAAGAAGAAGCAAAGAAGAGATACGGAGATTCCTATTATGAATTCTTCAGTGTTTCAAATAAAGACCTTTCAAAAATTCATCAAGGAGATCTCTCCGCTGATGATATTTTGAAGAAAAAACAAGAAGAAGTCGCAATCGAAGTCACCCCGATGATTGAAAAACCGGTAGAAGTTCCGATGGAAGATTTCTTTGGCGCAGCCAAGGAATTCGAAGAATCCAAAGAACGTACTCCGATGGACGATGTCTTGAGAGATATAGCAAACTCAAATAACAACCATGAAGAATTGGATGAAAACCGTTTTTCACCGATGGAAGAAGACGACATTCTTTTTGAATCTGAATCCGATCTTGCGAAGAAGAAAATTGAACCTGAAGTGGCTTTCGACGATGATTTCGATTACGTCGAATCCGCCCCAATCAAAAAAAGTCCTCTTCCAACCTCTACGATAGAAAAAATAAGAAAACAAGTCGTCAATGACTATGATGACTATAACTTTCCACCGGTGACGATTTTCAAAAAATCAAAACCAAAAGCGGAGGGAGAAGCCTCTTGGATTCAAGAACAGATTGATGTCATCAATCAAACGCTTCTATCCTTTGATATCGACGGTAGTGTTTCTGCCTATACAAAAGGGCCAACCGTCACTCGTTATGAGATCTCACTCGGGGCCGGGGTTCAAATTAAAAAGATAACAGGTATTTCAGATAACATCCAGATGAACCTTTCCGCACTCAGTCTTCGTATCGAAGCACCGATTCCTGGAAAGAACACTGTTGGAGTCGAAGTTCCAAACAAAGTCAGAGAATCTGTCTTCTTTGGTGATGTCGTCGACAACGTGAAATTCTTACAGTCAACGGACCCACTCTACTTGGCCATCGGACTCGACATCGATGCCAAACCCGTTTATACATCCATTGAAAACATGCCTCACGGACTAGTTGCGGGATCCACCCAAAGCGGAAAGAGTGTTTGCATTGCATCAATGATTGCTTCTTTGCTTTATAAGAACAAACCCGATCAAGTTAAATTATTGTTAATCGACCCTAAGAAAGTCGATTTACAACAATTCTCAGATATTCCTCATCTAGTTACTCCAATCATCGATGAACCCAAACTCGCGATTGAAGCTTTGAAATGGGCCGTCATGGAAATGGAGAGACGTTACGATGTATTGAAGAAATTCAAATCCGTGGACGTCAAGGACTATTACCGCAGACGACTGAATGACCCCGAATTCGAGAAGATGCCGAGAATCGTCATCATCGTCGAAGAAGCGTCCGATTTATTGATCAGTGGCGGACCCGAAATCGAAGAAGGCATTTTAAAACTGACTCAAAAATCGAGAGCCGTGGGAATTCATCTCCTGCTCGCGACACAAAGACCTTCCGCAGATATTTTAAAAGGTGCCATAAAGGCAAACCTTCCGACAAGGTTTGCATTCAAAGTACCGTCATCAACGGACTCCTCCGTTGTCTTAGACACGACCGGTGCCGAAAAACTATTAGGCAAGGGAGATATGTTGCTATCTGAAAACGGACTGATTCGACGTCTTCAAGGCGCGTACCTTTCACCCGAAGAAATCGAAGAACTCACCGAGTTCATCAAAGGGCAAGCCTATCCGCAATATTTATTCACTCACGAGAAATTGATCTCTGCTTCCAAAACGGCAGAAGCGGTTTTAGAAATCGATGAATTATTTGGTGATATTGCACGATATGTTGTAGAAGAAGACAGATGTTCTTTAAATAAAATAACTCAAGAATTTGGCATTGGGTTCAACCGTGCCACTCAAATCGTTTCTTCGCTTGAATCTCATGGAATTGTATCTGAAAATGCAGGAACAAAACCTAGAGAAGTTTTGGTTGGTTATGAACGATTAGAAGAAATATTGCAAAGTGTAGGAAAAAAAGCCTAATGACAGAATTTGAAAACGAAAACATCGAAGAGCAAAACTTATGGTCTTTAGAAGACGAAAATGACAATCAAAAATGGATGAAGAAATCAAAAGTCAAGATTATTGTCTTTTTGACTTTCACTTTCTTAATCCTGCTTTTCAATATTATATTTCATAATCAAGAGTTGTTCATCTTCAATTTATCGAATCAAACAGATGATTTGCTCGCCTCAACACTCGTTTTCAACATCTTAAGTTACATATTCATCATCATTACTTTTATCTACATGATTTTTTATCTCCATTTTTATTCCAGAAGAAGAAAAATGGACTTAGAAGCTCAAATGAATTCTTTCGACCATTTTAAGAAACATTACAATGCGTTTGATTTATTGGGTGTCATCCCGGTTTTTCTAGCCATTCTATGTTTCATCAACGGATTATTCTTCGGATTCGCAACCGTCATCGGACCCTCGATGCAACCGACGTTCTGCCAAGGCGATTATGTCGTCATTGAACACTTTACCCAAGATTACGAAAGAGACGACATCATGATTTTCATTCATGATGATTCCAAGTTGATTAAACGCGTCATCGGTGTTCCCGGAGACGTTTTGATGGTTAATTCAAATGGCGTATTTATCAACGGAACATTGGTAGAAGATTATTTTCCATCAACGATTCTGATAACGAATGAAATCATCCCTGTTGGATCTTACTATGTTATGGGCGACAACAGGCATAACTCGAATGACTCCAGGTCTTTCGGATTAGTACTAGAAGAGCAGATACTGGGTGAAGTCGTCATGAGAGTGAATGGCGGCACCTGCAATTAGAAAGGAATGGTTTGATGAAACAAATCCAATGGTTTCCAGGCCATATGGCGAAAGCCAAAAGACTGATTGAAGAAAAACTGCCGCTGGTCGACATTGTTTTTTGTTTGATTGATGCAAGAATTCCAAATGCTTCACAAAACCCATTGTTACAAGGAATCATCAAAGACAAACCGACGTTGTTTTTATTAAACAAAGCGGATTTGGCTGATGAGGCCCAAAACCAAAAATGGGTTTTTTCTTTTGAAAAACAAGGGATTCCTGCAATGTCCGTCAATTCTTTGACAGGAAATCCTTTAAAACAAGTTTTGGATAAAACCAAAGAAATCTTAATTCCTGTTTTTGAAAAAGAACAAAAAAGAGGAATGAAAGAACGACCGATTCGAGCAATGGTCATAGGGATTCCCAATGTTGGCAAAAGTCAGTTCATCAACAAACTATCCGGAAAAAACAAAGCCAAGACCGGAGATAAACCGGGTGTTACGAAAATGCAAGTATTTTTGAAAGCTTCAAACGAACTTGAATTGCTTGACAACCCCGGAGTATTGTGGCCAAAATTCGAATCCAAAGAAGCCGCAATGTATCTGGCTTTGATTGGATCCATCAAAGAAGATATTTTGCCAGTGGATGAAATCTGTCTTTTTGGAATTGAATTTTTAAGAGACAATTATCCGAAAGGACTTTCGGACAGATACTCTTTGGAAAACGTCAAAGACAAAACGGCTCTTGAACTTCTAGACGAAATCGGAATCAGAAGAGGATGCGTCGCAAGAGGAAATGAAATCGACTATGACAGAGTCTTCAAACTCTTCTTATATGATTTTAAAAACATGGCTTTTGGAAGGATTACGATTGAACGTGTCTAATATGTATGACTATGAAGAACGTCTGTTCAAAGAAGGATATTCTTTGATTGGCGGATGTGACGAAGCGGGAAGAGGCCCTCTAGCCGGACCGGTATTTGCGGCTTGCGTCATATTGGACCGAAATCAAAAAATAGAAGGACTCAACGATTCCAAACAATTGACAGAGAAAAAAAGAAATCAATTGTATGATGAAATCATCAAAAAAGCAAAATCTTATGGAATTGCTTTTGTTTCTGAACAGGTGATTGATCAAATCAATATTTATCAGGCGTCCCGCCTGGCCATGATGAATGCCATCAAAGAAATGGCATTCACTCCGGATTTTGTATTAACGGATGCCATGCCTTTACCAGATATCGAAGCTCCTTTTCTTTCCATTATTAAAGGAGATACGCTGAGCGCTTCGATTGCGGCAGCTTCCATTCTTGCGAAAGTATCCAGAGACCGCTACATGGAAAAGTTGTCTTTAGACTTTCCGGAATATGGATTTGAAAAACACAAAGGATATCCAACCAAACAACATGTCGATGCAATCCATTCCCACGGGATACTACCCATCCACCGAAAAACATACGATCCCATCAAAAGCATGCTGAAAAAACAGATGGCTTTCGATTTCGAAAAGGAATAACTTATGGCTAAAATAAAAGTATTAATCTTCGATCTTGATGGAACACTACTTGATACGATTGAAGATATCAAAATCTCCTGCAACAATTCTTTGATTCAACATGGATTGAAGCCCTATGATACAAAAGAATACAAAATCATGGTTGGAGACGGTGTCGACAAATTGATCGATCGATGCCTAAAAAACCAAAATGCAGATCGAGCATTATTTCAATCCGTGAAGAAAGAGTATCTTGATTTTTATCGAGTCCATCAGTTTGACAATACCATTCCATACGATGGAATTGTAGAATTACTTGAATATGCCAAAGACCATCAAATCGAATGTCATGTTCTTTCAAACAAGCCCCACTCCGATACCGTGAAAGTCATTTCTCATATTTTTGGAGAACACTTATTTTCTTCCGTTACCGGAAAGAAAGAGGGATATCTTCCAAAGCCCGATCCACAAATGCTTCTAGAAATTCTAAACAAGATTTCAGTTAACAATCAAGATGAAATCTTATACATCGGAGACACATTAACCGATATGTTAACAGCGAAGAATGCAGGGCTCAACAAAGTAGGTGTTCTTTGGGGATTTAGAGACTTAGAAGAAATCAAATCAGGAAATCCTGAAATGATTGTCAACCATCCAAGTGAAATCATCTCTTTATTAAGGAAGGGATCCTATGATTCTGACAGTAGATGAACTTAAGAAACAATCCTTAAAATCTAAAACTATTGCTTTTCCAACCGACACCGTTTACGGTCTCGGATGTTTGCTAGGTGACGAAGAGTCCGTAAGAAGAATCTTTGAAATCAAAGGAAGAGACTTTTCAAAGCCGCTTGCTATTTTGGCACCGAGTTTTGAAAGCATTCAACCCCTTGTCAAAGACTTGAAAGGGCTGAAAGAATTAAGCGATAAGTACTGGCCGGGAGCATTGACCGTCGTCACAAAAAAAACAGATTTGGTTTCAGATTTGACCACAGCCGGAAATGATACCGTTGGGATTAGAATTCCTAATCATCCGGTAGCACTTGAAATATTGAATCATTTCGGAGTCATGGTCGTGACTAGTTTGAACAGATCAAATGAACCTGCCATCTTGAAATTTGAAGATGTTTTAGACTTTCAAGATCGGGTTGATTTCATCGTCGACGGAGGGAATCTTTCGAATCTGGCTTCAACCGTTTATGACCTAAACAAGGGGATTGTTTTACGTCAAGGAGAAGTCAAGGTCGAAGTCTGAAAACGACGTGTAAATCCAATTTGAAAATTACGATTTTTTTAATTGTAATAAATAGGTGTTTTTGCTATAATTGTTATAGTTATGGGTCCAAAGGGGGTAAGTATGAAAATAGCAATAGGTTCAGATCATGCAGGTTTCATATATAAACAACCGATTAAGATGCATCTTAAGTCCAAAGGATATGAAGTCATCGACAAGGGAACGTTGTCTGAAGAGAAAACGGATTACCCAATTTACGCGTTCAAAGTCGCAAAGTCCGTTAGGGACAAAGAAGCAGAATATGGCGTTTTAATCTGTGGAACCGGCATCGGAATGTCGATTGCGGCGAACAAAGTGAAAGGGATAAGAGCCGCGGCCATCCAATCGAGTTTTGCCGCTGAAGCGACAAAAGCTCATAATCACGCAAACGTTTTATGTGTGGGTTCTAGAACCAACACATTGGAAGAAGTTCTTCACTTCGTCGATATCTTCTTTGAAACAGAAGAAGATCAAATGGAAAGACACGTTAAACGAATCCAAGAAATCAGTGAATATGAGGAGAATAGATAATGGGAAAAGTAGTTGAGATTAAACATCCGCTTATTGAGCACAAAATGTCAATCATTCGAAACAAACTTACCGACACAAAAACATTTCGTGAAAACGTCAATGAAATTGGTTCTTTGGTTACTTATGAAATCACGCGGGATTTATTACTCAAACCCATTGAAATTGAAACACCGATATGCAAAACCATTTGTTATACACTCGCAAAAGAAGTCGTTATTGTTCCGATTTTAAGAGCAGGGCTTGGCATGGTGGATGGAATCCACAATGTGATACCCACCGCAAAAATCGGACATGTCGGTTTATACCGAGACGAGAAGACGCTTTTGCCTCAAACATACTATGTTAAATTTCCGGACATCATCAAAGAAGCGACTGTTTTAGTGGTCGATCCAATGCTTGCGACAGGCGGTTCCGCCGTTGCTGCGATTTCTCTTGTGAAGCAAAGAGGAGCGAAAGACATCCGTTTCGTCGGACTTGTCGGTTGCCCTGAAGGAATCAAAGCTTTGCAAGATGCGCATCCCGATGTCGATATCTATCTTGCGACGATTGACGAACGATTGAACGAAATCGGTTATATCGTTCCTGGACTCGGCGATTGTGGAGATCGATTGTTTGGGACAAAATAGATTCATCTTATCATTTTATTGAAAGGAGGACATTTGCTTCATGAATAAAAAATTGAATATGATTGAAAAGACTTTCTTGTTCATGTGGCCTGTCATGATTGTGTCTTCCTTATTGATTTTCTTGATTGGGCACGACGCCGACTTCATGCTGAGCTTCATCTTGGGCTCAATCACTTCACTTCTTGCCAATTCATTACACTATCGTGTTTTGAAAAACACAGGAATGAAAGAAATATCTTCTTTCCGTTCCAAAATGGTTATGATGTATTTTGTTAAACTCATCATTTACGGAATTGTATTATACTTCGTCGCTACTTCGGAAAGAATGAATCTTCTATTTGCTTTCGGAGGAATCTTCTCATATTATATTACCCTCTTCATTATCAGTTTGATCGTTTCGAACAAACTTGCAAAGGAGGAGCGTAAAGATGCCTGAAAGACCTTTCTTTTCGTTATCACCTCAAGTAGTATCATCGCTTATCATCATTACTGTTTTATCGATATTGTTCATCATCCTTGGAAAAAAGATTTCAAAACTGAAGCCAACTGAGACACCCAAAGGATTCTTGTTTGCGATTGTTTACTTAACCGAAATGATTATCAACATGATGAAACCTTACTTACCTGGCAAACGATTTGGGATCTATGCACCCTACCTCTTTTCAATCCTGATCTACTTGGCTTTTGCGAATACCGTTGCACTCTTCGGATTAATGGCGCCTTTATCGAACATTGGTGTCGCAATGAGTTTCACCTTGATTACATTCTTCATGCTGAAGTTTACAGAAATCAAGTTCATCGGAGTCAAGCAAAAACTGAAAAATATCTTTGTAGGCCATGTTTGGCAATTGTTTCCAATCATGGTCCCAATCAATTTGATTGGTGAAATATCCACTCCGCTTACCATGGGAATCCGTTTATTCGGTAACCTTGTCAGTGGTACTGTCATCTCTGTGTTTCTCTACGCAGTCACCGGAGCGTTCTTCGGAATCTTTGCCGGAGTGTTCTTGCACTCGGTATTCGATGTCTTCTTCGGTCTTATCCAAGCTTTCGTCTTCTTTATGCTATCGCTTGTCAATCTATCGATGGCATCTGATGCTTCATAAAAAAAATTAGGAGGAAACAATCATGTTTGAATCAATCTTCAATTCAGTCGTTCGTTTTATCGCAGAATACAATCAATTTTTTACAGATGGTTTAAAATACTTAGGCGCAGGCGTTGCAGTTATCGCCGGTATCGGACCTGGAATCGGTCAAGGATATGCTGCTGGTAAAGCCGCAGAAGCCGTAGGTAGACAACCTGAAGCCAGAGGAACCATCATTTCCACAACTTTGGTGACAGCTGCACTTGCCGAAACAACTGGTCTATATGGATTGCTAGTCGCAATCTTCTTATTGTTCGTCGTATAATCATCTTAATAAAAAGGAGGTTTTGGAATGACAACCATTGAAAGAATCGTAGAATCCGTTTCCAAAGCCGTAGAATCTGCGCTAGGTGTCAGTCTTCTTGACATCATTGTTCAAATTGGGGCAACCGTCATTTTGATTGTCATCATCAAAGTCTATTTCTGGAAAAAGATTGTGGCTTATCTTGATGGCAGAAAAGAAGCCATGGACAAAGAATTAGAACAAGCTAAAGAAAATCACCGCGTCGCAGAAGATTTGAAAGAAAAAACTCAAGAGGAATACAATGAACTCAAGAAACGTTCTCAAACGATTCTTGATCAAGCGAAATTGGAATCCGATCGGGAACATGCCAAAATTGTAGAAAAAGCAAAGTCGGAAGCCGCACACATTTTAACTTCCGCTGAGCAAAAAATCGAAATCGATATCGAACATGCCCGTCAAGGACTTCGTGAAGAGATTGTCGAACTTGCTTCACTGATGGCAGAAAAGATTATAAACAAAGAAATCGATCCTGAAAAATATCAAGAACAAAGTCTTCAGGAATTCGAGAAAAGTGATCAATCATGACAAACGAATTGCGTCAGTATGCTCTGGCCGTTTTTACGCTTGCAATTGAGAAAAACGAGTTGAATATCGTAAGAGACTCTTTTTCTGAATTCATCGAACAACTGGATAAGAGTGCGATGCATTTCATGAAACATCCTTTGTTCAAAAAGAGCGAGAAGAAAGAACTTTTAGACAAAGTCATAAAAAATTCTTCCTTGAAGCACTTCTTGTTTGTTTTAATTGACAATGATCGTTTTCAATCAATCAAAGACATTCATCAAGCTTTTGAAGAATTGGTTCTCAACCAGCAAGAGACGCTTATGGTCACAGTTTGGTCCAAGACTAAACTGTCAAAAGCGGATCTAAACAGAGTAAAAGAAAAGCTTGAAAAAGACAACCATCAAAAAATCGTCGTCGAAAATAAGATTGACGAGATGATTCTTGCAGGACACAGAATCGAATACAGTGGATATATCCACGATACGAGCGTGAATCGCAAATTAACGGATCTTGTGTCCGAACTAAAGAAAAATTGAGGTGAAATCTATGCCCATAGATCGTTTGGAAATCAGTTCTTTAATCAAAGAACAAATCAAAAATTATGAAGTGAAGTCATCGACTGAAGAAGTTGGCAGTGTGATTTCCGTCGGTGACGGAATTGCACTCGTTTACGGACTCGACAACGCCATGAGCGGAGAACTTCTTGCTTTTCCGCATGACGTTTTTGGAATGGTTCAAAACTTGGAAACCAGTCATGTCGGTGTCATCCTTTTAAATGACTCTTCTTTGATTAAGGAAGGCGACGTTGTTAAAACGACCGGAAAAATTCTTGAAGTCCCTGTTGGAGAGGCATTGATCGGTCGGGTTGTCAACCCACTCGGGCAACCACTCGACGGACTGGGAAAAATTGCGACGAAAAAAACTCGTCCGATTGAAAGAAAAGCAACCGGCGTTATTGATAGACAAGGCGTGAACCAACCGATGCAAACCGGAATCAAAGTGCTTGATGCACTGATTCCAATTGGTAGAGGACAACGTGAGCTTATCATTGGCGACCGTCAAACCGGGAAGACATCGATTGCCGTCGACACCATTTTAAATCAAAAAGGCGGAGACGTGATTTGTATTTACGTAGCCATCGGACAAAAGAATTCAACCGTACTGAACGTACTTGAGACACTCAAAAAATTTGATGCATTAAGCTACTCATTCATCGTCAGTGCTTCGGCGTCCGATCCAGCACCCTTATTGTTTTTAGCTCCTTACGCCGCCGTATCAATGGCAGAAGAGTTTATGTTTGAAGGGAAACACGTCCTAATCATTTATGACGACTTAACAAAGCATGCCATCGCATACCGCGAGCTTTCCCTTCTTCTCAGAAGACCACCGGGCAGAGAGGCTTTCCCTGGAGATGTATTCTATCTTCATTCAAGACTGTTGGAGCGAGCAGCGAAATTATCTGACAAATTGGGTGGAGGTTCGATTACCGCACTTCCGATCATTGAAACTCAGGAAGGTGACATCTCGGCTTATATTCCTACCAACGTGATTTCCATTACCGATGGCCAAATCTTCTTGCAGTCAAAACTGTTCCACTCCGGAATCCGCCCGGCCATCAATGCTGGACTTTCCGTCAGTCGTGTTGGAGGATCCGCACAGTTTAAAGCGATTAAACGTGTGAGTGGAACCCTGCGTCTCGACCTTGCAAGTTTCCGCGAATTAGAAGCGTTCACCCAATTCGGTTCCGATTTGGATGATGCGACAAAATCAAAACTCGACAGAGGCCAACGGACCGTTGAAATCTTAAAACAAGGTTTACATCAAACCATGCCTTTCGAACTTCAAGCCGTGAGCATCTACGCACTGAACAACGGCTACTTGGATTCCATCAAAGTCGAAGACATTCACCGATATGAAAAAGGGCTTCACTCTTATTTGGAAGATTCCAAAGAAGGAAAAGAATTCTTGAATAACATTAGAAAAAATAAAGACTTGGGTGAAACCAAAGTCTTGGATCAACTTTTAGAAAACTATACCGTCGATTTTATGTAAAAAGAAAGGAAGTGTAAGTCATGGCTGCGTTAAGAGATATTAAAAACAAAATCGAAGCGACGAAGAAAACATCGCAGATTACCAAAGCCATGAATATGGTTTCCGCTTCCAAACTTCGTAAAGTCGAAAAAAAATATCGTTCTTTTCAACCAATCAAAGCACAAGTAAAAGCCATCTTGGAAAGTATCTTGCAATCCAACCCTGACTTTACCCACCCTTTGTTAAAGACAAGAGAAATCAAAAAAACAGGTTATATTCTCGTGACGAGCGATCGTGGTCTTGCAGGGCCTTACAACGCCAATATTATGAAATACTTCAATCAAATCGTATCGGAGCGTCACAGCAGTAAATCCGAATTCATTGTCGCTACCATCGGGTTCAAAGGATTCAGTTATTGCAAAAGAAATGGAATTCCTCTTCTGAACGCTGAATCAATCAACTCTAGAGACGAAATCCAATTCATTGACTTCCAAGCGATGTCGAAAGCATTCATCGAACTCTATCTTCAAGAACAAGTCGATCGAATCATCATCATCTATTCACATTACGTGAATACCATGTCTTCCACCACGGCAGAAGAGACTCTTCTACCGGTGACAGACTTGATAGAAGGAAAAGAATCCTTATCGATTCAGTATTTGTTTGAACCTAGTGCAGAACAAGTGGCATCTCAACTATTACCGATTTACATCGAAAATACGCTGTACGGAATTATCCTTGACGCAAAAACAAGCGAACATTCGATGAGAATGACCGCGATGAAAAGTGCAACCGACAATGCACATGAAGTCATACAGAAACAGACACTTACCTATAATCGTGCAAGACAAGCATCGATTACCAAAGAGCTCACCGACATCATCGGTGGCGCAAACGCAGTGAAGTAGGAGGAAAAAAACATGCCAAGCAAAGGAACCGTTTTACAAGTCATGGGCCCTGTCGTCGACGTCGAATTTTTGTCGGACATGCCTCAAATCAACCATGCGCTTGAAATCAATATCGATGCATCTAAGAATCATGGTGTTCCAATCAAGTTAACCTTGGAAGTTTCCTTGTTTCTAGGAGGAAATTCAATTCGATGTATCGCCATGGATTCCACTGACGGACTCGTCAGAGGAATGGAAGTGAGCAACACCGGAAAACCAATCAGTGTTCCGGTTGGAAAAGTCACTTTAGGAAGAGTTTTTAACGTCTTGGGTGAAGCCATTGACGGGATGGATATGCCTAAAGAGTATCCGACGCTTCCGATTCATCGTCTTGCGCCAAAACTCGAAGATTTAAACGCTGAAACAGAAATTCTTGAAACTGGAATCAAAGTCGTCGATTTATTGGCACCCTACATCAAAGGTGGAAAAATCGGACTATTCGGTGGAGCTGGTGTTGGAAAAACCGTTTTGATTCAAGAATTGATTCATAACGTAGCCGAAGAACACGGCGGAATTTCCGTATTCGCAGGTGTTGGAGAACGTACCAGAGAAGGAAATGACCTTTATACAGAAATGACCGAATCTGGCGTTATCAAAAAAACAGCCATGGTGTTTGGTCAAATGAACGAACCACCCGGAGCGAGGATGAGAGTTGGACTTTCGGGTCTCACGATGGCGGAATATTTCCGTGACCAAGAACATCAAGACGTCTTATTATTCATTGACAATATTTTCCGTTTTACACAAGCTGGATCTGAAGTATCCGCATTGCTAGGACGGATGCCTTCAGCGGTAGGATATCAACCGACTCTTGCGACGGATATGGGTAACTTACAAGAAAGAATCACCTCGACCAGAGATGGATCGATTACTTCGATTCAAGCCATCTATGTTCCGGCAGACGATTATACCGATCCTGCACCGGCAACGACTTTTACCCATCTAGATGCGACAACCAATTTAAGTCGTAAAATTTCAGAAGAAGGAATCTACCCAGCTGTGGATCCTTTAGCATCCACTTCAAGAGCTTTGACGCCTGAAATCGTTGGTGAAGAACATTACAAAGTAGCTAGAGACGTTCAAAAGACGTTACAAAGATACAACGACCTTTTAGACATCATTGCGATTCTAGGAATGGACGAATTGTCTGATGATGATAAACTGATTGTCCATCATGCCAGAAGAATTCGTTTATTCTTATCTCAAAACTTCCATGTTGCGGAACAATTTACCGGTCAAAAAGGAAGTTTTGTCAAAGTTGAAGATACAATCCGAGGCTTTAAAGAAATACTTGCAGGAAAATATGACAATTTCCCTGAAGATGCATTCCGTTTGGTTGGAAGCATCGAAGAAGTCAAAGCAAAAGCAGCGAAAATGAAAAAATAAAGGAGGACGCTCGTGAAAATAGTCATCGTGACCCCTGATGGAGAACTATACAATGAAGAAGTGTCATTTGTCTTAGTCTCCAGTAAAAGCAACGGCGAGTATGGTATTTTACAAAACCATTTGCCGATCGCATCCACCATTGATACGGGATATTTAAAACTCGAACAAGGCGACTTGGTCTTTTATGTCGTTGTCATTGGCGGATTGCTTGAACATCACAATAATGTGATTACGGTCATCGCACAAGACGCTTTCATCGGACGTTCCAAAGAACAAGCATTTGAAAATTTGAACCAAATTAGACAATCAAGAATCGAAGACAACCGAAAACGTAACATTGAACTCATAAAAGCGGAACGCGAATTGAGAAAACAAATTCAACAGACAGGAGCGGGAAGTGTATAATGAAAACGAAAATGAGAGGCTTTGAAGTTGTTAAGGAGTATTTAGACAAAGAAATTCACCTACCCATGCGCAATACGACCCACGCGGCGGGATACGATTTTGAATCCGCTGAAACGCTTACGATTCCGGCTCACGGTATCGTTGCAGTTTCAACAGGAATCAAATCTTACATGCAAGACAATGAAGTATTACAAATCTATCCAAGAAGTTCGCTTGCGGTCAAAAGACATTTGATGTTGGTTAATTCCGTCGGGATCATCGACAAAGATTATTACAATAATCCTTCGAATGAAGGACATATTCAAATATTGTTAAGAAACTTTGGCGATGAAGACACGATTATCCAAAAAGGAGAACGTATAGCGCAAGGAATCTTCATGACGTTTCTTCTTTGTGACAATGAAAAGAAAAATGGACCGACACGTTTAGGTGGTTTCGGTAGTACTGGTTTATAATCAAATATGGATGCTCGAAACGATGTTTTCGAGCTTTGTTTTTTCTAAGATTTACCAAAAATCCAAACAAGGAATGGTAAATGAAGAATTCGGAGTTAAAAACACCCGAATCGAAGAATTTATGCTTGCTTTCAAGGATGAAATTTGATAAAATGTTTATGCCTTACAAAAATACACACACCATGGAGCAATAGAAGCCGTGAGCCGAATCGGTGGTTTCAGCGATGAAGTGGTGGAGGCAACAATCAAAATAGGAGGATTTACAAATGGGCATTATCTCAATGAAGGCTCTCCTCGAAGCAGGAGTGCATTTCGGGCACCAGACACGCAGATGGAATCCAAAAATGGCAAAGTACATTTACACATCTCGTAATGGTATCCACATCATCGATTTACAAAAAACAAGCGAATGCATCGACGTCGCTTACAAAGCAATGTTTGACATCGCTGAACAAGGCGGAAAAGTACTTTTCGTCGGTACAAAGAAACAATCTCAAGAACCAATTAAAGAAGAAGCTGTACGCTCTGGCCAATACTACGTTGACAAACGTTGGCTGGGTGGAACCATGACCAACTTCAAGACCATCAAGAAGTCAATCAAGAAACTTCAAGATCTTCACAAAATGGAAGAAGACGGCACATTCAGCCGCCTGCCAAAAAAAGAAGTTATCGGTTTGAGAAAAGAAATGGAACGTTTGGAAAAATTCTTAGGCGGTATCAAAGACATGAAGGGTGTTCCTCAAGCTTTGTTTATCATTGACCCAAGAAAAGAAAGAAACGCCATCCTAGAAGCAAGAAAACTTGGAATTCCGGTATTCGGAATCATTGATACGAATTGCGATCCTGATGATGTTGATTACATCATCCCTGCCAATGACGACGCTTTAAGAAGTGTTCGCCTCATCGTTGCAAAAATGGCTGATGCAGTCATCGAAGCCAACGGCGGATTGATTTTAACTGAAGAAGACGAAGACGATTCCGACGAAACAACGGAAGACGAAATCGAAGAAGAAGCTCCAGTCAAAGCAAAACCAGTCAAAGTTGAAGTGAAACCAGCTCCTGCAAAAGTTGAAGTGAAACCAACTCCAGCAAAAGTTGAAGTGAAAACTGAAAAGAAAGCGGAACCTGTCAAAACTGAAGTTAAAGTTGAAGTCAAACCGGAACCTATCAAAGTGGAAGTCAAGGCTCAACCAGTCGTAGAAGTCGCTGCTCCTGCAGTTGAAACAACCGACTATGAAGCCATGAACGTGAACGACTTAAAAGCTCTATGCAAAGAGCTTGGAATCAGCGGTTACTCCAAACTTAAAAAGTCAGAATTAATCGAAGAAATCAAGAAACAGAAATAAGAATGGGAGCCTTCGCTCCCTTTTTACAGAAACCAAAAATAGATTGAATTGAAAATCAAAATATGATAATATAATATTAGCGAAACAAGGAGGAATTATCATGCAAATCACAGCAGGATTAGTGAAAGACCTACGTGACAAAACAGGCGCAGGAATGATGGATTGTAAGAAAGCGCTCGTTGAGACTGATGGAAATATAGAACTAGCCATTGACTGGCTAAGAGAAAAAGGAATTGCCAAGGCAGCGAAAAAAGCTTCTCGTATCGCAGCTGAAGGTATTTGTGAAGTCGCAGTAAACGGAAATAAAGGAATTGTTTTTGAATTAAACTGCGAAACGGACTTTGTAGCCCAAAACGAAAAATTCGTTCACTTGGTTTCAAAGATTTCCGCTCAGCTTCTTAATAGTAATGCAACATCAGACGAAGAAGCGTTTGAAGTTTTGGTTGATGGAAAACCTTTAAGAGAATTCATTCTTGAAAGTGTCTCTTCCGTTGGCGAAAACATCTCGTTCCGTCGTTTTCAAACATTCGCAAAAACAGATGCGCAGACTTTTGGCTTTTACAAACATTTAGGTGGAAAAATCGCAACGATTACGATTATGAACGGTGGAGAATTCGAAACCGCAAAAGACATCGCAATGCATGTGGCTGCTTCCAGTCCTAAATACTTGTCTCAAGCGGAAATTTCAGCTGACGTGATTGAACACGAACGTGAAGTTTTGACAAAAGAAGCATTGAACGAAAATGCAGAATCCGCAAAACCGAAACCAGAAAACATCATCATCAAAATGGTAGAAGGCCGCCTCAATAAAAACTTGAAGGAAATCTGCCTTGTCAACCAACCATTTATCAAGAACCCTGACCAATCCGTAGAAGAATACGTGAAAAGTAAAGGCACTTCGATTGCTTCTTTTAAGCGTTTAGCAGTAGGAGAAGGCATCGAGAAAAAAGAAGACAATTTTGCTGAAGAAGTAATGTCACAAGTCAAATAATTCAAGGGACACTCGTGTGTCCTTTTTTTGAAGAAAAGGAGGGTTTCAACATGGACAAAAAACGTGTAATGATTAAATTGAGCGGCGAAGCACTCGCTGGCAAAAACGGAATTGGAATTGATCCATTAGTCGTCAAACACATTGCAAAAGAAATCAAAGAAGCCTATGACCTCGGAATCTGTGAAATCGGAATCGTCGTCGGTGGCGGAAACATCTTCCGTGGTAAACTCGCAACTGAAATGGGAATCGAACGGAGTTCCGCTGACTACATGGGAATGATTGGAACGATTTTGAATGCACTTGCACTTCAAAATTCCCTTGAAGCCATCGGTGTCGAGACTAGAGTCATGTCCAGTCTTAACATTCCTGAAGTTGCTGAGCCCTACATTCGTAGAAAAGCCATCTCCCATTTAGAAAAAGACTACATCGTTATTTTTGGAGGCGGAACAGGGAATCCTTATTTTTCAACCGACACTACCAGCGCACTTCGTGCCGCTGAACTCGGAGCTTCGATTATTTACATGGCAAAAAATGGAACCGATGGTGTCTATGACAAAGATCCTCAAACTTATCATGACGCCGTTAAGTTCAAGGAATTGACCAATCAAGAAGTCTTACAAAAACAATTACAAGTCATGGACTCAACGGCATCTGCCCTCTGTCATGACAATAACATCGACATTTACGTGTTCGACATGAACAAGGATGGAAACATCAAACGAGCTATTCTTGGAGAAGACATCGGCACGATAATCAATAACAAAAAGGAGTGAATCAAATGCCAGAAACAATTTTAATGGACGCCGAAGAGCGGATGGAACACAGTCTTTTAGCTTTACACAAGGAATTCGCAACCGTCAGAAGCGGTAGAGCGAATCCGAAAATGCTGGAACGGGTATCGATCGACTATTATGGTGTCGAAACCCCAATTAACCAGGTGGCTTCGATCTCCGTTCCTGAAGCAACTCAGATTTACATCAAGCCTTACGACAAATCTCTAGTTTCACACATCGAAAGAGCAATTTTCGGCGCAAATCTTGGAGTAACGCCATCCAATGACGGAATCGGAATCCGGATTTCTCTTCCTCCATTAACCGAAGAAAACAGAAGAGAATCTGTGAAGGTCATTCACAAGATGTCAGAAGATAATAAAGTTGCGATTCGTAATATTCGACGTGACGCCATTTCTCATTTCAAAAAAATGGAAAAAGAGAAACAACTGACCGAAGACGATTTGAAATACTATGAAGACGAAGTCCAAAAACTGACAGATAAATTCACACACAGGATTGACGAAGCCTTCCAAGACAAAGAAAAAGAAATCATGCACATATAAGACCAGCGATGGTCTTATATTTTTGATTGGCAGAAAATATTAGATATCTAATCAAAAATAGTGTATAATATTATCATTGAAGAAGGGTGAAATCATGTCAAAAAAATTAGAATCCATCACAATTCCCAAACATATAGCGATTATACTTGATGGGAATGGAAGATGGGCAAAAAAAAGACATATGCCAAGAACTTTCGGTCACCGCAAGGGTGTTGAAAATATTAAAACCATTGCACTTGAAGCAAATAATCTTGGAATCAAGGCACTTACCGTCTATGCTTTTTCCACAGAAAACTGGAATCGACCGGAAGATGAAGTGAATTATTTAATGACTTTGCCTTCTGAATTTGAAAAACAATTCAGCGGTGATTTTGAAAAATACGACATCCGAGTGATTTTCTCCGGAAGAAGAACGAAACTTTCCAACGAGAATCTTGTAATTATGAGAAGAATGGAAACCGATACTTTAAACCGATCTGGATTGATTCTTAACATCTGTTTTGATTACGGCTCCTATGATGAAATCACAGAAGCTGTGAAAGAGATATCAAAAGAGGTTCTGGATGGAAAAATATCTTATCAAGACATTGTACCTGACATGATTACAAAAAGACTTTCAACAAAGGAACTTCCTCCTCTTGATTTGTTAATCAGACCGAGTGGAGAACAAAGACTTTCTAATTTCCTATTATGGCAAGCTTCTTACGCTGAACTCTATTTCTGTGATGTATATTGGCCCGCCTTTTCAAAAAAAGATTTAGAAAAAGCAATCATGGAATTCAATCGCCGTGAACGAAGATTCGGTGAAATCAAAGGATAAATTATGAGACAAAGACTGTTGACGGCATTGATTATGGCTCTCGTCATGATCCCTATCTTAATCATAGGAAACACTTATCAGATCTTCAATCTGTTTTGTTTGGTTTTGCTTGTATTCGCCTCGATTGAATTTAGAAACATGCTCAAGAAAAGAAATGTTTTACCATTGTGGGTTGACGTTTTAGTCATCTTGTTAACAATCCTCGTCGGAGCTTCTGTCTATATGGATTTAAGCGATATTTCGACACAGTATTTTATTGTTGTCATACTCGGATCGATGCTGACATTATTCATGACTTGGATTATTGTCCCAGAGTTCAAATCCGCTGATTTTGGCGGAGCACTCATCAGCATTCTTTATATTTCTCTTGGATTTGCATCGATTGCATTGCTTCGAGACATGGGAATATACGTGCTGGTTTATATGTTGCTAGTGACAATGCTGACGGATACCTTTGCCTATCTATTTGGAATCAAGTTTGGTAAACACAGATTAGCAATCAACATCAGTCCAAAAAAAAGTATAGAAGGTGCAGTCGCAGGACTGTTCTTCGGAGGAATCCTTTCAACCGTATTTGCCTATTTCCTTCAAGTATTTGATTTCAATATTGGTTATGTTTTGATATTGTCGTTTGGATTATCCATTCTCTCCCAGATTGGAGATCTCGTCGCTTCGAAGTTCAAACGAGAAGCGGGAATCAAGGACTTTTCAAATCTATTTCCGGGACACGGAGGCGTCATGGATCGTTTTGATTCACTCCTCTTCTCCTCGGTTTATCTTGTCTTGTTATTTCTAATCATTGAGATGCTATAATGAAAAACATCTACCTCCTTGGCGCAACGGGTTCGATTGGGAGACAAACCCTTGAAATCGTCGACAAGTATCCATCCGAGTTTAAAGTCGTTACCTTATCCGCAAGGACAAGGATGGAAGACTTGATTCAATTGATTGAAAAATACAATCCGAAATTTTGTAGCGTGCAGTTCAAAAAAGATGCAGATCATCTGACGGACCGTTTTCCTGATATCGTCTTTGGATATGGTAAAACTTCTTTGATTCATGCGGCTACTTTTCAACCAAAAGATCGTGATGGCGTATTGATTAATGCTTTGGTTGGGATTGCAGGATTGCAACCGACTGTAGAAGCAATTAAAATCAAACGAAATGTATTGCTTGCCAACAAAGAAACACTGGTTGTCGGTGGTAGTCTAGTGATGGAACTAGCCAAAGAAAATCAAGTAGAAATATTCCCAATCGATTCAGAGCATTCAGCCATTTGGCAGTGCATGCAAAATGGCAAGAAAGAAGAAGTTTCCAAAGTAATCATCACCGCTTCAGGTGGAGCATTTAGAAACAAATCTTTCGAAGAATTGAAAAATGTCACAAAAGCAGACGCACTCAAACATCCGAACTGGACCATGGGTGAGAAAATAACGATTGACTCCGCAACAATGATGAACAAAGGTTTCGAAGTCATGGAAGCCATCCATCTATTTGGATTACTTCCCACTCAAATCGAAACCGTCATTCATCCGGAATCCATCATTCATTCGATGGTCGAATACATTGACCATTCAATCATTGCTCAAATATCGAGTCATGATATGAGACTACCGATTCAATATGCGATGTTCTACCCAAACAGAAAAGAATCCATCGTTGAATCGATTGATTTCGCAAAACTTTCAAGCCTTCATTTTGAAACAATGAAAGAAGAAAAGTATCCTTGTTTTCGACTAGCAATGGAAGCCATTCAATCAGGACACTCGATGCCTTGCGTATTGAATGCCGCAAATGAAGCGGCAGTCGACTTGTTTTTAAAAGAAAAAATAGAGTTTCTTGAAATTTCAAATATCATAGAAACTGAAATGAAAAAACATCAAGTCATTTCTAATCCTTCCCTTGAAGATTTACTAAGGATTGATTTAGAAGTGAAGGAAAACATCTATCATAATCATTAAGAATTGGAGTTTATAATTATGTTGCTAACAATATTAAGCACAATCGGAAACATCCTCTTGTTTCTTCTAATCCTGAGCATCGTCATCTGTATCCATGAATTAGGGCATTTGTTCTTCGCTAAGAGAGCAGGTATTTTATGCCATGAGTTTTCATTTGGAATGGGGCCACGAATCTGGAGTCGCAAAAAAGGCGAAACGACCTATTCCATTCGTTCCATACCGTTTGGCGGATTTGTTTCAATGGCAGGAGAAGAACTTGAAGCTGATGTATTGAAAATAGGGCAAAAAATACGACTTGGTTTCGACAAAGACGGTGAAGTAAAAAGAATTGTGACCAATGCTTCGAATGTAAATTTTGCAGATTTTCTCGAAGTGACTGTGGAACAATTCGACTTAAAAGGTGAAAATGATTCTCGTCTATACATCAATGAATATACCGTAAAAAGAGACGCATTTTATGTCTTTGATAAAAATACGGTTCAAATAGCTCCTTTTGATAGAAACTTCACATACAAGTCGAAATGGAATCGTTTCTTGGTTACCTTTGGCGGACCTTTGATGAACTTCGTGCTTGCCTTGTTCTTATACTTGTTCTTAGCATTCATGATTGGTGTTCCAAACCCCGCTTCGACGGTGATTGGAAGTGTATCTGAAGAAATGCCGGCTTCTGGAATTTTAATGCCTGGAGATGAAATCATCTCAATCAATGGGGTTCTTGTCGACTCTTGGACGAATGACGAATCTCTTCCATCCGTATCGACTGAACTTGCAAAATATATCGAAAATTCGGCTTTTGTTTTTGTTGTAAATAGAGATGGGACAGAAGTGACACTTGACCCTATCACACCACAATATATCTTTTACGGACTAGGGTTTGCGGCAGATACGACTTCTTCAGATCTTACCATCGCAGGACCACTCTATATCGACTCTGAACTGATGACCGGAGACATCCTATTATCCATTAATGGAACATCTGTCACAACTTGGCAAGATGTCATCACTTTGGCTTTTAATAATGTAGACGGTTCATCAGATGAAGATCCAACCCAAGTCACTGTGGATAGAGATGGGGACACTTTGACATTCTCTTATGTCACCTATGGTCAAGACGTACTCGATGCCATGGGGTATGATTTGTTCTATTCCAGAATCGGAATCGTCGCTACAAATCACTTCAGTTTCTTTGGTGGAATCGAAAGTGCATTCAAGAGTTTTGCGAATGCAGCTACATCAATTTATCAAACATTGATTCTTTTGTTTTCAAGCAATCAAGTTGGAATTTCAGACATGTCCGGGTTTATCGGAATTTACTCGATTACGGCAAACGCCGCTGCTCAAGGATTTTATAGTTTGATTAGTTGGGTCGCTTTGCTTTCCGTCAATCTAGGAATTGTCAATTTATTACCAATTCCGGCGCTTGATGGCGGAAGACTCGTCTTTATAGCATACGAAGCCATTACCAAGAAAAAGCCAAATCACAAAGTCGAAAATTGGCTTCACACCATTGCTTTCTTCTTATTAATCGCTTTACTGATATTTGTAACGTACAATGACATATTGAGGTTGTTCGGAATCAACTAAGGGTGAATCGGGTTAGGGAGAAATTCCTAACCCGTTTTCTTTCTCAAAACAGGGCTAAGAACCTGTTTTTTATCTTACATTTCTTTTTCAGGAATTTGGGCGAAAACAGGTAAATAATAGTTGACACAAGTATATCGGTATGATAAAATATAAAAGCGCGTGAGAAATGCGCGAAGTGAATAGGTCTTTGAAAACTGAACAGATGACAAAACAAACAAAAACCACAATTTGAGTAAGAAATAACATGAGTTAAGAAAAACTTTACATACAAATGGAGAGTTTGATCCTGGC
>Ga0180007_10000087_pt1 | contig 162575 bp, 150 predicted proteins | sample MM_PC_MetaG_FD_121122 | JGI IMG/M metagenome (GOLD analysis project Ga0180007, IMG submission 121122) | Groundwater microbial communities from the Aspo Hard Rock Laboratory (HRL) deep subsurface site, Sweden - MM_PC_MetaG | ecosystem: Environmental > Aquatic > Deep subsurface > Groundwater...
AGATTAAGAGTTTTCTCAATTCCTTTTTTAAGTGAAATCTCCCAATCCTTTTTATCCATTACTTTATTAATTCCACCAGAATTATCAATGCCAATACCAGCAACAAAGATATTTCTATTGGAAATATTAAAAGAATAGAGATTTCTGGAATTACCTCCCGAAACAAGATTTATGTTATTGTTTGAGAATGAATGGAATACTTTCTCATTGCTGATTTTGTTAAAATCAGAAAACTTGTTTTTGCCTTTTACAACTTCACCTAATAACCAACTCATAATATTACCCTCAATTTTCTATTATTTAACAATTTTACTTTCCAATAATTCATTTACAAGTCTATCAGTTTTATAAATATATTTTAGAGCTTCCATAATTCCCCACGAATCACTTGCAACAGTGCGGTTGTTGGTTTCATCAAAGATGAAATGACCAGCGAGTGATTCAAGATTTCCATCGTGTGCTAATCCAACTACTTCCATATTTTTATTAATTATTGAGCTTCCAGAATTTCCACCAACAATATCGTTTGTGGAAGCAAAACCGATTGGGATTGACAAATCCAATTCCGCTGGAGGAGTTTGCCATCGTGGATGCAAGCCCCAAGGATATGTTTTCTTTCCAAATGAAATGTATCTATCCCACAATCCATAAAACGTAGTTTTAGCTGGAGCAATTGTGCCGTTATATTCGTAGCCTTTAATAACTCCATCAGAAATTCGTAAAGTGAGAGAAGCATCTGGAGAAATATTATCACCAAAAACATCAAAAACAGCTTCACCCAATTTTTGATTTAAAATTGTCAGTTTGTTGTTCAACTCTTCTCTTTTAACTTCAAGTTTTTCATAAATAGCTTGCGAATTAATAATGAATTGAATAAATGAATCACTGGAATTAAGAATTGCATCGGGAGTTAAAGCTAAGAATATGTCAACTTTTTCTTTTGTAGTAATTTGAGAATTGCTCAAGGCAAACTCAACCGCTTCATTTCCAGTTTTGCCATCATAAAGCATTTTCAGCAATTCATCATCTTTTCCAAGAATACTTGTTACTGTATTTGCATGAGCACGGATTAACAAATTGTTAAACTCAACATCTATCGAATCAGGAAAAATATTTTTTATTGTATTTTGCAAATTCTCCTTTTGATAGAGCGGACTTCTATCAACTTCTTCTTTTTTCATTTCCTCAGCATAATCTATAATTGAGTATGCTATTTTAAAATAAGCAGAAGCTCCCCTTCTCTGTGGCTGATAACCGTAATATTCAGATGATGTCTTTCTTAATTCAGAAATTACTTTATCAATATCATTCCAAAGATTTTTATATTTTTCGGATAATTCTGGAGATTCATTGACTTTTGCTCGCAACTCATTTTCGAAACTCATTTTCTTTGCCATTAATTCAGGTTTGCTCAATCCGTATAATCTTCCAGCATAAGATTTTCTTCCGTTGCCATAACCCATAACATCATTTAGTAATTCTGATTCACGTTCTGGATATTTATTGAACAACTCAAAATACACTTGATAAAGTTCCTCATACAAAGCAAGGCGATTTGTATAAACTACATCTCGCAAGTATTCAAGATTTGAAACTGAAAGAAGACGGTCAGTGCTTCCTGGTCTTCCAACAACAAAAATTGGTTCACCTTCGTTTGCACCTTTTTCGCTCCAAGTAAAATGATGCTCTGTTTTTACTGGATTGCCATTTTCGAAAGCACGATAAAACATAAAATCCAGTTCGTAACGTGGATATGTAAAATTGTCCCAATCCCAGCCTGTTGCAGCTATTTGAAAATCTGGAGCCATAACTAAGCGAATATCGCTATAGCGTTTATAGTAATAGAGTGAATATTTTTCGCCTTTATAAAGTGTTACCACTTTGCAAACTAATCCACTTTCAGCTTCTGCGTCTCTCACAAATCTTGCTTCAATTGAATCACGTAAAGCTATTTTTTCCTTATCACTTTCCCCTTTTGCCATTTCTTCTTTTATTTCATCTGTAACATCAACAATTTTAATTAACTGGTCTACAGATAAATTTGGCACAACTCTTTCTTCATCAATAGTTTCGGCATAAAAACCATCGCGCAACCAATTTTCACCATCATCTTGCAGAGAGGTTAACTGTCCGCGTCCACAATGGTGGTTGGTCATAATCAAACCATCTTCAGAAACAAATGCAGCCGAACATCCGCCACCAAACTGAAGTGCCGATTTCTGAACATTAGCTAACCATTCAAAAGATGGTTCAAATCCATATTTGTTTCCAAACATTCCAACTGGAACATCATCGAAAGTCCACATTTTTCCAAAATCATTTAACGAATATTTTACTGTGTCAATATCAATTGGCTTGTACAAACCAGTTTGAGCATTTGCAGTTATCATCAATACTAGAGATAACAATAGAGTTTTAAGTAATCGCATTTTTAAGTCCAAAATATTTTATAAGATTTAATTATAAATATAGTTTTTTTTAGTATTAATCTTTGGTTGGAATTTTGACTATATGTTTTTTTGATGCGCTGTTCTGTAATTAAAAATAACAACATTAAAGCTATATAATGAATGTTAGTTTGAAAAAGCCCAACTTTTAATCATCAATAGAAAAGAGATTTATATTTTTAAGATTGTTTGTTTTTGCAATCTTTTAAACTTCAAAAGTTGGGCTTTTGGAATTCCAAAAAATTTCTAGTACCTCAAAAAATATTTAGTATGAATATTTCGGTAAAATAATATTTCCATTTCGATTCTCTTTTTAATAATATTGCTTACTATTTATAACGTTTTAATAATGGAGAATAAATGTACAGATCTATAAATAAAATATTAGTAACTACTTTTTTAATAATTACAATTTCGTTTTCAGTTTTAATTGGACAAACGTTAAAACTGAAAATTGTTGAAACAACAGATACACACGGAGCAATATATCCATATAATTTTATGGATATGAAACCGCAAGATCATTCACTTGCGCAGGTTCAAAGCTATTTAAATGAACAACGAGCGGATAGTACACAAGAATTAGTTTTACTAAGCAATGGTGATATTTTGCAAGGAACTCCAGCCGTTTATTATTATAATTTTGAAGAACCAAACTCGTCTCATCTTTATGCCGATGTTATGAATTACATGAAATATGATGCGGGTTCTGTTGGAAATCATGATATTGAAACTGGGCATCCAGTTTACGATAGTTTTGTAACTCAATTAAATTTTCCTTGGCTTTCCGCTAACTCGGTGGATGTAAAAACGCAAAAGCCATATTTTAAACCATATACAATTATTGAACGGAAAGGAATTAAGATTGCGGTTCTTGGATTAACCACTCCAGCTATTCCAAATTGGTTGCCTCAAAAGATTTGGGAAGGAATGCGATTTGACGATATGATTGAGACTGCAAAAACGTGGATTCCAATTATTAAAGGAAATGAAAAACCAGAAATTATTGTTGGACTTTTTCACGCGGGCGGCGACCCAAATTACAATGGACAGACAATTGCAACTTATAAAAATGAAAATGCTACTAGATTAGTGGCTGAACAGGTTCCCGGTTTTGATGTTGTTTTCACTGGGCACGATCATCAAGGTTGGAATATTTTTGTAAATAATTCAGATAGCAATAAAGTCCTTTTAATTGGTGGAACAAGCTCAGCGCGTACTTTTGCTGAAGTAAAAATAAATATGACCTTAAATCCAAAAACAAAAAAATGGGAGAAGGAATTAACTGGCACTTTGCTTGATTCAAAAAACTACAAACCAGATGCAGATTTTATTAAAACTTTTAATCCTCAATTTGAGATTGTAAAAGAATATGTTTCCAAAGAAATTGGAGTTTTTACTGAAACAATTTCATCGCGTGAATCTCTTTTTGGTGATTCACCTTTTGTTGATTTAATTCACCATATTCAACTTGATATCACTAATGCTGATATTTCTTTTGCGGCTCCCTTAACTTTTAGCACCAAAATTGAAAAGGGTAAAATATTTGTAAAAGATATGTTCAAACTTTACAAATATGAAAATCTACTTTATACAATTAGTCTTTCTGGAAAAGAAGTAAAAGATATTTTGGAGTATAGCAGTGGAATTTGGTTTAACCAAATGAAAGATGAAAATGATGATTTGTTGAAATTTGTAAAAGATGAAAGTGGAAATTTGAAATGGTCAGAACGTTCAAACTCGCCAATGCTGGAGGAAAGATTTTACAATTTTGAATCCGCTACTGGAATAAATTACACAGTTGATGTTTCCAAACCAATTGGAGAAAGAGTTACAATTACGGCAATGACAAATGGCAACAAATTTGATTTAAATAAAATGTACAAAGTTGCACTAAATTCGTATCGTGGAAATGGCGGTGGTGGACATTTAACTCTTGGAGCAAAAATTCCACAAACAGAATTAGCATCACGAATTATTACTTCTACCGATAAAGATTTACGCTTTTATATGATGAAATGGATTGAAAAAGAAGGGACAGTTAATCCCAAAACTGATAATAACTGGAAAATTATTCCTGAAGAATGGGCTAAACTTGGAACGGAAAAAGATAGTAAGTTGATGTTTAAGGATTAAACAAATAGGAACGCAGATCTTTATGATTATTATGACTTACGCTGATAGAGTTTATTTCATTTGCCATGAAAATTGAAAGACAATGAAACCTCAGCAAAAAACCAAACCTCCGAGGTTTTGGAAACCTCGGAGGTTTTTTTAGAATTCATAATCGACTTTAATATTGCTATCTGTTAAAAACTTGATCATTTGTTCGTCTGATTGAAAAAACGATTTAACTACTCCGCAAAGATTAACCTTCGAGGTTTTGGAAACCTCGGAGGTTTTTTAGAATTCATAATCAACTTTAATTTTACTATCTGTTAAAAACTTAATCATTTGGTCTTCTGATTGAAAAAAAAGATTTAACTTCAATAATGTCAGTTATATTTCCATTTCTTAAGTTTAATAAATCTTTTGCATTGGAGTATTCCCAATCCGAAATGCTTTTCACCAGTTTTGCTTTAACTGGGTTTTCAAGAATATATTTTATTATGCATACAAAATAGTGTTCATCAGTAATTGGTTTACTTTTAGTTTTACTTTGAAATAAAGTACCACTTTTATTGAACTTTTTATTTATGGATTTTACATAAGAGTTAAGCAATGCAGAAATAAATTTGGAAATTAACAAGTCTTCAGTTTTCTGTTTAACAAAAAGGTGAAAGTGGTTTGGCATTAAACAGTAGGCTAAAACATCTATTTGAAATTCATTTTTATAGTGTTTTAGTCTTTTAAGGAAATAGAGATAGCTTTCTTTATCAAAAAATATTGCATCTTTGTTAGCACCACGATTATATAGGTGGTGATAAGTATTTTTGTAATATTCTCTTGGTTTATCCATTTTATTTCTTTTTGTTTTTGGTAAATCAATTTAAAGCCAAACCTCCGAGGTTTTTGAAACCTCGGAGGTTTTTTAGTTTTTAGAATTCATAATCAACTTTAATTTTGCTATCTGTTAAAAACTTGACCATTTGTTCTTCCGATTGAAAAAACTATTTAACCTCGTTAATGTCTGTTAACTTTCCATGCCTCATATTTAGTAAATCTTTTGTATAGAGATTTCCCAATCTGCAAAAGCCAAACCTCCAAGGTTTTTAACAACTTGGAAGTTTTTTTTGCTTACTAATTATTTACCAAGAACTTCTTCTACTTCTTTAGTTTCTTCAACAACTTTATATTTTTCTGGAATTTTACCAGCTTCAAGTTCGTCTGCAATTCTTTCAGCACCACCAATATATCTTAATATTTGCAGCATTGCTTTTGATGACACAGAAACCATTCTGTTATCTGAAGGATTGTATAAATAGTTACCGGGAATTGATTCAATATTTCCATCAAAAGCGGCGCCAATAATTTCGCCTTCCTTGTTTATAACCGCACTTCCAGAACTACCGCCAGTAATATCATTTGTGGAAATAAAATTATATTGTGTGCTCATATCAAATCCTTCTTTAGGATGCAACCAACGTTCTGGTAATCCCCAAGGATATTTTTTATCGTTCGAATAGTATCTATCGTACATCCCATAAAATGTAGTTTCAACTGGAGCAATAGTTCCATTGTATTCGTAGGTTTTCAATTGTCCATCACTAATTCTAGGAGTAAATGTTGCATCTGGTGGAATTGTGGTTCCATAAACTTCAAACAAAGCCCTACCTAATTCATTCTCTAAAACTTTCTCAGTTTCCTTAGCTGACATTTGATTTGCTTTTAATTTTTCCAACTGATTTTCAGTATTAAGAATAAAGTTAATGAAAGAATCGTTGGAACTAAGAATTGCATCAGCTCCTTTTTTTGCTAATGCTTCAACTCCACTAGCAACAGTAATTACAGAATTATTTTTAATAAATTTAACAGCTGCATCACCTTTATTTCCCCCAAATGTCTTTTGCATTAAGGGATTATTTACACCAAGATTTAGCATCATATAATCTGCTTGCAATGCAAGCTCTTTATCGGTTTCAATTACATTTAAATCTTCTGGATAAATAGCTTGAATTGTAGAATCAAGTTTTGTTCCCTTATATGCTTCGCTTCTCTCTTCTTCGGGTTTTTGAAGTTCGCGTGCAAAATTGATTAGTTCTTGAGCAATTAAAAAATAATCAGAACTAGTTCTTTTTGAAATTGTGTAAGCCGCAATTTCAGCTGCATATTCTCTATATTCATTGTTCACATCTTCAATTCCATCCCAAAGATGTCCGTAAAGTTTGTTTAATTTTTCATCGCCTTTAACAGCTTCTTTAAATTTCTTTTCAAAATCTGCTTTGCGCGCCATTGAGTATTGGTCAATTAAAAACTGATAACTATATTTGAAAACTTTTGCTCCATTTCCAACAAAAAGCATTTGGTCTTCGTACTTTCGTGCGTTTGCAGTATCTTCTTTAATTAATTCACTATAATATTTTACTTTTCCATTAGTGAAAAAATTTAAATTACGATAAGTAAAATCACGCATATATTCTAATTGCGACATTGTTTTAAGTCTAAAAGTTGAACCAGGATTTCCAACAACAAAAATTGGTTCGTTTTCTTCAGCACCGTTTTTACTAAATTTGAAATAATTATCAGTTTTTAATGGATTTCCTTCATCATCATAAACACGCATAAATGCAAAGTCTGGATTGTAGCGAGGATATGTAAAATTATCGGGGTCGCCGCCATAAAGCCCCATACGTCCTTCGTTAACGTAAACTGCTCTAACATCTTTGAAGCGTTTGTATCCATAAAGTGAATACTTACCACCCTGATAAAGTGAGGTAACTTTACAAATTAATCCTTTCTCGTCAGAATATTTTTTTTCTAATTCTTTTACTTTATTGCGCAATAGTTTTGCTTTTTCTGTTTCATTTTTACCTGAATCAATTGACGCAAATATTTCCTTAGTAACATCTTCTGTAAAAACTAATTGGTCAACAAATAAATTTGGAACTTTGCGCTCATCTGCAAGTGTTGGCGCGTAAAAACCATTTTTTTGAAGGTCTTCACCTTCTTGCTCGTATCTTTCAGTAATAAAATCAACACAATGGTGATTTGTCATAATTAAACCATCTTCAGAAACGAATGATGATGAACACCAAGTTGCAAATTTAAGCGAAGATTTTTGAACATGCTCCAACCAAGCTGCATCTGGTTTAAATGAATAAGTTTTATTAAAATAATCAACTGGTGCGTCCTCAAAAGTCCACATCTTACCAGTATCGAACTGATGTGATTGAACAGTATCTGGATTAAAATACATGTAATTTGCTTTTTGATTTACTATATCTTGCGAAGAAGAACATCCAACAAGAAATAATAAAATTGAAGTGATTAATAGCGTCTGGAAATTCTTCATTTTATATCCTAAAGTTAAAAAAAATAATGGATAAAGATAGTTAGGTGGGTTTTGATTAGCAATTTTTTTCTAGCAGTGAATATATGTTTCAACTAAATTTATTTTACTTACAAGTACTTCGTCGTCAACAGTGCCGTCGCAAAAAGTACATTTATGGGAGTAATACGTTGAAACCGCTTCGCCATATTCTGTTGGAAGAAAATCAATTATAGACAAACAACTTGCACATTCAATTGTATGATGCGTTTTAGGCTTTGCAAAACATTCAGGACAAAGATTAACTCCATTGCCAAACTCAACTTCTTTACTATTTATTAGAAATATTTTATTACATGCGGAATTACTGCAATGTATATGTTTTATTTGATTTGTACTTTTATTTGGCATTGTAAGTAGTTTGTTCTTTTTCATATGCAAACTTAAACCATTCTTAGTAACATTTCCATGTAAAAACGAATCCGGATTTTTTAGTACACCGTTTTAATTACTTATTAAGAAATGGTTGGATTGTCACAAAAACATCAAACGTTATCACAAAGCGCCATTTGCTGAAGCAATATATTGGAATAGCATATATCTAAAAACAATTTGGTAGTAATGGATATATTATTTGTTTCTTTTAGAACCAACTTCGATACTTAGAGAAACTCTTTAGACTTTACTAGAGTGTAGCACGATTCTTTTAGAATATACGTTGACTTTCGGAGAATATGATTTAGTTCTATTAAAGTCAACTTTGACTCTCTGAGAGTGTAATTATACTCTAAAAGAATCTCGATTGATTCTCCGAGAGTATGATTTGACTTTTCTGTGACATTATGACAGCATGGCAATTTAGTAATATATTCTATTTGCCATGAAACACGTAGGAAACAAATCCATCGTTTCCTAAGGCAATTACTTCATTTCCATCTGCCCAGACACCCGTTATTGCATATGGGCTTGTAAATTGATCATACCGATACCAGTCATTTCCGTTATAGTGAAATATTCTCGATTCAGCGCCTACTGCAAAAAGATTATTGTTTGCTGTTCCTCTAACTTTTGAAATCCACGCATCTTCATTAAATATTCTGCTCCAGCCACCATTGTTTTTCTTAAAAACTCCCCAACCTGCTATATAAACATCATTATCGTTTAATAACCATATACTGTTTCTGGTATAGGGAGGAATATGTTCATATAGTGAATCAATTTTTGACCAAACATTACCGTTATAATAAAAAACATAATTAAGTACAGAATCGTACGGCATTGTATCAAATTTGCTTCCTATTGCAAAAATATTAGTTGGAGAGCTACCATAAATTGAAGCAAATTGAACATCCTCAAATTCAGTTGATTTCTCCCAGGAAATACCATTATAGTAATAGATTAAGCCGTCATAGCTCGTTGCCCAGGCATTTTGGGGGTCATGAGCCCATAAACTTGATATACTTCGGCTTCCATGAACAGGTTGATCAATCCAGGTGATACCATCGAAAAAAACAATCATACAACTATCGGTATATGTTCCACCTTCAAGAGGATTCCAAAAATATCTTTCTCCTGTAGCCCAAATATGCTGTGAATCTAAACCAAATATATAATTTAAATCGATTGGTCCAAGTATTGGACCTCCTTGGCCTTGTGTTAGTTTTACTGCTTCCCAATTCTCACCATTGTAATGGTACATTTTACCGAAGCCACTAGAATTATGTCCCACTATGTATATATCATCGTGTGATGCACCCCAGATGTTTCTCATTAAGGTTTGATAGCTACCAGGATATTTGAGAGTGTCTATTGACCAAGAAAAATTTCGTTTAGGCTTCTCGTTATCTTCATGGGTTACAGGATGATTAGTACAATACAAAAAGAGTAAACTAAATAGAAAAACCCCAATTACGAAAAAAGACCGGAAATAGTAGTTTTGCTTTGTTTTATTCTTCATTTCAATTCCATTTACCACTAAATAATTATTTAACTACTTCTATTCCACTCAATTAATAAAACTTTTGTGAAGTTTTTTACGATTGTTTTATCGATGTAAAATTGCTCTTCGATTAAATTTTTTCTATTTCTCAGTCCCATAAATTGCATACAAATAAATAAGATTATATACTTTCAAAACATGTCGAGGAGTGGCACTTGACGGCAGGGAAAATTGGCACAACAGCAGCGTTTATAAAAGTAGTATTAATTATTTACTCCATGATACTAATTTTCAATATTTTCCTGATTTAAATGTAAGGAACTTTTTGTTTTTAATAATGTTCAAAATAACTAGTACGCTAAATATTAATTATATAAAAATTTTGACTTATTGGGGGGAACCAATGAATTCACAATATAAAAACAATAGTTCTAATCCTCTTTCAGAGCTTATAAATGACAATACATACATTTTGCTTCAGACTAAAGGATTGATTAATGAAAAATCCGTTAGAGATTATTTAATTAAACATAAATTTAAGGAACTTAGGCAAAATAAAATTAGAGCTTCAGTTGCAATTGATTTAATTAGAGAAGAATATCCTTACTTACAGTTTGATACAATACGTAAGATTGTTTACCAGTGAATAATATTCTTGACATAAAAGGCAGCAAATTATATATTGTATTATCACTGTTTAAAAGTTATTTGTTTTTATAAATAGTGTTCCCGCCCAGTATTCCCCCCCGATACTGGGCTTTTTTAATTTTTGATGAGAATGGTATTATGGCAAAAATGCAAAGACAAAAAAAGACTGGATTTATTTCACCCTTTTCAAATTACTGGAAAAGAGAAAATTATATTTTCCTCGCTATTGGAATAATCTTTTTGATAATTGGATATATAGTAATGGCTCAAGGTAAATGGGATAATTCTTTATCGCTTTCACTTTCGCCAATAATTCTATTGGTTGCTTATTTAGTCCTCTTTCCACTAGCTATATTTTATAAGAAAAGAACTGATAAATAGGTGCTATACTTTATATAATTCAATTAATGGTAGGGCAATTTGAATTCAAATAGAATTGAGAATTACTTAAAAATTCGGTCTCTATTAGATACTGAAGGTATTGGAATAATTAAGTTATTACGGTTAGCCGAAACTTTTGGTAGTATTAGTGACGTTTATAATTCTAATTACGACCAGTTAAAATCAATAGACCAACTTAATCATGATCTTGCCACTAAGGTTTCAAATACTATAAAAGATTTTAGTGAATCAAAATATAAATACGAAGCAGAACTTGAAACCTTGATTAACCTTGGTGGGCAAGCTATTACATATTGGGACGATGATTATCCGCAACCACTAAAAAATATTTTTTACCCTCCAATAATCCTTTATGTATTAGGGAATTACAAATTTGAAGATGAGCAATCAATATCCATAGTTGGAACTCGAAAGAATACAGATTATGGAAAATTAGTTACAAATCGTTTTTCTTCCGAATTAGCAAAACAAAATATCACCATAATTAGTGGAATGGCAAGGGGAATTGACTCGGTTGCTCATAAAGCAGCCATCAAAGCAAGTGGAAGAACTATAGCAGTTATTGGTTCTGGGTTAGATGTTATTTATCCTCCAGAAAATAAAATGCTATTTAATGAAATTATTGAAAATGGAGCAATAATTTCTGAATTTCCACTAGGTACAAAACCTGATGCCCAAAATTTTCCAAAAAGAAATAGAATTATAGCTGGGCTATCTCTTGGAACTTTGGTAATTGAAACAAGAGAAAATGGCGGTGCAATGCAAACAGCTAAATTTGCTATTGACCAAAATAAAGAGGTCTTTGCAATCCCAGGAAATATAACAAGTGAACAAAGCAACGGAACAAATATATTAATTCAAAGAAATGGCGCAAAGCTAGTTTTTGAGCCTGATGATATATTAAATGAATTAAAATTAAAACTAAAACCAATTGTTGGTAACAATATTCCTAAACCAAAACTAAATTTATCATTGTTTGAAGAAAAGACTTATGAAGCCTTAGAAGTTTTTCCAAAGCAAATTGATAAAATTGCACTTGATTCTGCATTATCAATTTCAGATACTTTAGTAAACCTCTTAACATTAGAATTTCAGGGTGTGGTTCAGCAATTACCAGGCAAGTTATTCAAAAAGATATAATCTATTTTTTTGAATAATTTTTTATACCCTTCCATACTAATTGTAATCTCTCTTTTAAATTTTTTTCTTGTCCATTTTCTGTGGGAAAATAATATTGAGATTTTTTCATTTCAGATGGAAAATAATTTTGAGGTATAAAATTATTCTCAAAATCGTGTGGATATTTGTATTCCTTTCCATACCCAATTGATTTCATTAAACTTGTAGGTGCATTTCTTAAATGAAGTGGTACTGGATATAGAGGATTCTGTTTCACGTCTTGTTCAGCTTGTTTTATTGCAAGATAAGCAGCATTGCTCTTGGGTGATGAGGCTAAATAAGTTACACATTGCGAAAGAATAATCCTGGCTTCTGGCATCCCAATTTTATGAACAGCGCTGAATGCTGCCTCAGCCAAAACTAAACCATTAGGTGAAGCATTTCCAATATCTTCGGATGCTAAAATTACTAAACGTCTTGCAATAAATAATGGGTCCTCACCACCTTCAAGCATTCGCGCCATCCAATATATTGCAGCGTCTGGGTCACTTCCACGAACACTTTTAATAAATGCAGAAATAATGTTATAATGCTCTTCGCCATCTTTATCATACAAAACATTTTTCTGTTGGATAATATTTTCAATCACTTCTTTAGTAATAACAATTTCATCTTTATGAAGTAAATATTTAACAGAATCTTCTAGAACATTTAAGAGAATGCGAGAATCTCCTCCAGAAACATAAATTAGAAAATTTTCATCAACAGATTTTATTGGCAGTGAACTAAGAAATTCATCCTCTTTAATAGCTCTTTGTATAATTGATTTTAGATCCTCAGCAGAAAGTGCTTCTAAAATATAAACTCTTGCGCGTGATCTTAGGGCTGGTATTACTTCAAAAGATGGATTTTCGGTGGTTGCACCAATGAGTGTAATCTCACCAGATTCAACAGAATTTAGCAGTGCATCTTGTTGTGATTTATTGAACCGATGGATTTCATCAATAAATAATATTGTCTTTTTATTATAAAGTAAATTCTGTTTTGCAATTTTAATAACTTCACGAACTTCTTTAACTCCAGAGGAAACAGCATTTAATTGAAAAAATTCTGATGATGTTTTTGCAGATATTATTTTTGCAAGTGTTGTTTTACCAGTTCCTGGTGGTCCCCAAAATATCATGGAGCTAATTGAATCATTTTCTATCATTGCTCCAATTGGTTTGTCGGAGCCAACAAGTTTTTTTTGACCAAAGAATGTTTCTAACGTTTGAGGACGAATCCTTTCGGATAAAGGAATTTGTGGTATTTGAATAACTTTTTTCAATTTATTTATTGCTTATTTATTTTTACAGGAATTTCATCCTCATGCTTCATTTGATATTTATTGCGTGCAACTTGTTCAATTTTAACATCACTATTTTGAAGTGAATCTATTTCTGAATTTAGCTTTTCAATTTCAATTTTTGTAGAACCAATTTTTTCTTCTAATTCATTTATTTCTTTTTTTAAGCTAAAATATTTTAGAACTCCGTTATCATTTATAAAAAGAAAAACGAGAATAATTAAAGCAAATACTAAATAGACTATTTTAAGATATTTCTCCTTATTCATAAATACACAAAGGAATTTTTAATAATTTTATCTATCAATTCTTCAAAACTAATGCCATCCGCTTTTGCAGCTTTCGGTAGCAGACTTGTACTTGTCAATCCAGGAAGCGTATTTATTTCAAGACAAAATGGGTTATATTCTTTGTCCATCCTAAAATCTATTCTTCCATAATTTTGACACCCAACGGAGTTATAAGCAAGCAGCGCTTGGCTTTGTAAAAGCTCGCAAACTTTTTTCGGAAATTTTGCTGGAACTTCGTATTCACTCATGCCAGATGTGTATTTACATTCGTAGTCGTAAAAAGAATGTTTAGGTTTAATTTCTATTATTGGTAAAACATGGTTGTCAATAATGCCTACTGTAACTTCAAAACCTCCAATATATTGTTCAACTAATACATTTTGAGAAAATTGGAATGCAAATGATATTCCTTTTTCTAATTCCAAAGGCGTGTTACAAATTGAGAGACCAATTGCTGAACCTTGATCATTTGGTTTAACCACAAGTGGGAAACTATATTTTTCATCAATTATACTTTTAACTTCATCAAATCTAAAAGTATTTTTCTTAACTAAAATCCAATCTGGAGTATTAACACCACTATGTTTAATAATACTTTTTGTAATATGTTTATCCATTGAAGCAGCAGAGGCCAAAATTCCGGAACCTGTATATGGAATATTTTTAAATTCTAATAGAGCTTGAACTTTTCCGTCCTCACCCCAAGTACCATGAAGAGCATTAAAAATAATATCTACATCATCCAAATAATTAGAGTTTATTATATCAACATAATTTGATGAAGAAATTGGAAAGCAATCGCATTCTGCAAAATATTCACTTTCATTCATAGGTTGATTATTGCCATATGCAGGATCAATTAATTTAACTTTATATCCAAGAGTATTAAGAGCTTTTAAAACTCCTTCTGCTGAGTGTTTTGAAACTGCTCGTTCGGCAGAAGCACCGCCTAATAAAAGTCCAACCGTAATTTCACTATTTACCATTTATGTTGTTACCTTATTATTGTCATCAGTTTTTATTCCGAAAGTATTCTCTGCAATAGAGTATAACTTAGATATTTGATTATTAGTAAGTTTTTTCAGATTCATTTCATTTCAAGTTTAGTCATTAATTCCATATTAATTAACCCATCATGAGCCGTAATTAGTGGGGATTCATTTTTCAAAAATGCATGCTGAACATCTCTTAATAAAAATAGTTGTCTATTAGCTCTTCGTCTAAATGCTTTTTTACCTTCATTCTTTAAACTAATTATCATTTTTGATGCAGAATTTCTTTTTCCAATCATATTGTCAATAACAATAGTTCCTTTATGACCAAGAATTTCAATTCTATTTACTGGTTCGCTAACATTGAACGAAACATTAAAATCGCCATATCCACCATTATCAAATTTAACAAGAGCTGCAGCAAAATCATCTACTTTACTATCATAAATTACATTATCAACAGCACCACCAACTATATTTAACTCACCGCCAAGATATCTCAATAAATCTATCATGTGAGTGCCAAGATCACGCAAAGCCCCGCCGCCACTATCACTAATTTTAAATCTAAAATTATCATTTGGCTGATAGTCATAATTAAATTTTGCAGAAATTGATACTATTTTCCCAATCAGTTTACTATCTATGAACTCTTTGGTTTTCTTAATTATGGGATGATGTCGCATAACGTAATTTAAAGTAAGAATTACTTTGTTCTTTTCACAAACTTCAACCATCTCTTTTGCTTGCTCAAATGTAATTGAAAGTGGTTTTTCGCATAGAATATGCTTACCAGCATTGGCAGCATCAATTACTTGCTGATAATGGTCAGAATTTTTACTAGAAATATAGACTACATCAATATCACTGCTTAAAAACTGTTTATAGTCATTAAAACTATTTTCTGCATTAAATTTCTTTTTAATAAATGCTGCTCTTTGCATATTAGAACTATAAACAGAAACCAATTTACTTTTTTTAAGATGTTGAAATGCTGGCAAAAATGTGTTTTCTAAAAAATTACCACAACCAACAACACCCCATTTTAATTTTCGTGGTATTTGCTTTCTTAATCTGATAGTATTCAATCTTTTTCCTATACTATAAATTTAATTTCTTCATTAATAAATTTATTGGATTTGAGTTTTGCATAATATAAAAATGAATTGCAGGAGAACTATTGTTAAGTAAATCCTCAACTTGTTTTGCAGTCCAATTAACTCCAATCTCAATAATATGTTCTTGTTTAGCTTCTGAAATTTCATTTACTAATTCACTTGGCAAATCAATATGAAAATTTTTGGGCAGCGAAGTTAACTGGTTTTTGCCTGTAATCATTTTGAGTCCTGGAATTATTGGCACCTCAATTCCAGCAGCTCTGCATTTTTCAACATATTCATAATAATGTTTATTATCAAAAAACATTTGAGTTACAATATATTCTGCACCAGCGTCTACTTTTTCTTTTGCATATTTAATATCAACATCCATGTTTGGAGCTTCAAAATGTTTTTCTGGATATCCACCAACACCAACGCAAAAATTAGTTTTTTCTGCATCAAGCAAAGTATCCTCAACATAAATACCATTATTCATTTTATAAATTTGTTTAACTAAATCTTCTGCATAATTATTTGTTGAACGTCCAAATTTTATTGGTTTTTTGTAACCACTATCATCACCACGAACAGCAAGAACATTATCAATTCCCAAATAGTGAAGCTCAATAAGAAAATCTTCAGTTTCCTCTTTAGTAAATCCATTACATATTACATGAGGAACAGCATCAATACTATATTTATTTTGGATTAGTGCACAAATACCTAATGTTCCTGGGCGTTTTCGCTTAATTTTCATATTAAATCCGCCGTTGGAAGTCTCCTCATAAAGTACTTCGGCTGCATGGCTTGTAATATCAATAAAAGGTGGATTAAATTTAACTAAATCTTCCAAAACGCCAAGTAATTGCTTAATATCACCACCTCGTTTGGGGGGAATAATTTCAAAACTAATTAGTGTTTCATTAGCTTTATATAAGTGTTCTGTAACTCTCATTTTTATCTCATTCTTTTAGTGTTTTGCCAGTATTATATTTAATAACTTTATAATTCTTCTATATATTTTGTATTAAGATTTTATATTATTTTTTGAATAGTAAATTTACCATTTTCTAATCTCATTTCCATTGTTATCTATTTTTCTTTACTTAATTTCAACAAATCATAATTTCTACTTTCAATATTGGTAGTATTTATATTTATCTTTAAATACTCTCCATTTAGCCAGTATTTTGTCATGTCACTATAATGTTTGCTCATAAAATATCCCGATTCTCCAGTTGGCAGAATAATATTTACTTCATCAGGCTTTGCAAAATCAAAAATAAACCTTAGTGCCGGACCTAATTTGTTTTCATAAGGAGTTACAAAAGAATATTCAGTATTAAATATTGTTGTTCCGTCTCCACCAATTGGAAATGGTCCTATATTAAGAATTCTACCCAGCATTGGCGATGCGTATGTGAACATGTGTTTGAAAGTTACAGTATGTAATTCCTTCCATTGCCAGAAAGCGATATCAGTCCCTAATTTTTCCTCAAGCGATGAAAGCGCATCAACCAAACTTTTTCTAATTATTTCATTGCTAGACTCATGATTTTCAGTAAGTACATTATCCCACCATTCCGAATTTCTATCGTCTAACAATTCTCTAACTTTCCTATAAGGCACATTTGCAACAAAAATATATTCTTCAAAAATATCTTCCCCCATTTCGTCTTTGAAAATATTTAACATCAACTTCTGGAAAAATTCGTTAAAAATTGTTGGTGCTTGACTTTTCATATCTATCACAAAATCCCATTGGCTAAGCAAGCTTAATGCTGTCTTTAAATTTTTGTCTTTCAGATTAGAATTTTCAAAAGCCTCTATAATAAATGGAGTTATATCTTTTGCGTAATGGGAATAAAAATCGTGTTGATATTTTTTAAAATCTGCAGATGAATGTTTTTCCTTAGCGTTTAGAAGTTCGGTAATTCTTTCAATTCTTGAAGCTGGCTCCCACAAATTGGATATATGATATGGAAAATCGTTAATGGTTTTGTTATTTGCTGATGCTATAAAATTATTAGTTGGATTAAATAACTTTGGCATTTTTTCAAATGGTACAAATCCCTGCCAATCATTATCGGTTGTTGTTCCATCAAATACCAATGTTGGACTAACTGAATTGCGAATTGGAAGTTTTGCTCCGCAGATATATCCAATATTTCCATCTTTATCACCATAAACAAAATTTTGCCCTGGAGCTGTAAAATATTCAACACCTTTTTCAAATTCATCCCATTTTTTAGCTTTATTAATTGAAAGCATTGCAAATATTTCTTCCGTTTTATCTAATGCAGTCCACCGCATGCTTATATTTGCTTTGCTATTTTTATCAATAGTCTGCTTCGAATTAAAAGGGTGTATATCCGAAATTATAGGACCACGATGATTTTTCTTTATTGAATAAATTATTGGCTCAGAGTCTTTTACAAGAATTGTGTCTTCATAAATTTTAAGATTTTTCCATTCATTATCCACAAAATATTTTGTTTCAGAGGAATCAAACTTTTCAATATAAAAATCTGAATCATCAGCCATTACATTTGTTAGAACCCAAGCAATATTTTGGTTTTTCCCAATAATAAAGGATGGTAAACCTGGAATTGAAAACCCCTCACCGTTCCATCCATTACTTCTGATTACCGAGAACATAAATTTACCAGGTGCTTGGAACGCCAAGTGCGGATCGTTTGCAATTATAACAGCTCCACTTTTCGATTTTTTACTATTTACAACCCAATTATTTGAGCCAATATGAGTACCAACAAAACCCATGAATTCACGAAAATCTTTATCTACTTGGTAGAAATCCGGCTCCAAAGAAGTAGCTGATATTAAATATTGTGGAATTATTGTTGGAGCATTTTCATCAAAATCTGGAAGAATTTCTTTTACTTTATCTTCTCCAAGTTTTTGAACAAGATGAGAAAACGCCATGTCTGTCCACCAGCTTATATTCAATTCCCACGCCATTAATTTAGCTAAAACAAGACTGTGTTCAGGCTTCCAAAGTTCGGGTTCATAACCCAGAACATCAAACTCAAAAGTGTAATTCCCTTTTGCTTCTTTTATATAAGAATTAACCCCAGCGGAATATGTTTCAAGATATTTAATTGAAAGTGGATTTGACTGTGAAAATGTTTCCTCAACCAATTTAAAAATTCCAATTGTGCGAAACATTTTATCAAATGCAATTGTTGTGTTTCCAAATATTTCACTAAGTCTTCCTTCACCTGCTCTGCGCGAAAGATCCATTTGGAAAAGTCTTTCTTGCGCATGAACATAACCAAGCGCAAAAACTGCATCAAATTCATCCTCAGCAATAATAAAAGGAATTGCATGCTTATCACGATAAATTTTAACTTCGTTCGAAATTCCAGATACATTAACTAAACCATTATATTCTGGAATTTTAGCTTCTAATACAAAATAGGATATTACAATAATTGCAGCTAATAAAGCCAAAATTGTAACAAATAAACCAATTCCAATTTTCAAATACTTATTCATTTATGGTTTCTTCATCGTTATTAAAATCTAATAATAAACCGTCATCCGATTCTTCAATTAAAAATTCTGAAAAATCTTTTTTTGATTTTATTCCAAGACTCTTAATTTTTTGCGCTTGTGAAATTAAATTTCCTTTGCCAGTTTTTAATCTATTCATTGAAGTTTCAAATGATAGTTTTGCTTTATCCAAATTTGTTCCAATTTCAAGAAGTGAAGTGGTAAATGTCACAAATTTATCATGTAAATCACCAGCTCTTTTTGCAATTTCTTGAGAATTTTTATTCTGCTTTTCGTAACGCCAAATATTTTGTATAGTTTTAAGAGTTACTAATAAAGTACTTGGAGTAACAATTACAATGTTTTTTTCAAAGGCTTCGCTAAATAATTCTCTATTATTTTCCATTGCAAGCATAAAAGCCGATTCAATTGGAATAAACATTAAAACATAATCCAGAGATTTAATTTCTTCAATATCATCATAATTTTTAAGACTTAATCCCTTTATATGGTTTTTAATACTCTGCAAATGCTCCCTCAAATATTGTTCTTTCTCAGATAAATCCTCTGTTTTGTAATAATTTTGATATGCAACAATTGAAACTTTTGAATCAATAATTACATCTTTATTATTTGGCAAATGAACAATTGCATCAGGGCGTTTACGTTTTCTATCTTCATCTGTGAACGATAATTGAGTTTCATATTCTCTTCCATTTTGCAAGCCCGATTCTTCCAGAACGCGTTCAAGAATTACTTCACCCCAAGCACCTTGTTTTTGTGAATCACCTTTTAAAGCATTTGTTAAATTCAACGCTTCTTTACCCAACTTTTCGTTTAATTCTTTTAATCCATCAATTTGGGTTTTTAGCGCTGTTCTATCATCAGAGTCATTTTTATACACATCATTAACTCTTTGCTTAAAATCAACAAACTCCTTTTTAAGCGGAGCCAAAATTCCATCAATATTTTCTTTGTTTGTTTCGGTAAATTTTCTACTTTTTTCTTCAAGAATTTCATTTGATAAATTTTTGAATTGGTTAACTAATTCCGTCTTAGAATTTTCAAGCAACTTTAATTTCTCAATTGTGCCTTCTCTTTCATTTTCAAGCGAAGTTTCAAGTTCTGCAATTTTCTTTATTAAATCAGTTTTTTCATTAATCTTATTATTTAACTTTTCATTAATAAGCGCAATTTCATTCTCAAGGTCGCCAATTCTGGAAGTCCTTTCTTTAAGCTGTGAGTTTTCTCTTTCTAATATTAATAATTGTTCTTTTTTTTCATTTTCAATGTTTGCTTTTGCTAATTCTACTTTATTTTTCATTAATAATTTGGTAATTGCAAACGAAATTATAACGCCAAGTATTAACCCAAACATTAAACTTATTTCTGATATCATTTAATTCCAGATATTTTATCATTAAAAATACTTTTGGTAAAATACAAAATTCACATATCAATTAACATTTAACTTAGCAGAATATTTTCAGACTCTACCGAATTATAACTTCCATTCACCGATTATTAGTTCCAAATTATATTGTATTATTTTAAGTTGCACTATAATAAATAGGAAAAAAGATGGAACCTAAATTTAAACCAAATACAATTGTAGGAGTTATTGTAATTCTTGTTGGCTCGCTATTTTTACTAAAAAACTTTGGATTATTCCCTTATGAGTTTTGGGAGTTAATTTTTAGGTGGCAGACGTTTTTAATTTTAATTGGTACTATCATTTATTTTAATTCTAACAAATCAGTAGGATTAACCTTAGTTGTTATTGGTGGTCTTTGTTGGGTTCCCGATATTTGGCCAATTCTGCTTATTGCTTTAGGTGCTTATGTAATATTTAGAAATAAAAAAATCAGTTTAAATAGTGAAAAAATGCATGAATACAATCCAAACGAAATGATAAATGATGTTTCTATATTTGGTGGAGCTACAAAATCTATTCAAATAGACAATTTTAGAGGTGGAAATTTAACTGCAATTTTTGGTGGTTCTGAAATTGATTTGATGGATTCAAATTTAGCAGAAGGAATTAACAGACTTGAAATATTTTTTATGTTTGGTGGAACAAATATGAAGGTACCTAGCAATTGGAATGTAAAAATTGAAATAACTCCAATTTTTGGTAGTTTTAAAGACAAAAGGATAATTCAGCAAAATCAAGTTTTTGATGATTCCAAAACTTTAATTATTACTGGAATAACCATATTTGGTGGTGGCGAACTTAAAAATTATATTAAATTTTAGGAGAAAGAAAATGAGAAACAACGATTCAAAGGTTATTGCAGGGGTGCTGCTAATTCTAATAGGACTTTTTGCATTTAGTGGAAATTTATTTGGTCTTCCTTTTCATTTTACACATTATATTTTTTCAATTCCTGGAATTTTGATGATAGTCGGGGTACTTATTCTATTAAACCACAATGATAGTTTTCTTGGTCTTGTATTTGTTGGCGTCGGTGGATTTTGGTTTTTATCGCGATATTCTGATATTCCTATAAAATATTACTTTTATGAGTACTGGCCAATTCTTCTAATTATTTTTGGTATTTATATAATATTTAAACGAAAGGATAATGACCATAACTCGTTCAAAATTGGAAGTGAAAAAAGCAGCACAATTGATTTAGATTATATTGACGATGTTTCAATCTTTGGAAATGGCAATAAATCAATAAATTCACAAAGTTTTAAAGGGGGAAAAGTAACTGTAATTCTAGGTGGAACACAACTAGATTTACATCAAGCAAATCTTGCCGAAGGTACTAATTCCCTTGAAATAGTTGCAATATTTGGTGGTGTTGAAGTTATAGTCCCTCGAGATTGGAAAGTAATTGTTAATGCAACTTCAATTTTTGGTGGTGTTGATGATAAGAGAATAATTAATGTGAACCAAGTTTATGAAAGTAATAAAGTTTTAATTATAAAAGGTGCTGTCATTTTTGGCGGATGCAGTTTGAAAACTTACTAATTTGAATGCGAAATATTATATCAAAAAATATTAATTATAGAAATACATTAAATGTGATAATTGGAGTTGTTGGATTTTTCTTCTTCCTTTTACTACATTTTATTGAAAATATTGAATTTGAAATCGCTTTTATTGATTCACTTATTACCAGTGGTATTTTTATTTTAATTGCCTTTAGCTTGTGGTATCCAGCTAATTATTTAAATATTGAAAATTATTCACTTACAAATCTTTTAGTTTATAATTTACTAATTGCAATAATCACTTCTATAATTTCAATCTTTTTTTCATATTTTGTTATGATTTTTCTAAATCCTAACTACGAATTATTTTATATCTCAACTTTAGTGTTAAGATTTTCAATAGGAACGTTATGTATAGTGATTATAATTATTTCTAATTATGTAGTTATTTTTTATAATAATTTAACCGAAAAAGTAATTGGTGAATCTAAACTTAATTCACTAATTGCCGAAGCTGAATTGAAATCGTTAAAATATCAAATTAACCCACATTTTATTTTTAATTCGCTCAATTCAATTTCATCTCTTACAATTTCTAATCCAGAAAAAGCTCAGGAAATGTCAATAAATTTATCCGAATTTTTGCGAAAAATCCTTGCTGGAAATGATGTTAAAAAAGTATCGCTAGAAGAAGAATTAAAAAACATTAATCTTTATCTAAAAATTGAAAAAATTAGATTTGGAAATCGGTTGGAATTTGCACTTAATTTGTCAGAAGACTGCAAAAACATACAAATTCCAAATATGATTTTACAACCATTAATTGAAAATTGTGTAAAACATGGAGTTTATGAAAGTAGCGATACAATACATATTGATTTTAATTGCAAGCGCAAAGAAAACTATCTAGAAATTACAATTTCAAACAATTTTGATTCAACATTTAGCAATAAACGTGGTGAAGGTATTGGTCTTCAAAATATTAATAGTAGGCTGAAACTGATTTATAATAAACCCAATTTGATTTCCATTAAAAAATTAGATAATATTTTTACTGTTATTTTATTAATTCCCGTTGAATGATTTTGCATTCAATTAAGTAATATTTCGAATTAAGAAAGAAGTATAATTTATGAAAACAATAATAATAGATGATGAAAAGCTAGCCAGAGATTTGATTAGAAATTTTCTACAATCATTTGATAACATCGAAATAGTTGATGAATGCGATAATGGGTTTGAAGGAATTAAGTCAATAAACGAACACAATCCTGATTTAATATTCCTAGATATTCAAATGCCAAAATTAACTGGATTTGAAATGTTGGAGCTATTAGAAAATCCACATAATATTATTTTCACTACTGCTTATGACCAATATGCGCTAAAAGCTTTTGAAGTTAATGCTGTTGATTATCTACTAAAACCGTTTTCGCGAGAGAGATTTGCCGAGGCTGTAAACAAGGTGATTGAAAAAATTGGTAATTCAAATAATAACGATAAACATATTTTAAGCCATTCAAATTTTATTCAATCAGATGAAAAATTGAGCAGAATTGTTGTAAAAAAGGGCAATAAAATTGTAGTACTTCCAATTGATAATATTAAATATCTTGAAGCTCAAGATGATTATGTAAATATTATCAGTACAGAAGGTTCATTTTTAAAGCAAAATAGAATGAAATATTATGAAGAACATCTCCCCGATTCATTCATTAGAATTCATCGCTCATATATTGTTAATCTAAATGAAATAAAAGAGATATCACTTCTCGAAAAAGATAGCCATATTGTTATTCTAAAGAGCGGAGAAAAACTTCCAGTTAGCAAAAATGGTTATATCAAGCTAAAAGAAGTTATCAGATAAATATTATTTTTACTTTTTGAAATTTTCCATAAAAATAATAATCAAATCAAAAATGGTGATTAGAATTTCTCTTGATAAAACGATTAGATTTTTTTAATTTTCGAACTTTAATAACAAAAGTTCGAAATCATGAAAATAAATAAGTTTGATAAGAAAAGAGACGAAATAAAAGCTGCAGGAATTAAATCCTTTGCTGCTTATGGATACTCTAAAACAACTTTGGAAGATATTGCCAATATGCTTGGGATGAAAAAAAATTCCCTTTATTATTATTTTGAGAGTAAAGAAGCACTTTTCAGAGAACTTATTGAGGAAGAAATAAAGGATCATATCCAATATTTGGATAAAATTATTTTGGAGAACCTACCAGCTGATCAAAAAATTTTAAAAGTAATAAAGAGTTTAGCCTTATTTATTCGTGAACGAACATTAAGTTATACTGTTAAACTTAGTGCATTTATTGAATTAAGCAAGGTAATAAAAAATGAATTTCAAGATTTACAGAATAATGAATGCAAAGTAATTGAAGCAATTTTAATTGAAGGTGTTGAATCTGGATTATTTATTAAACATGACACAAAAATTGTTGCAAAAGATATTGAGTACCTAGTACCTGCAATATTTAGAAGTCATTATACAGATTCTAATGCTGAGTTTGTCCATGAAGTTGATTTTGAAAATATATCACTAATGGTTGAGCGATTAATAAATTATATAATAAATGGAATAAAATTAAATAAAAAATAATGGAGTGTTATTGTACTATGAAAATTAAACTAATATTGATTGGAGTTTTGCTGAGTTTAACACAAATATTTGGGCAAAAAACTCAGATTACTCTTGGAGAAGCAATTCAAATAGCTCTTCAAAATAACAGAGAAATTGAAATTTCAAAAATGGAAGTTAGAAAAGCAGATGCTGCCGTTTCTGAAGCATTTGGTTATGCTTTACCTTCATTAGATATTACTGGAGGATTTACACATTTCCTTGAAAAACCTAAAACAGCCTTCCCAGATTTTTATGCAATGTTAAATAATTCAACTTACAGTGTTTTGTTTGATGAAGGTATAATTCCACGTGACGATAATAAATATTTGCCAATGGATTTTAAACTACAAACTTTTGCTCAAGCCAATAACTTTCAAGCAGAAGCTCAAGTAACTCAAATACTATTTAATTCTGCAGTATTTACTGGAATTGGGGCTTCTCAAATATATAAAAATCTAGCAATTGAAAATTTGAAAGGAACAATATCAAAAACTGTTCTTGATATAAAAAAAGCATATTACGGTGTGTTGTTAACACGAGATTTATATAATATAGCTAAATCACGATTTACAAATGCAAACGATCATTTAAGTAATATTAAAGCAATGAGAGCGCAGGGTTTAGTTTCTGAGTTTGCAGAAATGCAAGTTGAAGTATTAGTCGAAAATATTAGACCAATATTATCACAGTTAGAAAATGCAAATACTGATGCAACTAATGGACTTAAAATATTGCTAAATTTTCCGCAAGACCAAAATATTGAAGTAATTGGCGAAATGGTTTATGAAGAAGAAGTGTTACCATCAATAGATGAATTAATTATTGAGGCAAAAAATTATAATCTTACTTTGAGCACACTTAAAATTAAAAGCCAATTGGATAAAGAATTTACAGCAATTGATAGAGGCGGTTACTGGCCAACAATTGCCGCATTTGGCAATTATACATATGCAGGCTCAGGTGAAGAATGGAAGTTTAATAATTATTCATCCGCTATAGTTGGTTTAAGTTTTTCAATGAATCTCTTTCAAGGTGGAAGAACTCAAAATAAAGTTGAGCAAGACATAATTGTTTCAAAACAAACAGAAGAGCAAATTAAAAGCTTAACGGATGCAACTGAATTGCAAGTAAATTCAAAATTAAATGATTTAACTAGAATTAAAAAACAAATTGACGCAATGAAAAGAAATATTTCTTTAGCTGAAAGAGCTTATAAAATTGCAGAAGACAGATATAGAGAAGGTGTAGGAAGCGAGTTGGAAGTTAAAGATGCCGATGTATCATTGAGTGAATCTAAAATTAATTTTACAAACGCTGTTCATGATTATCTTGTTGCAAAAGCTGCACTTTATAATTTAGTTGGACGTGTAGATGAACAATACTACGATTTTGTATCAGATTATTTAGAAAATTAGTTAATAAAATTAAATATTAAAAATAAAGGAAAAATTATGAAACGAGTGCACAAAATCACTTACACACAAGAAAATGATTATAATTGCGAGTTCCATCTGACAAAAACAAATAGTTATAAACAGATGAAACATGGAATGAAATATTTATTCTATTTCACAGTAGTATTTCTATTTACTATTGTAGGATTTACAGGATGTTCAAGTGAGGAAATAAAAGAATCGAAAAGCATGGAGCAAATTCAAAAGGAAGAAGGAATTCCAGTAGCTGTAGAAAAAGTATCTAAAAAAGAATTTGTAAAATATTTAACATATTACGGAAAATTTAGTGGTGAAAAAGAAACAATTATTGGTGCAATGATTGGTGGCAGAATTGAAAAAATAAATGCAAAACCAGGTGATTTTGTTAAGAAAAATGATGTTATTATTCAATTTCCAGAAGATTCGCCAGCTTCGCAATATCAACAAGCACAATCAGCTTATGAAAACTCAGAAAAAACTTATGAACGTATGAAAGCTCTTCATGAAAAAGGTGAAATAGCGCAAGCTCAATTTGACGGTGTTGAAACTCAATATGTAGTTGCTAAAAGAAATTACCAAACAATGAAAGATATGTTAAAACTTGATGCACCATATGATGGAACAATAACAGATATAATGGTTCATGTTGGTGATAATGTAAAAGATAGAACATCATTATTTACAATTGCAACTTTAAATAAAATGAAAATTAGAGTTTTGCTTTCTGATTCTGAAAGGATGCAGATTAAAATTGGAATGGAAGCAATTGCAACAGTTGGTGGCAAATCGTTTACTGGAAAAGTTTCTGAATTGTCACTTAGTGTAAACCCAATGACAAAATCATTTTATGCCGATTTAGTATTTGATAATAGTAAAAGAGAAATTCTTGCTGGAACAACTGCGGATGTTAAAATTATAACATACAAAAATGATGAGGCAATTACTATTTCTCGTAATTTGCTAAAAGACGATAATGGCAAAAAATATGTTTTTGTTGCAAACGGTGATAAAGCTGTTAAAAACTATATAACAATTTCCAATGATAATGGAATTGATTATGAAATAAAGGATGGCTTAAAATTAGATGATTCACTGATTATTAAAGGAATTGTGCGTTTAATAGACGGTTCCAAAATAAAAGTGGTTAAGTAAAGGAGACAATATGAATTTAATAAAACTTTCAATTGATCGTCCAGTACTTACTACCGTAGTATTGGCTGTCTTTATTCTCTTTGGTGGTTTAGCATTCAATACGTTGAATCTAAATAATATGCCCAAAGTGGAAATTCCATATGTAACAGTTACAACAATTTATCCTGGTGCTGGTCCAAAAGAAACAGAAACTTTAATTACTAAAAAAATAGAAGATGCTGTTTCAACAATAAGTCAGATAAAAAGAATAGAATCATATAACATGGATGGAGCCGCAATTACTTTTTTAGAATTTGATTTAGCAAAAGATGTTGATGTTGCAAATCAAGAAGTTAAAGATAAAGTGGATCAAATTTTAAATGATCTTCCCGATGATGCAAAAAAGCCAATTATTCAAAAAATTGATATTAATGCCGCTCCAATAATGGATTTAGTTTTAAGTGGAGATCAAGATTCACGGGAATTATACCATATTGCCTCAACAAAATTGAAAGATAGATTATCTCAAATAAATGGTGTTGCGGATGTAAAAATTAGTGGTGGTCAAGAAAGAGAAATTAGAGTAGCTTTTAATAATAAAGTTGTTTACGAAAATTTCATCTCTCTTCCGCAAATGATTGGATTGCTTGGAGCACAAAATATTGACTTACCAAGTGGTACATTTAAATTATCTGATCAGGAATATTCGGTTCGCGTTAAAGGTAAATTCCAAAATATTAATGAACTAAAAAATCTTGAAATACCAACAGCTTTTGGTGATAAAAGACTTGCTCAAATAGCAAATGTTGACGATGGTGGAAAAGAAATTCGTAAACGAGTGGTATTTTTTGATAGCGAATCTGGTATTTCAGATTCAAATGCGGTTCGTCTTTCAATTATTAAAAGTTCTGATGGCAATGAGGTTGAAGTGTCGGATGCTGTAAATGCCGCATTGCCAGATATTATTAAATCATTACCAGAAGGACTAACACTTAAAATAGTAAGTGATAACTCAGTTTTTACTCGCAGCTCTGTTGAAGATACAACTAGCAATATTTCACTTGGTGTTCTTTTAACTTCACTTATACTTTTCTTGTTTTTGTTCAATATTCGCTCAACAATTATTGTAGCTCTTTCAATGCCTGCATCTATAATTTCTACTTTTCTTTTATTCCAGTGGTTTGATATGAGTTTGAATATGATGTCACTTATGGGAATATCTGTTTCGGTTGGTGTGCTTGTTTCAAACTCTGTTGTTGTTCTGGAAAATATTTTTAGACACAAGGATATGGGAAATTCTCCAAAAGAAGCCTCACTAAAAGGTACAACTGAAGTTTCTATTGCAGTAATTGCTGCTACTTTAACAAACGTTGTGGTATTTCTCCCAATTGCAAATATGTCTTCTATGGTTGGAATGTTTATGAAGGAAATGGCACTTGCTGCTGCTTTTTCAACATTATTTTCACTATTGTTTTCTTTTACTTTAACACCAATGCTAGCTTCCTTAATGATTAGAAAAGATGGAAAAGTTAATAAACTTGCTATGAAAGCTGACAAATTTTATTTGATATGGGATAACTTTTATAGAAGTATTCTTACTAAATCATTAAAAAACAAATTTGTAAGTTTTGGAATTATTGTAATATCATTTGTGCTTTTTATTCTTTCTGTTATGTATTATGGACCTAAAATTGGTTTTGATATGATGCCTCAATCAGATAATGGATTGTTACAAATTACTGTTGAACTTCCTCAAGAATATAATCTTCATGAAACTGGAGATGTGCTAAAATCTATGGAAGATAAAATTAAAAACTATCCTGGAATAAAAAGCATTGTTACAGAGCTTGGTAAAATAACTGATGTTAATACTGGAACAAATGTTGCACGTATGGATATAAATTTTGTATTGGCTGATCAAAGAGAGAATGACCTAAATTATTATATTTCTGCTTTCGTAAAAGATCTTTCTGAAATTCCAAATGCCCGATTGATAACTGTGGATTACAAATCATTTGGAGGTGGTGGTTCACCAATTCAGTTCTTTTTAATGGGACAAGATTTAGAAGAGTTAGATAAACTAAAAAATGAAATTTTTGCTAAAATAAAAGATATTCCAGGACTCATAAATCTAGATCAGAGTTCACGAGAAGGAAAACCTGAAATAACAATAATTCCCGACAGAAAAAAACTAAGCGAAAGCGGAATTACAGCACAAGAAATTGCGATTACTGTGCGTTCTGCTCTTGAAGGAATTACAGCTTCAAAATATTTGGAAAATGGTGAAGAGTACGATATAACTGTAACAATGAATGATGCTTCTGTTGATACTCCAGAAAAAATTGGTAAAATTTCAATACCATCAAGAAATGGAAATGTTTATAGAATTGCACAATTAGCAGAAATTAATTTTACAAAGAGTTATTCAAAAATTTTACATCGTGATAAATACGTAACAATTCAATTTACCGGCTCCCCTGCTCCTGGTGTACCAATGGGAAATATTACAAGTGAAATTGATAAACGGATGGAAGATATTGACTTCCCTGCTGGATACAAAATTAAATGGTCTGGTACAGCAGAAATGATGAATGAAATGGTAAGTGATATGTCTTTTGCATTTATGTTAGCTATGCTTTTAACGTATATGCTTTTGGCAGCTATTCTTGAAAGTTTTGTTCAACCAATATTTATTTTGCTTACTGTTCCGCTTGCTATTATTGGTGTACTTGCTTCCTTATACTACACTGATATTTCTTTTGCAATAACATCATTGATGGCTATAATAATGCTTATTGGTATTGTTGTGAATAACGCAATTCTAATGCTTGATTATACAAATCAACTTGTGCGCGAACAAAATATGAGTGTAAAAGATGCACTTATTGAAGCGTGTCCACAAAAATTGAAGCCAATTATTATGTCAACATTAGCAATTATTTTAGGTATGTTACCTCTAGCAATTGGTATTGGTTCTTCTGGTGTTGAAATGCGACAACCACTTGGCGTTGTTTCCATTGGAGGTTTACTTGTATCCACAGTGTTAACACTATTTGTTATTCCAGCATTCTACTACATATTTGAAGATAGAAAAAAGAAGTAAGTCAATGAATAGTTAAATATTTTTTGAGGTGCCTTATTATAATGGCACCTCTAATTAAAAAATAGGAGAACACAATGAATGGATTAAAAGACATCGAATTCAGTAATAATGAATTCCAATGTATTGTTGAAAATGATATAGCTGTTTTAACCATTAAAGGAAATGCCTTTAATAGTGTTTCTTCAATAACCAGAAATCTAGATATTATTCCATGGTTTGATAAAGTTGAAAAATCATTGGAAGTAAGGGGCGTTTTAGTTTTAAATGAAAAAGAAGCTATGTCTGAAAATGCTTATGTCAATTTTTTGAAAGATATCATTGGCGATGAATTTGACAGTGAAAATCCAAAAGAAATTTCTCGATTTGTTAAAAATGAAATACGTGCACGTGAAATAACTATTTTGGGTAACTTAATACGAAAAGTTATTTCTTTTAGGAAAATAATAGTAATTGCAATAAATGGAGATATTGTTTCACCATTTTTTGGACTTTCACTTGCTGCTGATTTTCGTTTTGCTTCAGCTAATACAAATTTTATTCTCTCACATATAAAATACAGACTTCACCCAAGTGGAGCATTACCCTTCTTTCTGCCAAATTATCTCGGCCAGTCTAAAGTAGCAGAACTTCTATTCAGAGGTACAAAGTTACCAGCAACAGAACTTAAAAAATTAGGATTGATAAATGATTTTTATGATGACTCCGAATTTATAGAGAGAGCAAAAGATGAAGCTACTCAAATTTGTAAAGTAAGTCTAAATGTTGTGCAAAGCACAAAAAAATTGTTATATCGTTATAAAAATTCGCTAAATGAGTATTTGGATTTAGAATCTGAATTTATGATGAGATAAAATTCAAGAAAGTATAAATATTTTTATTCGGTCAAATTGAACAGATTAGGATTAAATACATTAGTAACATACCAAAATATTTAATCCATATATTTTTTTGCTTGCATCATATTTAAAAATATATTATGTTTCGACCGTAAAACGAAAAACGTCTAATAAGGATAAATATTATGAATAAAGATGAAGAAGTAAAAAGCGCAATCCTTGAGGCTGCAAAGCGAGTCTTTCAAAAATGGGGTTTAAATAAGACAACTATGGAAGACATAGCTCATGAAGCCGGAAAAGGAAAAAGTACGCTTTATTATTATTTTAAAAGTAAAGATGAGATTTTTGAATTATTGGTACAAGTTGAACTTAGTAACATTATTCACAAAGCAAAATCTTCTACTGTTGATTTAATTTCTTCGAAAGAGAAATTAAAAAAGTATATAGAAACAATGTTGAAAGAAATAAAAAAATCTGTTAGTCTCTATTCTTTAGTTTCCGGGGAGATAAAAGGAAATCAAGAGTTTATCGCAAGAACCTCTAAACTACTAAATGATAGAGAAAAAGCAATTATTATTGAAATTCTGAAAGAAGGACATATAGCAGGAGAATTTAATTATATCAAAGATACAGAGATAAATAAATTTGCAAGTGTAATTGTTGGAATGATCAGCGGATTATCTATATATCTCTTCTTTGATAATGATGATAACGAAATGATAGATATTGCAACAAGAGTGATAGCTGAAGGATTCTAAAATTTTTTATGCGGGAATCGACTAAAAAACATATATCGTCTAATAGGCTAAACAAAAAATGAAAACAAACAGAATCTCAAATTATCCACTCATAGTTGGTACAAAATTCATTGCCAATATGATGTAAAATTTTTTAAACTGATTTCGACCCAAAAACAAATATTGTCTAATTAACTAAAAGGAATAAAATGAAAACAAACAAAATCTTAACTTATCTACTCATTGCATGCACTGGCTATTTTTTACAGAGCTGTTCTGATGGTAAAACAGAAAGCACACTAAATAATACCGAAATTAAAGTAGAAGTTGAACAAGCAAAAAAAATAAATGGAAGTGAAGCAATTGCCTATAGCGGAACAATCGAAGAATCCGAATCGATTCCATTAAGTTTTTCAACAATTGGAAGTGTATCAAAAGTTCTCGTTTCGGAAGGAGACTTTGTTAAGAAGGGACAGATTCTTGCAGTAATAAATAATGAGAGCTATAAAAACGCTTACGAAATGTCTTTGGCAACTCAGAAACAAGCTGAGGACGCATATAAACGCTTATTGCCGATGTATAAAAACGGCAACCTTCCGGAAATAAAATTAGTGGAAGTTGAAACCGGACTTCAACAAGCTAAATCTGCAACATTAATTGCGAAAAAGAATTTAGACGATTGTAACCTTTACTCGCCGGTTGATGGTGTTGTGGGTAAACGAGCAATAGAACCGGGAATGGCTGCGATACCGAATTTAACATCTATCAATATTGTAAAGATAGAAAAAGTATTTGCACGTGTGCCGGTAGCCGAAAACGAAATCGCATCAATTAAAAAGGGAGAGAAAGCGAATATTACAATCGCAGCATTGAATAATGCTGAGTTCACTGGAACGGTTGAGGAGATAGGTGTTATGGCTGATCCACTAGCTCACACATATAAAATCAAAATAGGTATTGTAAATAGAAACTATGAAATGAAACCGGGAATGATTTGTAACGTTTTAATTAATAAGCAAAATGTAGCTTCGGGATTGTTGGTCCCAAGCAGAGCAGTATTGGTTGATGAAAAGGGGAACAATTTTGTTTACGTGGTAAATCAAAATAAAGCTGTAAGAAAACATGTAATGACCGGAAGACTTTTAAGAAATGGTGTAGAAGTGACAAGCGGATTAAATGAAGGAGAACAAATTGTGGTTACGGGTCAGCAGAAACTTGTTGATAATTCTTTAATACAAATAGTTAAAAGTAATTAGTGGGGAATATATTTATGAAAACGAAAAGGTCTCTAATAGAAATAATTCTCCGGTATAAACAATTAATAATTGTTACCACAAGTATACTGGTATTATTTGGAGTAGCGGCACTGATAGAAATGCCGCGTGATGAGTTTCCGGAATTTAAAATACGGCAGGGATTAATAATTGGAATATTCCCGGGCGCAACTTCCGAGCAAGTGGAAGAACAGCTAACCAAAAAGATTGAAAACTATTTATTCCAGTTTGAATCCGTTGATAAAAAGAAAACCCATTCCATCTCTAAAGAAAATGTGATGGTTATTTATGTAGAAGTAAATAAAAAGGAAAAAGATCCAAAAGCGTTCTGGGCAAAACTTAAGCACGGGTTAGATGAATTTAAGGGAGAACTTCCATCCGGAGTAATGTCTTTATACGCGAATGATGATTTTGGAAACACATCTGCCGTGTTGCTTGCAGTTGAATCTGAAACGAAAACATATAAAGAACTTGAAAGATATGTCGAAAAATTTGAAGACAATGTTCGCAAGATACAGGCGACATCAAGAGTAAAACATTTTGGTCTGCAGAAAGAAGAAATCAATGTTTACATAGACGACTCTAAGCTTACAAATTACGGGATCAAACCATTGATGGTTTTAACCGCATTAAAACCACAGGGAATGATAAACTATACCGGCGATATTGATGATGGAAGATTTATTCGCCCGATTCACATTCCATCTGGTTACAAAACAGAAAGTGATATAGCAAATCAAATTATTTATTCTGATCCAATGGGAAATGTTGTCCGGGTTAAAGATGTTGGAAAAGTTGTTCGTGAATATGCAGAGCCGGATTCATACATACGGCTTAACGGTAAAAAATGTTTAATCGTCTCGTTAGAGATGCTTCCCGGTAATAACATTGTTCAATACGGCGATGAAGTAAAAAAAGAAATAGAAAAATTTCAGTCTGAGATTCCTTCCGATGTTCATGTTGGACTAATTTCCGATATGCCGAGTTTCGTTTCAAAATCAATTCTAAATTTTCTTAAAGAATTCGGTCTTGCAATATTCTCGGTTATCTTGGTAACAATTCTTTTGCTGCCAAGAAGAGTAGCTCTAGTTGCTGCCTCCGCAATTCCTATATCCATATTAATTACACTAGGAATAATGTGGGCAACCGGAATGGATCTTCAAACTGTATCGCTTGCCGGTTTAATAATTGTTCTTGGAATGGTGGTAGATAACGCTATAGTTATAATAGATAATTATGTAGAAAAACTTGATCACGGCATATCGCCTCACGATGCCGCTTCGCAAAGCGTGACTGATCTTTTTGGCTCGGTTTTTTCTGCAACCTTAATTCTTATATTCTCTTTTGCGCCAATGGCAATGATGATGACCGGTCTTGCGGGCGATTTTATTAAATCATTACCTCAAACAGTTGCTTTTGCTCTTTTAGTCTCGCTTATAGTAGCTGTAGTTTTGGTTCCATTAATGTGTTTTATCTTTATTAAACAAGGCATCAATTCAGAAAATAACAAAGGTAAAAAGGCGGCGTTCTTAAAATGGCTTCAATCTTTTTATGATAAAGCTTTAGAAAAATCATTCAAGAAGAAAAAGACTGTTGTAATTGTTGGAGCCGCGTCATTTTTATTTGGCTTATTAATAATGATGATAACTCCACAACAGCCATTTCCGTTTTTTGAACGCAATCAATTCGCGGTTGAAGTTTCGCTGCCGGTTGGAAGTTCATTAAAGCAAACCGACTCGGTATTGAAAGAAATTGAAAATATGTTAAGTAAAGATTCACGTGTAAAAGAAGTAGCCGCATTTGTAGGAACAAGCTCGCCAAGATTCAACTCACTTTACGCGCCTAATTTTCCGGCAAAACATTTTGGGCAGTTACTTGTAATAACGGAATCAAGTGAAGCAACAAAAGAAATACTTGATGAATACAGTAATAAATACAGCGACTCAAATCCGAATGCGCATATTAAATGGAAACAGCTTGAAATGGCTTCCAGTAAAGCGCCAATTGAAATTAAAATTTCTGGTGATAGTATTTCCACAATAAAAACAGTTGCTGCACAAGTCTCGGGTATAATGCGCGAAATTGAAGGTGCTAAATGGGTTAGAACTGATTATGAACAGCCGCTTCAATCAGTAAGATTAGATATTAAACAAGACGAAGCAAGCCGGCTCGGTTATTCAAAAACAATTCTTGATTATTCGCTGATGGTTGGAACAAAAGGTTTTCCGGTTTCAACTATTTGGGAAAATGATTATCCGGTAAATGTGAATTTAAGAGTTGATAAAAAAGTAAAAACCAGTGTTGATGATATTATGAATCAATATGTAACCTCGCCGTTTTTGGTTTCATCAGTGCAAGTAAGACAGCTGGCTGATTTAAAACAAGAATGGACTGAAGGAGAAATAGCCAGACGAAACGGAGTCCGCACGATAACTGTGATGGTAGATGTCGAGAGAGGTATTTATGCAGCCGATATATTTAGCAAAGCAAAACCGATAATTGAAAATATGAAATTGCCGCATGGCGTTGAAATAAATTATGGTGGCGAATATGAAATGAACAATGAGGAAGTGACGCCAATTTATTATGCAATGGGAATTACTATTGCAATCATTTTCATCATTTTGTTAGTCCAATTCAGAAACACAAAAACATCTCTTCTTATTATGATGACGATGCCGCTAAGTATTTTCGGTGCGGCACTGGGAGTGAAGATAACCGGCTATCCTTTCGGTGTAACTGCATTAATTGGGATAATCAGTTTGATGGGAATTGTAGTGCGTAACGGAATTATTTATGTCTCGTATGCCGAGGAACTTCGCAGAGAACACGGTCATTCACTTGAAGAAGCGGCAATCTCATCGGCAAAAAGAAGAATGCGCCCAATATTTTTAACATCCGCGGCTGCGGCAGTTGGCGTTATCCCAATGATTATAAGCGGCTCACCGCTATGGGGTCCGCTTGGTGCTGTAATTTGTTTTGGGTTGACCTTCGGATTGATACTCTCGCTTATAGTTCTTCCGGTTCTTTATTATTTATTCCACAGAAAAGATTTTGACAAAGTTGAGGAGGCTGAATTAGCATGAAAAATATAAATCTATTTATTCTCGTGATGATACTCTTAAGTATCAATTATGTTTCTGCGCAAAAAGTAATAACGCTCGAAGAAAGCAAGCAGTTTGCTTTGCAGAACAATACGGAAAGTAAGAACAGCAAATTAGAAGTTGATGCTTCTCGTCAAATAAAAAATTCCGCTTTCACATACTACTTCCCGAATATAAGTGCAGGCGGATTTATGTTCGAAGCTCAAAAAAGTTTAATGGAAATGGAAACTCCCGGCGGGAACCTTCCCGTCTATGATGGTAATCCGGCAAATCTTGCTACCGCAACTCAGTTTGCATATTTCCCCGGCGGAACAATGGAACTGCTTAAGAAAGGAACAATTGGTTATATCAATGTTATGCAGCCTATATTTGCCGGCGGCAGAATAATCAATGGAAATAAACTTGCCTCACTCGGCGAAGAAGCGAGCGAGTTAAAAGGTAAAATGACACAAAATGAAATCCTTCAAAAAACCGAAGAGCAATATTGGCAGATTGTTTCGCTCGAAGAAAAACACATTACAATTGAAAAGTATGAAGCTCTGTTGAACCGTTTATTAATCCAGGTTGAAGATGCATTCAAATCCGGACTTGTAATGAAAAACGATTTGTTGAAAGTAAAATTGAAATTGAGCGAGGTACTTCTAAACAAATCCAAACTCGAAAACGGGACTAAACTTGCTACGATGGCTTTCTGCCAGCATATCGGTATTCCTTACGATTCCACTTTGGTTTTGCGGGATGAACTGGCAATCGGCGAGCTTCCGCAGAGTCTTCTTATTGATAACACGGATGCTTTGAAAAACCGGAATGAATACAGTCTTCTCGAATTATCCGTTAGAGCAGAAGAACTTAAAACGAATATGAAACTCGGTGAATATTTACCGCAGGCTGGAATCGGTGTAAACGGGATGTACATGAAATTTGATGAAGGCAAAGGCAGAACACTCGGAATGGTTTTCGGTACCGTATCAATTCCAATCTCCAATTGGTGGGGCGGCTCCCACGAGCTTGAAGAGCGCAGCATCAAAGAGGAGATTGCGGAAAACAATTTCAAAAACAATTCTGAACTGTTAGTTCTCCAGATGGAAAAAGCATGGCAGGATTTAACCGACTCTTACAAGCAATATTTGTTGAGCGAAGAATCAAAAGTACAGGCTGAAGAAAATTATAAAGTAAATAATGATAGCTATAAAAATGGACTAATCACGACTTCTGATTTACTTGAAGCGCAGGCTCTGCTCCAGCAAACAGAGGATCAGTTGATTGATGCAAAAGCAAATTACATTGTTAAGAAAACAACTTATTTACAAGTTACTGGAAGATAGTAAAAAATGGATATCAATAAAGAGAAAATTGCATTAGTCCTTGGGATAGATGGTGCCAGAGATCTTGCTCATATTGGAGCTATAAAGGTATTAGAAGAAAATATAATTCCAATTAATATTATTGCATCGGTGCTTTGATTGGTCGATTATATGCTTCATGCATGAGTACAAAATAATTGGAATATTGTAAACCAAGTAAATAAAATAATGGTAGCAAAAATATTTATGCCCAAATTTTTTGGTTCAATTTATTTGTTGTGGGAAAATTCACTAAACCTTTATTTGATGTGAGCGAAAGAATTAGAAACGTTTAGCGCATTTAATTGAAAATGAATTTACACGAAAACGCATTACTGGGATATAATTTCATTTTTAACTTCAATTTTAAAACTAAATAAAAAGGAAAACTTCTTTTGGATTGTTTGGCAAGTGATTATAAACCACACTAACTTTAATAAAAAATGGAAAACGCTAAACCCCGAATTCTATTTGGGATAAAAACAAATTTTATCCCAAATAGAAAATTTAAATAGATTACCTAAATATATTCCCAATAAATATTAAGAATAGAACCTATGAGTGATTGCAAATAGAATATTTATAAGAACCAAAATGTTTATTATCAAATTAACCTTAAATATTTTATTAAGATTTCCTTGTGACAAGGTATCAACATTATTTTCAAGCTCTTTTCTTATTTTTTTTGCAGCAGGAATAACCATTCCACCAGTAAATCCTAATATAGCAACTAAGATAATTTGCTTTGCTGCTAACCAATGATTGCTTGTCATGTCAAAAAATCCGTATCCAGAATTTAGGACAAGCAGTATTCCTGTAATTAAAATACCTATTGAACCGGCTATTCCAAAAACATTTGTAAACATTAAGTAATTTGAAACATTTTCTTTTACAGCAATTCCTTTATTTATTTTTCCCCGCAGAATAAATTCCACTGCAAAAAATGCAAGCCAAATGCCAGCAAAAATTATATGTAATGTTATATATATTGAGTATAGATTCATGTTTTTCCTTTTTTGTTATTGTTACTAATATCTTTCTAGCTTAAAATTTTCGCCAAGATAAAGCTTTCTTACATCTTCATCTTCAGCTAAAGTACTAGCTGTTCCATCTCTAAATAATTTTCCATTTATCAGAATATAACCACGGTCAACAATGCCAAGTGTTTCGTGAACATTATGATCGGTTATTAAAATTCCAATGCCTTTATGTTTTAGGTTTGCAACAATCGTCATAATATCTTCCACAGCAATTGGGTCAACACCAGCAAATGGTTCATCAAGAAGAATAAATTTTGGGTCACTAGCTAAAGCGCGAGCAATTTCGGTTCTCCTTCTTTCACCTCCACTTAGTTGAAATCCTTTACTTTTGCGAATATGAGTAATGTTTAGTTCTTCCAGAAGAGATTCCATTTTCTCTTTTCGTTTGGAATCGTCCATTTTTATAAGTTGAAGGATTGCCATAATATTATCTTCAACTGTTAATCTTCTAAACACCGATGCTTCTTGGGGTAAATATCCAATACCCATTTTTGCTCTTTTGTACATTGGCTCTGAAGATATTTCCGTTTCATCTAAAAAGACTTTACCACTTTTAGGTTTTATCATTCCAACAATCATATAAAATGTTGTTGTTTTTCCAGCACCATTTGGTCCTAGTAAACCCACAACTTCACCTTGGTTAACACTTACTGAAACTTTATCAACAACTGTCCTTTTTTTATATGCCTTAACTAAATCTTCACTTCTTAATGTTAATATTTTGGACATCTATTTACTCCTCTGAATCAATTCTGCTTTCATAGGTTTATTTTTATAAATAATAAATGTAGGGATAGTAAAATCTAGCTCATTCCCCTTTACTAATTTTTCTGGATGATATTCACTTTGAACAGCTTCATACATAGAAACATTTACCACCTCATTATTTTCAAACATCATTTTGGCTTTGTTTGAGCTCGATTTTATAAGCCCATTTGGTTCATTTTTTTCATACATAAAATAAATGCTTAAAACTCCACCATCTACATTGGTTAATTTCAATTTTCCATCTCTAAAATACATATTTATTTTATCGCCCGAAATTTGCTCGTAACGATATTCATAATTTTTATTCTTTGAAAGAATTGTCGCATCATTTCTAATCTGTATTGAATCAAGTTTACTGTTTGATAAAAATATATTTATTGAATCACCAACAAGTTGAGAATTTGTAAACCAAAGAATTGGGGAATTTTTATCACCTTTCATTTTCTTTGTCATCAATCTATTTTCGTCTCTATAAAGTATTGCATAATTGTTAACAGAAAATAAATCACCTCTAATAATTTTAACAGAATCAATTGCCAAAAGCGTTTTAACAGAATCCTCTTTTGCCTCAAAGACTTTAGCTCGTATAAAAAGCGTATCTTCTTTTCCGCTTTCGGTAGTATCAATTTTTGTTAGAAGTGGATTTCCAGTAATACGAGTATAATTGTTCATTCCTTCATCAACTAACTCTTCTCCAATTATAGTAAGCTGTTGTTTTTCGTTAACAATTTTAACATTGTTATAAGCATTAGATTTTTTTTGCTCTCTAAAGTGAATTAAACTATCACAAAATATAGATGATTCCTCATCAGATATATTTACTTTTCCAACAGCAATTACTTTTTGATTATCATTAAAATATGTCAGTTTGTTTGAATTTAATATATTTACTGAATCAACCAGTTTAACATTTGAATTAAAAATTGATTTTTTCAAATCAAAGTAATAGTAACCAGAATCCGCAGTAAGTTCAACATGTCCATCTTCAAGTGTTAAATGTTTATTAGAATAAACATACTTTTCGTTACCAAAGTAGTAACCCTTTTCTGAGTGAATAGTAATTGAATCTTGCATTACAACAACATTTCCAATTAGTTCTGCATTATTGTTAGTCAAATTTTGAATTGCTTTATTACAAGTTACTCGCACATTTCCTTGAGTCATAACAACGTTACCAATTACTTCGCGAAAGCTTATTCCATTTTCGGTTTTTCCAATAAGTGATTCTCCAATAACTCTTATAATATCAGATTTATCTTGAGCAAAAAGTGTAGCCGTTAATATAAATGCAATTAAAAATATTTTTTTCATTTTTGAGCTTTGGATGTAGTGGTTTGGTATGTTACATTTTTTATTACATAATTTCTAATATGTTGATCAGAAACTAATCCAAATCCTTCAATTAATTCAGTTGGTGTTGTGATACGAACAAACTTATCACTTACAATTTTTTCGTCCAATTTTCTCCACATTAACTCTTCTGTTTCTAACTTCACATTTGAACTATCATTTGTAGCCACAACATTATCAAGTGCATACATATCATTAGTAATTTCATCAATTCTGCCTCTTTTGGATGTTAACTGCGAAGTTTTTTTGCCTTTTGAATTAAAGAACTCAACCTTAACATTTTTCAATAATTTTTCTTTTGGTTCATTATATGCTTCAAGATAATCTGTATAAAGAATTGCCTTCAAATTTCCATCCTCAGTGAATAACATTTTTGAGTTCCAACTTTCAAGGATCGGAATATTTTCCTCCTCCAGAGTTAAATCAACTTTGGGTTTAATATTTTCGTTATTACACGAAAATATTAAGACTGTTATAAGAAAGCAGAAATAGTATTTATTTGCGAGTTTATTCATGGCTTAACTTGTCAATCATTTCAAGAACAGAATGCAGAATACTCCCATTCAAATTTATATCAATAGTGAAATCCACAACACGTTTTACTTCACGTCTAGCACTACTAGGTGCAATAGCAATTCCAGCTTTTTGCAGTAATGGAATATCAAGCATATCGTCTCCAATATATAAAACATTAGAAAATTCTAAATTAAGTGGTTTTAGAATATTTTCAACACTTCCAACTTTATTAAATGAACATGTAACAACAATACAATTATTAATAGATGCTAATTTTTTTGTCAATTCATCATCTTTTCGCTGAGTAATAACCCCAGCGTAATAATTTTTAAGTTTTAGTTTTTGTGTAAATTCTTCCATGCAGTTTAGAAGTTCTTCTTCGTTTCTATCCTTCCGAAGAATTAATACACCATCTAAATCAAATAGGAATATTTTAATTTCACTAATTTTATGTTTTATGTTTTTATCAAGTAAAATAATTATTCTCCCTCAAATAAATCTTCCTGATTTAGTCCACGCTTTGTTCGTTTTTTATTAAATCGTTTATAAGCTAAATCGGTAGCTTCCCTTCCTCGAGGTGTTCTTTGAATAAAACCTTGTTGGATTAAGAATGGTTCATAAACCTCTTCTATTGTGCCAGCATCTTCGTTAACACTAACTGCAAGAGTACTTAAACCAACTGGTCCACCATTAAAGCGTTCAATTATGGAAAGTATAATTTCCTTATCCATTTCATCCAAACCATCTGCATCAACTTCCAGAGCTTTTAATGCTTTTTGAGTTGTAGCAATATCAATGATAGTTTTATCTTCAAAATCTGAAAAATCACGAGTACGTCTTAACAACCTATTTGCAATTCTCGGAGTTCCACGGGAACGTTTTGCAAGCTCCAAAGCTGCATTTTCATCAATAGGCACATTCAATAAGTTAGCAGAACGCTCAACAATATTTTTGAGAAGTGAACTATCATAATAGTCCAATCTAAATTTTATTCCAAACCGATCGCGCAAAGGAGCAGTAAGTAAACCTGCCCGAGTAGTGGCGCCAATTAATGTATATTGAGGAAGTTTTATTTGAACACTTCTAGCGTTTGGTCCAGTATCAATCATGATATCCAATTTATAGTCTTCCATTGCGGAATATAAATATTCCTCCACAACCGGACTTAATCTGTGTATTTCATCAATAAAAAGCACCGAGTTTTCTTCCAAATTTGTAAGAATTCCAGCCAAATCTCCAGGTTTTTCAAGAACTGGGCCTGAAGTTAATTTTAAATTAACTCCCATTTCGTTAGCAATAATATTTGCAAGTGTTGTTTTACCTAATCCAGGAGGACCAGTAAGCAAAACATGATCCAAGCTTTCACCTCGTTTTCTTGCAGCTCCAATAAAGACTTTTAAATTATCCGTAATTTTTTTCTGCCCACTAAACTCCCTAAAACTTTTAGGGCGCAATGCTTTTTCAATGGTAACTTCTTCATCTAACCTATTTGGATCTCTTATTGGTAAATCACGCATTAATTAGCCTATTCCAATTCTAAATTCTTTCTAAAATAATTAAACTTTCCTACTCTCAATTTATCAATTCCTAGTGATATAATTGCCATTAAAATTACCATAAAAACGGCTAAAAATATTGTTAATTCAGCGGACAAATTACCCACAATATGAGTTAGCCCAATTGAAGTGGGAGATCCATACAAGATGATTAGATGAATAATGTAAATCCATAAAGAATTTTTAGAAAACGATTCAACTATTCTCGGTAATGAATTTCTGTGTGATCCAATAAAACCAAATACTGAAAAAAGTATTAAAATTGCGCCAAATCTTAAAAATGAATCCAAATAAACATAATCAACTAAATGTGAGAAGTAGAACAAAATACTGCCAACTAAAAATAATGCAAAAAGAATTTTCTTTTTTGTAATGAGCTCACGGTTTTGCGCAATTATAATTCCGAAAATGGCACCGAAAAAAATAAATTCAAGATAAGGAAATAATGGAAAGATTGAGCCAAATTTTGAAGTAAAATATGACGCTATTAAAATATTATCGCTATTATTCCAGCCAATTTTACTAATAAAAGGCGAAACTAAAAATACAATTATTGTTAAAATCGCAAAGGAAATAATAGGATTAATTCGAATTTTTGCAGATAAATATGCTATTAAAATAATAAGCAATAATCCAACACCAATAAGGTGAAGAGCATCCACTGTAAAAAATGTTAACCATTGTGAATGACTTGTATACGAAAGGTTAAAAATCTTAATTGTTGGAAATCTAAGAAGATAACCTATTAGAATCAGTGTTATTCCTCGATTAATTCCTTTAGAAATTCTTGAATTGGCTTTGAAGTCAAATTTCTTTTGAAATAGCAAATATGAAAAAACTAATCCAGAAGAAAAAATAAATAAGGGTGCTGTAAAAGCACGAAAAAATAACCATGTTTGAAAAACGAAAGAATTAGTATTAATTGATGAAACATTCAAAAGTGAATGCACAGTATGACCTTGAACCATCATAAAAACGGCAAAAGCTCGCATCAAATCAATAGCAAGAATTCTCTTAATATTTGTTTTACTCAAAAAAACACTCACAATTATACCAAATTACGTGGATGATTTTTAACCCAATTAAATACAAAATTACTAATTTGGGTTGTTGAAGCTCCAGGAGTAAATAACTCGCCAACACCTAATTCCTTAAGTTTTGCAATATCATCTTCTGGAATAATTCCCCCACCAAATAAAAGAACATCATCCATTTCCTTTTCTTTCATAAGAGTTAATATTTTTTTAAATATTGTATTATGCGCACCAGAAAGCACGCTAATGCCAATTGCATGCACATCTTCTTGAATTGCAGCTTCAACAATCATTTCGGCAGATTGTCTCAATCCTGTATAAATAACTTCCATACCTGCGTCTCGTAAAGCTGCAGCTACAATTTTTGCTCCTCTATCATGTCCATCTAATCCAGATTTTGCTACAATTACTCTAATTTTTTCATTCACGTTTAAGCCTCAAGATACTTCTTTCGTTTTGGAAATACTCCAAAAATTCCTCCAGTATGCACGAAAAGAACATTACTACTTTTCTTTCCTTCTAGAAAATTTTTATAATAAGCATAAAATGCTTTTCCGGTATAGGTTGGGTCTAATAAAATTCCAGATGATTGATAAAACTCTTTTATCACTTTCAATTTTTCATCCGAAATATTTTTGTATCCTTCCTCGGAATAACCATCTAATATAATAAGATTGTTGTAATTAACCTCAACATTTATCTTGAACTCAATAATTGCGTCTTCAACTAAATTAATAATTGCATTACGTACAAATTCGGGATTATCTAAAACATTGACTGCATAAATTTTTACATTTGAACCAAGCATTGCTGCGCCTAACAACATTCCAGCAGATGTTCCACCGCTTCCATAAGCAGAAAGAATTCCTTTTACTTTAGATAGATGATTTTGTTCCTCAAGTTCTTTTATAAAATTTATATATCCCCAAATTCCCAGTGGAGTTGAACCGCCCGAGGGAGCAATATATACTTTGTGTCCTTCTTTTTGGAGTTTTTTGCTATCCTCTAACATAATATTTTTTACATTACCATATTCTTTTTTAGATAAGTAAACAATTTCAGTTCCAACCAATTGATTTAGAAATAGATTACCATCAGGGTTATTTGTCTCGCTTCCCCAGAGGAACAATTTTGTTTTTACTCCAATTTGCCTAGCTGCAATAGCTGTTGCTCTTGCATGGTTTGATTGATCACCACCAGAAGTGAATAAATAATCCGCTTTCTTCTTTTTTACATCAGCAAGAATGTAATCCAATTTTCTAATTTTGTTTCCCGATAATTCTGTACCTGTATAATCATCTCGTTTAATTAAAAATTTGGTCCCACGAAATTCTACTTTTTGAATTGGTGTAGGAAGATTTGCAATACTAAATTTGTTTGGAGTAATCATATCGACCTTCATATATATTGTTGTCAAAATATTTTCGAGCTATTTCAAGATCATTTGGAGTATTAATTGATAAACAATCTTCTTCAGTAACAACTATCTTAATTTTATATCCATGTTCAAGCAACCTTAATTGCTCCAGTTTTTCGATGCGTTCCAAATCAGTTGGAGTTAATTTTTTAATCATTTCAATTGCTTCTTTTGAATACGCATAAACTTCAATGTGTTTATATATTTCCGCACTCAATATTTTTTCCAGATTTGTCTTAGCGTCTTTTACATACGGAATTGGTGAATAAGAAAAATAAAGCGCAAAGTTATTATAATCAAATACAACTTTAGGAATTGATGTTGATTTAAGTTCATCAACGGAATTTATCTTTTTTGCCAATGTAGTTATTGATATTTCCGGGTCAAAAAGATGAGGTTCAATTACTTGATCTATCATTCTTGAATTTATAAATGGTTGAGCACCTGGGATATTTAGAAATACATCGGCTGATATTTCAGATGCGATGTAAGAAACTCTTTCGGTACTTGTTAAAAACTCCTTTGGTGTTAAGCGCGCTTTAGCTCCAAATCCTCGAACAACTTTATATAACCTTTCATCATCAACAGCAATAATAACATCATTCATTAGTTTTGACTTTTTTGCATTTTCATACGTATGCTGAATTACAGGTTTTCCTCCAATATTAGCTAGGAGTTTGCCCAAAAGTCTTGTAGAAGCAAAACGAGCAGGAATTATTCCAACAATATTCATTTTATATTAATTTGATTTAATTACTTTTGGAACTTTGAAATATTCAGCATTTTTATTTAATGTATTTTTAAGTGCATCTTCTGTTGAAATTGATTCTTTTAGTACATCCTCTCTAAATACATTTTCACCAGCTATAGGATGCGATAAAGGCTTAACATTTTCAGTGTTTAACTCATTTAACTTATCTATATATTCTAAAATTTGATTCAATTGAGTTGTATATTCATCTATTTCATAATCATTAAATTTAAGTTTTGCTAATTTTGCAATATGTTCAACTTCACTTTTTGTAACCGACATTTCAAATCCTTACTTGCTAATTTTAAATTTTAAAGTTTTGCTAAAACCATTTTCTATATCATCCACTATAAGTGTTACGTCACCAGCAGTAGCTGTATTAATAGCGGATATTTTTACGTGCGAATTTTCTGGAGGATTAATCTCATCAACAATCAACATAGGATTTGTACCCCAGTTATAAATTGGAGTTTTAATGCCTCCGTACGAAAATGCGTTCAACTCAACAGGATATCCACCAGCAACGAGTGTAAACACAGAATCTCCAAGTGTTTTTACAAATGATGAGTTAATGTATACACCTGGTGCAGGATCAAAGAAACCGGCACTACTAAATGTTCCTTCCGCCACAGAATAAATTGGATTATCAACAATTGATAAATCAAGTGTGTGCTCACTATTGCCACGTTTAGGACTTGAGTATTTCATCCAATAAAAACTATTTGCATATGCATCTATTTCTTGTTGAATCTGTAAAAATATTTGATTCAATTCGCTCAATTCTGTAATTGTATAATTACCTTGCCTTCCAATTTGGGCTAATATTTCGGGTTCAATTTCAGAACCAAGTCCTACAGTATAAACTTTTTTCTCTCCAATTGCATTAAGGGCTTCTGCCAAAGTTTTGCTACCTTGTGTATCATTTCCATCTGTGAATAAAACTAGCGAACCTTGAACAATATTATCTGGCTTTATAATATCTGTCCATTGCGAAACGCCTTCAATTACAGCACCATATAAATTGGTAGAAGCAAATCCCCTTCCTATATTATCAATTGCATTTTTCAATGCATTTTTATCATTGGTAAAATTTAAAACTAGTTCTGGATTACTTGAAAATTTATAAAGCGCAACTTCTTGTTGTGTAGCCATATTATTAATAAAGTTTTTAGCTGCATCTTTCAAAAGCTGTAAACTATTTAAATCGTCACTAATACTTGTGCTATTATCTAACATCAAAACAGTTTTAATTAGATATGGATTATTTTCTCTTTTTGTAATAGCCATATTAGATTCATACTTAGAAACGCTATAACCATCTTCGGAAATTAAAAAATCATTTATTGTTAAATAGTCAATACCCTTATTTTCTAAATCAGTTACCTGAAATAGCATTTTAACTATATTTGGTGTAGCTGTAGTTATACTATGGTTAGTAAGAACATATCCAGGTTGCGTTGAAGCAGATTGGCTAGTTGTAAAATGCCAAATTGGACCTTCTTTCGTTGAACCATCACTAAATTTTGCAACCACTTTCCAATAATAAACAACACCATTTCCACTGGCAATTATATCTGCAAACTTATCTGAAGTATTCGATTTTATAATTCGCATAGGAGGAGTTACTTTATCCAGATAAATTGTATAGTTTACCGCTTTGGAACATTCCCAAGAAAGTCGTTGGTAACTTGAAATATTATTTACACCATTTGCTGGTGATGGCAAATAAGGTATGGTTGTATCATCAGGAGTAGTTGGATTTGTAATTTTATTATCTAAAGAGCAAGAGTTTAAGATTACACCTATAAAAAATACAATTACCCACAATATTTGTCGGTTCATTTTTTACCTAATTATTTCTAAGTTTGTTACTGCAAAATTATTCAATTATAGGGGAATTATAAAGGGGAAAACACAAAGATTGCTAATATTCAAGTTTGCTTACTTTTAATAAATTTTTGACACAATTTTGCTTTGGTGAGATATTTCAACATTAGTGTTCAATTTTAAATTACTATAAAACATCAGTAATATAGCTTCAAATCTTTTGATAATTTTCCTAAATCAATATTTTTATTTATCTTCGTCAACTATTAACAAAAAATATAATAATGAATAGAACACTTAAACAAATACTTGCTGGACTTTCTGTTCTCATTATTCTTCCAACATTTTTACTTATTATTTTTCAAATTACTTCAATAAATGAAAATGAAAAAATAATTCAAGATGTTTATTATGACCAGCTGGATGCCATATTATTTTCAATAAATCAATATTCTCAGGATGTAGTGAAGGGTTGGCAAGTTAATGCCTCAAATTCATTAGATACTAATGAAAGTAGTAAAACAAAAATTGAAAATTTATTTAGTAATAATAATACTATCAAATGTCTATTCGTGTTATCAGATGATAAACCATTAATACTAACAAAGAATATAGAACATAACGAGTTTTACTCAGAATATTTAGAAATATTACGACCAGAAATAAATAAATCTACCTTGTCACTAAAAAAATACAACAAGCAAGGTTACAATAAAATTCAACCTATTGATTTAAATTATTCCGATTCTTTACAATGCCTTATTTTTTTACTGCCAGATTCACAAAACTTGAAAAATATTTTTGGTGTTATTTTTAATAAGGAAGAATTTATAAATGAAACTTTAGCACCTAAATTTCAAGAAGTAATAAAAGATAAATTTGTTTTATTTGTAAAAAATCGACTTGATAGTACATCCATTTATCAAAGCGAAAATGTTGAAAATAAAAGTACGGCTATAAAAAAAGCACTGTGGATAATTCCCTCTTATGAAATGGGAATACTTCTAAAAGGCGAAACCATAGACGAGCTAACAGGCAAAAGAATTGGATATAATGTGTTTCTACTTTTGGCAACATTTGCTATAATAATAATTGCTGGAATTTTTGTTTTCAGAAGTATAAATAGAGAGATTAAACTAAACCAATTAAAATCAGACTTTGTGTCAAATGTTTCTCACGAACTAAAAACTCCCCTTGCGCTAATAAGCATGTTTTCGGAAACGTTAGAAATGGACAGAATAAAATCGGAAGAGAAAAAGAAAGAATACTATTCCATAATACATCAAGAAACAAATAGGCTAAGTCGAATGGTTTCTTCTATATTAAATTTTTCTAAAATGGAAGCTGGCAAAAGAGAGTATAATTTTTCAGGAAATGATATTAATCTAATAATAGAACAGATTCTTGATACTTATGATTATCATTTTAGTAGCAAAGGATTTACATGCGAATTTGACAAACAAGATTTATCCATAATTAAATGTGACAAAGAAGCAATTTCAGAAGCGATTATAAATCTTATTGATAACGCAATTAAATATTCCTCCAATAAAAAAATGATAACTATAAGAACTGGATCAAACAATAATTTTATATACTTTGAAGTTGAAGATTATGGAATTGGTATTTCTAAAGAAGAGCAAAAGAAAATATTTGATAAATTTTTCCGTGCTTCCACTGGAAATATTCATGATACTAAAGGTACTGGATTGGGATTATCAATTGTTAAAAGTATCATTGAAGCACACAATGGAAATATTATTCTTACTAGTACAATAAATGAAGGATCAATTTTTAGAATACTATTACCCAAAAATTAGAAAAACGAATAGGCACCCAATGAAAAGAATACTTATAGTCGAAGATGAGCCAGCAATGCGGTTAGGTTTAAAAGATAATCTTGAATTTGAAGGTTATGAAATTGAACTTGCTGAAGATGGTGAACAAGGCTTATTAAAAATATCGAATAATAATTTTGATTTAATAATACTTGACGTTATGATGCCTAAAATTTCTGGTTTGGATGTTTGCAAAAAAATACGTGCAGAGGGAAACGAAACTCCACTTATTTTTTTAACCGCAAAAGGAGAAGAGCTTGATAAGGTACTTGGATTGGAATTTGGTGCAGATGATTATATTACTAAACCATTTAGTGTTCGAGAATTGTTATCCAGAATAAAAGCTATTTTGCGCAGAAATAATATGCAAAAACAACTTTCGGAAACAATTAAAATTGGAAGACTTACTTTCGATTTTACCAGCTATAGTGTTTTTGAAAATCAAAAGCCAATTAATATGTCGTACAAAGAATTTGAAGTTATTCACCATTTGTGGATTAACAAAAATAACACAGTTAGCCGAGAGCAGCTTTTAGAAAAAATTTGGGGAAAAGATGTTTTTACAACTGCTAGAACTGTGGATAATTTTATTCTTAAATTGCGCAACAAAATTGAAACAGACCCTAATAACCCTAAATTGATTATAACCATCCACGGAATTGGTTATAAATTGATTTCTGTCTAGTTAATAAAATCTAATAATATTCAATTATTAATTGAAATTTGTTTCATTAAAACTACACTTTTTAGCATCTTTTTTATGTTTATTTATTATTGTGACAATTTATGACAACTCCTTACTTAACAATGACAACTATAACAGACTATTATCCGTCTTTTGTATTGTAGATTTTAATTATTAAGGAGAAAATAAAATGAAACAGACATCAAAAAAATTAGTTACAGTTTTTACAGTTATTTTACTATTTGCATTTTCAACTCAAAATTTCGCCCAATTAAGAAATACAGTTGAAAAGGCAAAATATGACAGATATGTTGGAAATCTAAAAAACGGCATAAACTCTAATAATATTGGATTAAAAATATGTGCAATTCAATTTACAGCTCTTTATCAAATTAGTGAAAACTCTGAACTACTTGTTTCAAAATATAAAGTTGAAAAAAACGATGACATAAAGAATCTTATAGCATTTGCGTTATATATGATTGGTGATCAAAAAGCACTTGAAGAAATAAATGTTGATGAAAAGAGCATATTAGAAAATATTTCATTAAATATGATTGTTGATATTTATAAACTTCAGTCTGGAAGTAATCTTAGACATTTTGAAGATTTATCAAATAAGTAATATCCATAAAAATATCTATTATGAAAAATAGTAACCATAAAAATAGAATTCTAGCAGTAACGTTTTTAATAATGTGCTTTAGCAATGGCTTAATATTATTTGCAGAGGATTTAGAAAAAGTGGTAAATCTAAAAAAGGAATGGAAATTTTCAATTGGTGATAATATGAATTGGACTTCTCCTGCTTTTAATGATAAAGATTGGGAAACTATTCCTGTCCCTTCTAATTGGGAAGATCATGGATTTTACGGATATGATGGATTTGCCTGGTATAGAACTGAGTTTGAAATTTCCCCCAATAACAAGGAGGAAAATCTCTATTTGAGCCTTGGATATATTGATGATGTTGATGAAGTGTATATTAATGGAATTCTTATTGGGTTCTCGGGAGTTTTTCCTCCATATTATCTAACTGCTTTTAATGCTAATAGAATTTACGCTATTCCCAAAAACATTATTGATTTTAATAAAAAAAACACGATTTCAATTAGAGTTTACGATTCACAGCTTAACGGCGGTATAGTATCTGGGGATATTGGAATTTTTAAAAATATTTCTGATTATAAGCTAGTAATTGATTTGGCAGGCAACTGGAAATTTAAGATAGGTGATAATTTAGATTGGAAAAAGAAATACATCGATAAAGAATCATGGGAAAATATTATGGTTCCCGGATTTTGGAGAGATATTGGATATGCCGATTATGACGGTTTTGCATGGTACCGAAAAGAGTTCTATTTCAATAAAAGTGCTAACCAAAAATATGTACTTGTTGTAGGTAAAATTGATGATATTGATGAAGTTTTTATTAATGGAAAACTAGTTGGAGCAACTGGTGATATGGAAGATTTAGTTTTGAAAGGAACTGAATACTCACAGTTTAGGTATTATTATTTAAGCAAATATGATTTGAAGGAAAATCAAAATAATTTAATAGCAATTAGAGTTTATGATGGCATGAAAGATGGTGGAATTTATGAAGGACCTGTTGGAATAATGGAATCACAGACTTTTCAAAAATTTTGGTCTACTTATAAGAAAAAAGAAAATCAAAAAACAAATCCTTTTTGGGATGTATTTTTCAAACATTTATTTGAGTAATATATAGAATTATCAGAGATATTTTTATCGTTGTCAAAATTTGTGCTCTCCTTTTGACAACTGCCTCTCAAAAATAAACAAGACCATTGCCACAAAGACATAAGAACACAAGGGGAAAAAGATATGCTAGTAGATAAAAACATTTTACAGCAAAATTATTCATCATTAGTTGGTAATATTTCGCAGTTGCTTGAATCTGCACGAAAAGAGACTGCAAGAACTGTAAATGCTCTCCTAACAGCTACTTACTGGATGATTGGTTACAGAATTGTTGAGTTTGAACAACATGGTAAAGATTATGCCAAATATGGTAATGCGACATTAAAAATGTTATCTAAAGATTTAAACCAACTTTTTGGAAAAGGTTTTTCTGTTGATAATCTTGAAACTATGCGTTTATTCTTTTTAAATAATAGAGAGATAGGAAATTCCGAGACACTTTCTCGGAATTCTGAAGTTGTAAAATCCGAGACACCGTCTCGGAAATTAGAACTACAGAATATAACAACTAAATTCCCCCTTGCTTGGTCTCATTATGTGGCTCTCACCAGAAGAGTTAAAGATAATAATGCAAGAGAGTTTTACGAAGCAGAAGCTCTTCGTAATGGTTGGTCTGTTAGGCAGTTGGATAGACAAATCTCCTCACAATTTTATGAAAGAACTCTCCTTTCTAAAAATAAAGCTAAGATGCTAGAAAATGGAAGTGTACAAAAACCAGAAGATATTGTAACCGTAGAAGAAGAAATTAAAGACCCATATATTTTAGAGTTTCTTGGTCTTAAAGATGAATACTCCGAAACTGAACTTGAAGAAGCTCTTATTCTTCATCTTGAAAAATTTCTTTTAGAATTAGGAAGCGATTTTGCTTTTATAGGGCGCCAAAAACGACTAAGAATTGGTAACGAATGGTTCCGCATTGACCTTCTCTTTTTCCACAGAAAACTAAGATGCCTTGTTGTTATTGACTTAAAGGTTGGTAAGTTTACGCACGCCGATGCTGGGCAAATGCACATGTACTTAAATTATGCAAAAGAACATTGGACTAACAAAGATGAAAACCCGCCAGTTGGTTTAATTCTTTGCGCGGAAAAAGACAACACGGTTGCAAAATATTCTTTAGATGGATTACCAAATAAAGTACTAGCAGCACAATACAAACTAAACCTCCCCCATGAAAATGTTTTAGTTGATGAGTTGAAGAAAACAAGAAAAATTATTGCAGAAAGGAAGAGAGAATAACTAAATTGACTTATATTGTAGCAACGTTGTGGAAACTAATATGCCTTTTTTTACTGACATTTTAAAGAGTTATAACACAATCCTTAAAATAAGCTATGCTATAGAAAATAATCTAGTTAATTGGACTAATCAACCAATTTCAAAATCCTATCTTTCCGTTTCCTCACTGAAGGATGGCTATAAAAAAACCATTCAACAAATGGATGAGGTTCTTTGTCTCCAAGGTTCTGTTCATTTAACTTTTCTAGAGTATTGATAAATGCTTCCGATTTACCAGTAGTTTTAATAGCATATTCATCCGCTTGGTATTCAAATTTGCGCGAAATTATATTACCAATTGGAGTTGTAAGCAATCCTATTAACATAGCCCAAATTGAAAGCATTGGTAGTGCCGAAACTTCTGTTATTTTAGAAAATTCAAACCAACTAAGAGAAAGTTTATAAAGACTGGCAATTAAAAAAAATGTTAGAAAACTGAAAAGAGTTCCAATAAAAAGATTTTTAATTATGTGTTTGTGTTTGTAGTGACCAAACTCGTGAGCTAAAACTGTTTCTATTTCATCTTCTGTATAATTTTCTATTAAAGTATCGCCAAGAATAATGCGTTTTGTCCTTCCAAGTCCAGTAAAAGCAGCATTTGCTTTTTTTGTGTTTTTACTCATATTAAACTGAAATACATTTTCGACTTTCATTTTAACATCTTCCGCTAAGCGAAGTACTCGTTTTTTTATTTCTTCATTTTCAATTGGAGTAATTTTATAGAAGATTGGCAAAATAATTATTGGTACAATTTGCGCTAGAACTACCGAAATTAAAAACATTGCCGCAGAAAACACAAGCCACCAAAGGGAGCCAAAAGTTAACATTACCCAATAAAACAGCAGAAGAATAGGAAATCCAATAACTGAGCCAACCAAAAGTCCTTTAAAATCCTCCCAAAGCCATTTAGGAATTGTTTGATTACTTAGCTCATATTTATGCTCAAGATAAAACTCAACATAGTATTTAATGGGAAAATCAATTATTGATGAAGCAAATCCAAGAACAATTACAAATAGAATTAAAAGCAGATATTGATTTTCAGTGTAGCTAGTTAAATAATTCTCAAGTTGTTTACTAAATCCAAAATAGACAAATGCAATTATTGCAAAAAAAGAGAAAATTCCTTTGCCAATACTTACTCCCAGTTTAATGTTGTTATATCTTTTTGCTTTAATATTACTCATAATTGTCAACTCTTACATTTTTTGAAAAGCCCAACTTTTAATCTTGCTTGCACAAGAGATTTTTAATTAAAATGGAATTTTTTTACATTCATTGCAACTTCAGAAGTTGGGCTTTTGTAATTTCACACAAAATTTCTAGCACATCAAAATATAATTTAGATTATTTCCATTGAATTTTTAGGAAGCCAGCCAACTTTTCCGTCGGAGAGTTTAATTTTATACCAATCACTAAATTCATCTTGCACATCTATTTTTAATCCCTCATGAATTACAAACACGTCATCACTAGATTCGTTTGGTGATTGTTTTGCAGAAATTGTATTAGTTGTAATAATTCCAAATTCAGTTGAAGTTTCTCTTTGAACATTTGCAAAAAGAATTAGTGATAAAAATATTGCTCCAGAAAATCCAATTAACGAAGTAAAAACAGTAATTCGCTGAGTTGTACCAGATTTTGTAACAAAATAAAGAGTAATGCTGCTTATTAACACTAGATAAAAAACTAGAACTAGGATTTGCCACATTGTAGTAGTGAGTGAAGAAATTAGAATTTCCCACCATTCAACAATAAATATTTTGGGCACTTCTTTAATTCTATCAGTTGTTCGCGATCTTACAATTGATAAATTATATAATAAATCTTCGTTATTTGGATCAAGTTTTAAAGCACGCTCGTAATTTAAAATAGCTTTTCCAATTTGTGCAGAACGGAAATATGCATTTCCTAAATTATAATAAAGCACAGATGACTCATAATTCAATTCCAGAATTGAATTATATTTTTCAATTGCTTCCTGGTATTGTTTATTTTGATATAAATTATTTGCTTCATTCATTATTTCATCCGTCTGCGAACCCAAAATAAAGCTAGCGGAAATAAACAATATTATTAAACTAAGATATCGCATAATCTATTTTTTCTTTTTACTATTTACTAAATTTTCAATTTCTACAATAATATTAACAGTTTCGTTATATAAATCTGTAGCTATTTCTGTTGTTTGAGCTTGTGGTGCAAATCTTGAGAATTCACATTTTTCTAGAATATCTTTAACATGCTTAATAAGTTCATTATTTACTCCATTTTTCTCAAGTAAAGATGACACTTTTTCAATTGATGATTCTGCTTTCTGCAGTTGAAGTTTATCTTCTAGATAACCAAATAAGCCTTTTGAAACTTCTTCGTAATATTTTTCTAAATTATTTTCGTCCAAAGCTTTTTGAGCAAATTTTAATCTTAATTTTGCTTTCTTTTCTGCCTTTCTCGATTTAACAAGTTGAACATTTCCACTTAATTTATCTTGACGTCTTTTAATTCCAATTGTAATTAGCATAACAAACAATGGAAATATTAACATTCCCCAAAACCACGATTTTATAATATTTCCAGTTTCTTTTGGAACTAATTCAAAATTTGACGTTTGAATAAAACGAATATCTTGGCTTAATAATTTTACATCCTCTTTCGAAAATCCAGAATTTGTAGAAGCATATTCGCTATCTCCAATTCCAACATTAATTATAAATTTGGAGGATGTTTCTTCAATATATTTTTTCAATCTTGGATTGAAATAACTAAACTTAATAGGTTCAATTTCCTTAATTCCCGGAACACGAGGAACAATTAAATATTCTTCTGTTTTTGTACCAGAAACAACTCCTTTATTATTAACATTTTTAAATGATTTAGGATCATACTGCTCAAATCCAGGTGGAAGTTTAACTGTGGGTAAATCAATTAGTTCAATATTTCCTTTTCCATTAACTTCCAATTTAAGAGTAACTGGTTCATTTGCTTTAACTTTGTTTTTGTCCAAAGTTGCTTCAAAAGAAAATTCACCAACAGCACCAGCAAAAGATTCTGGCATTCCAATAGTAGGTAAATCACTTACATTAATTACAACATCATTTGAAATAGCTTTGAACTGTATGGTTTCAGTTCTGCCAAAAAATGAATCATTAAAAAAAGAATCGAAAGGATCATTGTTGCGCTGAGATTTTTTTACAATTACCGGAATTTCCAACTCAAAAGGTGTAACAGTTAATTGTCCAGATTTTGTTGGAAATAGTGCAACCTTTTTAAGCACAGCCGAACGATAACGAACTCCATCATACATTTCAACTTCAAATTGGATATTATTTCCAGTTTCTAAAGCCTCAGCCCAAAAACCTTTATATTGTGGCAATTTGGAAATCTGTGGAGATGAAATATTTAATTTAGTATACAATTTATAAGTTACAGTTATTTGTTCACCTTTAACAACATTATACTTATCCGCAATTGCTCTAATAAAAACATTTTCTTGTAATTCATCAGTACTCATTGATTGATTATTAGTTTTTGCATTATTGCTTTTCGTAGCTCCTTTTGCAACACTAATTTTTAATTCATCAGTTCTATATACCTTCCCTTTATGTTCAACTGATGCAGATTCAATAGTAAATTCTCCAATATTTGGACCAATAACTATGTACGAATAAGTAATTGTGGATGAAACACTTCCATTAATAATGCTCATACTGGATGATTGATTTGGACCACTTAAAACACTAAAATTCTTAAAATTTGGTGGTCTAAAACTTTGAAGCGAAGTTCTATCACCTCCATCAAAAGTAAAATAGACTTGGAATCTTTCATTCTGCTGAACTGTAGTTTTATCCACTGATACTTCAAATTTTTGAGCAAAAACACTACTCAAAAAGACGAATAGAAATAACACTAGTAAACTATATTTATAATTCATTTTTTCCATATCAACAAAATTACCAATCTTTCTCAACTTTTACTGCTTTTCCCTTTTTCTTTCGTAATTCTTTCTGCAAATCTTTTTCATCATCCTTTAATGCATTAAGAATGCGTTGTGCTTCCTCTTTAGATATTTCTGGAGGAGGCTGCTTCTCTTGATTCTGCTGATCATCTTGTTTATCATTTTTTTGATCTTGATTCTGCTGATCATCTTTTTTGTCTTGATCTTTATTTTGATCTTCCTTTTTATCTTTATCTTTGTCCTGCTTATCCTGATTCTCGTCCTTATTCTTATCTTGATCTTTTTTATCGTCTTTGTTTTTATCGTTCTTATCTTGCTTCTTGTCCTGATCTTTTTGTTGCTGTTGCATCTGTTTCAATGCATAAGATAAGTTGTACTTTGTATCTAAATCATCAGGATTTAATTTCAAAGATTCAGTATATGCTCCAATTGATTCTTCCAATTTTTGCGATTTCAAAAGTGAATTTCCAACATTGTGATAAATCTCTGCTTTCTGTTCATCGGTTTGCGCTAAAGATAAAGCATTTTTGTATGATTTTAGCGCATCTTCGTATTTACCTTGCTTATACAGAGCGTCACCAAGATTGAAATGCCCCTCATAATTTTCAAACTTTTCATCTATACTTTTTTGGAAATTCTCTGTAGCTCCAGTAAAATCATTTTTTTCGTATTTATCAACACCATTATTAATTGTTGAACGGTCTTGAGAGAAAGCTGTGCTAACACAAAATAAAGTAATAATTATTAAGGAATTAATGCGTGTCATTGCGAGGAGTCCAATCCCTTTTGGGCGACGTGGCAATCTTAAACGGATTGCTTCATCCCCCAAACTAGTCTGCAATGCCTCTGTTTTTATTAACTTATTAGTACTATTCATCACTTCATTTCATCAAATTTAATTAACAATTTATTTTTTGTGCTTGATATAAAAAACTCAACTATTAAAAACAGTATTGCTGGAAATAACAAGTAATAGAACCGATCTTCGTAATCTGTAATCTTTGTAGTTCCATATTCTGTTTCTTCAAATTTTGAAAGATCTTGATAGACTTTATTTAATTCATCTTCGGAATTTGTTCCAAGATAATAATTACCCTGTCCTGCACTAGCAATTTCTTTTAATGTATTTTCGTCCAGTTTAGTTAAAACTATATTTCCATATCTATCTTTTTTATACGCTATTTGAGTTCCAGAACTATTTTTAATAGGAATTGGTGAACCAGTTGCAGAACCAAGTCCGATAGCAAATATTGATATTCCCTTACTTGCTGCATCTTCAGCAGTTTTTACTACATTACCTTCGTGATTTTCGCCATCAGTAATAATTACAATTGCTTTTTTAGTCTCTTCGTCTTGCTTAAACGATTTCATTGCAAGTTGAATAGCTGGAATAATTGCTGTTCCAGGTTGAGGAACTGTAGAAACATCAACAGCAGAAAGGAAAAGGTTGGCAGCAGCATAATCTGTAGTTAATGGAAATTGAACAAAAGCTTCGCCAGAAAAAACTATCAGTCCAATTCTGTCTCCACGCAATTTATTAATCAACTTTGAAATATCATGTTTTGCTTTTTCAAGTCTGCTTGGTTTAATATCCTCAGCTTGCATACTTAAAGAAACATCGAGTAAAATATAAACATCAATTCCTACTTGTTTAACTTCTTCAATTTTAGATCCAACCTGTGGATTTGCAATAGCTACAATAAGAAGAATAATTGCAAAAAGTGATAAACCAAATTTAATTCCACCCTTTATGCCACTTCGCAATGGTAACAAAAGCTTATGCATACTATGACTAGCAAAATTTTTGAGTAATTGATTTTTCTGTCTATGCGAAAACCAATAAATCAAAATTAAAACTGGAACCAGATATAATAGATTTAAATATTCTATGTGTGCAAATCGAAACATTTAATAATTCTTATTTTAATTTTTAATTAGTTAAGGTAACCTTCTTAAGTAGGTTCTGGATAAAATCATTTCGAGCAACAAAAGGAAAAGTCCGAATGCAGCCCACTTGTAAAAGAGCTCTTCTGCATTTCTATAAGATGTAATTTCCACACGTGTTTTTTCCATCTTATCAATTTCATTATAAATTTCTTCCAATTTTTTGTTGTTCGTTGCTCTAAAGTAATGTCCGTCAGTTATATCAGCAACTTGCTGCAAAATAGCTTCATCAATTTCAACTGGAACCATTTGATACTGAACTCCAAAAGGAGTTTGGAATGGATAAGGAGCGTTTCCTCTTGTTCCAACACCAACAGTATAAACTCTTATTCCAAAAGTTTGAGCAATATTTGCAGCTGTTATGGGATCAACTTCACCTGCGTTATTAACACCATCGGTTAGCAGAATGAGAATTTTACTTTTGGCTTTACTGTCTTTCAATCTATTAACACCATTTGCAATTGCTAAACCAATAGCAGTTCCATCCTCAATCATTCCACTATGAATTTCACGCAATAGACCACGAAGTACTGAGTAATCAATAGTTAGTGGACATTGTGTAAAACTTTTACCAGCAAAAACTACTAGCCCAATTTTATCCGATGTTCTGCCAGCAATAAATTCATCAATTACAGCCTTGGCTGCATCTAATCTATTTGGCTTAAAATCCTCTGCCAACATACTTCCAGAAATATCCAAAAGAACCGCAATATCAATACCTTCTGTATAAACATTTTCGCCAGTTGAAAATGATTGTGGACGAGCGAGAGCAATAATTAAAAATCCGACAGCTATTGTTCGCAGAATAAATGGAAGGTGTATTAACCTTTCTTTAATTGTAGGCTTAATTTCGCTAAATATTTTTAATGACGAAAATGTAATATCTGGAGTTAACTTTTTATTCCTTTTCCAATACCAGAAAATCATTACTGGAATAATTGAAAGGAAATAAAGCACAAAAGAATATTTAAATGTTACATCACCCAACATTCATAACCTCTTCCGTTTTTTCTTCAACTATTTCAGTTTTTGTTTTATCTACAATTAAATATGCTTCTTTCATCATTTCTTCATTAATTGTAGGCAGTGGTTGGAATTTTGCAAATTTTACCATATCAGCATTTTCAAGAAATTCTTCTGTAGTATTCAATACTTCAGTTGTTACTTCCTTTGCTTTCAAATTAACAATAATTTCTTTTGTTGTCATTTCCAAAGCCATAAAATTAAATCTATCTTCAAAATAATCGCGGATAATGCCAGTCACTTCGGAGTGATATTCCTTAATCATACCTTGTTGCCAAAGTTTTTGTTCTTCCAGATTGTGCAATTTTGCTAATGCTTTTTCAAATGGTGGAATAATTATTTTTGGTACTTCAATAACTTTTCCAGATTTCTTCTTTTGATAATATCTATATCCAAAATATGACGCCACAACTATAGCCAATATCACCAACGCAATAATTGATATTAAAAGCCAATCAAGTGGAATTCTTTTAGGATCTTTTACATCTTGAATTTCAGCTTGTTTATCAACTTCAATTGTGTGAACCAAAATATCAACTGGATTAACATAAGCAAATTGTGGTTCGCCGCCTTTAACTGTATAGGGAATATAGAATGATGGTATTGTTACTTCTGATGAATCATATTTAGAAAAAATAAAATGACGAATTTCGGAAACTTCATTTGCTTCTTCTTTTCTAATTGTTTCACCATTTTTGATAAAAATTAGATTATCAATACTATCCTTCACCATTGGTATTACAACGTTATATTCCTTTGGATATTTTAATTCAATAGAATAATCAATGTAGTCGCCAACAATATATTCAGTTGTATCTGTTGTCGCAAATACTTTTACTTCTTGAGCAGATACGTTTTGCGCAACAATAAATAATATAATCAGTATTAAAGAATGGATTTTTCTCAAAGCATTTTTTCCCGTTTTCTAAAAAAGTTTGCAAGAGGTTTTACATACGATTCTGCAGTATTTACTTCAATTGAGTCAAGTCTGCTTTTAATAAAAATTGATTTACGTTTCGAGTTTTGCAACTCTAAAGCCTTACGAAATTTATTTCTTAAATCATTGTTATTTGTGTCAATGTAGCGGAGTAGACCAGTCTCGGCATCTTTGAATTTTATTACTCCCGATTTAGGGATTTCTGATTCACGTGGATCTTGAAGCACAACCCCAATTAAATCGTGCTTTTTACCAACAATGTTCAATATTTTTTCATATCCTTCATCAATAAAATCTGAGATTAAGAAGGCTATACTTTTTCTTTTAATTGTATGATTTAAATACTCCAAAGCACTTTTAATGTTTGTTGAGTTTCCTTCTGGTTTGAATGACAGAATATCACGAATTATTCTCAATCCATGACTTCTCCCCTTTTTAGGAGGAACAAATTTTTCAATTCTATCTGTAAAAAGAATTAATCCAACTTTGTCATTATTCTTCATTGCTGAGAAAGCAAGAATAGCTGCAAGTTCAGCTGCAATTTGTTGTTTAGTTTTATCAACACTACCAAACATAAGAGAACCACTCATATCTACTACCAGCATTACTGTTAGCTCACGTTCTTCTTCAAATACTTTTACAAACGGTGAACCAGAGCGAGCAGTTACATTCCAGTCAATAGAACGAATATCATCGCCCATTTGGTATTCTCTAACTTCGGCAAACTCCATTCCTCGTCCCTTAAACGCAGAATGATATTCACCCGAGAAAACCTCGTTGACAACATTACGTGTCTTTATCTCTATTTGTTTTACTTGTTTAAGTAATTCTTTTGTTAACATAATTTTTAGTTTTTGCTTTAAATTCTTACTCTTAATTCTTGATCTTAATTCTTATTCTTAATCTAAATTTTTACTCATTTTCCACTCTCGTCTTATTATCAGCTTTATATTCACATCTGGTTCATAAATTCTATCGTTGGAATTACTTTTAATTAAACCAACAAGCATGGATACAATTTCTTTCAACAACGATTTCCCATTATATAATTCTTCTTTTGAAATCTTTTTCTTAATAAATTGGATATCTAAACCACCAGCACATTCTGATGCAGAACCACGCGCAATATCAAAATACTTACATCTATCTTTACCTGTAAACTTTCCATTACCTTCAGCAATATTGTGAATAATTGAAGATGATGCTCTTTCCAATTGTGCTTGGTAAGAAGAACCGATTTTTCTTTCAAAAATTACTTCAAAAAATTCTATCAATTGCAATGATCTTTGATATACAATCAGCTTTTCATGATCAAAAAATATTTTCTCGTTCATTTTTCTCCGTTATACTTTAATAAAAACAGATTAAGAATTAATAGAAAGATTATGATTAAGTTTTTTAAGGAACTTCAACTGTGTTTAATATTCTTTCAATAATACTTTCTGATGTAATATCTTCAGCTTCTGCTTCGTATGTTACAGCTACTCTGTGACGCAAAACATCCATACATACTTCTCTTACATCTTCTGGAATTACATATCCACGTCTTTTAATAAATGCATTTGCTCGAGCTGCTAGAGCAAGATTTATTGTAGCACGTGGAGAACCGCCATAACTAATTAAATCTGTTAAATCATTTAATCCAAAATCACTTGGGTTACGGGTTGCAAAAACAATATCCAAAATATATTGTTCAATTTTTTCATCCACATAAATATCTTGAACTAGTTTTCTACCTTTCAAAATATCGGCTGGAGTAACAACTTTATTTATTTTTGGAAGAGTTCCACCAACATTTAATTTCATAATCTGTTGTTCTTCTTCACGAGTTGGATATGTAATTTTTACTTTAAGCATAAATCTATCAACTTGTGCTTCTGGCAATGGATAAGTTCCTTCTTGCTCAATTGGGTTTTGGGTAGCTAGTACTAAAAATGGTTCGTCAAGTCTGTAAGTTTCAGAACCTATTGTTACTTGGCGCTCTTGCATGGCTTCCAACAAAGCTGATTGAACCTTTGCTGGTGCTCGGTTAATTTCATCCGCTAGAATAAAGTTGGCAAAGATTGGTCCTTTCTTTATAGAAAAATCCCCATCTTTTTGATTGTAAATCATTGTACCAAGTATATCTGCAGGAAGCAGATCTGGTGTAAATTGTATTCTTTGAAATTTTGCGTCCATTGCTGATGCAAGTGAACTGATGGCTAATGTTTTTGCTAATCCAGGTAGACCCTCAAGTAAAATGTGTCCGTTTCCGAGTAATCCAATAACCAGACGTTGAATCATCTGCTTCTGTCCAACAATAACTTTTCCAATTTCATTAAACAAGGTGTCAACAAATTGACTTTCTTGCTTAATTTTTTCATTTAATTCGGTAATCTCCAATTTCGATTCCCCTATTTTATGTTCATGATATTTTTAAATTCAACTTTGCTTTTACAATTAGTCAATCTAAAAAGTTTCACAAATAATTTTGTTTTTTAATAGATAACTAGATTATAAAAGAATGTAAATATAAAGAGATTATTTGAGGTAGCGAAATAAATAGAATTATTTGTAGCACAGATTAGCAATCTGTGTTTTAAAAAACCAATTTATAATAAAAGTTATAAAATTCTATTCAACTTTTGCTTAAACGATTTATGTTGTTCAACTATAAAATAACCAGAAATTAAAATAATAACGGTAAGAGCTGAAGTAACTATGGATAATATTTCATTATTAATTGGGATTGAAAGATTGGATAAAAATTCCAACATAAAGTTTCTAATACCATCAAACTGAGTTCCCGAATTCTCTTGCCCAGCATTAGCAGACGAAAAAACAAACCCAATTACTAAAAATAATGTAACAACAAAAGAGCCTATAATAAATTTGAAAAATCCATTTTTCCTATCTTTATAAAGAATGGATTTAGTAATTTTTCCCATTATTAATTCTGTTGTATTCTCTGGAGCATTTTCAATTTTCAAATTCTTTAATACAGAATCAACCATCTGATGAGCTTTTGTTCTGCTTAATAGTTCATCATTATTTTTAATCAATTTATGAAGTTCATCAATTTCTGTTGTATTTAATTCGTTATCAATTAATTTATTTAACATTTCGTCAGTTAAATTTTTCATAATAAAACCTCTTGGTAATTGTGCTTAAACACCAAATCTCGTAAAGCATTTCGCGATCGATGCAGTAAAACCTTTGTGTTCACAAGTGAAATTCCTAATACTTTGCTAATTTCATTAAGCGATAATCCATCAATGTAAAAAAGTATAATAACTAGCGCATTTCGCACTGGTAATTTATCAACTAATTTAAAAATATACTCATGATAATTCTCAGTTTCTGAATATATTTTATCATCATCACCCAAATCATAATGGTCATCAACCGAACTCATTTCCATTATAATTTTTCTTTTTTTGCTGGAAATAATTGTAAGTGCAGTATTATAAACCACCCTATAAAACCATGTAGAGAATTTAGATTCTGCTCTAAAATCACTTAATGAATTAAACACTTTTAGAAATGAATCCTGCAAAGCTTCTTCCGCATCCATTTCATTCTTGAGCATTTTCTTTAATAAAGTAAAAGCTCGGTCCTTATAAATGTCAATAAGCAAAGCAAAATCACCATGATTTCCTTTTTTAACTGATTCAATTATTTCTAATTCTGTTAGTTTTTTCATTTTGTTTAACTAAAGATTTTTGATCCAAATTTGAGACAATTCCTAATCTGCATTCATTTTGTATCAAGCAATTTACAATTGGAATTTCTACTGCACTTTAGACATAATTACATATAAAAGGTTACACTAATTATTTATCTTCTTACTTGTAACCTTTCATCAAAGACCATTGTCTTAAGCACAGAAGATAGAAATAAATAGTTTTTAATCATAACAAAAGGAGAAATAAAATGGAATTTTTAATACCCATAATATTGTTTTTAGTTACCGGAGCTGTTCTTGCAACATTTATTTATTATCGATCACGTGAAAAACAAATGGTTATTGAGCGTGGATTAGATATTGAATTTATTAAGGAAATATTTAAAAAAAGAGAATATCCATATGCTTTACTAAAAGCTGGAATTATTATCTTATTCTTCGGTCTTGGTTTAGGAATTGGTTTGTTAATAAATGTGTTTACTCTTGTGGAAGAATGGATTCCTTTCCTAATTTTTGTTGGCACTGGAATTGGTTTTATTGTAGCATTTTTTGCTGGCAGAAAGTTTGAAGAAAAAGATAAAGATCGTTACAAAGAATAAATTTGAGAAAACAACCTAACAAGCTCCAAGGTTTCTGAAATCTTGGAGCTTTTTTTTCTAAGTGTTCTTCTCCTAAATGGTAAAAGAAATTATAAGATTACTCTATTTCTTGTGGAAGATAATTTGTGGGCAACAAATCAGCGACTCTTTGCCAACCCCAATAACCAAAGACTTTAATATTCTTAAAATCCTCAATTAGATTCCCATTATTATCAAAAATCACATATCCATATAGTAGTTTAATCCATGAAGTTTGGAAATTAAGCACTTTGTAAATATTACTCCCTAAATAATTACGATAAGTCTTGAATCCCTCTTCTTCCCATTCATCTACGTATTTTATCATTATATAATCATCAAATAGTAAACTCCATTCTGATTCAGAAACTTTCTGTAAAGCCCCTGATAAATTAGGAATTAAATAATCTTGACGTCTAAGATTTCCCCAATTTGGTTCACTGAGTTTATAAGTGTAAAATCCGTTTTCAATCAGTTGGTTTTTACATAGCGAAGTTAGGAAGTGCCTTTGTGAGCCATTGTATGCTTCTTTTCTTTTTTCTTCCCACTCAATTTTTTGATTTCTATTTTTTGGAATTAATTCCTCAAAACGCGTATTACCATTGTAATTAATTTCTTTACTATTTGAGAGTTCAAATTCTTTTAAATCGAAAAAAACTCTGTACCCTAAAGCCTTATTCACTACAACCAATGGAGATTTGGCTTTAGCTATTAATTGAACATCCTTAGTTTTTACAAAATCAAGAATCTCTCTATTAACAATTTTACATTCTTCGGAATTTATTGAAGTCCCAAGGAATTGCTCTTGAAAAAGGTCTGCATTGTTATTCCAAACGTAATCTCTTTCGGTTATAATACTTATTTCGTCAAGTTTATAACTGCGAGTTTTAAGTCTAAAATTTATTTGAGTGGTTGATTTCTTAGTAAATTGAATGCTTTTCTTTTCTTGCTCGAAACCAATCATTGAGGCAATAATTTGATAAGTATCAGTTGGAATATTAGTAATAGTGTATTGTCCATTTAGATTTGTGGTAGTGCCTATAGTAGTTCCATCTAAATAAACATTTACTAGTGGTATCGGGTTACCTGTTTCTTTCTCAGTTATTGTTCCTGAAATTGTATGTAATTGATTTTTTTGTGAAAATGAGGTTACAAATGAGAAAAAGAAAAGGATTATGAAAATTTCTGTATAAAAAGAGGCCTTCATTTAAAGTATCCTACATACTTAATAATTTTGAAATAAAAGTTACTAATTTTTATGCTTCCAAGGAACATTATTCCTCAACATAAATTACACTCATTACCATGCTGTCGAAGACTATTCCTTGACAGATATTTCAAATTTATAAATCCATTTCTAGTATTTACTGGTGCCACCATTTTATTTCTCTTTTTTATTATAACATTCATATCATCTATTATTTGAGCTACTACACCTACAAATGTACCATATTTTGCCTCGTCAACCATTACCATTACTCGCCGGTAAAAGTTTAAAGACCGTTACAAAGAATTAACTTGAGTAAACAATCAAGTAAGGCTCCAAGGTTTCTGAAATCTTGGAGCTTTTATTCTAATTTAATTCAACCGTAATTTATATATTTTGCCAACCGTTAGCTTTGCAATTCAACCTTTTCACTTTCAATTTTGAGGTTCAATGATGAACATTTTTTGCCTCAAACTTCCCATGCAATATATTTCACTTTTCTGACAAGGAATGTTGAGGCTGTCTCAAAACAGTCATTCTGTCCCGAAGGCTTTCGGGATCAGAATCTGAAGCTACGCATTTGGGATAAAAATAGATGCTGAAATAAATTCAGCATGATAATTATTGAGTTTTGAGACAGACTCAATGTTCCTCAACAGAATGGAAAAGGTTTAATCCTTTTTTTTCCCAATAACAACTGCTCCACGAGTAATTGAAAACCCTACATCACCAACATAATTGTTATTGGTTTGCACGCATTGTTCCGATTGACCCATAGAAATTGGAACAACATTAATTACATCGTAGCCATCGGCATCAAATTCTTCATATTTTTGCTGAAGGGTTGAGGCATATTCTTCAAAATTTACGCTTCTTTCGGAATATAAATCTTCTTCCTTCTTTTTTAATAATCCAACTTTCTTTTTGTAAGTATCCAAAGATGAGTAAAACCATGTAGTTTTGAATTTTCCTGACATGACAATATTCCTCCTTTTTTAAGTTTATAAAGTTAATATTTAATAAAAGCTTCTCTTTTGGTTTTTCTTGCCTCCTCCAACATTTATGCATTGCTAAAGAATTGTCTTTTTTTTACCGCAAGAGTATCAATTTCTTTGTTTCAACAAAATTTCTACTTTTCAATCTATAAAAATAAACACCAGACGAAAGATTTGAAGCATTAAAAATAACCTCATAATTCCCCGCATTTTGTTGTTTATTTACAAGCGTCGCGACTTCACGACCTAGAATATCAAACACTTTTAATGTTGTATGTTGCACAGAGTGGTATTCTGCACTACGTGGAATTGAATATTTAATTATCGTACTTGGGTTAAACGGATTTGGATAATTTTGTGAAAGTGAAAATTCTGTTGGAATATCTAATCCATTTTTTCGTATTCCAACTAACATATCAGTATTAAAGAATATTTGATCACCTGCTTTGAATTTTTTAGTTGTTGTAATCTTAAAAACATCTCCAGTGGAAGGAAATATTGGTTGAATATTTGGGGGTAAATTATTACTGAACTGAATTCTCCAGGTTAGTCTATATGCAGTACCTATATATTTTATTATTACAAGTTCATCATTGAAAGTCAGATCCCCACTCAAATCGTTATCAAATATTTCATAATCAACGTTTGAACTATCACTCATTGAAATAATTTGGATGTTACTTTTAAGCCTAAAAAATGGTGTAGTGTATAAATCACTATCCATAAATGTGAGTGTAAAATCTTCCTCCCAAATTGTATTTCGGGAAGGGGAAGTATAATCTGGAAACACATATATTAATAAATTACTATTCCCAACTTCCCAATAAGTTAACGAATCAATAATTCTTTCTTCTGTATCATTGTAAATTGTTAGTCTTCCACCATTGAAAAAGGGACTTTCATTTTTCAAGCCTATTATTTGGTTCTCAAAAACGTATTCATTATTGCTTAGATCAAACAAATTATAACCGATATCTGTAGAATCTGTTAATTCAACAAAATCTATTCTATATTGATTTGCGAGAATTGCATTTGGGTTTATTGATGAAAAATAGAAATCACCAGTTCCTCTTGAGGATTTATTAGTTGTTAGTAGTTCACCCTTTGTAAGGTTTCTATCATTCTCGATTGAAAACGGTTTTGATATAGCAACTTCATTATTAAAACTATTTTGAATTTTTGCAAAGAGATAATACTGTGAATTGTTTGCTACATCCATTGTGTTCCAAAGATATGATGTAATATTGTCTGAAAGATTTTCAACAATAAGATTTGAGTTATCAAAATTTATTGAAGTCCCATAATAGAGTGAAATAGTTGATTTGTCTCCGTCTGCATCACCACCAACAAACATAATTTCATATTCTCCCTCTATTTTTTGTTTCTCTGCTGGGGAGTAAAATTTCGCTTGAGGTACTCCATTTCCAGCATTATTAATTATAAACCTACTTTCAGTTTCTGCTTCGCCAAAGAGGTGTCCATCATAACAATTAATTCTAATTTTGTAAAATATTCCATCGGAATAGTTCTCTGTATTTAAGCTAAAACTTCCAGAATTAGCTAATTCTGAACCAATTTTTTCAAAATATCTACCATCACTTGAAATATAAATGTTTGTAATTGTCTTCGGATTTGAGTAATAACCAGTATTCCATTTGACATCAATTATTCCACTTACTGTATCGTCTGAAACTGGATAAGTCAATGTAACTGGAATTAAATATTTAACCTCATCTATTTTGTAATTATTATTATAAATATTCTGAGCTACTATTTTATTCAACAGCAAATCATCCAAATCATACCCAAATATTATAGCCGTTGATAATCTATCTCTGTCATTAAGGTTTAATGGAAACAGACCTGAGCCCATAACCATACTTATGTTTGCTTTTTGAAGTAATGTATCAAAATTACCTGGTTGCATCTTTAACCACATTGATTCGTCATCTTTGGGCCAACCACCACCAGTTCCACCATCACCTAAGCGGTAGATTGATAAACTTGTTAAACCAATTTGATCGGATTCATCTTTATCTGTTCTATCAAAGTTAGGTTCACCATCGGTAGGGATTCCATCACCTTCACCAGTATCTGGTGAAATATAATGCGCGTCTAAGGGTCCAAGCCCATCTTCACCAACATCATCATTTAGCGGTTCATTTGCATCTGCATCCCATTTCCCATTGTTATTTAAGTCAGTGTAACCAACCCAGTCTCCATCATTATCAACCCAATCAGATCTGCTTTCATCTACCATGCCATCATCATCATTATCAATTCCATCATAATTATTACCTGGACTCTCTAAATATGCGTATCCAACATATCCAGTTTTCCAAGAACCTGGATAACCAAGCCCATCATAATCAAAACAATAAACCATATCTTGGAATGAGTCAAAAGATGCCATATCATCTGCACCATCATTACTTCCACCAACTCCAGAATCAATATAAAATCCGAAAATAGTCTTTTCATAACTATAGTCTGATATGTTTATAATATCATAGTGCCAAAATGAAATATCCTCAGCTATTTGTTCAGACCAAGCAAAATTTCTTACTTCTACGCGAAGTCCAAGTCCTCCCCTATTATGATCAGAACTTATTGGATGGAAATTATATGGTGGCCTTGCAAACTCCTCATCTTTTGAATCATCCATAACATAAAATGTCTCAAAATCAGCATTTTTAACTCCACGACCAAAGTATCCATACCAATAACCATTCCAACTATCATCAACATTTGGTAGTACTTTGGGCCAACTCTCTGGCCATGTATTAGGGTTAGTAGATATCGCACAGTCTTCAGAATTAATTCTTGAATAACCAGGCAGAGGCTCAAACCCCAAAAGTGTACCAGTTACAGGATCTCGATCCATCCATTCTCTGTATGATGTTTGTAATGGATGCACAACTCCATCGTCAGTTAAAACTTCTGCTGCAACTAATAAAGTCATACCATCAATATAGCCATGCCCTGAACCACTTGGCCATTCTCCAGATGGTGAAAAGGGCCATTGAGCTATTTCGCCATTGTTATAAAATAGTGTACGTACTAAATTACCATCGATTAAAGATTCTCTTCGATTCTGTATGTTACCATAGTTATCACTTCTATATTTTTCGGTTTGTTCAGTAATTTGCCCAAACATAACAGATGTAAAAATTAATGCAAATAAAATAATTGTCTTCTTCATTTTTAGCCCATATTTAATAATATCATTTTCCTACTTTCAACAAAATTTCCACTTTGTAACTTCTATAAATATATTCTACTTGTCAAATTACTTACTTCATTCCTTTCTTGTGTATATTCTCAATTATCATTTGATAATTGCTTTACTTTTCTTTTGGTCTTGCAATTATCGTTTGATAATTGCTCCCTTTTTGATATTTCTTCCAATTATCATTTGATAATTGCTTCACTTTTCTGTTGGTCTTGCAATTATCGTTTGATAATTACTCCCTTTTTGATATTTCTCTCAATTATCATTTGATAATTGCTTCACTTTTTGCTTTTTCTTGCTTTGGACATTTGTCCGAAGCTCCACTTTTTACTATTTCTCGCTTTGAGCATTTCATCACGGCGAAAAACTGAATTATACCTCAGTTTTCTTCGGTATCAATACTATATAACGTTAAATATTTTTTAATATTGTTGAAAAACTAAAAGGTAACTTTGGACCCTTTGTTACTTTAAATCCTACAGCCTTTGCTTTTTCTATTGTTAAATCAAATTCCTTTTGAGAAACATGAAAGAATTTTGGCTCTACAATTAAAAATTCTCCTTTTTCATTCAAAGTATTTTTCAATGTTTCAAACAATATTTCTTTATTTGGAACTTCGTGAACCATATAAAAAGCTAATATAAAATCAACTTTTTCAGGTACAATGATTTTATCTTGTTCACATTTTATAAGGTTAATAATTCCTTCAAGAGGTGTTCCCTTAATTTTATTACTAATTTTTTGAAGCATTCCTTCTTGCAAATCAACTGAGAATACTTTTCCACTTTTACCAACCATTTTGGCTAATTCGATTGAAAAAAACCCAGGACCACAACCAACATCAAGAACCTTCATACCTTCTTTAACATAAGGATTTAATATTTTTTTTGGGTTTTGTAACCACCTTCTGATTTTACTGTCGAGTGAATTTGCAAGCTCAACTGGGCAAATTCTAGTTCTTTCATCTTTCATATTATTCTCGCTCAAAAATGCCTAAATACGTGTTATCCCTATAAATCGGGGTCGCCATTAATTAATTTTTTATTTTCCACCTTTTTGGAGTGGTTTATTTTATTTCTAGAAGAAGTGAACAATCAAACGCTTTTTATGAACATCAAGAACTACATTAAGATCTTTCCTGAACTAATATCCACTTACTTCTTTTTCTTCTTTTATAATCATGTTCTCTAAATTATTATTCTTAGTGACTCAATTTATTATTTATAATATACATACTTGCTGCTAAGGTGTTTTCCCTTGAAAAACTTTAACAGATTCAACAACAACACATTTTATTAAAAATCAACATAAACACCTCTTGCCTTAAGGGATGGTATTTGTTCATTTATTGCCTTTTCGCTTAAAGGATTCTCCCTTATATTAAGGTAAGTACCATTACGCATACCATTACACTCTATTATACTAGTTAAATCTGTAATATTATTATTTCTCAAGTCAAGATAATTTAAATAGTCAAGTAATTTTATTTGATCAATGTTTGTTATTTTATTATTGCTTGCACCAATGTATCTTAACTTCTTAAAATTCGATATTAAAGATATATCCGAAATATTGTTGTCTTCAATTTGTAGTACTTCAAGATCTTTTAATGAAGATAGAACGTCAATATTGTCAATATTATTTCCACGAATAGCCACGTTTTTTAAGTTGGTATTTTTAGCAATAAAATTAATATCACCTACGTTTACATATCGTAAATCAATTAACTCTAGATTTTCAAGATTATATAAAGAAGAAAAATCTGTAATTTTACTATTGTAGCCTAACGAAAGTGATTTTAGATTCTTAAGTTCTGAAATGAAAGATATATTTCCTAAATTATTACTAGTTAGAAAAAGCTCCTCAATTTTGCTATCACTAAAATCACCATTTATCTCTGATAGTCCATTTGATCCAATCACCAACTTTCTTAATTCCGGCAATTTTTGTCTAAATGAAATACTTTTTATTTGATTGTAACTAAGATTCAATTCTTGAAGGTTCACAAGATTATCTATTCCTTCAACGTTTGATATTCTGTTATTGCCTGCTTCAAGTTGTGTTAAAGATTTAATTGAAAATAGTGCTGATATATCGCTTAAATTGCATGTTGTAATATTTATACTGCTCAAATGTTCTAACTTTGTCAAGGGAGATAAATCTTTGATGGGATTGTTTTGTATAAAAAGAGTCCTCAGATTAGTACAATATTGAAGCCCCTCTAAACTTGAAATATTTCTATAGTATAAATTTAAGTAGTATATTTTTTCGAAATCCTTTTCAGAGATAGGTTCAAAGTCGGAATATACAAAAGTGCTATCTGGGCGCTGAGACATAATTTGTTCAAGTATTTCTGCTTTTATTATTGGATCTTTAAATAAATCCATTTTATTATTCATATCCAATTTAGTACGTACGTCAACACTCGGTCCAAATATTGTATCCATACAACCTGATGAACCAATAAGAATAATAAATAACAAAAAACGATAACCATTTTTAAAGACGTTCTTTTTCATGTTTTCATCCCCTTTTTTATTTAATTCACAATCTATTTTTTACCTTATTTATTTTAGCAAAATAAGGTTGTGGTTTTTTAAGATATCACCCAATACAACACTGAAAAGGCAACGCCAATAATTATTTGCTAATTTGCTTTTCTTTAATAACCTCAACTAAGCTTGGTAACACAATTTAACCCCAACAAATGCCACAACATTTAAAGTGAGCGGCTTTGGAAAATTGTTATATGGTGCTTTTACCTTTGACCTTTATAAACTATATTCGAATCGTTAATATTGATGTCATTTCTAATTTCATTTAGCAATCTTAAAGCTAACTCTCTTAATTTTTTCCAATTATATTTATCCTTTTGTTCAAAGATATAAAACATATAATCAGTAAGTGCAGTATAACATTCCTCATCTTTAATCCGTTAAATGAGCTTTTATTAAAACACTTATGTTTGGGAAATGACAATAAATTAATGCGTTTCTAAATATATATAAATTAATAATAATAATTTCCGAAAGGAGTTTGGTTTGTTATACGATGAGCAAAAGATAAGATTTAGCGCGTGTATTATGCAATTATCAGCTGATTAATTAAATGAGTAAAAATTTGTAAAATCTTATGTGAAAATTATGTTTCGACATAATTGACGATTAATACGACTTGTTAGTGGCGATTAAAAGTTACAAAAACTTAAAAACGATGAACACAGCTCAAAAAGGAACAATTATGGTTTGGCACAATAATTCATATAGTAGTAGTAACTTTAACTTTTAACAACAAACAAAAGGAAACAAAATGAAAAACTTAATGAATGTAGCACTCGTACTTTTTACTTTAGCTTTATTAACTAGCACAATGTTTGGACAAGTTAGAAAACTTGATGGAACTGGAAACCCAGATGCAGCAAAAATTAATTGGGTTGATGCAAATGGTGATGGTATTTGTGACAATTTTGGTACAGATTTACAAGGTGTTGGAAGCCAAAGCAGGATGAACAAAGGTGTAAATAAAGGCACTGGTGTTTGTGATGGTACTGGAAGTGGTTTAGGTGATGGCTCTGGAGTTAGACCTCAAGATGGAACTGGTTTTGGTAAAAAGAATGGTGGCGGAGTTTGTGTTGATGGTACTTCAGCATTACAAAAAGGTAGTGGACGAAGAGGAAATAAATAACTTATTTCAACAGTAAGTTTATAATTAGGAGTGGTTTTGCCACTCCTTTTTTATTTTAAACCAAAATATAATTCTTAGCCAATTTTGTGTAATTAACAATTTGCTTTTCCTTCCATTTCTCGTTTTTCCCGAGTTCTTTCATCATTATTTCCGCAACCTCTGGTGCCATTTCAATTGATAATTTTGTATCTAATAAAAGTGAACGTCTTCGGCGTGATAAAAAATCGTCTATATTTACAACCATTTCTTCACGAACAGCCCAAAGAACTTCGGCAGCAATTGCATCCATTTTTGGGTGTAATTTAACAGCAAGTTCGGGATTTTTATAAACGATATTCTGTATATCTGGAGCATCTGAGCCGTATGATTCTAAATCACCAAAGGTTGAAGCATTTTTATGAAATCCATGAATTTGAATTCCAGCTGTTAAACAAGGCTTGTCTTCAAGTCCACCTACCAAAATAGCTTGTTCCATAGTGTCTGCAGCCATTTTTCTGTAAGTTGTCCATTTACCGCCAGCAATGGTTACAAGTCCCGATTTTGAAATACTCACTACATGTTCGCGTGAAATTGCAGCAGTGTTTTCTGCTTGCGGATTGTTTACCAAAGGTCTAACTCCAGCAAACATACTTAGTACATCTTCCTTTGTTGGATCTTTAGTTAAATATCGTGCAGTGTGTTTAAGCAAAAATTCAATTTCCTCCTTCATCGGAGTAGGTTCAATTTCTGCTTTTTCAATTGGGGTGTCTGTAGTTCCAACAATAATTTTATCATGCCAAGGAATTGCAAACAGAACCCTTCCGTCATCTGTGTGAGGAACCATTATTGCGCTATCACCAGGCAAAAAGGATTTATCCAAAACAATATGAACTCCTTGACTTGGCTTAATAAATGGTTTGCAATTTTTATCATCCATTAATCTAATTGAATCGGTAAATGGTCCAGTAGCATTTATAACAACTTTAGCTTCTAATTGATATTCTTTCCCCGATTCAAGATCATTTGCAATTACGCCTTTTAGCAATCCAGATTTATTAGTTAAGCTAGAAACTGGAAAATAATTCATGATTGTGGCACCTTGTTCAGCGGCAGTTTTAGCCAAATTTATTACTAATCGTGCATCATCAAATTGCCCGTCATAATATCTAACTCCGCCATTTAATCCTTCTTGTTCAATTGTTGGAATATGTTTCAAAGTTTCCTCTTTTGAAAGTAATTCCGATTTGCCAAAGCCTTCTTTGCCTGCAAGCATATCATAAATTTTCATTCCAATACCATAAAACGGACCTTCCCACCAATCGTAATTTGGAACAATAAATGGCAAATTGTGAACAAGATGAGGAGCATTTTTACGCAAAATACCACGCTCTTTTAATGCTTCCAACACTAGTGAAATATTACCTTGCTGCAAATATCTAACTCCACCGTGTATTAGCTTTGTGCTTCGGCTGGAAGTTCCTTGAGCAAAATCGCCTTTTTCAAGAAGTAAGGTTTTGTAGCCTCTCGATGCAGAATCAAGCGCAATACCAACTCCAGTAGCACCGCCTCCAATTATTATAATATCCCAAATTTTATTTTCATCAATCCTTGAAATCATTTCACTTCGGTTCATTTTGCAGCCTCTCAAAAAAGTTTTTTTATTTTATTGAATGCTTCTAAAATAATGTTAGCAAAAGCTTTATACTTCTGATAAAACGTATCTATTCCTTCTTGTTCAAGGAAGGCGTCAATAATTGTTGCTATTTCTGGAGTTCGTAAATATCCATATGCTTTATGAGGATTTTTTTTACCATTTATTTCATAATTATTATAAACGGAAATATCTGTTGCTCCAATTTCAAAACTATTTGGAGCAAAATCATCTGCTAGAGTATGGTCAATAGCAATTTTATCATATTTATCAGACATATTAAACCAACTTCCAGAAATACAATTTGATGTAATTGGTTTATTAATTTTTCCGTTTTTGGCTTTTTGTTCCGCAAATATTCTAGAAATAATTACTGGTAAACCAAGTGCAGAGCCAATTGAAATAAAAGTATTAATGTTTATATCATCGGAATGATCAGATAAAACATCGAATGCAATAATTGAACCCATTGAGTGTGCAATTAATAATATTTTGTAATCCTTATATTTTTGCAAAATGGAAAGAAGTCGGTTTTGAATTTTTTGTTTTGTAAAGCCATTTTTTTTATTCGGTGAAAGAGAATTTTCGTTGTAATAAATATCTAAATCCACAAAATATTTGCGCATTATAATATCAGTAATTCCCTTAAAGTTAATAGTCAAATCGTCATTCAAGAAAATTTTATCAAGCTCTTCTTCTATATATTTAAGAATTTTTTCTTGAACTTTGCTGCCGTTTTTACGTTCTTTTGATTCACCTTTCACGTAGGGCTCATCTTCAAATAAAGGATTGTACTTATCAGTTATATTTACATCAAGTGGTTCTTGGTGAATAATATCAGCCCAATAAACCATTTCAAAAGGAATATTTGTTCGAGATTTCCCAATATTATTCAATCCTTCGTTAATTGCTTGCATCCACCATTTTTTTAATTGTTCGGCAGATGTTTTGTTTCCAAGTCCGTGAATTCCAATAATTATTTGTTTCATACGCATTTATTTAGTGATAATTTAAGTGATATTTAAACTAACAATTAGATTAAATATTTAATTTTAACTTCATCCAACCAGGTTTATTTGTTGCAATTCCGTCTATTCCAGAATCCATTAAATATTTTGCTCGCTTGCAATTATCAACTGTCCAGCAATAACATTTTAAGCCATTATTGTGTACTTTTTTAATAAAAGCAGAATCCAGTTGTTTGATGTTTTCAATATTTAATCCATCAATTTTATTTTCAACAGCAGTTTTGAGAATATTATCGAGTAAAATCCGTTTTGCTTTTGGAGTTGATAACATTTCAAATTCGTAAAGCCAAAGGACTTCCACATTTGGAAACATTGATTTAGCTTTTAAAACAGTGTCTAAATTGAAATCCATTAAAACCATTTGTGACTCTTGAATTTTACCATCTACAATTAGTTGTTTAATTTCTACTAAGCATTCGGGACCGCTTTTTATTTCCACAAAAACGGTTTTACTTTTTGGAACAACGTTAAAAATTTCTTCAAGTGTTGGAATTATCTCATTTTCCCATTTCCTGTTTTTCCACAATCCAAAATTATATTGTTTTAACTCTTGTAAAGTTAAGTCTTTTACATTTTTATCAATTCCAGAAGTTCGCTTTATATTTGAATCATGAATTACAACTATTTGATTGTCTTTTGTAAGATGAATATCTAATTCAAGTGCATCTGCATTTTCTTCCATTGCCAATTTTGCTGAGGATAATGTGTTTTCTGGTGCAAGGTAAGAAGAACCGCGGTGTGCAATAATTTTGAATGTTGGCTTACACATATATTTCTATTCTTAAATTTGTAAAATTCATATTTAGAATAATCAGAAGTAAAATTTTTAAAGTAAACTTATGTATAAATAATTATTGAAACTAATTTATGATAAAATTGAGTATAAAATCTATTTTTTTTGATTGAATCTCTATTAATTTGAATACACGAGTTCAAATATGTTTTCAGTGAGTTAGCATTACCTAAAAAAGAAAAGGTAGTTACTCTTTAAAGACATAATGGCAGAATTTTTCTTAACGTCAATAACTTCTTTGGGTATTTCTGGGTCTTTAAAAACTATCATATCGTAAATAATTTTAAACCAAATAAAAATGCAGGGCAAAGCTTTTAGTGTAAATGGTTTAATGTATTCGTTGCGAATAAAACGTGGAAATATATCGGTTGGGGATAAAGATGTCAGCAAGAATGCAAGTGCAAATAGAGCAATATTTAATTTGTTCTTTTCACTAATTACAAACCAAATTGCTGCGCCAGTAATGGCAATAACATAAGTTGGGGATTCTGCTTTGTGATTAAATATTACAACCCAAATTAAAAGTGAAGATAAAGCTAACAACCTAAATGTATAATTTTTGTATTCTTTAATTTTAACAAATGGAATTAAAAAAACTATCATACCAGCCAAAACAATGTACATTTTATTTAATTCTACTCCGAACCATGAACTAAGCAAACCCATAACAGAAAGTCCGTGCGAAACTGTATGATCGCTAAATAACAAATTTCCAAAACTTGAGATTAGTAATTTATATTGTGAATAATCGATAAAAATTAGAGGAATTGCGAAAAGTAAAACTGACCAAAGTATGGAATAAAGAACTAATTTCCATTTTTTAGGATAAAACAGAAATAGCACAAAACCAACTATTCCAAATAATTTAACAAACACAGAAAATACTATTAATAGTGTTGCAAAAGAATACTTTTCCCTTTCCAAAAGAGCAAATGCTAGGACTAATAATCCAGCAATTAGTCCGTTAGATTGTGCATTTTGCAGAGATGTCATTAATTCAATTGATAGAAGGATAAGAATTAATCCCTTTTGATAATTATTTAGTTTGGGCAAATAATACACCGATCCAACAAGAAGCAAAGCATTAAGCAAATTCCATAAATTTAAACCAAGCCAATCTGGAGTAACTGCAAAAATGCCGAAAAAGACTGCAAATGTTGGACTGTATTTGAATAAATCCCAATGTTCTTCGGGAAAAAGCATGTACAAATCTTTGCCTTCTTTAAGATGCTCAAACGATTTTTCAAAAATTGTGTAGTTGTTATATTTGTTGTATTCTATACCATCTTTCTGGTAGGTTCTTGTTCCGGAGAGTAAAGCTTGAAAACTTGCAGCTAATGCGAAAAGTACAAAAATTATTATAATTATCTTATAATTTGATATGGTTGATTTTACTTTATTAGCCATTTTTAATTTTAATTATCTTATCCAAAATTCCCAAACCACTTGTTCTCTTTTTTCTGTTTTTCTTAATTTAGGAAAAATCTAAAATACAATACAAACTGGAGTTGGAGCTTTAATTTCCGACGCAAAACTTAATAATCCAGTTTTTCTATCACGTTTGAATGAAACAATATTGCGTGTGCGTTGATTTGCAACTAGTACATATTCTTCATTTGGTGATAATGAAAAATTGCGCGGACCGTCACCACGTGTGGATTCATTTCCAATCAATCGCAAAGTTCCATCAGAATGTACTTCAAATATTGCAATGCTGTTATGCCCACGGTTGGATGCATAAACAAACTTTCCATCCGATGATGTACGAATATCCGCACAAGTATTTGGTTTTGCATATCCATATGGCAAAGATGAAACTGAAATGCTTTTAATATATTTATTGTCATCAGATTTTTTTATAAGTGTGACTGTGGAATTAAGTTCATTTGCTACATAAATCCATTTTTCATTTGGATGAAAAGCTAAATGACGCGGACCGGCTCCTGGTTTCATACTAATTTTGTAATCATCAGATGGCAATAATTTTTGTGATGTTTCATCCAAATGAGAAAAGAGGAGCTCGTTTGTTCCTAAATCAATTGAAATAACAATATCACTATTTGGCTCAAACCAGACCGAGTGAGCGTGAGGTGCTTTCTGTCTTTCCGTTGTTCCACTCCCAGAATGTTGTTGAAGATCAAGCACATCGGATAATTCGCCATTATCGTTCAACTTAAGGAGACCAACATTACCGCCAGTATAATTGGCAGTTGCTACAAATCCAGCATCATTAACAGCTACAAAGCAAGGATGCGCTCCACCAGAAGAGCTTTTGCTTATAAACTCAAGACTATCGTCTACAATTAAAAAGGATTCAACTGTTCCAACGCCATCAATATTTATTTCATTTGCCGCCAAAAGAAATTTCCTATCGGGGCTTATTGCTAAAAATGATGGATTATCAGAAACGGCGACCAATCCAATTTGTTTTAATTTGCCATCACCTTGCAGTAAATACTTATAAATACCCTGACTTGTGGTATCGGTATAAGTTCCTAAAAAGAAGGAATATGTTTTGTTTTTTTCCATATTATAATCCTTGTTTTTATGAAAACTCCATAGCATAAATAATGTAATTAAAGTAAAAAAGGATAAAATGAATTTGGATTTCCTACTAAATATTGGTTTCATAATATTACTTATAATTAATTTTAGGTCCTTACAAAATAACAATAAAAAATAAAACTACCTTGTTGATTTAGCTTTATTAAACCATTTTTTTCTTGTCTTATTTTCTGTTGGCTTCGGTGTTGCTGATTTAACAGATTTAGCTTTTCTAGGTGCTGCTTGCTTAGTTTGTTTTTGCGCTGCAATTTTTGGATTTCTTTTTCCCTGCACTTGCTTTGGAGCTTTTACGGGATTGTGATCCATTAAAGGAAATGGATGGTCTTCAATAACTGTTATATTTTTTGAAATTAGTTTTTCAATATCTTTTAAGAATTCTTTTTCTTCGGCATCACAAAATGAAAATGCTGTACCTTCCGCGCCAGCTCTTCCAGTTCTTCCAATACGATGAACATAAGTTTCTGCAATATTGGGTATTTCATAATTGATAACATATTCCAAATCGTCAACATCAATTCCACGAGCTGCAATATCAGTTGCTACTAATACGCGTGTGGTTTGCTCTTTAAAATTTGTTAATGCACGTTGTCTTGCATTCTGCGCTTTGTTGCCGTGTATTGCTTCCGCTTTTATTTTATGTTTAATAAGAACTTTCACAACTTTATCTGCACCATGTTTTGTGCGTGTAAAAACCAAAGCTGTTTTAATTTTTGTGTCTTTTAAAATATCTACAAGCAATGCGCTTTTATTTCCTTTATCAACAAAATAAATGTTTTGTTTAATTATATCTACAGTTGAAGAAACTGGAGTTACAGAAACTTGTTCAGGATTACTTAATATAGTTCCAGCAAGTTTTACAATTTCTGGAGGCATAGTTGCAGAGAAGAATAAAGACTGGCGCTTTTTAGGAAGCACAGCAATCATTTTTTTTACATCATGAATAAATCCCATATCCAGCATTCTATCCGCTTCATCCAAAACAAAAATTTCAACATCCTTTAAACTCAAATGTCCTTGATTCATTAAATCAAGCAATCTTCCTGGTGTTGCAACTAAAATATCAACTCCATTGCGTAAAGCAGCTGTTTGTGGATTTTGATTGACTCCACCAAAAATAACTGTGTAATTTAATCCAGTATGTCTGCCGTAAGCCTTAAAACTTTCACCAATTTGAATTGCCAATTCGCGAGTTGGAGTTACAATTAAACTTCTGATTTTTCGCTTTTTGCCATAAGCTCTATTTGCACCTAATATCTGCAAAATTGGAATTGCAAATGCAGCAGTTTTCCCAGTTCCAGTTTGTGCGCAGCCAAGTAAATCGGTGCCCCGCAAAACTATTGGAATTGATTCGGCTTGTATTGGTGTTGGAATGCTATAACCCTCTTCTTTTAGAGCTTTTAATATTGGTTCAACTATGTTTAATGAATTAAATTGGATGGTTGGTTTCTGCACTTTTATTGCAGATTCAGTTTTGTTTGTCAAGATTTATTCCTTTGTGTTTTTTTATTTGTTGCTAAGGTGATGCAATATGGCTTGAAGTGTTACGAATTTTTCGGTTGTTTCCAGTTTGCAGACTTAATATTTATTTTTACTCTGTAAATTTACTAAAATTAAAGCAATTTAAATTAGTTTTGTTTTTTATACAAAATCATTCCATTATTCATCAATCACTTTTTAATATACTATAAACCTCAAGGTCTGTAAAAACATTGCCTGACAATAATTCTCCATCTCGCTCAATTCCCTCAAATTTAAACTTCAGTCGTTTTGGAATATTTTTGCTTGGGTCATTACCCACAGCACATTTTATTTGAATCCTATTTATTCTCAGTTCATTAAATGCAAAATCACAAAGTTTGCTAACTGATTTAGTCATTATTCCTTGCTTTTGATATTTTTCTGAAAGCCAATAACCAATCTCTGTTTTCTTGTTTGCTTTATCTGTGCCCTTAAAACCTATGATTCCAATAAATTCATCTTGATGCTTAATTGTAAAAACATATTCAAATCTATCTTCGGGAGCATTCACAACTGAATTAACAAAACTTTCCGAATCCTCTGTTTTTTTTGTGTACTCAACAAATGGAAGCCATTTTCCAAGGTATTCTCTTTGGCTATTAACAGTATTAAAAATATCTGCCGAATCAGATAGCTTTAATTGTTCAAGTTCTAAATTTCTATCTACTTGTATTTTCATGTTGTTGTTATTTTGTGACTAATATCTTAATAAAAGTAATCTGATATAACCTTAAACTTCTTTTTCTATCTACTAATTAAAAAAATAAAATTTGAATGCTCTGAACCCAATAAATATAATTGCATTCTTAATTAGAAAAATAGTAAAAACCATTTATTTTTTCTAAAAAATTCTATTTTCTTGTATCGTATATTTTGCGTAGTTCAAAAATTGAAATTCCATAAGCTACTGCAACATTTAGTGATTGTTTAATTCCGTATTGAGGAATTTCTATTGTAAAATCGCAAAGATCAATTAAGTCTTGCGAAACGCCTGTAATTTCATTTCCAACAATTAGAGCAATAGGTAACTCGCTGCTTTCAATTGAATAATGAACTCTACTATCTTGTGTTTGTTCTAATGCGGCTATTTTAATTCCTTCAGATTTTAGCTTCAAAATCACATCTTTCGGATTTTCGGCATATTCCCATTCAACACTTTCGGTTGAGCCCAATGCTGTTTTTAGAATATCCTTATTCGGCGGATGAGGAGTATATCCACAAAGAAAAAGTTTATTAATCATTGCTCCATCAGAAGTTCTAAAAATAGAGCCAACATTATAACTGCTACGAATGCTATTTAAAATAACATAAACAGGGAGTTTATCAACCGAATCAATTGTTTCGAGTGTGCTTCTGTTTGAAGAGATTTCTTGGTGTGTAAGTTTTTTCATTTATTATAAAAAAGTGGACGAAAATTTACATCCACTTAAATGCCAAATTAAGTTAATTTAATATTTTGAGTTGCCAACTGTCCACAAGCTGCGGCAATATCATCACCTTGTGTATCACGAACCATAACGGTTATATTGTTATCTCTAAGTTTTGTAACAAATTTGTCAATATCATATAAGGAGGTTGGAACTAATTCTTTTGAAATGCCTTCTGGACTCATATGAGCAATGCTGTTAAATGGAATTACATTTAATTTTGATGGAAGGCTGCGGCATAATTTTGTTAACGCTCTAATATCTTCTTCCCTATCATTTATTCCTTTTAGCATAACGTATTCAAATGTAATTCTCGTATCGGTAATTCTGGAATAATATCGAATAGCATCCAATACATCAGCAAGCGGAAATCGTTTGTTGATAGGCATTATTCTACTTCGTATATCATCAAAAGTTGAGTGAAGTGATAAAGCAAGTTTAATTCTATATGGTGAATCTGCCAAAACTCTAATATTTTCTGGAATTCCAGAAGTTGAGACAGTAATTCTATTTCTACTAATTCTGTTATTATGCTGATTTGTAAAAATATCCAATGCAGCCATTGTATTTTGGAAATTAATTAGAGGTTCGCCCATTCCCATAAATACAATATTTGTAATTACATTTTTGCCAACATCCTTGGCTGTTAAAAAATATTGGTCAACAATTTCACCAACGGTTAGGTTGCGTTTAAATCCCATTAATCCAGTTGCACAAAATTTGCAATCTAGCGGACAACCAACTTGGGTTGAAATGCAAAGAGTATTTCTTTCGCCACCTGGAATTAAAACGGTTTCTATTGCATAATCATCTTGAGTTGAGTATAAGAATTTTTTGGTAGCACTTAAATTAGAACTTTGAGTTGTTTTAAGTGTTAAGGTTTCTAATGTGAAATCCTGACTCAGTTTTTTACGCAAACCTTTAGGAAGTGTTCCCATATCTTCAAACTTGCTAACAAGATTATTATAAAGCCAGTTAAAAACTTGAGAAGCTCTAAATTTTTTATCACCAATTGAAAGAAAATATTTTTCCAATTCAGAAATGGTGAGACCTTTTATTTCAATTTTTTTCTTTGTATTCATAAGTGCAAATATAATATACATGTTAATTAGTTTCAAAAACAATAATTAAAATAAAACATTTTATTTTCAAATATTGATATTGCTATTTGGAATAATTAGTTTGAATCTGAGTATAATAATTATATAGGAAAGAATTATGAAATTTAGTTTAACCGAAGAGCAGGCAATGATTCAAGAGATGGCAAGAGATTTTGCCGAAGCTGAAATTGCACCATCTGCTGTTGAAAGGGATAAGAACTCAGAATTCCCAACTGAAATTATAAAAAAAATGGCTGAACTTGGTTTAATGGGAATGATGGTTGACCCCAAATATGACGGTGCCGGAATGGATACTGTTAGCTACTGTTTAGCAATGATGGAAATTTCAAAAGTTGATGCTTCTGTTGGTGTAATTATGTCCGTAAATAATTCACTAGTTACTTTTGGCCTTGAAAAATGGGGCTCTGAATTTATAAAGGAAAAATACTTAAAGCCATTAGCACGTGGCGAAAAACTTGGTGCATTTGCACTTTCTGAACCAGAAGCTGGAAGTGACGCTACACAGCAGCAAACAAATGCAGTAAAGGATGGCGACCATTGGGTAATTAATGGAATGAAAAATTGGATTACAAATGGTGAATCAGCTGATTATTACATTGTTATGGCACAAACTGATAAAGAAAAAAAACATCATGGAATTACAGCATTTCTTGTTGAAAAAGGTACTCCAGGTTTTGAACACGGTGTGCATGAAGATAAGCTTGGTATTAAAAGTTCCGATACTTGTTCGTTAACTTTTACCGATTGCAGAGTTCCAGAGGAAAATGTAATATGGGAAGTTGGAAAAGGATTTAGTTTTGCAATGAATACCTTGAATGGTGGACGTTATGGAATTGCATCTCAAGCTGTTGGTATTGCTCAAGCTTCACTTGAAGCTGCAATAAAATATGCAAAAGTACGAAAAGCATTTGGTACCGAAATTGCAAATCATCAGGCTATTCAGTTTAAAATTGCTGATATGGCAACAAGAACAGAAGCTGCAAAATTGTTAACTCTACAAGCAGCTGCGCTAAAGGATGAAGGAAAACCATACATAAAAGAAGCATCAATGGCTAAATTATTTGCTTCTGAAGCTGCAACCAAAAATGCGCTTGAAGCAATTCAAATTCACGGCGGATACGGCTACGTAAGAGAATATAAAGTTGAAAGATTTTTGCGTGATGCTAAAGTAACAGAAATTTATGAAGGTACATCCGAGATTCAAAGAATTATAATTGGACGTCAATTACTTAAAGATTAATGCCATAATAATTTTATTGATTTAATATTGTGTTCAAAAGATATTTTAACCTTCGAGGTTTTTAAAACTTCGAAGGTTTCAACAATTAAAATTTTAATGTGGAAAATGAGAAAAATTATAGAAGTAAAATCACTTCCTGGAAAAAAAATATTCGTGAAATATTCCAATGGAATGGAAGGGATAATTTCACTTGAAAGATTGGCAAAGCGAGAACTGTTTGCAGGACTTAGAGATGTGGATATTATTGAAGATATTCACGTTGATTCAAAATCGGGAGATATAATTGTTAATGGAAATATAGAGCTTTGCAAAACAGCTTTGTATGGAATATTTGACCTAAAAAAACAAATGCTTGCGCTTGGCTTACCGATGGGTGATTGATGAAAAAAATAATATTAGTTATTTTATTTTTGGCAATTTATTTACACGCCCAAACTGATTGGGTAAGGTGGGAAAAGAAAAACATGGATTTTCGAGTTCCAGTTGACAAGATTTATTTAATAGAAAACTCACAAGGCTTTTCAATTATGTCATTTATGCAACAGAGCTACTCATTTTTAATTTCCGATTTAGATGGTGATAATTGTCCTTTCTATCCTACTTGTTCTTCCTTTTTTGTCCAATCAGTTAATGAAACAAATATTATTAAAGGAACTCTAATGTTTGCGGATAGATTTACTCGCGATTCCAATATTTTCAAATCGAGGTCACATTATCCCAAACATATTTCTGGAAAATTATTTGACCCGATACAAAATTATTTATTAACCGACAGCACAATTATTTTCCATTCCAGAGAAAAAACTGTGAAATAAATATTGTAAAGTATTTTTAAAAACATTAGCGGTTTTCAAAACCAGAGAGTTTGAAATAAACAATTTAATTACAAAAAATGAAAAGATACCTAAAAGTAAATTTATTAATCCTTAGTATTTTGTTTTCTATTGTTGCAATTAGTCAACTTTTAGCTCAAACAGAAAAAAGCAATATTTTCTCGGATAAAAATAGATTAGCTTTTGGAAATTATCTTTTCTGTGAGCACGACTATTTACGCGCGGTTGATGAATTTAGTGCCGTTCTAAAAAATAGTTGGAATGATACATTGCAATTTAAAATTGCGGAATCGTATGCAAGAATGCAGCAGTTTAACCAAGCCTATACTGAGTTTCAGAAGCTCGAGGAAAAATCTGCATTAAATACTCAAGGTGAATATGAAAAATTAAGAATGTTGTTTAAATCTGAGAACTATTCGCGTTTACAAAAAGAAGTTGAAAAATCCAAGTTGATTTCCTCTAACAATTATTTTCACTTATTAAGATTGATGAATTCTTCTATGCTTTTATCTAACGCGCAGTTGCCACCAAAATCTAGTTTCTTATATCTTTATGAAGAAGATGATAAAAGTAAAATTGCAGAGTTCTACAATTGGAAACAAAATCCGCCATATAAAAGTCCAACAAAAGCAGCAATTATGTCTATTATTCCAGGTCTTGGTAAAATTTATGCAAACGAAATTGGTGATGGAATTACCTCATTTATTTTAACTGGATTATTCACATATTTGGCTGTAAACAAATTTGAAAAGCAGCAGCAATCAAGTGCTTGGCTTTATACAGCCTTTGCAGCTTTTTTCTATTCTGGAAATATTTATGGTTCAGTTGCAGCAGTGCAAAATTATAATGCAGGAATTAAATTTAATTTTGATAATGAAATTAAAGTATTTATAAATGAAAGAAACCAATTTTTGCCAACTCCCAAATTCTTGTGTGAATAGATGAACAAAATTTTGTACATATTAATAATTCTATTTGGTGCTTCATGCATTAACCAAGCTCAAAATCTGGAAAGGCAAAAAGTATTTGCTGATTCTCTTTTCAATTCGGAAAACTATTTTGATGCAATTACGGAATATAAAAGATTACAGTTCTTTTCAGAAGCAAGTGAAAATTATTATGAAATAAATATGCAAATTGCTTTGTGTTATAAAGCTGGTGGAAAATATGACGATGCAATAAAATATTTTAATTTAGCCAAGCTAATTGCAAAGTCTTCAGAAGAATCCAGGAAAATTGAATTACAAATAATAAGAACTAATATTTTACGACGAACAATTCCAGAAGCTTTAGTGCTTCTAAATAAATTGGATATTACAAATACAAACTATTTAGATTTCTCAACTATTAGCTATTGGAAGGGCTGGGCATATTTGATGAATGACGATTGGGAACAAGCATCAAACGAATTTGAAAAAATCGATAAATTTCATCCGTTAAAAATACTTGCGGATGGTGTTTGCAATAAAAAATATTCAGTTGGATTTGCAAAATTTATATCGTTCGTTTTACCAGGTTCGGGTCAATTTTATACTGGCAATTATGTATCTGGAGTTTTTTCGCTTGGCTGGAATATCCTCTGGGGATATGTAACGATTAATGCATTTATGACTGATCGTGCTTTGGAAGGAATTTTGGTCGGAAGTTTACTTTGGACAAGATTTTATAGAGGCAATTTTCAAAACGCAGAAAAATTTGCAATAAAAAATAATAATGAAATATCAAATAATGCATACGAATATTTAGCAAATAAGTATTTGGGTGAAAAACCATAGAATAATTATCTAAATATTCCCTATTTTTATATTAAATAATAGTAAAACTTAGGAGAACAAAAAATGACTAAAGGTGTAAAAATTGGTTTGGGTGTACTTGCAGGAATAGTAATTCTTGCGTTTATAATAATATCATGGTTTATTGGGCATTATAACAATCTTGTTACTATGGAAGAACAAGTAACTCAATCATGGAGCCAAGTTGAAAATCAATATCAACGACGTGCAGATTTAATTCCTAACTTAGTTAGTACTGTTAAAGGTGTGGCTGCCTTTGAAAAGGAAACATTTACTGCTGTAACAGAAGCTCGCTCAAAAGTAAATCAAATAAACGTTAATGCTGACATGCTTAATAATCCTCAAGCTTTTCAACAATTTCAAGCAGCTCAAGATAATCTTGGTTCTGCACTTTCACGCTTGTTAGTAACGGTTGAAAAATATCCCGAATTAAAAGCCAATGAAAATTTCTTGCAACTGCAGGCACAATTGGAAGGAACTGAAAATAGAATTTCTGTTGAGAGAAGAAACTTTAATATATCTGTTCAAGGATTCAATACAACAATTAGAAAATTTCCAGCTAATTTTATTGCAGGCATTGCTGGATTTTCACAAAAAGCATATTTTGAAGCAGTCGCTGGTTCTGACGTAGCTCCAAAAGTCGAATTTTAAGTCGTGAATAAGTTAATTATTAAATATAAAAATGATAATTTATTAAATGCTATCTTTTATAGAAGGATAGCATTTATGCTAATATTTTCATTTGCCTCACTTCTTTTTGGGCAGCCAACTGTTCCACAATTAACTCGTTATGCTAATGATTATACAAATACAATCTCAGCTTCTGACTTAAATCAAATAAATAGTGAACTCGAAAAATTTGATGATGCAACATCAAATCAAATAGTTTTGCTCATTATTCCAACCCTTGATGGATATCCATTGGAAATGTTTGCTAATGAAATTGCAATGAAAAATAAAATTGGAACAAAAGAACATAGCAATGGAATTCTATTTTTAGTTGTGAAAAATGATAGAAAAATGCGAATAGAAGTTGGCTACGGACTAGAAGGCGCAATTCCAGATGCATTAGCAAGTTCTATTATTAGAAATGAAGTTGCTCCATATTTTAAGCAAAACGATTATAATTCAGGTGTTATTGCTGGATTATCTGCCATAATTGCTGCAAGTAAAGGCGAATATGTAAACGATAGAAAAAAGAAGAATAAGGATGATGAATTTAGTTTCCCTTGGGGACTTATAGTTTTCATTATTATTTTTCTTGTTTTTGGAAGAAACAAAGGTGGTTTGGGAGCATTGCTTTTGTTAAATGCTCTTGGCGGAAGTGGTCGAAGTGGTGGAAGTGGATTTGGCGGCGGCGGTTTTTCTGGTGGTGGTTTCAGTGGCGGTGGTGGTAGCTTTGGTGGTGGTGGCTCAAGTGGCGGTTGGTAATTGTGAATTTAAAAGAAGGCATAGAATTGTTTAATGATGGCTCTTACTTTGAAGCACATGATTATTTTGAAGAAATGTGGATGGAAGCAGTTGGAAATTATAAAAATTTTTATAAAGGCTTAATACAAGCATCAGTTGGTAGCTATCATCTTACTACCGAGAACTATTATGGTACATTAAGCCAATACACAAAATGTTTAGAGAAACTAGAAAAATACCCAGATAATTTTGGAAATATTAAACTATTGCAATTTAGACAAGATATAAATTATATTATAAATCAAATAACTATTTTTTATTCAAAAAAAAATCATAGTTTTAAGGTAACAAAAATACTTTTTATTGAACTAAACACTTAACAAAACTTAGGAGAAAATTATGGCAATAATGATTACTGATGATTGCATCAACTGTGGAGCTTGTGAACCAGAATGTCCAAACACTGCAATTTATGAAGCTGGAGTTGAATGGGAAATGGACGGAGCTACAGGCGGTGAAGGCGATGCTGCACCATCTGGAAAAACTGGTTTCTTTTCTGACGAATTCTTTTACATCGTTCCAGATAAATGTACAGAATGTGTAGGATTTCATGATGAACCACAATGCGTTTCTGTTTGTCCAGTAGATGCTTGTGTACCTTCTACTATATAAATCTATATTTTAGATTTTAATAAATTCAACCCAATTATGTTTATTTGCATAATTGGGTTTTTTATTTAATTTGTAAATTTTATTATCTTGTAGCACAGATTAGTAATCTGTGTTTAATAAACAAATAGAAATAATATTTATAAGTAAACCCGTTTTAAGATTAGGAATAATATGCAAATAGGGAAATATAAAATTCACACAATTGAAAGTGGCGATTTGCTTTTAGATGGTGGAGCAATGTATGGAGTTATTCCAAAACCTTTGTGGGAAAGGAGCAGTCCAGCAGACGAAAAAAATAGAATTCATTTAAAAACACGCCATTTATTGTTAGTTAGTGAGGATAAGAAAATTCTAATTGATACTGGTTCGGGTAAAAATTGGAATGAGAAATTTGAAAAAATATATGCAATAGATTATTCTGTGCACGATATGTTTCCAGCACTTGCGCAAATTGGAATTATGCCAGATGAAATTACAGATGTTATTTTAACACATCTCCATTTTGATCACGTTGGAGGTGCTGTTGTTTTTGAAAATGGAAAACCAATTCCTGCATTTCCAAATGCCAATTATCATGTTCAGCAAAAACAATTTGAGTGGGCGCTAAATCCAAGCGAACGTGATAGAGCAAGTTATTTTAATGAAAGATTTGTTACTCTATTAGAAGCTGGAATTCTAAAACAATATAACGGTAATTTTCAGTTTAATGAAAATATAAACCTTATTGTGGTTAACGGTCACACACCTTCACAACAATTAGTGAAAATATCCGATACTTCCAAAACGCTATTTTATTGTGGTGATTTAATTCCACTTGCAAGCCATATTTCGTTGCCATTTATAATGGGTTATGACTTGCAGCCAATTGTTACTTTAAATGAAAAAAAAGAAATTCTTCCACAAGCAGTTGAAGAAAATTGGCATTTATTTTTTGAGCATGATCCATTAATCGCTGCTGGGACAATAAAACAAAGTGAACGCGGTTATGTTTTTGATAAAACATTTGAGACTATTTAATGAGTGATGAATTAAAAGGTTTTGAAAAAGTTTGTAAAGTATCAAAATTAAATGAAAACGAAGGACAACATTTCAAAGTGAATGAAATTGATGTCGCTCTTTTTAAGGTTGATGACAAAGTTTATGCACTTAATAATATATGTCCACATCAACATGCAAATATTATGCACGATGGATTTATTGAAAATGGTACCGTAATATGCCCAGCCCACGGTTGGGGTTTTAATCTTTGCAACGGAAAAATGCAAGATGCGGGTGCCAAACTTGACAGTTATGAAGTTAAAATTGTTGATGAATTTGTGTATGTAAAAGTATTTGGCAAAAAATTCAATTGGAATTTTTGAAAAATTAGATGCTAATTACAAATGAAATAGTAATAGAAAAAGCTAAAAAAATTGGGTTTGATTTAGTAGGTTTTTCAAAATTTACAACTCTAAACAATGAAGTTGATAGATTAAAAGATTGGCTAGGTAATGGCTTTAATTCCAATATGAGCTATATGGAACGAAACATTGAAAAGAGATTTGATATAAAAGAAATACTTCCATCAGCCGAAACAGTTATTTCACTGGCACTTAACTATTATGTTAAAGGAAATTATTCAAACAAAAAAGAAATGGGCAAAGTATCCCGTTATGCGTGGGGAACCGATTACCATTACATTATCTGGAATAAATTGGCTCAGCTAATTTCTGAATTAAAATTAATAGATAAAAAATTTGAAGTTAAAAGTTATGTTGATACTGGTCCAGTTATGGATAAAGCTTGGGCAGTACGTTCTGGAATAGGCTGGCAAGGGAAAAATTCCAATATTTTAAATAAACAAATTGGAAGTTGGTTTTTTATTGCCACTATTATAACAAATTATGATTTTTCTGAAAGTAAAATAGTAACAGACCATTGTGGAAAATGTACGGCATGTATTGACGCTTGTCCAACAAATGCAATTGTTGAACCATATATCATAGATGCAAATAAATGCATTTCAAATCTAACAATTGAAAACAAAGGTGAAATTCCTATTGAGTTTAAGGGTAAATTTGATGGTTGGATTTTTGGTTGTGATATTTGTCAGGACGTTTGTCCATGGAATCATAAATTTTCTACTGAGACCAAAATCCCAGAATTTTTAATTGGAGAAAATAGAGAAATTGATTTGCAAAGTGTAAGTAAATTGACAAATAGCGAATTCAAAAAAAAGTATGTTTCATCACCAATTTATAGAGCAAAAGCTAAAGGATTAAAAAGGAACGCAGAATTTTTATTAGAAGATAATTTAAAAACAGATTAAGATTAGGAGTAAGAATTAAGATTAAGAAATTATCTTTTATCTTTTATCTTGAATCTTGAATCTTGAATCTTATCTCTTTAACATGAATCTAACAATTTTAAATAAAAACAATATAACTGATAATTAGGAGAATATAAGATGGCTGAAAATCATCACAAAGTAATTATAATTGGAAGTGGTCCTGCTGGATTAACTGCAGCAATTTATGCTTCGCGTGCAAATTTAAATCCAATAATATTTGAAGGAAATCAACCAGGCGGACAGTTAACAATTACCACAGAAGTTGATAACTATCCTGGATTTAAGGAAGGAATTCAAGGTCCGGAATTAATGGAAATTATGCGTGAACAGGCAATTCGTTTTGGCGCAGAAGCATATTTTAAAGCTGCAACTGAAGTTGATTTTTCTGAAAGACCATTTAAAATTAAAACGGATGATGACCAGAACTACACTGCGGATTCTGTTATTATTGCAACTGGTGCTTCTGCTCGCTTACTTGGTATTCCAAGCGAATCAAAATATATGGGCTTTGGAGTTTCAGCTTGTGCAACTTGTGATGGCTTTTTCTATAAAGGTAAAAAAGTAATTGTTGTTGGCGGTGGAGATACTGCAATGGAAGAAGCAACTTACTTAACAAAATTTGCTTCAGAAGTAATTTTAATTCACAGACGCGACGAATTCCGTTCATCAAAAATTATGGAAGAGCGTGCTAGGAAAAATCCTAAAATTAAATTTATGACTAGCCAAACAATTAAGGAAGTTGTTGGAACTGAAAACATGGGCATCAAATCTGTAACTGGAGTTATACTTGAAAATACAAAAGATGGCTCTTTAACCGAAATGGATATTGATGGAATTTTTATTGCAATTGGTCACAGTCCAAATACAAAAGTTTTTGGCGACCAATTAGATAAAGATGAAACTGGATACTTAAACACAATTCCCGGCACAACCAAAACAAATATTGAAGGCGTTTTTGCTGCGGGTGATGTTTCTGATAAAACATACCGACAAGCAATTACTGCTGCCGGCACAGGTTGTATGGCTGCGCTTGATGCTCAACATTATCTTGAAGAACACGAAATAGCGTAAATCTTTAATCTACATAAGTAATTAATTGATGCCCAATTTTTGTTAAAGTTGGGCATTTTTTGTTGATAAATCTGTTAAAGAGAAGAAATTGAAAAATGGAATTTGAAAAAATGGAATAGTGGAAAGGTGGAAAGGTGGAAATTAATGTTATTAATTGTCATTTATAGTCATTGAGTGTAGGATTAAGTAATATTAAGTTATTTAATAAGTGATATTGTAAACATTTGGATATATAAATTTATCTATTTAAGTTACTTTAGTTTCTATGGTGGATAAATTATATAAAGTTTTACTCAATAATTTAATTGGAGTATCAATGATGCTAAAAAAAATATTATTTACTATCGTAGCATTTATTTTTATAACTCCAAATGTTAAATCACAAAATACATTCTCAACATTCTATATTAGTCCTGGTATAAGTATTAGTTGGGGAGGAGATTCTAATATTTTATTTGGGTGGAAATTAAGTTTCGGATACACTAAAGAGGAAAAATATTACTACAACATAACCTATGGTAAAAAATATACATTAAATTCAAAGGACAAAGTTAATCAGCTTGAATATAAATATTTGGAAATACAGATAGGTAGCTTTTTAGGTTACTATCCATTATCTGCTGGGGGTGGGCTAGGAATGACACTTTCAAATAGTCAAATATATCCCAGATTATCACTTTTTGCAGGAGCTTTCTTTTTTGGAAACTTCGACTATACTTTTAATAAGAATATCATTGATTTAGGTGGAAATATAAATCTCCCAATACCGTTTAAAAAAGAGTTTAGAGATTTAGGACCAGGCTAAAAGAATTTACAAATATCTTAGGGTTATGAGCATTATTTAAAATTAATAATACAGTGAGAATGCCTTTTACATATCTTTTTAATAAAAACTACAATTAATAATTTGAGGAAGACTATGAAGAATTTTTTTTTTAATTCTGTCAAAGTCCAAGCTTTGACAGTTTTTTTATCTTCCTCAAAAACAAAAATTTCTTAAAAATATTTAATACCAAGACTATAATTGGTCTAAAAAAGGACTGAATTATGAAACTTAGTGAATCAGTAAAATCAATCAGTTATCTAAAAGCTAATGCAGCAAATTTGATTGAAGATATTAATAAAAATCAAAAAACTCTTGTTATTACTCAAAATGGGGAAGCAAAAGTTGCTGTTCATGACATTTAAATGTATGGGAAAACACAAGAAACAATGGCAATGCTAAAACTATTAGCTATGACAAGTGTTCATAATAAAAATGCTAGTGATATTAATTCCACATTTAGCGAATTAAGAAGTGAATTCAAAACTTTGCATTAAGATGAAAAAGTACAAAGTAGTAATTGAACCGCTGGCTAAGCAAGATCTCAAAGAAACATTTTATTTTGCAAGAAATGACAGCATCACATCTGCAGAAAAATTATTAAGTGCCCTTGAAAAAACTTGCTATTCTCTTGAAGAATTTCAAGATAGAGGACATATCCCAATAGAATTAAAACCAACCGGAATAAAAAGATATCTAGAAATCTATTATAAACCTTACCGTGTAATTTACGAAATAGAAAAGAATCTAATTAATATTCATAGTGTTCTTGACTATAGGAGAAATATATTAGGAATATTATCGAAAAGATTATTGAGATAAAGTAATAGATAGTTATTTGTTGTCATTAAAACAATTATGCAATAATTGAAAATAAAAATTACGTACAAAAGTTTCATTTAAAAAATAAAAACAGTATGTATTTGTTTTAGAAGTGGTTTAAAGTTTCTAAAATTAAATTATTTTGAGTTGCTTTTTACTATTTATATTTTTAACATTTAAACATTAGTCTTAATAAGGTTAAAAATGGATACAAATGATTTATCAATAGAGGTATATAAAAAAACATTTGAGGAATGGTGACAAAATGAAACTTACAGACGAACAAATTAAAGAAATTGCTGAAGAACTAGACTGTGGAATGGTAGTTTATGTTCACAAGGAAACAAAAGAAATAAAAACAATTCTTGACTTTGATTCGCATGTTGATGCAGACGAGGAGCTTTGGGAAGAGGATAGTAATGAAATAGAAGAAAACATTGATATGTACTTTCAATTTAGTCCTATGGATTCCAGAGCGTCATTTAAAATTATGGAGCTTTTTACAGAAAATGTTGAAGATGAGGAGTTAAAAAAGAAATTAGAATTAGGTTTGAGTCTTTCAAAGCCATTTAGAAATTTTAAAGATATTCTTGATTTCGAAAACGAATATAGAGATAAATGGTTTAAATATAAAAGTGAAAAATATATAGAGTATGTAAAAGAACTTTTGACATTTCTAAATGGCGAAGATTGGACTCAGTGAAGCTTAGGTTTTAATGCTCTCTAAGTTCAAGGCTTGATATCTTATTCAAAAAAGATTAACAAAAATCCTAATTCATATAATTTTGCCAACTCTAATAACAGTATAAAAAAAACTTTACAAGAGTTAACATTATTGTTAACTTTGACTATGAGAAAAATAAAATTCTATAAAACTGAAAAAGGATATATGCCAGTTAAGGAGTTTATTGATTCTTTAATAGATAAACATGCTCAAAAAGTTACTTGGGTTTTGAGGTTAATAAGAGAATTAGACATAATACCCAAGGATTATCTTAAAAAACTTATTAACACAAATGATATTTGGGAAGTTAGAATTCAAAGTGGTAATAATATCTTTAGGATTCTTTGTTTCATTGAAAAGGATAAAATAATAATTTTAACAAATGGATTTATTAAAAAAACTCAAAAAACACCAAAAAAGAAATTATGTTACCAGAAAAACGAAAACTGGAATATTTAAGTAGGATAAAATAATGGATGACATAGAAAAATATATTAAAGAAAGAAAAACAAAAGATAAAGATTTTGCCAATGGATTTGAAGAAGGATATGATAACTTTAAAATTGGATACTTATTAAAGCAAGCTAGAAAAGAGGCTGGATTTACTCAAGAGGAATTAGCAGTAAAACTAAAAACTAAAAAATCTGCTATTTCACGCATAGAAAGACACGCTGAAGATATTCGGTTGTCTACAATTCAAAACTATTTAGGTGCATTAAATAAAACATTTAGTATTCAAATTCAATGATTTTATTTGTCTCAGTAGGAGTTAAAACTATGCACTTAGTTGCATCTCGCTTTAACTTCAAATAATGTTATAATAAAAAGCAAACGACAAAAGATAAATTTCAAACAAATAACAAAAACTCAAACTCATTGTTTTGGAATAAATCATGCATAAAAAAGAAAAAAAATTGGATATTAGAAATTGAAATTTGGATATTATTTGGTTTTTGTGGTTTGTCATTTGATCTTTCAAAACGAATTATATTCGTAATCAAAACTAAGAACTTGTAGTCCATAGTGGTTTATTTATATCAAAAAAAAACTTAAAATTTTAATTGCATGTTAAAAAAACAACTAAAATAAGAAGCCCAATTTCCAAACTGGGCTTTCATGATTTCTATTAGAAATTAAAACAAATACTTTATTCCTACAAATCCACCGATAAGCAATACTGTAAAGGCAATAGCAAGTAAGTTAAAATATTTATCAATAAAACTTTTAATAGGGTCACCAAATTTCCAGATTAGAGCAGCAACTAAAAAGAATCTTCCAGCACGGCTAATAATAGAAGCTAATACAAATAAGAACAAATTAATTTCAAAAGCTCCAGCCGAAATAGTAAAAACTTTGTAGGGTATTGGAGTAAAGCCAGCAGTGAAAACAATCCAAAAATTCCACTCTTCATAAAGACCTTGAACTTTATAAAATATATTTTCCGTAAAACCTGGAATATTATTAAAGAAGAAAAGAGCAAAATTAGAGAATTCTCGTTCGCCACCCCACCAAACAAAGTGTCCAATAGCATAGCCAAGCAAAGCACCAAGCACTGAAGCAACAGTACAATTTAATGCAAATTTAAAAGCTTTTTTTCTTGCACCCAAAACAAGTGCAATTAATAAAGCGTCTGGAGGAATTGGGAAAAATGAAGACTCGGCAAATGCGAGTATGAATAAAGCTATTGGTCCGTAAGGCGTTTCTGCCCAGTGGAGCATCCAATCATAGAGGTTACGTATAAATTTCATATTAATTATCAATTGTTTTTATTTTTGAAAAACAATTATACAAAAATTTAATTTAGATATAACCATTTGAGGATTTATAAAAAATAAACTATTTTACAAAGCATTTCAAAAATGTTAATAGATTATATAAATATTGATAAATAACGTATATAAAAGGCTAATTATGGCAGAAATGAAAAACGATCGACTCCTTTCATTAGATGTTTTTAGGGGAATTACAATTTTAGGGATGATATTAGTAAACAATCCTGGTTCGTGGTCTAACATTTACTCACCACTCGAGCATGCAAAATGGAATGGTTGCACGCCTACTGATTTAATATTTCCATTCTTTCTTTTCATTGTTGGCGTTACAACAACTTTTTCGCTTTCAAAATACCGAAACCCCGATAATAAAAATAAGGATGTTTACTATCGTTTAATTCGAAGGAGTCTAACAATATTTTTACTTGGATTATTTCTTGCTGGATTTCCAAATTTTGATTTATCAACAATAAGAATACCTGGAGTTTTAGCACGCATTGCGGTTGTCTATTTCTTTACAGCATTGATTTTTCTTAACATGCGAAAAGAAAATTTAGCATATGTAATTGCTGCGCTCCTTTTTATTTATTGGGGATTGATGACATTAGTTCCTGTTCCAGGCTTTGGCGAACCGAATTTAGAGCCTGCAACAAATTTAGGTGCTTGGTTGGATAGATTACTTTTAAACGGTCACCTTTGGGCTTCATCAAAAACTTGGGATCCTGAAGGAATTCTAAGTACAATTCCAGCAATTGGTACTGCATTAATTGGTGTACTTACTGGTTATTGGTTAAGAAGTAAAAACGACAAAACTACAAAAACAGTTTGGATGTTTTTCTATGGTGTTGTGCTTATGGCTTTAGGATATGCTTGGGATTTTTGGTTTCCAATTAATAAAAATTTGTGGACTAGCTCGTATGTTGTATATACTGGTGGATTAGCACTTGTATTTCTTGCTTTCTGTTATTGGTTAATTGATGTTCAGGACAAAAAGGGTTGGATTAAACCATTCCATATATATGGAACAAATGCAATTACTGTCTTCTTTTTATCGGGATTAGTTGCAAAAATAATGTCTTTAATTGAAGTTGAAGGGGCAAATGGAGAACTAATTTCACTTAAGACGTTTATTTTCAATAATATTTTTTTACAAATTGCTTCGCCAATAAATGCTTCTCTTTTATTCGCCATTTCCTATATTCTAATTTGGCTTTTCTTAATTTGGCTTTTGTATAGGAAACAAATATTTATAAAAGTTTAATTTTTTTAACAGATGTTTTTCAATTAACTAAACTAATTGTCATAAATGGAGTAATAATATGCCAGGATTAAGCAAATTCAAAACAATTCCAGATTTATATTTTCATTTAGCTGAGGTTTTTGGACCTAAATCAAATCATGGAATATTTAAAGAAAAAAGAGATGGCAAATTTGAAGATATATCATACTTAACATTTAAAGAAGAAACCGAATCATTTGCATTTGGATTAGCTTCACTTGGAGTAAAAAGAGAAGATAAAGTTGCAATAATTTCGGAAAACCGCCCAGAGTGGATTTATTCTGATATGGCTATTCTTGGTCTTGGCGCTGTTGATGTACCTCTTTATCCAATATCAACTTCAGATTCAATTGAATTTATATTAAAAAATTCTGAATCTGTTGGAATTATTGTGTCAAATCAATTTCACATGAATAAAGTATTAAAAATTAGAGAAAGTGTTAAATCGCTAAAATTTATTATTGTTATGAATGATATAGATGTGACTGCATACAAAGACGTATATTTAATGAAAAATATTCAAAAAATGGGATTGGAATATAAAAAGGATAATCCAAAGCATTTTAATGATAATATTAAACTAGCTCGTGAAAATGATTTATGTACTTTAATTTATACATCTGGAACAACTGGTGAGCCAAAAGGAGTAATGTTAACTCACAAAAATATTCTTTCAAATGTTAACGCAGTTCATGACATTATAGAAATTACACCAGAAGATTTATTCCTTTCTTTTCTTCCTCTTTGTCATATTCTGGAAAGAATGGCAGGATATTACACAGCTCTTTCAGCTGGCTCGCAAGTTGCGTTTGCAGAAAGCATAGAAAAAGTAGCCTCAAATTTAGTAGAAGTTAAACCAACACTTATGACTGCAGTTCCAAGATTGTTTGAGAGAATTTATTCGAAAATTAAAAAAGGCGTTGACTCTTCTCCAGAGAAAAAACAGAAAATATTTAATTGGGCAATTTCAATTGGCAATGAATTCCAACAGGCTAAAAAGACTGAACATGGTGTTCCTATTGGATTAAAATTAAAACATAAATTAGCCGATAAATTAGTTTTTAGTAAAATTCGCGAAAAGACTGGTGGAAGGTTACGTTTCTTTATTTCTGGCGGGGCTGCTTTAGCTCGCGAACTTGGCGATTTTTTTGAATCAGTTGGTATTCTAATTATTGAAGGTTACGGTCTAACAGAATCTTCACCGGTTATTGCATTAAACAGACCATACAATTACAAGTTTGGAACAGTTGGTCAAACTTTACCTGGAGTAGAAGTTAAAATTGCAAGTGATGGAGAAATTTTGGCATACGGACCTAACATCATGCAAGGTTATTACAAAAATAAAAAGGAAACCGACGAAACAATTAAAAATGGATGGCTGCACACCGGCGACATTGGTGTTTTTGATGCTGAAGGATTTTTGATGATTACAGATAGAAAAAAATCCCTTTTTAAAACTACTACCGGCAAATATATTGCGCCTACTCCAATTGAAAATCTCTTTTTAGGCAGTAAATATATTGACCAATTTATTATTATTGGCGATAGAAGAATGTTTATAACTGCTTTAATTGTCCCAGATTTTGAAGCACTTAAAGAATATGCCGATGCTCACCGAATTACTTATAAAGACCCAATTGAATTAACTCAAATGAAACAAATTTATGAAATGCTTGAAAATGATTTGAATCAATTTCAACGTAAATTAGCTGGCTACGAAAAAGTACGAAAATTTACTATTCTTGAAAAGCCATTTACAATTGAAGGTGGTGAAATGACTCCTTCCATGAAACTTAAAAGAAAAATAATTGAAGAACGCTACACTAATTTAATTGATGATATGTACGCCGGTGTTGAATAAATATTCACTTGGATTAGTATTATTAAATAGTAAATGTCTAAGTCATTTGTGATTTAGACATTTTTTATAATTAAAAGAATGTGATAAATAGGAGTTTATGAAATATAAAATAGTTTTATTTGATGCTGATGGAACGCTATACGACTTTGATAAAGCAGCTTTTCAAGCTTTAAAATCGAGCTTCAATAAATATAAATTAAATTGGACTGATGATATTTTTGAAGTTTATGAAATTGAAAACAAAAAAATATGGGATGATTTTGAAAAAGGTCTTATTACAACTGATGGTATTAAAACCGAAAGATTCAAACGTTTTTTTGATGTTATTGGAGTAATTGGTATTGAGTCAATTCAATTCAGCAAGGATTATTTGGAATTTCTCTCACAAAATAGTTTTTTATTAGCTCACGCCGAAGAAATTGTAAAATGGAGCAGCGAAAAATTTGAACTTGCAATAGTTACAAACGGACTTGCTTCGGTTCAAAATCCAAGATTTATGAACTCAAGATTACGCAAATATTTTAAACATATAATTATTTCGGAAGAAATTGGATTTGCAAAACCCAAAAAGGGAATATTTGATTATACTTTCAATAAATTTAATAATCCAAGTAAAGAAAGCGTAATCATAATTGGAGATAATTTAACATCAGATATAAAAGGTGGCTTGGATTATGGAATTGACGCATGTTGGTTTAATCCTACAAAAATTGAAAACAATAATGGAATTGTTCCCACTTTTGAAATTTCAAAATTAAATGAATTAAAAAAGATTCTGATGTAATGTCTATATTTCAGAATTAAAATATGGATTTTTATAATGGATTTTCTTGAAATACTAAAAGTTGCTTTAACATCTCTAAAAGCTAACAAGCTTCGTTCTTCTTTAACTATTCTTGGAATTGTTGTTGGAATTTTTTCAATAATTGCTATAAGTACAATTATTGCAATGCTGCAAACTAGTATTGAAGAAGGCGTTTCATCTCTTGGCAGCAACACTTTTCAAGTTCAAAAGTGGCCTGCTGTTCGTATGGGAGGACATGCAGAAATGGCAAAATATCGTAACAGAAAAGACATAACAATTGATAATTTTGATAATCTGGATATTAAACTAGTAGAAGCAAAAGCTATTGCTGCAACTTCATCGCGTGGCGGTAGAGTAATTAAATACGAAAACGAAAAAACTAATCCTAATGTACGTATTTATGGTGTCACTCCAAACTCTTTTATAACTCGCGATTGGAATGTTGAAACTGGACGTGCAATTAATACTCAAGATTATAAAAATGGAAGAAAAGTAGTCGTGCTTGGAACGGATTTATTAAAAACATTATTTAAAAATAAAAACATTAACCCAATAGGAGAAGAAATATCTGTTAATGGAAATAGGTTAAAAATTATTGGAATTTTAGAAGATCAGGGAGCAATTTTTGGTCAAAGTCAGGGTAACTTAGCAATAATTCCACTCACCACATTTAATAGTTTTTACGGAAACAGACGCTCGCTTTCAATTTCTGTTATGGCTAAAGACAAACTTGAATATTCTAATTTAATGGAAATTACAGAAGGATATTTAAGAACAATTAGAAAGGTGTTTCCTGGTGACGATAACGATTTTGAAATTGTTTCCAATGAATCTGTTATGAAGCAAATAAATGATATTACTGCCGGAGTTAGAATTGGTGCATTTGTAATTGCTGGAATTGCGCTTCTCGCCGCTGGTGTTGGAATTATGAATATTATGCTAGTTTCTGTTACTGAAAGGACAAAAGAGATTGGTCTTAGAAAAGCAGTTGGTGCAAAAAATAAAAATATTCTTATGCAATTTCTTGCTGAAGCCGTTACACTTAGTTTAATTGGTGGATTTGTTGGAATTGTTTTGGGAATTCTTGTCGGTAATTTTGTTGGCTCTCAATTAAATGCAGTTGCAACAATTCCTTTTGATTGGGTGGCAATAGGCGTTTTACTCTGTGTTTTAATAGGTGTAGGCTTTGGAACCTACCCTGCATATAAGGCTTCAAACCTTGACCCTATTGAAGCTTTGAGATGGGAATAGAATTTTTCCATTACTAATAGTTCCAATTTTCATCTTTTTATTTCATCGCAAATAATCTTATTTTTTGAGTAAGTACATTTCACTATAAATAAAGAATATTTGCTGAAAACAAAACCATTCATATTGTTGATATACATCATTTTCTTAAGCAATTTAATTGCTCAAGAAAATTCCAATATTAAATCCATAAAAGAGAAACATCCAATAAATTTAAACAATATTTATAAACTCCAAGAATCAAATATAATTCCAAATAGTGAACAAATAGTTTTGCAAGGATTACCATTAAACAAAATGGATTATTCAATAAATTACAGAACCAAAATAATATCACTTTCCGATAGCCTTTCTTATTCCATCTTTGACACGCTTTATATAACATACTCTAGTATAGATGTACCCATTAAAAATGAATATCAACACAGAAAACTTGAAGTTAGATACGATGATAAAATGCAGGATACAATTAGAGTAATTAGAAATGAACTCGCTTCTTTGTCATCAGAGGCAATGTTTGGCGAAGGAATAAAGCGAAGCGGTTCCATAAGCAGAGGATTTTCAATTGGTACAAATCAAGACATGAAATTAAATAGTGGAATGCGATTACAGTTTTCGGGAAAGCTTAGTAGTGATTTAGAAATTGTTGCGGCACTTACTGATCAAAATATTCCAATTCAACCAGAAGGGACAACTGAACGTTTAGAAGAACTTGACCAAGTTTACATTACAATTAAACATCCAAATGCTGCTGCAACATTTGGTGATTTTGAAATGAAAAGTTCTATTGGTGAATTCGGTAAAATAAATCGTAAAATGCAGGGCTTGGAGGGGGAAATATTTTCTGGGGAAGCAAAGGGAAAGGGTGTAATTGCTGGAAGCAAAGGAAAATTCAATACAAATCAATTTTTGGGCAGCGATGGAAATCAAGGTCCATATAGGCTTTCGGGAATTAATAATGAAAAGTTAATTATTGTAATTGCTGGAACAGAAAGAGTTTACATTGATGGCGAGGAGTTGAAACGTGGAGAAAATAATGATTATACAATTGATTATTCAATTGCAGAAATAACTTTTACAACTAAAAAATTAATTACTTCCGCAAGTAGAATTGTTGTTGATTTTGAATATTCGGATAGACAATTTGAACGAAATCTTTTTGGGGGAAATGCCTCAACTTCATTTTTTAATGATAAATTACGGCTTTATGTAAACGCATTTAGCGAAAGTGACGATAAAAATAATCCTATTGATATTACGCTCTCCGAAAATGACATAAAAATTCTTGAACAAGCTGGTAACGATAGAAACAAATCAATTAAAAGTGGAATTACACTTGCCAGTTCTGACTCAACTGGGAGAAGAATTGGGACTTATATTTTAATTGATTCAACAAATGCTGATGGAAATGTATCTTATCTTGAATATTCACCAGGTAATGATAGTGCAAAATATAACGCTACTTTTAACTTTATTGGAAGTGGAAAAGGAGATTATATTCGCATTAGCATTGGAAATTTTAAATACGTTGGCAAAAATAATGGAGATTATTTGCCAATTGTTTTTATCCCGATGGCTCAAAAAAAGCAAATTGGAAATTTTGTTTTGGAAGCGCAACCTTGGAAAAATTTAATTATTAGTGCGGAATTTGCTGGAAGCATATTTGACCAAAATACATTTTCAGAGATTGATAATAATAAAAATTTTGGAAGTGCTCATAATATTAAAGCAGAATTTAGAAAATCCAAATTAGATATTGGTTCGCTTTCACTTGGAGAAGTTGGTTTGTCCTATCGTGAACGATTTGTGCAGGATAGGTTTTCATCTTTAGATAGATTTAATTCAGTTGAATACAGTAGAGATTACAACATCACCGACTCTAAAAATATGGATGAAACTTTGCGCGAACTTAAAATGATTTTGCAGCCAATAGAGGAGTTGCAAACAAATATCAATTACGGATACCTAAAAAGAGGAGATTCGTTTAGTTCCGATAGATTTTTTGGTGATATGAACTTTCAGAATCCAAATAACTATAAACTACTTTACAATTACGATTATGTAAATACCAAAGACATTTCAAACAGAAGCAATTGGTTTAAGCAAAATTTAACTGCTAGTTATAATTTGGGAAATTTTACTCCAGGTATTGATTTCTTATCAGATGATGGAAAAGAATGGAGTTCGGCAAGCGATTCACTTAGTCCAGAAAGCAGAAAATATTCTGAAATAGGTGCTTTTATTAATATTGCAAAACTTGGCGGATTTGATATTACAGCTAAATATTCCCTTCGTGATGAATCTAGTCCAATAAAGGGAATTATGAAAAAGGAGTCAATATCAAATCAGCAAAACATAAGTTTTAATTATCGTGGAATTAGAGAGCTTGATTTATCTCTTGATGTAACTTTACGTAAGAAGAATTATACCGACATATTTAAGGAAATTGGATTGCTTGATAATCAATCCGTTCTAATTCGTTCACAAAACAAATTTAATTTTTGGCAAAATTTTATTGGTGGAGATTTGTTTTATGAAGCATCAACCCAGAGCACTGCGCGATTGGAAAGAGTTTTTGTAAGAGTTCAATTTGGTGAAGGCAACTATAAATATCTTGGTGATTTAAATTCAAATGGAATTGCGGATGAAGATGAGTTTGTGCAAGATATTTATGAAGGTGATTATATTTTATTAAACACGCCAACTTCAGAATTATTTCCAGTAGTGAACCTAAAAACTAGCACACGATGGAATATTGATTTTTCAAAAATATTCAAGTCAAATAATTCATATTTGGCAAAAATTATAGCACCAATATCAACCGAAACAGTTTTTAGAATTGATGAATATTCAGAAGAAAAAAATATTGCATCAGTATTATTGTTGAAGTCAAATGTTTTAATGAACGACTCCACAACACTGCGCGGTGCAAATTCGTTTCAACAAGATTTATTTCTTTTTAAGAATAAACCAGATTTGTCCTTCAGATTTAGGTTTGTAGAAAATAATAAGTTAACTCAATTTAATAATGGAAACGAACTGGGTTATTTTTCAGAAAGATCGTTGCGCATTCGTTTTAGAATGGTTAAAGAAATAAGTAACCAAACTGATTTTATAAATCAGAGTGATGATGTGGCTTCAGCTACAAGTAATAATCGTGCTAGAATGTTGGCAAATAATGAACTCACTTCCGATTTTTCATACCGCCCTATTCAAAATATTGAAGTTGGTTTTAAAATTGGAGTTGGAAATAGTACAGATAATCTGCCCAAAACTCCAACAAAGATTGAAACTAATTCGCAATTAATACGTGTTACTTATTCATTTACAAATAAAGGACGCATAAGAATTGAAGCGGAAAGAAATGAAGTTTCGGATAATGGCACAACAAATTTAATTCCATACGAAATGCTTCGTGGAAAAGTGGTGGGAAAAAACTATTTTTGGAGAGTAAATTTTGATTATCGAATAGCAGATAATCTTCAGATTACACTAAATTATCTTGGAAGAAAACAAGGCGATAGCAAAATAATCCATAATTTACGCACTGAAGCAAGAGCATATTTTTGATAAATAGACGATAGATATGAGACACTAGACGTGAGATTATAAGTGAGTTGTCAACTTAAGCTCTTGTCATTACGTGATGTTTCCCGTGTAAATACAGCACGGGACAGGCTTACACGGAATCTTTTTAATCGAAAAGATTCCCGATAGAAACATTGTGGAATGACACTCTACAAAAATATTACCTTAAGTTGACAGCATTGGATTATAAGTGAGTTGGATATGTTTGTTTGTTATTGTTACAACAAATAAAAAACAATCATTTTGAAACCCGCATAACGTACTGAGAATACTCATGGAGAGAGTCTGATTTTCTTAAAATATAAATTGCTCAAAAGCTTATTTTACTGAAACTCTTTTGAAAATAATTAAAACGAATAAAGATAATGGATTAGAATGTCACTAGTCTGATATCTTGAATCCAAAAGCTAGAATTATGATAATAAAATCCACATTAATTGAAGCACATGTTTTTAGAAGAATTCACGGCAAGATAGAATTTCTTGTGATGAAAAGAGCTGAAACTGAAATCTATCCAAACGTTTGGCAAATGGTAACTGGTTCAATTGAAAAAGGTGAAAAGGCATATCAAACTGCCATTAGGGAGATTATTGAGGAAACAACTTTAACACCAAAATCGTTTTGGATAGTACCCAAAGTTAATTCGTTTTATTCAGCAAAAGATGATTCCATTAATATGGTGCCAGTTTTTTTGGCTGAAGTTGGTTTGGAATACAAAGTTATTTTATCTCTTGAACATTCTGAATATTTGTGGTGCGGTAAAGAAAAAGCAAAAAAGTTGTTTGCTTGGCCAGGGCAAAGAGAATCGGTTGATATCATTTCTGAATGTTTATCGGATGAAAAAAGCATGTTAAAATTAATTAAGTTATAAAAAATGTATTTGCAAGAACTTTTGAACATTTCAAAAATTTGCAAAAAATAGTTAAATAATAAATAGAAAATATAAATTTAAGGAAGGTAAATTATGAGTTTATTAGTAGTTGGTTCAGTTGCATTCGATTCTGTCGAAACTCCATTTGATAAAATTGACAAAGCACTTGGCGGTTCGGCAACATTTTGTTCAATAGCAGCCAGTTATTTTTCAGATGATGTTAAAATGATTGGGGTTGTTGGTGATGATTTTGGTGAGCAAAATATGCAAATGTTAAAAAATCATAAAGTTGATATTTCTGGATTAGAAATTGTTAATGGAGAAAAAACATTTAGCTATGGTTGCGTTTATCGTGATGATATGAACGTTCGCGATACACTTTTTACTGATTTAAATGTGTTTGAAAAGTTTGACCCAGTTATTCCAGATGCAATGCGGGAAATTCCATATTTATTGCTCGGAAATATTATGCCTGCATTGCAATTAAAAGTCCTAGATCAAATGACAAATTTAAAATTTACCGTTTGTGATACCATGAATCTTTGGATTAATATTACACGAGAGGATTTATTGAAGGTTATGAAAAGAGTTAATGTTCTTGTAATAAATGATTCTGAAGCAGAAATGCTAGCTGAGGAAAATAGTTTAATTAAAGCAGCAAAAAAAGTAATGGAAATGGGTCCAGAGTATTTGATTATAAAGAAAGGTGAACATGGCGCGTTATTATTTGGGGAAGGAAAAATATTTTCTGCTCCAGCTTATCCATTAGAAACCGTATTTGATCCAACTGGTGCTGGTGATTCTTTTGCCGGTGGTTTTACTGGACACTTGATTAACGCAAGTGAGATAAATTTTGAAACAATGAAAAAAGCAGTTCTTTATGGAAGCACACTTGCTTCATTTTGTGTTGAAAAATTCAGTACTCAAGGAATTGAAAACCTTGAAAAGGAAAAAATTGAAAATAGATTTAATGAATTTATAAAATTTAGCAAAGTGGATTAAAATGAATGACTTTTTTTCTTTGAAATTTGAAAATGATTATTTCATTTTTATTGATCAAACTAGACTTCCGTTAGAGGAAATTTACATAGAAACAGATAATTATGAGCGAATTGCCGAAGCAATTGAGCGACTTGAAATTCGTGGTGCTCCAGCAATTGGAATTGCTACCGCTTTTGGAATTACTGTTGCGTTAAAAAATATCTTGTCACAACATGAAACGCAATTTAATATCGCATACGAACGGCTAAAACGAACTCGCCCAACAGCAGTTAATCTATTTTGGGCTTTAGATGAAATGAAAAAAGTGTTTCAATTGCAAAATAATTTTGATGATATTTACGACAAATTAAAAGCTCGCGCCTTTCAAATTCACAACGAAGATATTATTAGTTGCGATAAGATTGGCGAAAATGGAATTGAACTCTTAGAAAATGATTCCGTTATTCTAACCCATTGTAATACTGGACAGCTTGCAACCGGTGGTTCTGGTACTGCGTTTAGCGTCCTTAAAAAGGGATTTGAAGCTGGCAAAGTAAAGTTTGTTTATGCGGATGAAACACGACCTCTTTTGCAAGGCTCAAGATTAACAGCGTTTGAATTATCAAAATCAAATATTCCGTTTGAAATTCTTCCAGATTCTGCCGCAGCTTTTTTAATGAAGCAAAGAAAAATTGATGCTGTAATTGTCGGTGCCGATAGAATTGCAAAAAATGGAGATACCGCTAATAAAATTGGTACTTACAACTTGGCAATTTTGTGTAATTATTACAAAATTCCATTTTACATAGCTGCGCCAACTTCAACTATCGACTTTTCCATAGATTCTGGTGATGAAATAAAAATTGAAATGCGTGGAAGTGAAGAAATAAGTCACATTCGTGGAATAAAAGTTACAAAAGAAGAATATGCTACTTATACACCAGCATTTGATGTTACACCAAACGAATTGATTACAGCAATTATTACGGACAAACAAGTTTGCAAACCACCATTTGATTTATAATGTCTAAGATTATTAAATCAAAGGCATTTGTCCTGAATAAACTTGATTTTGGCGATTCGAGCAAAATTGTAAATTTTTATTCCGAAGAATTTGGTCGTGTCGCTGGAATTATAAAAGGTGCTCGCTCTTCAAAATCCAAAATTGGAAAAGTTGTTGATGTTCTTAATTTGGTTGAAATAATATTTTATAAAAAGGACAGCCGAGATCTTCAAATTGTTTCTCAAGCTGATCTTATCTCTCACTATCCAAATATTAAATCAGATTTAGAAAAAGTTAAATATGCCTCTGCTATTATTGAATTGGTACTTAAACTAACCCGCGAGAACGATGCTCACAAAAGATTATTTAATGGAATAGTTAAAATATTGAATCGTCTTGATATCGAAGAAACTGAACCAATTTTATTGTTTGCAATGTTTTATAAATTTTTTATTGAAGAGATTGGATATGGAATTGAGTCGGAACATTGTTCTCATTGCAATTCGGAATTAAGCTTATCGAAAGAAGTTTTGTATAATTACGAACTTGGATTTATGTGTAGTTCTTGTGGAAAAGATCATCTAGTTACATACAAATTTTCGCCGGAACTTTTTAATAAGGTAATTTGTCTAAGCAACAGAAAAAAAAAATGTTCTTATGATGCAGAAGAATTAAGAAGCATTATTACTTTTTTTGAAAAGTTTCTTATTTATCATATTGATGAATATAACGGATTAAAATCTTTACAAATGTATTAAAATATATAGGTGTATTATGAAAAAAAATTATTTAGGAATTACAGCTTTATTATTTATTGGAGCTGTATTTGGTGCGGTATTAGTTTCAAGTTTAGGATATGTGCAACCATCTTTTGGGCAAGTGGAAATAGGAAGTAAAACTCGTCCAAATATTTCTGAAAATCAATCACTAACAAATTTCAATAATTCATTTATAGAAACTGCAGAAAAGCTTACTCCTTCGATAGTTCAAATAACAGTTATTTCAAAATCAAAAGAAAATCCACACGAAGGATTAGAGTTTTTCTTTCCATTCAAAAATGATATGCCACGCGAAAGGCAAGGTGGCGGAAGTGGGGTAATTATTACAGATGATGGATATATTCTTACAAACAATCATGTTGTTGAAAACGCTACCGAAGTTACAGTAAATTTATACGATAAAAGAAAATTTGATGCAAAAGTAATTGGAACAGATCCGCTTACAGATTTGGCAGTAATTAAAATTGATGCAAAAGAGCTACCAGCAGCATATTTGGGAGATTCTGATAAATTGAAAGTTGGTCAGTGGGTAATGGCAATTGGAAACCCAATGGCACTAACATCAACAGTTACTGCGGGAATTGTAAGTGCTCTTGGAAGAAGTGTAAATATAATTAGAGATAGTTACGGAGTAGAAGATTTTATTCAAACAGATGCTGCAATTAATCCTGGAAATAGTGGTGGAGCGTTAGTTGACTTAAATGGAGAAGTTATTGGAATTAACTCTGCCATTGCAACAAATGGAATGACAGGTACGTATATTGGCTACGGATTTGCAATTCCTATCAATTTAGCAAAAGTTGTAGCCGAAGATTTAATTTCTTCAGGAAAAGTAAAACGTGGTTACATTGGCGTGAGCATTGAAGAAGTTGATGCCGATCTTGCAAAAGCTGTTGGACTTGATTCCCCAAGAGGTATTGTAATTCAACAAGTTATGGAAGATGGTGCTGCTGCTAGTGAAGATATTAAAGCTGGTGATATTATTATTAAAATAGATGGAAAAGAAGTTAATAAGCCAAATGAATTGCAAAGTCATGTTGCTTCCAAAAGAGCCGGTGACAAAATTGAATTGGATATTTTTAGAGATGGTGATATTATAACTCGAAAAATAAAATTAAAGCCTCGTGATGAAGATAATGTTGAAGTTGCAAAAAATGACAATATTATTAAAGAGAAGAAAGGTGATATTGAAGAGATTAAATTTGATGATATAGGCTTAACTGTTCGCGATTTAAGAAATAATGAATCAAGTGAATATAAAGTAAAATCTGGAGTTTTAATTTCGCAAGTCAAAAAATATAGTAAAGCCGAAAATCAAAGATTATTTGCTGGATTGATAATTACAGAAGTTGATGAAAAGAAAATAGAATCAGTTTCCGATTTGGAAAAAGCATTTAAAAATAAAAAAGGTGAAGCTGTTTTATTGAAAGTTGTTGATGGTTCAGGTAGTTCACGATTTGTTGGAATTGAAATTCCTGAATAATTATTCAAATAAATTAAATTAGTTATTAAAAGCGTCCTTATTTAATGGACGCTTTTTTTATATTTGTTCTTTCAATAAAAAATAAAAAGAAAAATTATGCTACGATTTCTTACATCCGGTGAATCACACGGAAAAGGTTTAACAACAATTGTTGAAGGATTTCCTTCAAACTTACATATAGAAGAAGAATACATTAGTAAACATCTTGCCCGCCGCCAAATGGGATACGGCAGAGGTGGAAGAATGAAAATTGAAACCGACAGAGCGGAAATACTTTCTGGAGTTCGTTTCCAAAAAACGATGGGGTCACCAATTGCTTTATTTATTAAAAATAGTGATTGGGAAAATTGGACTGATGAAATGGCATCTGGAAAACCGAAAGGCAAGCATGATAAAATAACCATTCCGCGTCCAGGACATGCTGATTTAGTTGGAGTTTCAAAGTACGATTTAGATGATATTCGAAATTCTATTGAGCGCTCAAGTGCCCGCGAAACTGCTGCGCGTGTTGCTGTTGGTTCAGTTGCTCGTCGTTTTCTTGAAGAGTTTGGAATTACTGTTGGAAGTTTTGTGGAAAATATAGGCGGAGTTTATTCCAAAGATAATTATTCCGATAAACTATTTAATGAAGTGGATCCAAAATTTGATGCATGGAGTTTATCTGTAGAATCTGATAAAAGTTCTGTTCGTGTTATGGATGAAAATCATGAAGAAAGAATTATAAAAAAAATTAAAAGTGCAAAGAAAAATGGTGATACTCTTGGTGGAACTTTTTTTGTCGTTGCAAGCGGGCTTCCAGTTGGGCTTGGAAGTTTTATTCAATATGATACAAAAATTAGTGCGGCAATTGCGCACGATTTGATGTCGATAAATGCTGTAAAAGCTGTGGAAATTGGGAAGGGTTTTGAAACAACAAATAATTCAGGTTCAATTTCGCACGATGAAATTGTGATAAATGATGGAATAATTTCGCGAAAAAGCAATCGCGCTGGAGGAATTGAAGGTGGAATGACAACAGGATTGCCAATAATTGTCCGTGTTGGAATGAAGCCAATTGCCACACTTATGTCACCAATAGGTGCAATTGATTTATCCACAATGGAAAATGTTACATCCAGACGCGAGCGCAGCGATTTTACCGCAGTTCCTGCTTGCGCTGTTATTGGTGAATCGATGTTAGCCTGGACTATTGCCAAAGCTATGCTTGATAAATTTGGTGGTGATTCTATGAACGAAATAATGGATAATTATAAAAGCTACACAACTAAACTAAATAAACGATTAAAAAAGAATTTCAGAAAATAGAAAATTTCATATAACAAAAAAATAATGTTCTACGATATTGGTAAAAATGAAAGTACAAAAATTCATATTCAGTCCTTTCCAAGAAAATACATATATTGTTTGGGATGAAGATACAAAAGATGCAATTATAATTGATCCTGGTTGTTTGTCTAAAACTGAAGAAGCAGAATTAGAAAATTTCATTTCTCAAAACAATTTAGAAGTGAAGTATTTATTTAATACCCACGGACATTTAGACCATATTTTTGGTAATGCGTTTATAAAAAGTAGATTTAATCCAATTCACTATGCTTCTGAAAAGGATATGCCACTATTTGAACGGGCTGAAGAACAAGCAGAAAGTTTTGGCTTAACAATGAAAAAATCACCAAATCCAGATTTTTACTTTAACGAATCTGAAATTCTTAAAATAATTGGGACAGAAATTAAACTTATTTTCACTCCAGGACACACGCCTGGTGAGTTTTGTATTTATTTCCCAAATGAAAACACTTGTTTTACTGGGGATGTACTTTTCAATGAAAGTATTGGAAGAACAGATTTATGGGGAGGAAATTATGAAACTCTTATGCATTCCATAATATCAAAACTTCTTATTTTGCCTGATGAGACAACAATTTATCCTGGACATGGAGAAAAAAGTACTATCCAGAACGAAAAAATGAATAATCCTTTTTTGAATTAACTTTTACTATTTCTACTAAAACAATCTCCAATTTTAAGTATATTTATAAGCTAAATATTTATAAATAACTTCTTTTAATTAAAAAAACTTAATGAACTCAATACGAAATTTTTGCATAATTGCACATATAGATCACGGTAAATCAACAATTGCCGATGGATTACTAGAATTCACACATACTGTTACCAAAAGGGAATCCAAACAACAATTGTTAGATGACATGGATTTGGAACGCGAGCGTGGTATTACAATTAAATCACACGCTATACAAATGCATTATGTTGCCAAAGATGCAAAAAAATACACGCTTAATTTAATAGACACTCCCGGTCATGTTGATTTTTCATACGAAGTTTCTCGCTCACTTGCGGCTTGCGAAGGAGCCATCCTTATTGTTGATGCTGCTCAAGGTGTTGAAGCTCAAACAATTAGTAATCTATATCTAGCTATTGAAGCTGGATTAGAAATTATTCCAGTTATAAATAAAATAGATTTACCTAGCGCTATGATTGATGTTGTTAGCAAACAAATTATTGATTTAATTGGCTGCGACGAAGAAGAAATAATTTTAACTAGTGCTAAAACACGACAAGGAATGGAAGATATTTTAGAAACCATTGTGCATAAAATTCCTGCACCTACTGGTGATTCGCAAAAACCACTTCAAGCATTAATATTTGATTCTAAGTTTGATGCATATCGTGGAGCCGTTGCTTTAATAAGAGTTGTTAATGGCGTTCTAAAAACTAAAGACGCAATTAAATTTTTTGCTCACGATAACAGATATCTTGCTGAAGAAATTGGGGTTCTTGGTTTAAGTAGAATTAAAAAAAATGAATTATATGCTGGAGATGTTGGGTATGTAATTGGAAGTATTAAAGATGTTCATGATACAAAAGTTGGCGATACTATTACTACACTTCGAGATGGTGCCAAAACAGCACTTCCAGGTTACAAGGTTGTAAAACCAATGGTGTACAGCGGGCTTTATCCTACAAATTCTGAAGATTATGAAGACCTTCGTGACGCGCTAGATAAATTTAAACTTAACGATTCTGCTCTCGAATTTATTCCAGAAACCTCTGCCGCATTAGGTTTTGGTTTTAGATGTGGATTTCTTGGAATGTTGCATATGGAAATTGTGCAAGAGCGCTTAGAACGTGAATATGATCAAACTATTGTTACGACACTTCCAAACGTTGAGTACATTGTCTATAAAAGAGATGGCACTAAATTGGTCGTTGATAATCCAGCACTTATGCCAGAACTTGGTGAAATTGATTACATTGAGGAACCTTATATTAAAGCACAGGTTGTTACTCCAAGTACATATGTTGGAAGTATTATGAAGTTATCAATGGAAAAACGTGGTGTTTACAAAAATACATCCTACATTGACCCAACACGTGCGGATTTACAATACGAGTTTCCGCTGTCAGAAATAATTTTTGATTTTTATGATAAGCTTAAATCAATATCACGTGGGTATGCTTCACTTGATTATGAATTTATAGGATATCGAAAATCTGAATTATCCAAATTAGAAATTATGCTTAATGGTGAAAAAGTTGACTCACTTTCGGTAATAGTTCATAAGGATAAAGCTTATGAGTGGGGAAAACGAGTTGCATCCAAATTAAAAGAACTTATTCCACAACAAATGTTTGAAATAGCAATACAAGCGGCCATTGGCAGTAAAGTAATTTCAAGAACAACTATAAAAGCACTTCGTAAAAATGTTTTAGCCAAATGTTATGGTGGTGATATTACCCGAAAAAGAAAATTGTTAGAGAAGCAAAAAGAAGGTAAGAAGCGAATGAAACAGGTTGGAAATGTTGAAATTCCACAAGAAGCCTTTTTAGCCGTTTTACAAATAGATGACTAATTTTTGCACTATTATTTTTGAAACTAAAGATTAATTTAATGCGTCGAAATGAAAAATAGGATTTGAATGAAAACACAGAAACAAAAAACTATAGATTTTTTTAAGAATTTATTATTTGCCTTAATTGCGGCTCTTTTAATAAAATCGTTTTTAATTGAAACTTCACGAGTGCCAACTGGTTCTATGGAAACAACAATTAAAGTTGGTGATTTTCTTTTTGTAAACAAATTTATTTATGGCTCATCTTCTCCAAGGAATATTCCTTTTACGGATATTGCATTGCCTTATTTTCAACTTCCAGCAATAAAAGAGCCTGAAAAAGGTGAAATTGTAGTTTTTGAATATCCAGGTGATAGAGATGATTTGAAAGCTCATGCAATTACAAATTATGTAAAAAGGTGCATGGCAACACCTGGAGATACTATCCAGATCATTAATAAAGTTGTATTTGTTAATGGAGAAAAAGCTCCAATACCAACTCATATTCAATACGAAAAGCTTTATCCTACGCCTGTCGGTGTTAGTTATCCATCAATATTTCCTAAAGGTTCTGGTTGGAATACTGATAATTATGGTCCATATGTTATTCCAAAAAATGGAGATGTTATTCAGCTCAACACAAATAACATTGAATGGTGGCGAACGATTATTGATAGAGAGCACAATGCTCATGTTGTTGCAGTACGAAATGGTAGAATATTTATTGAAGATTCTGAGGTTAGCTCATATACTATTCAAAAAGACTATTATTTTATGATGGGCGATAACCGAGATAATAGTGAAGATAGCAGATTCTGGGGGCTTGTATCTCGTGACTTAATTATTGGAGAAACTTTGATGATTTATTGGTCATGGGATCCAAGTTATTCATTTGCTCAATTTTTCAAACTAGTTGGTTCAACTCGTATTAATAGAATTGCTAAAATTGTGCATTAAAAATGAGTTGTAAATTAAAGTAAACATATTATTTGTGAAATTATATAAAAATGAAAAAACTAATAATTGCAATATACATTTTAACAAGCATTTCCTTTGCGCAAAGTTCTTCAAAATATTTTATTTATTTTAAGGATAAAGGAATAAATAACAGTTCTTCCTTACAGAAAAATTCATTTCAGTACAAGCAAGCAATTAAATCTATCTCCGAAAGAAGCATTAATCGAAGAATCAAAACTCTTGGGCAAGATTTTATCACTTTTGAAGATTTGCCATTAAATACAAATTATATAAGTAAAATTGAAAATAGCGGTGCCAAAATTATCTGGAAATTGAAATGGCTAAACGCAGTTTCTGCAATTTTAACAAATGAACAATATCAACAAATTTCAAAATATAATTTTATTTCAAAAGTTGAAAAAGTAAAGAAGCTAAAATATAAGAACGATAAGTCTGTTGAATCTCAATTGGAGAAAACCACAAATATTGTAAATTCAGATTACAAACATGATTATGGTCAATCATTAACTCAATATGAACTTTCCGATATTCCAATTGTACACGATTATGGATTTTCTGGACAAGGCGTTTTAATTGGAATTCTCGATGCAGGCTTTGCTTGGCGAGATCATCCATCTTTAGTTAATAAAAATGTTATAGCTGAAAGAGATTTTGTTAATGGAGACAAAAATCTTGATGATGGTGATGCAAGCCACGGCACTGCTGTTTTTTCGTTAATTGGTGGTTTTGAAGAAGGCAAAATTGTTGGTCCAGCTTTTAATGCAAAATATGTTTTAGCAAAAACAGAATATATTTATACTGAAACTAACCTTGAAGAAGACAATTACGCTGCGGGTTTAGAATGGATGGATTCAATTGGAGTTGATATTACAACCACATCTTTAGGCTACACTGAATTTGACACTGGTGAAAAGAGTTATTCTTATAGTGATATGGATGGTAAAACTACTGTGGTAACAAAAGCCTCCGAACTTGCTTTTGCAAGAGGAATTACAACTATAAATTCGGCAGGTAATGAGGGAAATAGTTCTTGGAAATATATTTCGGCACCTGCCGATGGATTTAATACTATTTCTGTCGGTGCGGTTACTTCCGATACCGTTTTAGCCAGTTTTAGCTCAATTGGTCCAACTTATGATGGACGAATAAAACCAGAAATTGTGGCTCAAGGTGTAGCTTGTTATCATGCAAATGCATATTCAAGTAATTATGGTTACGGAAGCGGTACATCATATTCTGCCCCAATTGCTGCGGGAATTGCTGCACAGTTATTATCGGCTTTTCCTCATTTAACAAATAGCCAAATTAGACTAATTTTAATCCAAGCGAGTAATAGAGTTAATAATCCAGACAATCAATACGGGTATGGTTTGTTATCCGCTAAAAAAGCAATTGAGTTCCCAAATGTTGAATTCACTCAAAATTCTAATTCCTTTTCAATAAATAAAATTGTAATAGATAGTTCTGGAATTTTGGATGATAATCTAGAGATGTTCTATTCTATCAATAATGGAAACGAGTTTTCAAAACTTATCTCTACTTCTAGCGAAAAGGGATATTTTCAATATGAAATATCTACTAATCCGAATGATTTAATTAAATTTTATTTCAAGTATAAGGATTCAAATTTGGTAAGTAAGCGTATTCCAGAATCTGCAACGTATGAACTAGCATCTGGCAATTCAGAAATTACATTAAATTATAAAATTCCAGTTTATTCATTTGACATTGGATTAAGTCAAAACTTTCCAAATCCTTTTAATTCAACAACTTCAATAATAGTAACAGCACCGAAAGGGACAAATATCTTAGTTGAAGTTCATAATATTTTAGGGCAAAAAATTAGTACAATATTTAAAGGGAATGTTTCACAAGAAACAACCCTCATTTATTGGAATGGGCTTAATAGCTCCAATTCAAGAGTTTCATCAGGTATTTATTTTTGTAAGGCTACAACAAAGGATGGAATTATTTCAAAGAAAATGGTGTATGTAAAGTAGGCTCAAGATTTAAACTTAAGCCTACTGTTCAAATGCTATTCTTCTGCAATTTTACGAAGAGTTTCAGAGTACTCAGTAGAAACTTGTTTTACCGTTTTACTTGAAATAAGACTGTGAATTCTATCACGTAATTCTGACCATTCTTCATGTAATGGGCATGGAGCTTCGTCGGAACATTCTTTAAGACCTGTAACACACTTTAGATTAATTATTGGTCCTTCAACACGTTCAACTATTTCTAGAATTGTGCTATTATTAGCCATTTCAGTAATTTTAAATCCACCACCACGACCTTTAAAAGAATCAACAAAACCATATTTTGCCATTCTTTGTAAAATTTTTGCAAGATAATGTGCAGGAATATCTTCTTTTTCTGCTACTTCTGATGACATTACTAGTCTATCTTCAGGTTGACGAGAAAGATACAAAATTGCTCTAATAGCATATTCGCCAGTTTTTGTATAAATCATATTTACTCCAAATAATAAAGGATTGATTATCTTAATTAAATTTAAGAAAATAGAACCCGTTTGTCAAGTATTGAAATAAAATATTTATATTTTAAAATTATGGAGTAATTTTAGTTTGTTATGCTTAATTTTAATTCAATAATTTTTTTAGACTTTTATGAATATTGATAAAATAAAAATCCAGAAACCTTTTACAAAATCGAATATTACAATACTATTAATATTGATTTATTTAATAATATTCGAATTTAGTTGGGTTACTCAAAGCGTATTTCCAAAACCATCAATGCTAATTGAGTCTTTTCTTTCACTGATTAGTGATTATAATTTAGCAAATGCTTTTTTTCTAACCACAGCAATAATCTTTCCTGCTATTTTAATTGTAATGGTTATGTTGGAAATATTTATTAAAACATTTCTTACATTAGCAATAAAATATAGTGGAATAATTAATATTGCTAGCCCATTTAAGTATTTCTCCTTTTTCTTTTTTGCTTTATTATTCAATAGCTTATTCCAGCAATCATTATTTGGTGAATTTATTTTTATTGTATTATTCATTTTGGGTAAGTTGTTTGTAGCTCTTTCAGAAGCAAATAATGTAATTGTGGAAGAATATGTTGAGGCAGCTAAATCATTGGGGTTGTCAAAAGGCAATATATTTTCCAAAATTATTTGGAAAAGTATTAAGCCAAATATTTATAGTAAATTAATAGGGCTTCATACTGAAGTTTGGATTGTAATTATAATTTATGAATTTATTGGTTCTGTTAATGGTATTGGTTCTATTTACAGATTGGCATATGATTATAAAGATATTTTTGCAATAATATCACTTGGAATATTCATCTCAATTGTAATATTAACAGTAAATGCAATTCTAAAATTTATTATTTCAAAATTAGTATTTTGGAAATAAGATGACTAATAAAAATATTAAAATAGAATCTCTCTCTAAAAATTATTCGGATATTTATGGGCATACAACTCAACTATTTAAAAATATATCATTTAATGTTGAAATAGGAAAACTAACAACCTTACTTGCCCCAAAGGGGACTGGAAAATCAACCCTTTTAAAGATGATTGCTGGTTTTGATGAAAATAATGGTTTAAAAGAGAAAAGGATTTTTATTCCTCAAAAACCTTCTTCATTTCCATGGTTAAATGTTAGCGAAAATATACTTTTTAATCTAAATAATGTTGATATCCAAATATTTAAGAATATTTTATCTTTTGTTGGGTTAGATGGCTATGAAGATCATTTCCCAAATAATGGTAGTATTGGTTTTAGATTCAGAATATCTTTAGCAAGAGCAATAATAAATAAACCTGAACTAATATTAATTGACGAATCAATTTCAGAACTTCCAATAAAAAGAAAATATGAAATTTATTCACTACTTCGCAAAGTAACTAGTGAAATGGGAATTCCAATTTTATATTCTACTTCATCAGTTTCAGAAGCTTTAAGATTATCTGATAAAATTATAGTTATAAACCAATTTCCGTCCAAAAGCGTAATTGAAAAAGAAATTTTGATTAATGAAGAAAGTAGAATTGATTACCAAAAATACTTCAATATTTTAGAATACTTCTCAAATGATGAAATAACGCTGCTATCAAATAATTTTTTATAATATAGTTTAGTTTATTTCATTATTAGCTTACTTAATTTTATTTTTATAATAAATCCATAAATGGATTTAGTTGAGAAATTATTTCTAATATTTGACTTAAAATCGTAAAAATATAAATTGCATCCATAACTATATTATAAAATTTAGTAATTAAAATTTATACTAACCATTTATAAAACAATAAAATAGCTCTATTCTTCTAATAAAACACTTGACAAGAAATGCATAAGAGTCTTATATTTAGATAATGTTTCAGCCATTTTGAGGAAGATTTGAAAAAGACTTATTTAGTTGTATTCTACATATTAATCAGTATTTTAATTACATCGTGTTCAGTTTTTGAAACCAGTGATTATAGTGAACAATCGCTTGCAAATTCAGATAACGAACTTGACCCGCAGCTTTTAATAAATAACTTGATGGAAGAGGCTAGACTAAAGCATATTGATGCAATGGCTAATCAAAAATTAGGTTATACTTCACAAACAATATTAGCTTTCGAAGAAGCATTATCGAAAATAAATCGTCTTAGCTATTTCCCAAATATGGAAAATAATGATTCGTATAATGAACTTGAAAATACTATTGTTGAGGATTATCAACAATTTATTGAAAGCTTAGAAATTTTACCTGACGGAATTTCAATTTCAGCATTTGAGGAATGGTCAAATAATCAAATTACTGAGTTTATTCCAGAGGAAATTACAGTCGAACAGGATAGCTTAAATTCTGCTGTTTCTAATACAATAGTTGTTGGTGAATTTCCTCTTGAAGTAAATAACTATGTTGAACAATATATAGAATACTTTACTGGGCGTGGTAGAAGTGTAATGCAATCTTGGTTAGAACGTTCTGGTAAATATTTTCCGATGATGGCAAAATTATTTAATGAAGAAAAAGTTCCACAGCAATTAATATTTCTTAGTATGCCAGAGAGTGGATTAAATCCTACTGCTCGTTCTTGGGCAAGAGCTGTTGGCTTGTGGCAATTTATGAAACCTACTGGAAGTGTTTATGACTTAAAAGCAAATTTTTATGTTGATGAACGCAGAGACCCCGAAAAAGCAAGTAGAGCAGCTGCTCAACATTTGCGTGATTTATACATTTCGCTAAACGATTGGTATGGTGCAATTGCAGCCTACAATTGTGGCGAAGGCAGAGTTAAGAGGTCAATTCAAAAAGCTGGGTCAAATAATTTTTGGAAATACAGAAGATTTCTTCCAAAAGAAACGAGAAATTATGTTCCTCAATATATTGCTGTTACCCTAATTGGCAGTAATCCAGCACAATATGGATTTGAAAATATTAGATATCAAGTTGCAATTGAAACCGTTACTTACAACATTAATGAGCCAATTGATTTAGGTATACTTGCAAAATGTGCTGGTATTGAATTAAACTTGATGACAGAATTAAATCCAGAATTAATTCAAATTCACACACCTCCAAATTATGATGGTGGTTATTCATTAAAAATACCAGCAATATCATACGATTATTTTGTGAAAAATTTTAAACTAGTACCTGATGAAGCTAAATTGCAATATGTTGTGCATACAGTAGGAAATGGTGAAACACTTTCAGGTATTGCTAATTCTTACAATGTTCATCAAAGTCACCTAGCAAAATTCAATAATTTATCCTTAAATAGCAGAATACATCCAAAACAAGAGCTTAAAATACCAGTTTCTAATTTTAAAGTATCTGACTTTATTGTGGATACTGATGAAATGCCTGCAATTGATGAATTAACTATGTATGAGGACTATGCACCTTATCAATTACATATAAGTGAAAATAGTGATATTGATAAATACAAAAAACTTTATGAGCAAAGTAAGCTTGATTCACTTGGAGTAATAATTCCTTCTGATAAAGAGCTAGTTTTGTATACAGTAAAACATAGCGACAACCTTGTAAACATTGCTGATATATTCAATATCCGCGTTTCTGAATTGCGTAATTGGAATAATATTCCTTATACATCATCAATATATGTTGGTCAAAAACTAAATATATATGTTAATAAAGACAAAAAGGAATATTATGCTTCAATGGATAATTTAGATCATTCGCAAAAACTTTCCGTTATATATAGTAATTCTGGTGAAGAATGGATTAAACATAAAGTGCGGCATGGTGAAACTCTTTCACATATAGCTCTAAAATATGGAGCAAGTGTAAATGATGTAAAAAAATGGAATAATCTTAAAACAAGTAGAATCAACGTTGGTAAAAGCTTGCATATATATGTTGGGTCTTCCAAATCTATTGGGTCTTATTCTCAAAATAGCAGTTCATCAAAAAAGGGTGGAACAACTTCAACAGGGAAAGTGGTTTCATATAAAGTAAAAAAAGGTGATACACTAAGTGAAATTGCTGAAAAATATGGTGTCTCAACATCTCAAATTCGTAGATGGAATAATTTGTCAAATAATAAGATAGTAGTTGGCAAAACACTTAAAATTCACTCTCAAAATAATAATAGTAGTAATGAGCAATTAGCAGAAACTGACAACAATAGCAAAATTTATACAATAAAATCTGGTGACACTATTGGACAAATTGCAGAAAAATTTCATGTTTCAATTGACGATTTAAAATCATGGAATGGACTTAGTGATAACGCAATAGTTGCTGGAAAAACATTAAAAATAAGCAATTCAATAGAAAACACTTCTAAAACAACAGAACAAGTTACTAGTGACGTTTCAAGCAAAAGAGACAAAACTATTTACGTAGTAAAAAAAGGTGATACACTTGGGCATATTGCTGAAAACTACTCTGTATCTTCTACCGAAATTAGAACTTGGAATAACTTAAGTGGAAGTAAAATAAAAGTTGGGCAAAAATTAATTCTCTATACTGGTTCAAAAAGTGAAAGAGTTGCTGTTAATAATTCAAAGAGCTCAAATACTTCCAACAAAATTCATAAAGTAAAAGAAGGTGAATCACTTTGGACTATTGCACGGCATTATGATATTCATATAAAAGAAATCATGGAATGGAATAATTTACAAGATGATAAAATACAACCTGGAGTCGATTTAAAAATTATGAATTAAAAAAATGATTTGTTAAGTTTAAATACATTATGAAAAAATTGTTAGGGGTGTTTCGTATTCCGAGACTGAGAGTAGACCCTTTAACCTGATCCGGGTAATGCCGGCGTAGGGAAACGGCTGAAATAATAAGCGATTACCGTTTTCCAAAACGGTTTTTTCATTTTAAATAACTTTGTAAAAAAAAGGAGAAAAAATGAAACACTTATTAATTCTATTGCTATTACTAACTTCAATTTTATCTGCACAGACTAAAGAAATTACAGGTAAAATAACAACCTTGGAGGGAACTCCACTTTCACTTGCAAACATTAAAATACTCAATTCTAAAGTTGGAACTGTTTCTAACATTAATGGTGAATTTATACTCAAAGCAGAGTTTAATGTAAGCGATATTGTTCAGTTTAGCTATGTTGGCTACAAGTCAAAAAAAATAAACATAGGCGATTTGAGTTTTAGTGAAGCGAACATCGTTAGTCTTGAAAAATTGCCATATACAAGTCAAACAGTTCTTGTAGAAGGCAGCATTGGCGAAGTTGGTGTTACTCCAATGGCCTTTGCAAAGGTAACTCAAGAGAATATTGAAGAAAGTTATGTGCATCAAGATGTTCCAGAGTATTTAAGCTATTTGCCGTCCACAACATTCTATTCAGAAAGTGGAAATGGAATTGGCTACAATTATCTTTCAATTAGAGGATTTGACCAGCGCAGAATTGCGATTTCTGTAAATGGAATTCCTCAAAACGACCCTGAAGATAATAATGTTTACTGGCACGATATGCCTAATATATTATCGAGCGTTGGAATGATTCAGGTACAGCGAGGCGCTGGTGCGGGAGTTATTGGATACCCGGCTGTTGGAGGTTCAATAAATATAATCACTTCAAATTTTTCCGATAAACCAACTACAGTGCTTGGAGTAGATATTGGCAATTATAATACACGAAAATATTCTGCAGCTTTCGGAAGTGGTCTTATTAACGATAATTATTCAATATATATAAACTTATCCAAGACTTTGAGTGATGGTTACAGAGATTTAAGCTGGGTGGATTTTAACTCGTTTTATTTATCAGCTGTTAGATATGATAAAAACATTACATCTCAAATTAATATTTATGGTGGTCCCATTTCTGATGGGTTAGTTTATACTGGACTTCCAAAAGAAGTTATCAAAAATAGAGAACTTAGAAAAGCGAACTATTCTTATTGGGAATGGGATAAAGAAAATAACAAGTTCCAACCATGGTCAACAAAAAGAAAAGCAACCGAGATTGAGGAGTTTTCACAGCCACACTTTGAGTTATTAAATGAAGCGAAAATTAGTGAAAATGTAACGCTAAACTCAGCTTTATTTTTAGTAATTGGTGATGGCTTTTTTGATTACGATGGTTCTTGGGCTATTCCAGATTATGGTTATTCTGATTATTTTAGACTAAAAGAAAATGGATTTGACTCAACTAAAATTCCAACAAATGCTCTAATTAGGGCTACAGTTGAAAATACACAATGGGGTTGGATTCCTAGAATTAGTGTAAAGCATGAAAACGGTAATCTAATTTTGGGTGGTGAATTTCGCATACACCGCTCAAATCATTATGGAAATATTAATTTTGCCGAAAATTTGCCAAGTGATTTGCCTGCGGACTATCAATATTATTTTTACAATGGTTCAAAAGATATAGTAAATGTTTTTGCTCACGAACAATACCAAATTAACAATCAATTAAATGTTTTGGCAGAGCTTCAATTGTCTTATCATAAATATAAAATCAGTAATGAAAAGTATGTTGGAAATAATTTTTCTGTTGATGGATTATATCTAAATCCAAGGATTGGAATCAATTATCTGTTCTCAAAAAATATCAATTCCTATTTTTCCATTGCTCAAGTAACTCGTGAACCTCGTCTTAAAAATTATTATGATGTAGCAGAATCCAGTGCTGGTGAAGTACCCCAATTTGAAGTTGATGCAAATGGTAATTACAATTTTGAAAAACCACTTGTAAATCCAGAAACAATGAATAGTTTTGAAGTTGGAACAAGTTTAAACAATTCGGAGATTAGTTTTAATGCAAATGTTTTTTATATGATATTCACAAATGAAATTGTTAAAAGCGGGCAATTAGATAGGTTTGGACAGCCAATTACTGGAAACATGGATAAAACAACACACACTGGTATAGAGCTTAGTGGAACTTACAAAATTAGTGAATATTTAGATTTTGCAATTAATGGAACTTTTAGCAAAAATGAAATTGCTAAAGGATTTTACTATAATGGCAGCGAAAGTTATAATTTGAAAAATAATAGCATAAGTGGATTTCCAGATATTACTGCAAATGGTATAATTAGATTAAACTGTAATGGATTATTTGCGCAGCTTTGGCTAAAATATGTTGGAGGTTTTTACACAGATAATTTTGGTGATATATCTGGTATAACTGACTATGACAATAAGGTGGATGCATATTTTGTATCAAATGCTCTTGTCAGTTATCAATTCAAAGTCCAACCAGTTTTCAATTCTGTTAAATTGTTTGTGCAAGTAAATAATATTTTTGATAATTTATACGCAGCATATGGTACTGGAAATGAATTCTTTCCAGCAGCAGAAAGAAATATTACTGCTGGGATTAAAGTAGGAATTTAAGAATTAATTGTTTTGTGTGCCATTTGATAGTTTTCTTAGATAATTATTAATGGCACACAAAGTAAAAGACTTTAATCCTATGAAAATAAAATAGATAAATTTCTATGGCTAAAAATGAAATCATGTATAATTATTGCAAATGGCGATTCTCCTAAAAGGGGAGTGATAAAATATCTTCAAAATAATGGAGCCAAAAGTATAATAGCTGCTGATGGCGGTGCAAACTCTGCTTATAAACTAGAAATAGTTCCCAATTATATTATTGGGGATTTCGATTCGATAAAACCAAAAGTAAAAGAATATTTTTCTGATAAATCTGAGATAATTTACATTAATCAACAAGACGATACAGATGTTGAAAAAGCACTCAAATTTGCAATTAAAAATCATTACAAAACAGTGTATTTACTTGGAGGAACAGGTGATAGACTTGACCATTCAATTTGCAATCTTGGAATTGTACTAAAATTCTATAATAAAATCAGAATTATTATTATTCACGGCAAAACAATTCTGTTTCCATACTCAACTGATATTAAACTAAAAACAATTCCAAATGAAACAATTTCATTATATGCTTTTAACGATAAAACAATTATTACTTCCTATGGTTTAAAATATCCTCTAAAGGATTCCACTCTGTTATTTGGCGAAAAAGAAAGCACAAGCAACGTTGCTGTTGAAGATGAGATAAATCTAAAAATTAAAGGTGGGATAATATTTGTAATTAGAGAGTTAAAAACTATGAGGAAAAATGGTCTCATTTTCAAATCTTGATTTATTTATAATAATTCTATTTTTTGCAATTGTAGTGTTTCTTGGCTTCATTCCCAAAATGAAGGAGAAAAACAACGCAGATAGCTACTTGCTTTCAAATCGCAATGTTGGAATGTTCCTGTTCGTTTTAACTAATGTTGCAACTTGGTATGGTGGAATTTTAGGTGTGGGTGAGTTTACATTTAATTACGGAATACTTAGTTGGGTTACTCAAGGATTACCTTATTATATTTTCGCGATTATTTTTGCATTCCTTTTTGCTGGAAAAATTAGGAAGGCTTCACTTTTTACTATTCCAGATAAACTTGAAGAGATTTATGGACGAAAAGTTGGCTTATTATCTTCTTTGCTAGTTTTTATTCTTGTTTCCCCCGCCCCATATTTATTGATGATTGCAAGCCTAATAAATTTAATTTTTGGAATTGATATCCTACCATCGCTTTTTATTGGCATTTTTGTTTCAGTAATTTATCTTTTTAAAGGTGGATACAGAGCTAATATTTTTACAGATGCTTTTCAATTTTTTGTAATGTTTATAGGATTTATCGCAATTGTCTATTTTGCGTCAACTACACTTGGGGGATTTAAATTTCTTGAGATTAATTTGCCAGCTACTCATTTGTCAGTTTCTGGCGGTGCTTCCACAACTTTTATGATTGTTTGGTTCTTAATTGCTCTCTGGACTTTTGCTGATCCTGGTTTTCATCAACGCTGCTATTCTGCTAAAAATGAAAGTGTTGCAAAATATGGAATAATAATATCAGTCTTTTTCTGGATGATTTTTGATTTTTTAACTACTACTACTGGACTTTATGCTCGAGCATTATTACCCAATATGGAAAATGCTGTTCTGTCTTTTCCCCTTCTGGCAGAAAATATTTTAGGAAGTGGATTTAAAGGATTATTTTATGCAGCATTGTTTGCCACAATATTATCAACTCTAAATAGTTTCCTATTTTTAAGCGCAACTACTTTTGGACGTGATTTTGTTTTTAAGCTAAAAAGAGAAGTGAATGATAACAATTTAGTTAAATATACAAGAATTGGATTAGTGGTTTCATCTCTTATCTCAATATTGCTTGCCTACCAGTTTAGTTCCGTTGTTCAAATTTGGTATTTAATTGGTAGTGTTGTTATTCCAGGAATTGTGCTATTAATTATTAGTGCATATGTTGAAAAATTGAAAATAAGCAGTTTCTATGCAATTACAGAAAGTATTTTGGCAATATCTTCAAGTATTATCTGGTTATTAATTCGTCCATTTTTTACAAAGTATTTAATAATTTCAGAAATTGAACCAATGATTATTGGAATGTTAGTTGCAGTTGTTGTTCATATTATTGGAATGAGTAAGTCTGCTAAGCTTTGAAATAGTGTCATTTGTGAGTTATTGGCTTTTCCCTTTTTTAGAACTGACAGTTGTTTATACCAGAAATGGGAGTTTAAAATATCTCCCAATTCCTAAATTTAAATTTCCTTTAATAAGAAGTGCATCTTTAATTATAACTTACTTTTGCTTTCTTCCCAATATTTATCCATTTCTTGTAAATTAACATCATAAATTTTCTTTCCAATTTTGGCTAATTCATTTTCAATATACTGGAATCGTTTGGTAAATTTTTCATTTGTTCTGCGTAAAGCGTTTGCTGGATTTATTCCAATAAAACGGGAATAATTTACGAGTGAAAAAAGCAAATCGCCCATTTCTTCTTCAATATGTTCAACATCATTCTTTTTTTCTGCTTCTTGCATTTCGCTTATTTCTTCAAGTACTTTATCCCAAACGTCTTCTTTCTTTTCCCAATCAAATCCAACTTTTGCTGCTTTTTCTTGCAATCTATAAGCTTTGTGCAATTCTGGAAGATGTTTTGGAACTCCCTCTAAAACAGAATCGCGTCCTTCTTGTAATTTTATTGTTTCCCAATTTCGTGTAATATCATCATTGTTTTCAACTTTTACATCACCAAAAACATGCGGATGACGTCGTATTAATTTTTGGCTTATTGTATCAATAACTTCATCAATATTAAAATTATTCATTCCTTCGGCAATAACCGAGTGGAAAACAATATGCAAAAGTAAATCGCCAAGTTCTGTTTTAAGCTCATTATAATTTTTTTCATCAATTGCCTCAACAACTTCGTAAGCTTCTTCAAGCGTATTCGCCTTAATTGAATCGTGTGTTTGCACGCTATCCCATGAGCAATCGGTTCTTAATCTTCTCATTATGTTCATTAGTTCTTGAAATTTATCACCAGTCAAATTAACCTCGTATTTATTTTGAGTCCAAAATTAGTTTTTTTGTGGAAGGCTTCCAAACTAAAATCTTTTTTACTTAACTTTGAATTAAAATAATTTCAAAAATGGAGGATAAAATGATTGAAGAAAAAATTAAAGAATTGGGTTACACTTTGCCAGTAGCGCCAAAACCACTTGCCGCATACATAGCCGCAAAAAAGATTGATAAATTAGTTTTCACATCGGGACAATTGCCAATGGTTGACGGAAATTTAATTGCAGTAGGAAAACTTGGCGCAGAGGTATCAGATGAACTTGGCACAAAAGCAGCCGAAGTTTGTGCTCTTAATTGCTTAAGTGTTATTAAATCTGTAATTGGTAATTTAGATGAAATTGAACAAATTGTAAAAGTTACTGTATTTGTAAATAGTGCAGATGGTTTTACATCTCAACCACAAATTGCAAATGGTGCCTCAGAATTTTTGGTAAAAATATTTGGTGAAGCTGGTCAGCACGTTCGCAGTGCTGTTGGAGTAAACGAACTTCCAAGAAATGGAGCCATAGAAATAGAGATGATTGTGAAAGTAAAATAGATGAATAAATGGGTTTTAGAACAAAATTATCCAAATCCGTTTAACTACCCGGTGCAGCAATAAAATATTAAGTTCCTGTTGTAGGTTAGAGGCAAGCCTCAATTCGAAATATAATATTTTGTAGTTTTGATTAGTATAATTTTTAAGTAACTATTAAATTTCAACAGCTATTGAATGAGGTTCAATATTGAAAACAAATACTTCAAATATCATCAAAGATACTATCTTAATTCTTACTGGAATTTTTTCTGCTGGTTTTGGACTTAAAGGATTCTTGTTGCCAAATTCATTTATAGATGGTGGGGCAATGGGTATTTCTCTTTTAATTTCGGAAACAATTGGTTTGGCATTATCAATTCTTATTGTTGTAATTAATTTGCCTTTTATTATACTAGGATATTCGCAAATTGGAAAACAGTTTGCGCTTAAAAGTATTGCGGCAATAATTGCGCTAGCTTTAGTTGTTCATTTCGTTCCCTATCCTTTAATTACATCGGATAAACTACTTATTGCTGTTTTTGGTGGTTTTTTCCTTGGTGCTGGAATTGGTATGGCTATTCGTGGTGGGTCTGTAATAGACGGAACAGAAGTTTTAGCTATTCAATTAAGTAAAAAAACTGGATTAACAATTGGTGATATTGTACTAATCTTCAATATTATTATCTTTTCATTTGGAGCTTATATTTTATCAATTGAAATTGCTCTATATGCAATTCTAACATACTTAGCTGCTGCAAAAACAATAAACTTTATAATTGAAGGCATTGAAGAATATACTGGTATTACAATTGTTTCTGATTTTAGCGAAGAAATTAGATTAATGATTACTGAAAAATTGGGAAGAGGAGTTACCATTTATGCTGGTAAAGGTGGTTTTGGAAAAGAAAGTGATAGTTTAAAACATTTCGACATTGTTTACACAGTTGTAACTCGCTTAGAAATTAATCGGATCAAGAATGAAATTAATATAATTGATCCAAATGCGTTTATAACTATGAATAGCATAAAAGATACAAAAGGTGGAATGATTAAAAAACGGTCATTAGAGAAATAATTTTATACTGTAACCCATTTCATTCTTTTTCGTCCATACCATACTAGCCATTTATTGGCATTCCTAGTAACTATCCTCATATGAAAATTCAACAAAACCAATTTATTATCTCACTAATTAGTATTTTTACAATCAAATTAAACTTAATAAAACAGAGTAAATACAAATGGATGAAGAAATAATTAAACCTATTGATGTTATGAATAATGATGAATTGCTATCAATTTTAACTATCAAAAAAGAAAATTTTAATAATGAGTTTAGAAGTAAAGTAGCTAACGAGCTTGAAAATAGAGGCGTTAAACTTGATGAAATCTTAAACGTTGTTAAGTATAAATTAAACAACGAAGAAATTCTCGAGGTTGATGTAGCTTCGGCTTATGAAAAAATATCACTTTTAAAAGAGCCGCTTGATGTACTTTATTTTATTAATTATATGGCAGAATATCTTGCGCTTCAAAAAAATTCCGATGGATTTATTATTCATCATTATGCGCCAAAAGTCGGTTTTAGTTCTTTTTTCTTAGAAGATGAGACAATGTTAAAAAGTTCGCTAAATGAATTTTTAATATTTGGTAATTGGCTTCCAGAAGGAATTGATATTATTGAGCATTGGGAAACTTTCGCAGAATCAACATCCTCAGCATATATTTTAAGATTAGCAAAAATGTTGGATAATACAGACGTAGTTTATTCTATAAATTCAAATAGATTAACTCGTTTTAGTTCGTTTAGCTCACCATATTCAATTGTTTTACCAATTGAAAATATGGATGAAGCAGCAGAAGTTTTAACAAAGATTGATGAGCTTGGGAAAAATTTACATGAAAAACTGGAAGCAGCAGAAAAAAAGGAAGATATAGACCTACAGTTAGAATTATTAACAGAGCTAGAATCGGTCACTCCCGAAGATTCTCTTTTATTTTACAATAAAGCACAATTATTAGATGAAAAAGGTGATTATCAAAACGCCGCTGATGCGTTGATTGAATCATTTAATCTAGATTTTAGTAATGAAAGTGTCGATGATATTGAGGATATAGAAAATTACTTAATTGAGATACTCGAGAAAGTTGAAGTAAAAGGAAACATTCTTCACTGTTTAGCAACTATTTCAGCATTTAAAGGGGATATTGAAAAAACCTTTAAATATTACACTGAACTTGTTACGCTTGATGAAAATGATAAAATTGCGCATCTAAATTTAGGTCATCTTTTTTATTCTGAAACTGAAGATGACGAAAAAGTTAAATTTCATTTTGGAAAATTTATTGAACTAGAACCTGAAAGTGATGAGCGTGCAGCCATCGAAGCTATTTTGGAAAATATTGCTTGATTACTCGACTCGCTCTTTTGGAGAGGTTATTTTTTTGTCATCTGTAATAAATTTTCACGGCTTTTGAAACTTTGGAAGTATAATCTTGCTCTTTGGATACTTCAATCTTTTTCTTTAGTTTAAACCTCAAGAAATTAAATTAGTAGTATATGGGAAAGGGATTAATTATTTAATTTCATTTCTTCATTTGAATAAAAAACAAGATTATATTGGTGTCATTCTCGTGCTTTTCACATAAATCGTGGAGTTTAATATGGCAAAAACCATTTTCAATTGTTTAGTAATTTTTACTATTTCCATTCAGTTATTCTCATGTCAAAAAACTGCAGATGAATATTACAACTCCGCAATCACATTATCCAAAGAACACAAAGTAGAGTCGTCGATAAACGCTATTGCTTTATTTGATAATACAATTGAAGTTAATCCTAATTTTGCAATGGCATATCTTGATAGAGGTAGAACCCAGTTTGAAATCCAAAATATTAGAAATGTGGTGGGAAAAACTATAAACGAAGGTGCCAAAAATTTATATAATTTTGACCATAAATTTAAGGGAATAGAGCAAGATTCATTATTTAAGAAATCAATACTTGATTATGACAAAGCACTGGAACTTGATTCAACTTTGATTAAAGATGTTACAGTTGCAAAAGGTCATGTTTTTTTAGTTTCAAAGAATTTTACAAGCGCAGTCTGTTTATTTTTAAATGCAATAGAAATTGACTCGTCAGACAAAAGTTTAGTATACCCAATTGTGACATGTATGCTTTCATTAGCTGATACAACTGGAGCAAAATTATTTTTGGATAGCATTGTTAGTTACAATAATCAGGACTCAGAAATTTACTACCTACGGGCGATTAATAGATTAGTTGATTTTAAAGACTTGATGGGTGGATGCGAAGACCTAATGAAAGCAGAAGAATTATATGATAGTTCAAAAATATACAACCATAATAATTTGAAAGAAGATATTGAAAAGTTGAAAAAGATTAATTGTAGTATTTAATAATTAAAGAATTAGTATGAAAACTTGTTTTAATCATCCAGATCAAGAAGCGCTATCTAAATGTCACGGATGCGGAAATGAATATTGTGAATCGTGTTTAGATGAGGGAATTGAATATTATTATTGTAAAAATTCAGAATGTCAAGCATTGCTTAAAAAAGAACTTCCAGAATATGCAGTGCCAGAAAGTGTAATTTGTCCAAATTGTAATATTGAATTAGACCTTTCTGAAGATGAAAGAAGGGTTGGTAAATTTCGCTGTTCAGAATGTGATGCTGTAATTGACTATACAGTTTCACCACCCAAAATTATTGAAGATACAAATTATACTGAAATTCTATCCTCGTTAAATCAGGGTGATATTGCGCTCATTAAATCAATCCTTGAGGATGAAGATATTGATTATGTAATTTATGGTGAAAATTTTTTAGGAATACGTCCTTTATTGGAACCAGCTAGAATACTTGTTAATACTGATCAAGTGGAAGAAGCCAAAAATATATTAAAGGATTTTGATTTGAACATATTTGGTGTTTCTGCAAATCAAGATGATTAAATATCCTTGAAACGGAGTATTTTGAGATAATAAATATTATAATTTAACAATGGAGTTATTATGAAGAAAATAGTCGCATTATTAGTTTTTGTGGCATTAGCGGTTACCACTTTTTTAATTGCAAGCAATAACAACACAATCCCTACTGGTTGGTTTATGGCAGGTAGCAATCCAACTGAATACGAAGTAAGTATCGATAATACAAACTTGCAGAATGGAAATTCTTCCGCTTATTTGAAATCGAAATCTCCAAAAGGGAAAGACTTTGGAACACTAATGCAAACTATTAGCGCTGATAATTATTTAGGTAAAAGATTAAAGCTATCTGGTTATATAAAGACTGAGGATGTTGAAAAAAGCAGTGGAATGTGGATGAGAATTGATGGATACAACCATGAACAATTGGGTTTTGATAATATGAAAGGTAGAGAAATTAAAGGAAATTCTGATTGGAATATGTATGAAATAGTTTTAGATATTCCCTCAAATAGTATGTCAATAAATTATGGTGTTTTATTAGCCGGAAATGGTAAAGTTTGGTTTGATAATTTCCAAATTGAAGAAGTTGATAAAAGTGTTGAAACAACAAATATTATAAAAGAAAATAAGCTACCAAACGAACCAGTTAATTTAGATTTCGAAAATTAATAATTAGAACTATCCCAAAATTATAATTTCGGGATAGTTCTGGTTAAATTCAACAAGATGTCCTATATTAAGCATAAAAGAATTTAAGGAATTCAGATATGTTCTATCTTACTCTTTGTTTTGCACTATTTTTTGGTTACGCAAATCTTAACGCCAGCCCTAATGCTGACAATTCAGATGATAATAAATCAGTTGAAGTTGGAAGTACCGTTCCACATTTTTCGCTACAAAACCAATTTGGTAAATTGTTTAGTATCGATTCTTTATTGGGCAAAAAAAACTTAGTTATATATTTTTATCCAAAAGATGATAGCCCTGGATGTACAAAACAAGCTTGTTCTTTCCGAGATCAATTTGAAGTATTTGAAGAACAGGATGCAATGATTATTGGCATAAGTGCTCAATCTGTTGAAAGTCATTTGGAGTTTGCAAAAGAATACAATTTGAATTTTACTTTGTTAAGCGACAACGAAAATAAAGTCCGAGATTTATTCGATGTTCCAAGTACATTGTTTGGTTTAATTCCAGGCAGAGTCACTTATGTTGTAAATAAAGAAGGCAAAGTAGTTTTCATGTTTAATTCTCAATTTCAAGCTGAAAAACATATTGACGAAGCTCTTCGAATTTTGAAAGATATGAAATAAGGATTAATTTAAGATTACTATTTTAACAAAAATAATTATATAGCTTAGGTACATTATTAATTCAATTAATTGTTAAAACCATGAATAAAGTAAAAGAATTAAAAAAACTTGGATTCATTTCCTCATTTTCAATTTATATTCCTGCAGCAATTTTAATGTTTGTATTAACAAAATACTTAATCCCCTATTTTAGCATTGTAACTGGGCAAGAAACAATATTTAGTTGGTTCATAGTTGCTGGTTTAGGAATTTTTACTCCATTAATTATTACTGGAATATTCATTCTAAAAATGGAGGGATTCAATTTTTCAATTAGCACGTGGACAGAAAGATTACGATTTCGTAAAATAACAAAAAGAGATTTAATCTGGTGTTTTGTAGGCTTAGTTGTTGTCGGAATTTTTAGCGGTATTATTCTAAAAGTACTAGAATTAGCAATTGGTAAATTTGACCATTCCCCCGCATTTATGTCATTTGAGCCTTTAACAAATGGACGCTATTGGTTATTGCTAATTTGGTTTCCTTATTGGATATTAAATATTCTTGGTGAGGAATTCCTTTGGAGAGGAGTTATGCTGCCTAGACAGGAAATTGCTTTTGGAAAATATACATGGTTAATTCATGGTTTTGGTTGGGGAATTTTTCACATTGCTTTTGGCTGGCAATTGCTAATCACATTAATTCCTTTAATTTTTATACAATCATTTGTCGTTCAGAAAACTAAAAATTCTTGGATTGGAGTGATAATGCATGGTGGATTAAATGGACCAAGTTTTATTGCAATTTGTTTTGGATTAATTTAATAATACTTAAAAAACTAAACTTACAACATCATTATAAAAACATTAATTGATTATGAAAAATTTAGAAAATTTACAATTTCAAAAGTTGAATTTTGAGGGTTTACAAACTTTGGTTAAATGGGCTGAAGATGAAGGTTGGAATCCTGGTCCAAATGACGCAGAAATATATTGGGCAACTGATCCAGATGGCTATTACGGATATTTCCACAATGACAAATTAATTGCTGGAGGCTCAATTGTATCCTATAATAAGCAGTTTGGATTTATGGGCTTTTTTATTGTAAAGCCAGAATACAGATCACTCGGAATTGGCAGAAAACTTTGGTATCAAAGACGCGATACTTTATTATCAAGGTTAAATGATGATGCTTCTGTTGGAATGGATGGAGTTATTGCAATGCAGACATTTTATAAAAAAGGTGGATTTGAAATTGCATTCAGAGATGAACGCCACGAAAAAATTGGAGAAGAGTTTATAATTGACCAAAACATCTCACCAATTATTAATGATGATTTTGATTCAATTCTTGAATATGATAAACAATGCTTTGGTTTTTCTCGCCCGCAATTTTTAATACCTTGGTTAAAACAACCAGATGTAAAAACTTTTAAATACAGCAACAGTGGCAAACTTGAAGGCTTTGCAATTATAAGAAAAGCTAATAAGGGATATAAAATTTGTCCTTTGTTTGCTGATAATAGCACAATTGCAGAAGAACTTTACAAAGCATGTTTAAATTCTGTGGTTGGAAAACCTTTGTATCTTGATATTCCAGTTATCAATTCAGATGCCGTTGCACTCACCCAAAAATATAATACAACTTACGTTTTTGAATGTGCTAGAATGTATTATGGAAAAGCACCTATTATTGAAATTGATAAAGTATTTGGAATAACTACATTTGAATTAGGGTAAGTATTCAATATTACCCTAAGTTTTACTTTTCTGTTTCGTCATTTTTACTTTCTCCCTTATTCTATACTTGGATATTAGAGACCTTTTAATTAGTTTAAATCTCAAGAAATGTAATTAGTGACTTATGGGAGTGGGACTGGATTATTCAACTGCATTTCTTCAATTGGAATTTTTTATTTGGTGATATTTGAATGATTATATTTTTGCAAACGAGCCTATTTAAAAATTATAGTTATAAAAAATAATATCTAGAATTAATAATTAGATTGTGGAATTTTTATCTTTTACAAACATATTATTTTGAAAAACGCATATTGTTACATATTAACAATTGAGGTAATTAATGGCTAAGTACAAACTTAAAAAAAATCAAACCCTTGGAGCATTATCAGCTGAATCAGATTTAATTCTATCTAAAGTATTTGTTGATACCGGCTACCTAACAAAATTGTTGGATACTAATGATCCAACTTTTTTAGTACTTGGTAGAACTGGAAGTGGTAAGACAGCTATGATAAACCAAATAATTGCACAAGCTGATATTAAATCTATTCTTGACCCAGATGAATTATCAATGCAGTATTTACACAGTAATGCTATTGTAAAGCTTATTTCAGACTGGGGTGTACATTTGGATATATTTTTCAAATACTTATGGCGTCACATTTGCATATTGGAGTTAATCAAACTACGCTATTCAAAAGCTAAGGATGGGAAATTCAATATTTATAATTTATTCAATCCTGATGAGCATAAAACAGCTAAGATGGCTTTATCTTACCTAGACATACACGGTACAGAATACTGGGTTACTGCTGATACCCACATAAAGAATTTTACAACCGAATTGGTTTCAAAATTATCCGCCGATACTAAAGTAGGCCTAAAACTAGGATTCAAGAGTGGAAACTTTGAAACAGCCGTTGGAATAGCAAAGGAAGAAATAATCAAACAAGGAGTTGATGCAGAAATTATAGAACGAACACAAGCTATTGTAAATGATTACCAGATGACGGCTTTGAATGAATTATTAAAACGTTTGTCATCCTATAGCTTTAATGATCCCAAAAAGAAATATTTTTTAGTAATCGATGATTTGGATAAGAATTGGATGCCTAATGATATGTTTTATTTAACTCTCATTAAGTCGTTACTACATACTGTAAAGGAAATTAACAGCAAATTAAAAGGTGTCAAAATTATTGTTGCATTAAGAACAAATATATTTTATAGGGTCTTTAAGAAATCAAGTATTTCTGAGCCCCAAAGAGAAAAATGGAACGATGTTCTGGTTGATTTAAAATGGGACGCCTTTGAATTATCAGAGTTAGTCAACAATAGACTTTCTGAATTATTTAGAGAACAGTATACAACAGAACCACCAACCCTTGAAAAAATAATGCCTTCGAAAACAAAGAAAAATCAACTTAATGCAATTGAGTATTTATTTAGCAGAACTTTCCTTAGACCAAGAGATGTAATCGACTTTTTTAATACAATTATATATAGACAAAATGGAGATTTATTGCTTACATGGTCAAAAATATTTGATGCTGAAGGAGAATATTCTAAAAGAAGATTGGACTCAATTCTTGACGAATGGAAAGATAGCTATTTTGGGCTTTCAGCAACTTTTCCCTTATTAAAAAAATTAGGTGCTACTTTTAAGAAAGAAGATATTTCGAAAGAAGATATTGAAGACATAATTACATATAAAGATTGTGATAAATGTAAATGGTTGCAAAATCTTCAAACTGATTACTTAGAAAATAAATTGCTTTTTTATGATGTCTTTCATGAAGTAATTAATGCACTTTATATATCTGGGATGATTGGTCTAAAACGCTCCGCAAACGATAAAGTAGTTTATTCATATGAGAGACCAATCAATATTATTGAACTCAGCCAAGATGAGATTGAAGTATTTTCCTTTCATACGCATAAAATGCTTTGGCGTGCACTTGGAATTTCAGAAAATTAGAACCAACAGGTATCTTTATCCTAGTTGATTTTACAACGAATTAAGAATTCAATCTATATTATAGTTGCAAAAAGCTATTCACTATTCCACGTTGATTTTATTAATTATTATAGCCAATTATTAAACAACCTAAAAGCAACTTATACATCTTAAAATCGTCTATTAAATAGTAAAATTAATTTATTATTAATGTGAGTGTATTTATGAAAACTTCAAACATGAAGTATGCTGTTGTTTTATTATTGGTAATTAGTAGTTCTTTATTAAGTAAAAACAAAAGTGAAAACTATGGAGTTGGTTTTAATTTTTATCAAGTCTATGACACAACTCAGCTTTATATTTATAACCAAGATACAATTTTCCGTCCATTGCTTATTCACCTTTGGTATCCAACAGAAGTAAAAACTGATAATGACCAAATGAGTTACAAACAATATATTGACTTGATTTCAATGAGAGAATATTTTTCAAAGCCAAAAGAGGAAACGGATTCTGAAAGCCTTAATTTTATAAATGCATATTCTGGATTTGCAAAAAAGCAATATGGAATTGGATTAAATCTTAGTGCTGAACAAATACTTGCAACACCAGTAAAAGCGCGCTTAAAAAGTCCGATAGCAAAAGGCAACTTCCCACTAATTATTTATGCCCCGTCAAATAGCAAAACATCTGAGCAGAATCACATAATTTGTGAATCACTTGCAGGTTCTGGATTTGTTGTTCTCTCTGTGGCTTCTGCTGGGCAAAATTCAATAAATAGAGACGATACTAAAAGTAGCATTTTAGCTCAAGTAAACGATATGGAATATATTTTAAATTACCTCGAAAACAAATTGAAAATTCAGTATTCTAATATTGGGCTAATGGGCTTTAGCAGTGGCGGTTTGGCAACATCAATATTTCAAATGAAACATGAAAATGTTAAAGCTGTTTTTGGTTTAGATGGTGGTCACGAATATTCTACTTACCTTTTTCTCCACCAATTAAAGGATTACGATTTAAGTAAAACTACAGTGCCCTACTGCTTTATGGCAAATAAAAATCTAGATTTTTCAATTTATCCATATTTTAATTCAATAAAAACGAATGAAAAATGGTTTTTTAGAATGCCTTATTTAACTCATAACGATTTTGCATCATATTGGGCGTTTTTCGATAGCTGCAACAAAGATTCTGTTCAAAACAATATCTCAATCAGCTATCAATATATTAGTGATTATGCAGTCACCTTTTTTGATGCAACTTTGAACAATAACTTAAATTCAAAAAAAGCATTAGATAGTTTATCTTCACTGAAAAATGAATTCGTAATTCCAGAAAAAGTGGATTACTCTCAAGCAGCTAATTTGCTAAATACCTATTTGGGAAATAATATAGATTCAGCAATAAGTATATACAAGAAAAACAAATCCAAGAAAGAAAGCACTTATAATTATTCCGAAAATGAAATAAATATTTTAGGCAAAATGCTTTATGATAAATATTTAGATGATTCAATTAAACTCTTTTATTTTAACACAGAAGAATATCCAAATTCTTGGCTAGCTCATTTTTATTTGGGGTATGCATATAAGGCGAAAGGTAATTTAAGTCTTGCTAAAACATCTTTATTAAAAGCGCAAGAATTGAATCCCGAAGAGGAGGAAACAAAAAAATTATTATCTGAGTTAGAAAAATAATAATTTAGCAAGGCAAATAATAAGTGGTTTAATAATTTTACCCGTGAGAGCTTATGTTTCACTTAGAAAATGGTGTAGAAATGAAAAAGATATTTTTATTAATACTCGTTTTAATTCTTTTTGTTTCCTGTGGAAAGGATAATATTTCCGAGCAAAATCCAGAAACACCATATGAATTATGGAAATCTTTGGATATTCACAACTATACAATTGACCAAAGATATATGTGCTTTTGTGTCGGTGCTGGCGAATTGGTTCGAGTTACTGTTAATTCCGATACAGTATTTAGTGCTACACGAATATCAGATGGTGAATTATTAAAAACTAGCAATTTTCTTTCTGTAAATCAATTATTTGAGATAATAGAGAAAAATGAAAATGATTCGCTTGTTATAAAATATAATTCTCAATTCAGTTATCCAGAATTTCTTGATGTTAACCCGCAACAACATCCAGTTGATGGAGGCATTCTTTATGAAACTTCAAATCTATTAATCAAATAAAATTTAAATTGTTAAATATTTTGAAATCTTTAGACATGGATATTTTCACAAACTAGTGAAAAAATTCTGCCCATTTTCTTTTGTGTGAATGCACAGCAAATTTGCTCTTACTAATTTAATTAAAGTACGCGAAGCTCGGCGTTCCGAAATATTTGCTAATTGTTTTAGTTCAATCACTGATATTGAATCGTTTTCGTTTAAAAAATTAAATACTATTTGTTCCTCTTTGCCCATGGAATATTTATCAAGTTTCGAGTTACTGGATTCTGCTTGCAAAATTTTAATCATTTCCTTACCAACTGGAACACTTTTATCATTTACGCGTACATAAACTTCTGCGGTATTTAAATCCAGTTCGTTTTTATAATCTTGTATACGATGAGGTTTATTATTTGAGGAATGAATTTCAACTATTACTATCTCACGTCCTAGTAGTTCTAAAAATTTAATTTGATATTCAATTTTTGGTTCGCAGTATTCCTCTGCTGTTTCTTTTACAAGTTCGGAAATTTCCTTTTCACTCTCAACACCGTAGATTGAACCATCATCATCAATTCCAAAAAAAAGAAGTCCACCTTTTGTATTTGCAAATGCAATAATTTCTTTAGCAATTTTATTGTGGGTTGAAAATCGTTGCTTAAATTCGGTTGTTAATCCCTCCCCTTCAGCAATAATTTCTTTTATTTTTTTAATGTTCATTTGCTTCTAAATTCAAATGCAATTCCCATAATTAGTGGAAATTTTTCACATATTTTAAGGTTCTAAATAAGTATGTAAAAAATAATACTTGTAAGATTTACTAATTATTTTTTCCCTTTCTTTTCAATCTCTTCTATTTTATCCAAAATATTTACATCATTTGTGCTATCTGGAACACTATCAGAAGTTTTCTTTTCTTCTTTTGGTTCTACCAATTCATTTAAAATATTTTTAGTTGAATCCTTGACTTCACTAGAAGTTGAATCGCTCTTTAAATCAGAATTGATTATTGAAGCAGAATCAATAATAGAATTTGGTTTTGCTAATGAATCAATTTTAATTTGTACAGTACTATCAGCATTTACACTATCCATCTGTGATTTCTCAAAACTACCTAAAGAATCTTTATTTACTTTATTGAAACTAGCAATTGAATCTTGTATTACTTTATCATTACGTGAAATTGAATCTTGAATAGCTTTTTCAACACGAGCGATAGAATCTTGAACGGCTTTCCTTTCGCTATGGTAAAAGCCAAGTTTAGGACTAATATCTATCACATATTCTGTTTTAGGGTATTTAACTTTGAGCGTATCATAATAAATAACAGCGCCATCAAAATCGGCTAATTTATTTTCATAAATCCAACCGATAGAATATAATGCCTTTGGTGAATATTCTGATTCTGGGAATTCTTTGTAAACTGCATTTAGCTGTTCAATAGCATCATAATATTTTTCCCCATCCAATAATAATTCTGCCACCTGATACTTTTCAAGAGCAGGGTCAGAATTTAATTCACTAGTATCGAACCCCAATCTAATAGCTGCAACTTTAGCAATAGGGTCGCTTCTATGATTATCATAAACAAACTGAAAAAGTGAATCGGCTTTTTCTTTTTTATCCTGAGTTAAATAATAACTTCCAAGAGCATATAAACTTTTTGCAAAATACTTTGTGTTAGGATAGTTTGAAATAACATCTTGATAGTAAAAATAAGCAGAGTCAGGAACCACCAAATCTGAAAAGTAAAGATTACCTAATTCGTATTTATTTTTAGATATTTGATTTCTAATTGAATCAACTGAAATTAGTGGAAGCTTTGGCTCATATGTAAAAAGTGAATCTTCAATATATTGAAACTGGGATTTCATTGCAATTGCCGTGCCCCTGGTGGTTCTGGTATTTCTTTTACTAGTTGTAACTGCTTTGTCTTGCGATTCATCATTATCCTTCTCGGCTTGCATCGCAGAGTCTCTTCTAGTTAAATAACCAGCATAAGCAATTGAATCGCGCTTGAACAAAGTTGTATCAATAAGATATTGATAACCACGAGTTGCTGTATATATTGCGTCACTATAGTCTTGACGGGTTTTTAGTAGAGCAGACTTTGCAACCGCTTCTTTTTTATATTCAACAGGAGCTTTTTTTGTAGCAACTTTTTCATATAAAATTTTGGCACTATCATAATCCATATAGATGTGCTCCATTATATCACCTTGCATAAAAGCAGCTATACCGCTACTTTCATTCTTTGTATAACCAGTATCAATGGAATAAAATATTTCTAATGCAATATCTGTATTGCCAGATTCCAATTCAATTTGGGCAATTTCTAAATCAATAATATCCCAATGTGTTTCATATTTTGAGTTATCTTTTAATTCTGAAAGGAGTTGCAGAGCTTCTTCATTTCTGTCAAGATGTTTAATAGCTTTTGCATATTCCAATTTACTTTTAAATTCAATTTCAAATGAAGGTGATCCTTCTTCCACAAATTTAAAAGCTTCAACGGCTTTTTCATAATTTTCTAGTGTTATATAAAGCATTCCAAGTTCAAAAGTAATTTCGCTTTTAACATCATCGTCTAAATCCGTTTGAGTTAGTTCTTCAATTTTGTTAATGGCTTTGGAATATTCTTCACGATAAATTAGATAACTAATTTCAGTAATATATGCTTGAAAAAGTATATCTTCCTCTTCCATAGCTATAGCGGTTTGTTTTACTTCAGCAAGAAGTTTAAGTGCAATGCCAAAATTTCTCATTTGCATTTCAGATTTAGCAATCCAAAGCTTAGTAGAAAGTCCTAATTCTTCATCTTGTAATTTATCTAATTCATAAAAATTACGAGCTGCTTTATTATACATCTCCTTATAATAATACGATTTTGCAATCATGTAAATTGCTTTGTTAACGTACTTTGTATCATTATTAAACTGTAATATTTTTGAAGAATATTTAATAACTTCATCAAAATTCTTATTAGCATTAGCTGGAAGTTTATCTTCCTTAAATGTAAAAAGAGTTGCCTTTGGGTTTAATTCAACTTCCTCTTCGGCATCTTCAAAAGCTCTTTCAGCCAAATAAAACCTATTATAGTAAACAGTAAAGTTAGTCCACAGACCGCAACTATTAAGAATTGTAAAGGAAGCAAAAAGCCCTAACACAAATAAGTATTTTTTTAGTTTAATAACCACTTTGTTTTCCATATAATATTAAAGCGCATCCACCCCAGATTCACCAGTTCTAATACGAATAGCATCCTCAATATTTGAGATAAAAATTTTGCCATCCCCAACTTGTCCAGAATTAGCTGTTGCCAAAATAGCATCAACAACTTTTTCGACAAGAGAATCATCTACAACCACTTCTATTTTCATCTTAGGAACAAATTCAATTTGATATTCACTGCCACGATAAGTTTCAGTATGTCCTTTTTGTCTTCCGTAACCTCTAACTTCAGAAATTGTAAGACCCTTAATTCCCTCTTCAATAAGAGCATCTTTAACTTCTTCCAATTTAAATGGACGAATTATAGCTTCTATTTTTTTCATTTATCTCTCCACTAACCATTTATTCCATGACAATGTTTATACTTTTTACCACTTCCACAATGACATGGATCGTTTCTTCCAATTTTTTCTTCAACTTTTATTGGTTGTTGTTTACCTCTTTTACCACCTTCATCATCATCGCTACGCATTCCCAAATTACCTGCACTATCTTTAACCATATTCATTCTTTGAACAGGAATTCTTCGTTGCTGAATTTCATCAGGCTGCTGTGGGAAAAATTTAAAACAGAAAGAAACAATTTCGTTTCTCATTACTTCAACTAAGTTTAGGAATAAATTAAATGCTTCCCCTTTATATTCAAGAAGTGGATCCTTCTGACCGTATGCACGAAGTCCAATACCTTCTTTCAAATCATCCATTTCACGTAAGTGATCTTTCCATCTTTCATCAATAACATGAAGCACAGCATAGCGCTCAAGCCTTGCCATCAATTCTGTGGAAATCATTTCTTCTTTTCGTTTATAGAAATTATGAGCTTCTTCAATAATCAAATTCTTTACACCATCTCTACCAAGATCCTGATAGGTTTTAGGATCTAATTTCACGTCTATTAAAAGATGTTGCATTAAATCTTCTTTTAACTGATCTATTAGAGCATTTTCATAATATTTTTCTAATAAATCATCAACATAATCTTCAAGATCATCAAAGACTTGGTCTTTTAATCTTTCACCTTCAAGTGCTTTTCTACGTTTGTCGTATATCACTTCACGTTGCTGATTCATAACATCATCATATTCAAGAAGACGTTTACGAATTGCAAAGTTATTTTCTTCAACTTTCTTCTGAGCACGCCCAACTGATTTTGTAATCATAGAATGTTCAATGGCTTCACCATCTTCCATTCCCAATTTTCCCATAATAGAAGTAACTCTATCTCCGCCAAAAAGGCGCATTAAATCATCTTCGAGAGAAATATAGAATTTGGATGTACCAGGGTCACCTTGGCGCCCCGAACGTCCGCGAAGCTGTCTATCAATACGACGAGATTCATGACGCCCTGTTCCAAGAATAAACAAACCGCCTTTTTCAACAACACCCGCACCGAGTTTAATATCAGTTCCTCTACCTGCCATGTTTGTTGCAATTGTTACAGCACCTGGTTGCCCTGCAAAACCAACTATTTCAGCTTCACTCTTATGCTTTTTAGCATTAAGAACATTGTGTTGTATACCCTGTCGTTTTAACATTCTGCTCAAAGTTTCGGAAATTTCTACATTAACAGTTCCAACAAGAACAGGGCGTTTCATATCTTGAAGTTCTTTTATCTTTTCAATAACAGCATTATATTTTTCGCGTTTGGTGCGATAAATTGCATCCTCTGCATCTTCACGAATAATAGGTTTGTTTGTTGGAATAACAACTACTTCTAGTTTGTAAATTTCATAAAACTCACCTTCTTCAGTCTCAGCAGTACCAGTCATTCCTGAAATCTTTTTGTACAGACGGAAATAGTTCTGAAGTGTAATAGTAGCAAGCGTTTGCGAATCACGTTCAACTTTTACTTTTTCCTTTGCTTCAATTGCTTGATGCAGACCATCGGAGTAACGACGACCAGGAAGCACACGGCCAGTAAATTCATCAACAATTGCTATTTTACCATCCTCAGTAATAACGTATTGATCATCTTTATTAAAAAGAGTATATGCTTTTAGCAACTGATTTAAAGTATGAATTCTATCGCTTCGTTCACCATAAAGATGATAAAGAGCATCTTTTCTTCTAATTCTCTCTTCGGGCGACATAGAGGAATCTCTGTCAATATCTCCGATTCCACTACTTAAATCTGGAAGTACAAAATATTCTTTTCCTTCACTCGAACCTTCTGCAAATTCTTCTCGTCCTTTTTCAGTAAGGTCAATAGAATTTTGTTTTTCATCAATAGCAAAATATAGCTCCTCATCAATCTCGGGCATATATTTAGCATTTTCTCTTAAGTATTCTAACTCAGTAGAATTAAGTAGTTTTTGATATTCTGGTTCATTTAATAATTTTATTAATCTTTTATTTTTCGGAAGTCCACGGCTTGCTCTCAACAATGCTTTACCTGCTTCCGATTTGTTTCCACCTGGAGTAGTTAGAAGAGTTTCAGCTTCCTGAACTAGTTGAGCCACAAGCGCGGTTTGTTTTCTTAAAATTCGCTCAACCTTTGGATTTAAATCATCAAATTTTTGATCTGTTGTTCCAACTGACCCGGATATAATTAACGGAGTACGAGCTTCATCAATAAGTACAGAATCCACTTCATCCACTATTACATAATTATGAATTCTCTGAACACGATTTTCAAGTGTTGTAGCCATATTATCACGAAGATAATCGAAACCAAATTCGTTATTAGTTCCGTATGTAATATCGCAACCATACATAATTTTACGTTCTTCGGGACTCATTGTGTTAAGAATACATCCAATAGTTAAGCCATGATACTTAAATATTTCACCCATCCATTCGCTATCACGTTTTGCAAGATAATCGTTAACAGTAACAACATGAACCCCGCGTCCAGTAAGAGCATTAAGATAAATAGGCATGGTAGCTACAAGAGTTTTACCCTCACCAGTAGCCATTTCTGCAATTTTACCTTGATGAAGAACAACTCCACCAATTAACTGAACATCGTAAGGAACCATATCCCAAACTACTTTATAACCAGAAGCATCCCACGATTTGCCTACCAATCTTTTTGAAGTCTCCTTAACTACAGCAAAGGCTTCTGGTAAAAGTTCATCAAGAATTGTTTCATATTCTTCATCCAAAGTTTCGTTCAGCACATCTAAATCATCAGAAAGAGCTAATCTATCTCCTTCAAAATCATCAGCACGTAATTTGCTTTTAATATCTTCAATACTTTTTCTTGTTTCGGCTGTATGATTTTCAATTTTCTCTTTAAATTCTATTGTTTTTGCTTTTAATTCATCATCGCTTAAAAGTTTTATTTTTTCATATTCATTATTAATCTCTGTAACTATGGGCCATAATTCTTTCATAGCCTTTTCATTTCTATCGCCAAATAATTTTTTAAACAAACTTTGTAACATCAATATCTCCTGAATTTTAACAACACCAAAGTTACTGAAAAGTGCATTCTATTACAAAAGAAAGCGTCTTTCTTAAAATCTTAACTTTGAATTATTTGATATAAAAATAGACAAGAATTTTAAGAATTTATATGCTAAAATTTGTAACCAGAAAAAAATATTGTTAAATTAAAGAAAACAAATAAGGCATGATATGGGAATAAGTATTCATTATAAAGGCAAATTAAATAATACAACTCTATTGCAACCTTTTATTGATGAAATAGAAGATATTTCAAAAGACATGAATTGGGATTATAATTTATTTGAAAATGACATTACTTTACCAAACACTTCCAAAATTGAAAACGGAATAATTTCAGGTCATCTTCCATTAAGAGGCATTTCCATAAATATTCATCCAAAAGCAGAAAGTTTGTACTTTTATTTTGACAAAAATGGAAATCTAAGAAATCTAATTTCGGCTTGTTTAAGTAAGGAAGATGAAATTAAGCCCAATTCCACATCCATTAAAACGCAATTTGCACCAATTGAAATTCATATTACAATTATAAATCTATTGAAGTATATTAAATCTAAATTTATTTCTAATTTTGAAGTAAATGATGAAGGTGAATTTTGGGAAACTGATGACATATTATTATTAAGGCAAAAATTTGATTATTTGAACAGTGCACTTAATAAAGTAGCCGGTTTAATTGATGAAATGCAAATTAGATATAACGAAACTCCAGATGCGATTTTGGCTCGACTTATGGAAGTATTAAAACGATTAAATAATTAAGGATTTTATAAAATGAGCCTTTCTGACAAAGAATTAATGATGATTGAGGATACCGATTTTCTTACATCTAAAATGAATATTATTGCAGAAATTGAAAATTTATTTGCCGAAACAAAAATTAGATTATTGGAAATAATTAAAAAAAGGGATGATGTTTTTTTATTAAATAATGAATTTAGCAAAAGTAAAATTTCAAAAGGTGAAAATTACCGCTCTCTTCCATTTGTAATACTTGACTTCCCAGCAGTTTTTGAATCCAAAAATATTTTTGCCTTTAGAACTATGTTTTGGTGGGGAAATTTTTTTAGCACCACTCTTCATCTTCAAGGAAAATATTTGGAGTTATACAAAGCTAACTTGTTATCCAATTTTGAACTGTTACTTCATCAAAACATATACATTTGTATAGGTGAAACTCCTTGGGAATATCATTTTGGGAAAGATAATTATGTTCAATTATCCAATGAACATAAAGAATTTATTGAAAAATCAAAATTTGTAAAATTGAGCAAAAAGATTCCCCTTGAGCAAATTGAATCTGTCCCCCAGATAGTTTCAAGTTATTTTCTAAACTTGGTAAAAGTATTAAGTGAATAATCCCACATTATTTTCAGTATTTTTGCAATAACAATTTTTGGAAAAAATGTTTTTACCTACAACTGTTTATGAAGCGAAGGAACTTGGCTGGAATAAGCTAGATATTATACTTGTTAGCGGAGACACATATGTGGATAGTCCGTACATAGGAATTGCTATTCTTGGCAAAATACTTATGGACAAAGGCTTTCGCGTGGGAATTATTGCTCAACCCGATATTAACACAAACAATGATATAACCCGTCTCGGTGAACCAGAATTGTTTTGGGGCGTTACTGGTGGAAGTGTAGATTCGATGGTTGCAAATTATACAGCATCCAAAAAGAAAAGAAGAAATGATGATTATACACCAGGTGGCGAAAATAATCGCCGACCAGATAGAGCCGTAATTGCATATACAAATTTAATTCGCAGAAATTTCAAAAACACCAAACCAATTATAATTGGTGGAATTGAGGCAAGTTTGCGCCGCATAACTCACTATGATTTTTGGTCAAATAAGTTGAGACGCTCAATCCTTTTTGATTCAAAAGCAGATTATCTTGTTTATGGAATGGGCGAAAAAACGATAATTGAAATTGCTCAGAAACTTAAAAAAGAGAAAACTATTGTTGGAATTAGAGGCTTGTCATATATCTCCGATGAAAATAAATATGAATATCTGCAGCTTCCATCTTTTGAAGAAACAGTAGAGGATAAAAATAAATTCATAGAAATGTTTAATACATTTTATCTTAATAACGACCCTCTTTCAGCCAAAGGATTAGTGCAAAAGCATGGTGATAAATTTTTAATTCAAAATCCTCCCCAATTTAATCCAACAACTGAAGAAATGGATTATTACCACGATTTACAATTCGAGCGTGAAACTCATCCCTACTACAGAAAATGGGGCGAAGTTAAAGCTCTTGATACAATTAGATTTTCAATAAATACGCATCGTGGTTGTTATGGCGAGTGTAACTTTTGTGCAATTGCTGTGCATCAAGGACAAACCATAAGTGGGCGCAGTGAGAAATCAATTTTAAATGAAGCAAAAGAGTTTACAAAATTCAAAAACTTTAAAGGAAATATTTCTGATGTAGGCGGACCAACTGCAAATATGTATGGATTTGAATGCGCTAAAAAAATAAAACTTGGCAATTGTGACGACAAAAGATGTGTTGCACCAACAACTTGTAAAGCGTTAAAACCAACTCATAAACCACAAATTGATTTGTTAAAAAAATTGCGAAAATTGGATGGAATAAAAAAGGTATTTGTCGCTTCTGGAATTAGATATGATATGGTTTTGGACGATAAATTATATGGCGAAGAATATTTAAAAGAAATTGTTCAACATCACACTTCTGGACAAATGAAGATAGCACCTGAGCATTCCGAAGATAAAGTCTTGGAATTGATGGGAAAACCTGGCAAAAGATATTTAACAGATTTTCGTGATAAATTTTATAAATACTCAAAGGAAGTCGGGAAAAATCAGTTTTTGACTTATTATATGATTGCTGCACATCCAGGTTGTACTGAAAACGATATGCATAAATTAAAGGAATTTACATCAGAAAAACTTGAAATATCTCCAGAACAAGTTCAAATTTTTACTCCAACTCCATCAACATATTCAACTTTGATGTATTATACTGAAATTGATCCTTTTACTGGTAAGAAATTATTTGTAGAAAAAGACCCCAATAAAATGATTATTCAAAAAAATATTGCTACAGCAAAACGTAAAATTATAAATGTTGAAAAGAAATTTAGTAACAGAAAAAATATTATTAATAGTAAACATAAAAGAATTAAGTAGGCATCTTGGAATAAATTCAATTTAATAATAGTTCTAAAAATAAAAACAAATGAGCTTGAAAAACAAATATCAATTCTCCGAAAATGTAATTAGTAAAATTGTAATTAATGCAAGTGGCTTTCTTTCACCAATTGAACTTGACAAGCTCATTATTAATTTTGAAAACCAAGCAAATAACTTTTCATTTACCCAGTCTTCAGAATCAAATTTATTAAGAATTTTCAATTCAATTTTTGATAAAGGGTCGTTCTTTTCGGATTGTGCAAGATACCCCCATCTTGTAGAAATTGTAATTTCAGTTGCATCATATAGCAATTTTTTAACAGATATATTGGTTAGAAATCCCGAATTGGTATATCTAATTCTAAAAGATAACTTCCTAAAAGATAGTATTTCTAAGCCAGATCTTGAAATTGAAGTAGATAATGCAAATAAAAGATTTCCACAATTAATTTCTTTTATTGAATTTCTAAAATTCATTCAGCGTAAATATATTCTAAAAATCGGATTAAGAGACATTCTGGGCATTGCAACTTTAGCCGAAACCACTGCCGATATTTCCAAACTTGCTTTTGTAATTACTTCATCTATTTTTGAAATTTCTCTCGTAAATGCTTTCAATAAAATTGATACTTTGCCAATCCTCAATAAGCATATGATAATTGCACTAGGCAAAATGGGTGGAAATGAATTGAACTATAGTTCCGACATAGATCTAATTGTATTTTTTGATAAAAATGAAAAGATCAATGGTAACAAAGATTACTTCGAAATTCTAAATTCTGCAATTCAAATTTTTACTCAATTAACATCTCAAGTTACAAATGGAGGATTTCTTTATCGAGTTGATTTTAGGTTAAGACCAGATGGAAATTTTGCACCTTTAGCCCGCACACTAAATGATTCAATTAATTATTACGAATCACGCGGCGAGCTTTGGGAAAAACAAATGTTAATTAAATCCTCTTTCCTTTCTGGAAATATTGGGATTTATGATAAGTTTATAAAATTCAGAAATTATTTCACTTTTAATAAGTCATTTTCTGATTCACCTATTTCCCAAATAAAGGAAATGAAATACGAAATTGAAAAACGTGACAACGATAACACAAATATTAAAACATTTTGGGGTGGAATAAGAGACATAGAATTTTCCGTTCAAGCTTTGCAATTATTAAACGGGAAAAATATTCCCGAACTCCGAACTCCAAATACTCTTGACGCTTTACATCACTTAAAATTTAATAATATTATTACTGAAAATGAGTATTCTGTTTTTACTGATTCTTATACACTCTTTCGCAAAATTGAGCATTTTTTGCAACTAATGAATAATTCGCAAACTCATTCAATTCCAGAAAATTTTGAAATATTAACAAAAGTTGCAACTTACTTAGGTTTTAAGAATGTTGATGAATTTAGAAATAATCTGAACAAAAGCAGAAACAAAACAAGAGAAATATTCAATTCAATTTTTGAAATTGATGAAAAAGAAATTGCAGACACATTTGAAAAAATTAGTTTTTTCAATAAAAATAGAGCTTTTAAGAATATTGAATATTTAAGAGTTGGAAGTGGCTTATCAGCAAATAAAACATTCGATTCAAAAACAATTACGGTTTTTAATCAGATTGAATTAACATTAATTAGCTATTTGATGAATTCATCAAACCCCGATCATGTGTTGGAAAATTTTGTAAAATTAGTTTTAGCCTACCCTTTCCGCACAACATTATATTTGGAATTAAAGAATGCTATTTTTTTTGAAAGAGTGTTAACAATTTGTGAGTACTCTCAAATATCAATCGATTTGCTAAGCTTTGATAAATCGTTAATTGATATGATTATATCTAGAAAAGCATTTATTGATATTGCAAAATATGACGTAAATAGTCTTGAATATTCACAACTACGATTTATTCTAGCAGTTCAATTTTCTCTTAATTTAATTAGTGAAAAACAAATTTCAGAATTGTTTGCAAATTACTTTAACTTCCATTTAGCTAATGCTGCCAAAAGCTTAAACATAAAATACAATTTTTTTATTGCCGGATTAGGGAGTTTTGGAATAAAAGAAATGAATTTTTTCTCCGATGTTGATTTAATTGTTGTAGTCGAAAATATTACAAATCGTAAAATAATGGAAACTGATTTCCAAAATTTTCTCAAAGAAGCACGAATAAAGTTTCCAAATGTTGAAATAGATTTTCGGTTAAGACCAGAAGGCAAATCCTCTTTGCTTGTATGGGATATAAATAATTATAAAAACTATTTAGTAGATAGAGCCGATTTTTGGGAATTTCAAACATTAATGAAAATCAGTTTTGTAAATGGAAATGATAGTCTCTTTACTGAATTTAGACAAATAATTCTCTCATTATTTATTGAACGATATTCAAAAATTCCTCTGCTTAAAATTAGAGAAATGCATGATAAATCAACTTTAATATACAGACCGTCACCAATTTTTACATTCGATCTTAAAAAAAGTAATGGTGGATTTTTAACTATTGACTATATTCTTCATGCATTGCTGCATAAAAAAATTGATTTGGCAGAAAAACTCATTGGGAAAAATTACATTGAAAAACTAAATATTTTTAAATTGGAAATTAACTTAGACATTGATACAGAATTGATAAAGCAGAATTATAGTAGATTGAAGAAAATTTTATTTCATATTCAGAATTATTCAAATAGCTCCGGTTACAAATTAAAACAAAACATAGAGGATAAAGATAATCTTGTTAAATCACTTGGTTATGAAAATACTTCCGCATTTACACAAGCAATAATGAAAATGGCAAAAGATAACTATATGACTTTAATTAAAACTCTTTCAATTTAAAAAAGAAAAGTGAGATGAAACAGAAGATAAAATAATTCATTTTCCATTAACATCTCACATTATATAATTTTGGAATTATTTTCCTAACAATTTTTTCCCTTCTGCCACAATGTTAGCAACAGTAAATCCAAATTTTTCAAAAAGTATTGCCTCTGGTCCAGAAGCACCAAATCTTTCCAGACTTATAGAGATTCCATCTAATCCTACATATTTTTCCCAACCAAATTTCACTGCAGCTTCAACAGAGATACGAGCTCGTACTGTTTTTGGCAAAACAGAATCTTTATATTCATCTGACTGATTGTCAAAAATCTCAAAACTTGGGAAAGATACAACGCGCGATTTAATGCCAGCAATATCAAGTTCTTCAGCTGCTTTTATAGATATTGCAAGTTCAGAACCACTAGCCATAATAATTAAATCTGGAGTTCCGTCAACATCTTTTATTACATATGCACCTTTTTGCAAACCATTGGCTGGCGCATATATAGTTCTGTCAAGAATCGTTAATTTCTGTCTAGTTAGTGCAATAGCTACTGGACCGTCTTTATGCTCAATTGCATAACTCCAGGCTTCAGAAGTCTCATTAGCATCTGCAGGGCGCAAGAATACAACTCCTGGAATAGATCTTAATGCAGCAAAGTGTTCAACTGGTTGATGAGTTGGACCGTCTTCTCCAACTCCAATGCTATCGTGTGTAAAAACATATATCATTTTAATTTTGGATAATGAAGCAATTCTTAGCGCTGGTCGTAAGTAGTCAGAAAACACTAAAAAAGTACCGCCATATGGAATACACCCACCATAGATTGCCATTCCGTTCATAATTGCTGCCATTGCAAATTCTCTAATTCCATAGCGAATATATCCACCCTCTGGAGTTTCTGGAGTGAAATTTTTCCAACCTTTAATATCAGTATTATTTGAGGGTGTTAAATCAGCCGAACCACCAAATAGCAATGGTAATGCCGGTGCAATTGCATTCAAAACTGATTGCGAAGAATTTCTTGTCGCCATTCCTTCACCATAATTTTCGAATTTTGGCACTAAATTTTTCCAATCATCTCCAAAATCGTTATTCATAGCTTTTATAAATAATTTTGCTTCTTCTGGATATTTTTCTGAATATTTTGCAAATAAGTCGTTCCATTTATTTTCTAACTCAGCACCTTTATTTATTAACTCTGCAAAATGTTCAGTTACTTCAGTAGGCACATAGAATTTTTCATCTTCAGGGAATCCAAAATTTCTTTTCACTAAAACTATTTCGTCATCACCAAGTGGAGATCCATGCGATGAAGAAGTACCTTGCTTGTTTGGGCTTCCAAATCCAATAATTGATTTTGTAATTATAATTGAAGGCTTATCTGTAACATTTTTAGCACTTTCTACAGCGTTTTTTAGAGCATCAAGATCATTTGCATCTTCAACTGTCTGAACATGCCAATTATATGATTCAAACCTTTTTGCTGCATCATCAGAGTTGGAAAGCGAAATATTTCCATCAATTGTAATTTTATTACTATCATAAAAAAGTATTAAATTGCCAAGTTTATTATGCCCAGCAAAGGAAGAAGCTTCGTGTGATAATCCCTCCATTAAATCACCATCGCCAGCTTCAGCATAAATAAAATGATCTAGAATTTTGAAACCATCTTTATTGAAAATAGCTGCAAGGTGTTTTTGAGCAACTGACATACCAATAGCATTAGCCAAACCTTGTCCAAGCGGACCAGTTGTTGTTTCAACCCCATCAGTATGTCCAAACTCAGGATGTCCTGGAGTTTTACTTCCCCACTGTCTAAAATTTTTAAGATCATCCAAAGAAACATCATAACCCGATAAATGCAATACGGAATATAGAAGCATACTACCATGCCCACCAGACATCACAAACCTATCTCTGTTTAACCATTTGGAGTTTTGTGGATTGTGGTTCATAATATTTTTATATAGCAAATACGCTACTGGCGCCATTCCCATTGGCATTCCTGGGTGTCCAGTATTTGCTTTTTGAATTGCATCTACCGATAACAACCTTATTGTGTTAATAGATTTTGCTTCAATTGTACTAATGTTCATAATTACCTCATTCATAATTTTATTCATTTATTAATAATTTTCCATCCACTACTGGAGTTACACAAACCAACGGATTTTCTGGCACATTAAAACTTGAAAATATTTCTTCAAATAATTGAAAATGTATTCCACGACTTTCAAGTTTTGAGAAGCTTTTGTATTTCATAAAATTCCCATGTTTATCTTGAGGAGCATCAAAACGGAAAGCTTTAGGAAAATCAGTATTAGCTTTCTCTTTCAAATATTTTATTTTTTGTTGGTCACCGTCATCACTTAAATATGATATTGCTTTAAATCCAACTACAAATCCATTTTCTATTTCTAGAAATATATTTAATATTGTTTCATTCATTATTATTTTCATTTATTTTATTATTATTCCGCATTGCATAAATAGTTAAAGTTAAAGCAATTAAAGATGCTGCTTTGCAGAAGAAGCTTTCAACATAATCAATCAGAAATGGGAAAGCGATAATTATTAAAGCCACTGGCACAAAAGTTAATACTATTCCACTTAGTACAATTTGTAAATTGAGTTTCTTATCTTGATAAATTGGATTTCTAACCATCATAAATAACAATATTATTGCCAATAAAACTGGAGTGTAATATATAACTCCATACAAATCGCCAAGTGGCATTTCGTATGCAACAAAAAGAATTGTGCATGTTGTTATTTCAAACCCGTTAATAGCAAAAAGATAATAAATCAAAAGTAAAATTATTGGTAGAAATACTAAATATTTAAATTTACTTTCCACTTTTTTAATTTCTAAAACTAAGTATAATAACAGGGGGGGAAGAAAGGAAATAATCAAAAAGGAAATATAAATCAGTAAGTTAGAATAACTATGTGTATAACACATATAAAATTCCATAAATTGATATCCAAATAGTAAGGTTAATAATCCAATTATTATTTTATTTTCACTATTTTTTTTAGCAAAAATTACAAGATTAATTAATAATACTATTTCTATACAAGCGATTAAAAGAGAAATAATTCCCGGTAGGTTTTCCATTTACATTCAGTTAATTTTCAAAAAGTAAATTTACAAAAATTATTAGGAATTGACTTACAAGTTTTAACAAAAAGAGATTCCAAATAGAATCTCTTTTTATTAAAAATAATTTTATGATTTTGGTCCAATCATTTCTTCTGGTTTAACTTTTGAATCAAATTCTTCAGCAGTCATAAATCCCAAGGCAACAACAGCTTCCCTTAATGTTGAATTATCATGAAATGCCTTTTTAGCAACTTTTGCAGCATTATCATATCCAATATGTGGATTTAATGCTGTAACTAACATTAAAGATTGACGAAGCAATTCATCAATTTTATTTCTATTTGGCTCAATTCCAACAACCATATTATCAGTGAAACTTTCGCAAGAATCAGCAATTAACCTAATTGATTGAAGCAAATTAAATATCATTACGGGTTTATAAACGTTAAGTTCAAAGTTTCCACTTGCTCCAGCAAAGCCGATTGCAGCATCATTTCCAAAAACTTGTGCGCAAACCATTGTAATAGCTTCAGCTTGAGTTGGATTCACTTTTCCTGGCATAATTGAGCTACCAGGTTCGTTTGCTGGAAGTGCTAATTCACCAAGTCCACTTCTAGGACCCGAACCCATCCAACGAATATCATTTGCTATTTTATGAAGTGATGCCGATATAGTTTTTAACACTCCACTAAATTCCACAATTGCATCATGAGCTGCTAATGCTTCAAATTTATTTGGTGCCGTTGTAAAATTAAGTCCTGTAATTTCTGATATTTTCTTTGCTGATAGAACTGCAAAATCTTTATGTGTATTTAAGCCTGTACCTACTGCCGTGCCACCTAAAGCTAATTCTGAAAGTCTTGGTAATGAACCATTAATTCTTGCTAAACCATTCGTAAGCTGTTGAACATATCCCGAAAACTCTTGTCCCAAAGTCAATGGAGTTGCATCCATTAAATGTGTTCTTCCAATTTTAATAATGTTTTTATATTCTTCAGATTTTGCAGCAAGGGCATCACGGAGTTTTGTTACCATTGGAATTAATCTTCGGTTTACTTCTTCAACGGCAGCTATATGCATTGCTGTTGGGAAAGTATCGTTTGATGATTGAGCTTTGTTCACGTCATCGTTCGGATGAATTGGCTTTTTACTTCCCATTTCACCACCAGCTATTTCAATTGCACGATTTGAAATAACTTCATTTGAGTTCATATTTGTTTGTGTTCCACTGCCAGTTTGCCAGACAACTAATGGAAAATGATCATCAAGTTTACCTTCAATCACCTCATCAGCTGCTTTAACAATAAGCTCAACTTTTTCTTGGGAAATCATTTTTAAATCCGCATTTGTTAAAGCTGCAGCTTTTTTTAATATTCCCAAAGCTCTAATTAATTCACGTGGAAATCTTTCGCCACCAATTTTAAAATTCATTAATGATCGGGCGGTTTGAGCACCATAATACATATTTGATGGAACTTTTATTTCACCCATTGAGTCTGTTTCAATTCTGTAGTCCATATTAACTCCTATTGATAAATTATATTTACATTTTAAAAATTACATGAAATGTTTCCAAATTCCAAAATTGTATCCATATTTTCAACTATAATTTATTGCAAAATATTGTTAATATTTGGTAGATTTCATTAATTGATGCAATAATATTTGGTTACTTATATACATTTTATGCAATTTGTTGTTATATGTAATTTCTTTGTATAGTTATTTAATTGTTACAGATAGTGTAACATATGCTAATTTGTATCTATCTTATTTTAAATATTTTAATTTGCGTCTTGTTTTTGATTGTTATATTTTTGCGTCTAATATTTTACAAACTAATTAAAAGGATTAATGATGGCTGAATGTCCTCTATGTGGATCTGATGTTCAAAAAGAACCAGGCATGGTAGTTGGCGAATTATTTGAATGCCCAGATTGTGGTATCGAATTGGAAGTGATAAAACTAAACCCATTTAAAGTTTCTGAGGCACCTCAGGAAGAAGAAGATTGGGGCGAATAGTTTGCTTCAAATACTTGACTCAACATTACGTGAAGGTGAACAAACTCCAGGTGTATATTTTGATAAGCATATAAAGCTTGCTATTGCAAAAATGCTTGATGACATAGGTGTTGATATAATTGAAACTGGTCATCCTTCAGTGACACAAGAAATTCATGATTCTGTGCAAATAATTGCTCATAATAATTTTAAAGCAATTGTTGGAGCTCACGCTCGCTCATTAAAAGATGATGTTCAACTTGCATTAAATTGTGGAGTTGATTTCATTGGTATTTTCTATTGTGTTTCTGACGACAGACTAAATACTGTTTTCAAAAAGGATTTAGCTGAGGCTATTATACAAATTACTGATGTTATTAAATTTGCAAAAAGTCAAAACCCAGATATAATTATCAGATATACACCAGAAGATACTGTTCGCTCAGAGTTTAGCAATGTTGTTGCTGTTTCCATTGCTGCTGTTGAAGCAGGTGCTGATATTATTAGTGTTGCCGATACAACTGGATATATGATTCCCGGAACAGACAGAAGTATGTTCGATTATATATCCAAATTAAAATATGAATTAAACTCAAGAGGATTAAATCCTAAAATTGCAGTTCATTGCCACAACGATCGTGGTTTTGCTCTTGCAAATGCCTTGGATGCATATCGCGCTGGAGCTGAAATTATTGATGCATCAGTTCTTGGTTTAGGCGAACGAGCCGGAATTGTTGATTTAGCCCAAATAATGATGGTACTTACAGCAGATTTTGGTTTAAACAATTGGAAATTGGACAAGCTGGACGAACTTTATCAATTTGTAAGTTCACACTCTGGAGTTCCCATTCCCGGCAATTATCCAATTATTGGAAAACATGCTTTCACTCACTGCGCTGGAGTTCACACACATGCGGCGGCAATAAATCCCACACATTACGAAAGCTTAGACCCACAACTTCTTGGCAAAGAAAGGACATTTTCACTCGATCATATGTCTGGAATTGCTTCAATTAAATATGCACTATCTTTTATTGGTGAAACAAAATTATCTCCAGAACTTCAATTAGAAGTTTTAGCTCAAGTAAAAAACATTGGACAAAAAGGAAAAGTAGTTGAATTAACTGAACTTCCACATATTGTTCACTTTATAAAACAAAACTACAAACATAAGCAGAAGTCTAAGTAATTTTATTTAGTGCTTTTCTTATATCTACATTTTTTAACATTCAAACAAGAAAGACTAAATCAAGGAGAAAACCATGAGAGTTGGATTTTTACATTCACTTATAAGAAAAGAGGAAAAATTTTTAATTGAAGAATTTAATAAACGCGAAGATGTTGAATTGATAATGATTGATGATAGGAATTTAATTTTCGATTTAAATAAAAATGAATCAGATCTTGATGTTTTAATTGAACGTTCAATCAATCACTCAAGAGCACTTCATTCAATTAAACTATTTGAAAGTGCTGGGGTTAAATGTGTTAATTCATTTAAGGTTGCAACCATTTGCGGAGATAAACTGTTAACATCTTCTGCGTTACGTGATAATAACATACCACAACCAGAAATAAAAATTGCATTTACAGAAACTTCTGCTTTAGAGGCAATTGAAGAAATGGGATATCCAGTTGTGCTAAAACCAGCCGTTGGTTCTTGGGGAAGATTGCTTTCAAAAATTAATGACCGTGATGCTGCAGAATCCATTCTTGAACACAAAACAGTTTTAGGAACATATCATCATTCAATATTTTATATTCAAAAATATGTGGATAAAAAAGAAGGACGTGATATTAGAAGTTTTGTTATCGGTGATACATGCATTGCTGCTATTTATCGTGGTTCTGAACACTGGATAACAAATACAGCAAAAGGTGCAACTGCTACTAAATGTGAGGTTACGGAAGAAATTGCAAATCTTTCTGTTGCAGCAGCAAAAGCAGTTGGTGGCGGTATTGTTGCTATTGATCTTTTTGAAACAAAGAATAATGAACTTATGGTAAACGAAGTTAATTATACAATGGAATTTAAAAACAGCATCACAACAACCGGAGTGGATATTCCTAAACTAATTGTTGATTATGTGTTAAAAGTTGGCAGAGAGAATTAAAATGGGAAAAATAAATGTTTCAATTATTGGAGCATCAGGTTATACTGGTGGTGAATTATTGAGGTTGTTAATTTCGCATCCAAATATTAATATTCAGCAAATTACATCAAGTTCTTACTACGGAAAATTTGCTCACAAAGCTCATCCAAACTTACGAAAAGCAACAAACCTCAAATTTTGTGCTGTGGATGAATTAGAAAAAACTGATTTACTTTTTCTTTGCACACCGCATGGTGAATCGATGAAAAAGATGAATGAATTTATAAATATTGCCGATAAAATTATTGATCTCAGTGGTGATTTTAGATTAAATGATGTTAAAGAATTTGAGAAATGGTATAAACAGACACACGTAAATCCAGAGTTGCTAAACAAATTCGTTTATGGAATTCCCGAATTACATCGGGATGAAATGAAAGATGCTAAATATATTTCAAGTGCTGGCTGTAACGCAACAACTACTATTCTTGGACTTTATCCTTTATATAAAAATGGATTAGTGGAAATTGATAGGACAGTTGTTGAAGTAAAAGTTGGAACAAGTGAAGGCGGTAAAAAATCATCCTTTGCAACTCACCATCCTGAAAGAACTGGTTCGCTGCGTTCATACAAACCAACTGGACACAGACATGCAGCTGAAATTATTCAAGAACTTTCTTTTAATGAAAAAATTCAAATTCACTTTTCTGCAACTTCTACAGATATGGTTAGAGGAACACTGGCAACAAGTCACGTTTTCTTAAAGGAAGATTTGACTGAAAAAGATATTTGGCAAATCTATAGACAAGCTTATGGAGATGAGCCTTTTATCCGAATTATTAAGGAGAAAGAAGGAAATTATCGTTACCCAGATCCAAAGCTTTGCATTGGAACAAATTACTGTGACATTGGCTTTGAAAGAGATCCATATTCAAATCGCCTTGTTGTTATAAGTGCAATTGACAATTTGATGAAAGGTGCTGCTGGACAAGCTCTTCAAGCTTTTAATATAATGTTTGGTTTTGATGAAACTCTAGGGCTTGAGTTTACTGGACTTTATCCAATTTAATTTTAAGGAATTATTGTGTGC